>Ga0315338_1000240_pt1 | contig 179805 bp, 163 predicted proteins | sample ASW8metaG_FD_204518 | JGI IMG/M metagenome (GOLD analysis project Ga0315338, IMG submission 204518) | Ammonia-oxidizing marine archaeal communities from Monterey Bay, California, United States - ASW #8 | ecosystem: Environmental > Aquatic > Marine > Coastal | place: USA: California | collected...
CCGCGAGACGGCCGTTTCGAGGCGCTGGATGACAGTGCCGGGTCCCACGGGTACAGGACACGAGAGTCATGAGTGCGATTCGAGTCAGCGCCGTCGAGTATCTGAACGCCCGTCCGCTTGTGCATGGTCTGGACGGCCGAAGTGATCTCTTTGATCTCCAGTTCGACATCCCGGCTCAGTGCTCGCGTCAGCTGCACGACGGTACCGTGGACCTGGGGTTGATTCCCAGCATCGAGTATGCCCGCGGTGCCGACTACCGGATCGTGCCCGGCCCCGCGGTGGCGTCCGAAGGTGACGTGGCGTCGGTCGCGCTCTTCACGACGCGGCCGGCGACCTCCCTGCGGTCCATCGCGGTGGACAGCAGCTCGCGCACAGCGGCCACGCTGCTACGCGTTCTGTGTGCCGAATGGTGGGACATCGACCCCAAGCTGGTGAAATTGCGGCCCGATCTGCCGGTGATGCTCAAGCGGTGCGATGCCGCGCTCGTGATCGGCGACCCCGCGCTGTTTCTGGACTATGAGAAGCTGGGTCTCGAGAAGGTCGATCTCGGTGATGAGTGGACGGCCATGACCTCGCTGCCCTTCGTCTGGGCCACGTGGGTGGGGCGGGCCAACGCACTCGGGCCGGAGCACGTCGCGGCGCTGATCGAGGCACGCGATCGAGGCGTCGACGCGATCGACGACATCGTCTCGGCCCAGTGCCAGGACGACGAGGAGCAGCGCGAGGTCGGTCGCCAGTACCTGCGTGACAACGTGTCATTCAACCTCGACGACCGGGCCAAGGCCGGCCTCAAGAAGTTCTACGACTACGCCCATGAGTTCCAGCTGGTGCAAAATCGCCCCGAGCTCAGATTCTTCGATTCACCGACGGCATGAGTGTCGCAGTCATCGCGGCGAAGGTTCGGTCCGGCGGCCGGCTTGACCGTGCCGAGGCGCTGACACTCTACGCCGACGCGTCGACGCTCCTCCTGGGCCAGTTGGCGGACGCCATCCGGGCGCGGAAGCATCCGTCTGGCGCGGTCACCTACATCATCGACCGCAACGTCAACTACACCAACGTCTGCGTGGCGCGGTGCGCCTTTTGTGCCTTTTATCGACCCGTGGGCTCGGGCGAAGGCTATGTGCTGGGATTCGACGAGATCTTCCGCAAGATCGACGAGACACTGGCGGTCGGTGGCGTGCAGCTGTTATTGCAGGGCGGTCACAATCCTGATCTGCCGCTCGACTGGTACGAAGATCTGTTTCGGGCCGTGAAAGCGAAGTACCCGGAATTCAAGCTGCACGCGTTGTCGCCACCCGAGTTGCTGCACCTGTCTCGGCTGTCTCTGCAACCGGTATCGGTCGTGGTCGCGCGTTTGGTGCGTGCGGGTCTCGACAGTGTGCCTGGCGGTGGGGCTGAGATTCTGGTGGACCGCGCGCGACGTCTGTTGAACTGCGAGAGTAAGGCGACTGCCGACGAGTGGCTCTCGGTCATGCGGACCGTGCACCAGGCGGGGCTCCGGTCGACCGCGACGATGATGTACGGCAGCGTGGAGCGGGTGGACGAGCGGGTCGAACATCTGTGTCGGCTCCGAGAACTCCAGGACGAGACCGGCGGGTTTACGGCGTTCATTACCTGGAGCTATCAACCCGCGAACACCGAGTTGGCGGGGATGGAGGCCACCGGGGTCGAATACCTGCGGATGCTGGCGCTGTCGCGCATCGTGCTCGACAACTTCGACAATCTGCAAGCCTCCTGGGTGACGCAGGGTGGGAAGGTGGGGCAGCTCAGTCTCGCCTACGGCGCTAACGACATGGGCAGCATCATGATCGAGGAGAACGTCGTCCGAGCCGCCGGCGCCGAGTACTGCATGGACGAGGCTGAGATCGTCAGAAATATCGAGGACGCCGGTTTCGTACCGAAGCGTCGGACGATGGCCTACGACATTCTCGGCGACCCTCTCTTCCGTGAACGCGACATTCCGCGCCAAACCGAGCTGGCCGTGGCTCGGGCGGCCGGCGACACCAGTGTGCCAGCCGAGTTGTCGCACTATCCCGCGCGCAGCCGTTCCGGGAAACAGCAGCGAGACGCCGTCACCGAGTCCTGAGGGGCCCGGCCCACCACCCTCGTCTTCGGTGCCCTCGGCGAGTACGCGCGGCGAAGCATCACTGGACCGACGGCGCCGTCTTCAGGTTGATGACGTAATGCCCCGATACCTCGCGGAGTGGGTCCTCCCGATGACCGGACCACCCATCCGGCGCGGTTGGATCGACGTGGCACGAGGGCGTGTGGCGTCGGTTGGGTCCGGGGCGGGTCGTGACACGGGCGCGCGCGTCGTGAATCTCGGCGCGGCCGCGATTCTTCCCGCGCTGGTCAACGCGCACACCCACCTGGAGTTGTCGGGACTCCGCGGAGACGTCCCACCCGGTGGCTCGATGCCCGCCTGGGTGGACAGGCTTCTGGCGCGTCGTGGCGACTCCGGCGGCCCGGACCAGGGCGCGATGCGGCAGGCGGTCGCCGAGAGTCGAGCGTTCGGGACCGGGTTGCTCGGCGACATCAGTAACACGCTGGCCAGTGTGGCCATCTTGGAGTCGGCCGGCGTCGATGCCCGTGTCTTCCGCGAGGTGCTGGCGTTTCCGGACGAGGGGGCTGAGGCCGTCGTCAGTGCGGTGGTCGAAGAGATCCGAGCATGCGGCGGGTTGACGTCTGTGCGCCTGGGGTTGGCCGCCCACGCGCCGTACTCGGTTGGTCCGGCCGCCTTCGCGGCGTTGGACCGCGCGATCCGGCGGGGACCGGCTGCGCCGCGCTGTATCCATCTGGCGGAGTCTCCCGAAGAGCTCCAATTTCTTCGCCGCGGCGTGGGCCCCTGGCGCGACCTTCTGGAGCGCATCGGTCGGTGGAATCCCGGGTGGGCGCCACCCAGGTGTGGGCCGGTCGAGTATCTGGAGCGGATGGGCTGGCTGGGCCCGGGGCTCCTTGCCGTGCACGGCGTGCAGTTGACCGATCCCGAACTGGCCCGTTTGGCTGACCGTGGGGTGACCCTGGTGACGTGCCCCCGGAGCAACCGCTGGACCGGCGTCGGCGACCCGCCGATTGACCGGTTCATTCGTTCGGGAGTCCGCCTCGCCGTTGGCACCGACAGTCTCGCGAGTGCGCCTGACCTCAACCTGTTCGCCGAACTCGCATCGATGCGACGCTGCGCACCCTCGGTGCCCGCGCGCCGGCTGCTCGGTTGCGCGACGTCAGCCGGGGCCGACGCGCTTGGGTTTGGCGACGCGTTCGGTCGGATCGCACCGGGACGGCGAGCCGAGCTGATCAGCGTGCGACTTCCGGCCGGAGTGAGCGATGTGGAAGAATACCTGGTGAGCGGCATTGCAGCCGACCAGATCACCTGGCTGGATGAGCCGGCGGCTCGGACGCCCGGCGACTGATGTTACCCGCGCTGTCATCCTATGTTGCGTCGCCTGTCCCTCTACGCGTCCTTTGTGCGGCTCGGGCACTCGGTGTTCGCGTTGCCGTTCGCGCTCGTCGGGGCGTTGCTGGCGGCTCGTCAGACGCCACTGACTCTGGCTCGCGTCGGCTGGATCATTGCGGCCATGGTGACGGCCCGGACGGCGGCGATGGGGTTCAATCGACTGGTTGACGCGCGATTCGATGCGCTGAATCCACGCACCGAGAATCGGGAATTGCCCCGGGGCGCGCTCTCGACACGCGACGCGGTGGCGCTGGTGGTGGTCGCGTCGCTGGGCTTCGTCCTGGTGACGACTCAGCTCGGGCGGCTCTGTTTGTGGCTGTCTCCGGTCGCTCTCGGGATCGTGTTTTGGTACTCGCTGGCGAAACGGTTTACCACCTACACCCAGATGTTTCTCGGTCTGGCGCTGGCCGTGGCGCCGGTCGGCGGTTGGCTGGCGGCGGGCGGTGGGGCTGGGGTCGAGCCCTGGCTGCTGGCGCTGGCGACGGGGACCTGGGTCGCCGGTTTTGACATTTTCTACGCCTGTCAGGACATGGAATTCGACCGGATTCATGGGCTCAACTCGATTCCCGCCCGGTTTGGGGTCCGCCGCTCGTTGTCGATCGCGCGGTGGCTCCACCTCGCGACCGTGATCGCGCTGGCGAGCGTCGCCCTCGTCACCCCACTCAGCGGCTGGTATCTGGCCGGTGTGGCCGGTGTCGCGCTTCTGCTGACGTACGAGCAATCGCTGGTCCGGGTCGATGACCTGTCCCGAGTGAAGCAGGCGTTCGATCTGAACGGATATGTGGGGTTCTTCTATCTCGCGGCCACCGCCGCCGCCATCTATGTTGACTAATGGGTCGGGTGCGGGGCTGGCCAGCGCGTCGGGTGACGTGGTGCGCCGGGTCGCGGTCGGGATTACCGGTGCCAGCGGAGCCTTGTATGCGGTTCGGACCGTGGCCGCGCTCTTGTCGGCCGGGGCGGAGGTCGAGCTCGTGGTGTCCGACTTTGGACGGAGGTTGCTGCGCGACGAGTTGGGGGAGACCGCCTCCATGGACGCGCTCCCGGACTATCTCCTAAACCGATACGGGGAGAGCGTACAGGCCGGCACCTTGACGGTGCATAGTAATCGTGATGTTGGGGCGTCGATCGCGAGTGGGAGCTACGTGTGCGAGTCAATGGTCATCGTGCCGTGTTCGATGAAGACATTGGCGGGAGTGGCCCACGGTCTGTCGCGCACGCTCATTGAGCGTGCCGCCGACGTCATGTTGAAAGAACGGCGACCGCTCGTGGTCGTGCCGCGAGAGACGCCGATGAGCCTCCCGCAACTCCGAAACATGGTGGCCTGCGCAGAGGCGGGAGCGATGGTGCTGCCGGCGATGCCCGCGTTCTATCAGGGCCCTCGTACGCTCGACGACCTGGGCGACTTCATGGCGGGCAAGATCGTGAGCGCGCTCGGCTTCGCTCACCAGCTGTATCCCCCGTGGACCGGATGAAGCCCGACGGCGTATCGGCGCCCGATCGGCCCGGGCCCTCACTCGACAAAGACCCGAGCCGCATCGCGGACATGTTCGACGCGATCGCGCATCGCTACGACCGGCTCAATCATCTCCTGAGCCTTGGGCTGGATCGGCGCTGGCGGCGCCAGGCCGTCGACGCGCTTGACCTCCCGCCGGCTTCGCGGGTGCTGGATGTCTGCACCGGAACTGCGGACCTGGCGATGACCGCGTCGCGGCATCGCTCTCAACCGCATGCGGTCCTTGGCGTCGACTTTGCGGCGGAGATGCTCGCTTTGGGGCGCGGCAAACTCGAAGCCGCCGGGTTGCGGACCGTCCAGTTGGTGCAGGGAGACGCGTGCCGCCTGCCGTGTCCGACCGCGTCCGTTGACGCGGTCACCGTGGGATTCGGAATCCGCAACGTGTCCGACAGCGCGGCCGCGTCGGCCGAGATATTTCGGGTCTTGAAACCGGGGGGGCGCCTGGCGATTCTCGAGTTTGGCGAACCCACGCTGCCACTGTTGCGGTCACTCTATCTGTGGTACTTCCGCGGCGTGTTGCCGCGTTTGGGCCGGATGTTGTCCAAGCACACGGAGGCCTACGCCTATCTCCCGGCGTCGGTCAGCGCATTTCTCACACCCGAGGCGTTCGCGTTGCTGTTGCGTACGACGGGATTTTCGGAAGTGACTGTCGACCGACTGACCTTCGGTGTCGTCTGTCTCTATGTGGGCCGGAAACCGACGTCGTCGTCGGACCGGGCGGCCGGTGGGGCCTTGCCCGCCCGCTGATATACTGACGGACAGTCACGCCGCAGCCTCTCATGTACTTCGATCTCGAAGATCGCCTCTTCGATACACCGACCGTCGAGTCGGCCATGTCATGGCGCGAACGGGGACTGTTGTCGCTGTTTGCCCATGTCGCGCTCGTGCTCTTGTACCTGTTCGGGCCGTCGCTGCCGTTCGTGCGAGACGCCGCCGAACGCCGGGCGGAGCGCCTCGAGGCGGCGGCAGAGCAGTTCACCAGGCGCGAGCAACCGACCGACGAACCCCAGTTCATCTTCGTCGAGCCGTTCGTCGACACGCCGGCGGCCGAACCTCCGTCACAGGCCTCGTTGTCGGACCTGGACCGAACCGCCCAATCGCCTGTCCAGGCCGAGACCCCGCTCAACAACCTGCCGAACGCCGATGGGAACACCTTCGAGTTTGTGCAAGCCGAGGAGCGCTCGGACGGTCTGGATCCGGAGACCAGTGCCGGGACTGATCCCGACGCTGTCGAGGGTGACACGTTGGAGCCGGTCGAGGGGGTCGAGGACGGCGCGGTCGACCCTCCCGATGAGGAGACGCTCGATACGTCCCCTGGCGATGGCGGCGCGGTGCCCAACCCCCTGCTGGCCGACGGGGGTGACACGCTGTCGCCCCCGAAGCTGACGCCAACACCGGGGGCCCTGCTACGCCAGGCCGAACGCCGTCTCGACTCGGTGTCGCGCGGTCAGTCGTTCCAAAACCTCCAGGGTCGGACCGACCAGTACGGACCGGACATCCAGTTTGACTCGAAAGGGGTGGATTTCGGATCCTGGATCAGGCGCTTCCGGGCGCAGATCTACCGAAACTGGACGTTGCCCTACGCGGCCATGTCCATGCACGGTCATGTGGTGCTGACCTTCACGATCAACCGGGCGGGAAGACTCTCGGACTTGACCGTCCGCCGGCCCTCCGCCGTTGACGCCTTCACCAACTCGGCGTTCAACGCGATGAGCTTGTCGGATCCGACACATCCGCTTCCGCCCGAGTATCCGGAGGAGTCCGTCGTCTTCACGGTCACCTTCTATTTCAACGAGACCCCTCCGAGCCGGTTCCCTCCTAGCCGGTAGTGCCAGGTCTGGTGGCTGACCGCGCATGTCTCCGTGGCCTCGGCCGAGCGGCCGTTAGCAGGCTGGGTTGGTGCTGCTGTTGACCATCGTGCTGATCATCGCCTTGTGCGGGTCGTGTTCGGTGTGATGACGCGACAACACCGACGGTCGGCCGACGGGCGTCCGATACTGGTGGCGGTCGTGGGACCGACCGCCACCGGGAAGAGTACGCTCGCGCTGACGCTAGCCGAAGCCCTTGGCGGCGAGATCGTGAGTTGCGACTCGACGGCCGTGTATCGTGGGTTCGACATCGGGACCGACAAGGTGCCGATGTCCGACCGCAGGGGCATTCCGCACCACCTGATCGACGTGGTCGATCCCATGGACGCCTACACCGCGGCTCGTTACAGTCGGGACGCCGCGGAGGCCGTGCGAGCCGTGACCTCCCGTGACCGGCTGCCCATCCTGGTGGGGGGCACCGGGTTGTACTATCGCGCGCTGACGCGTGGGCTGTTCCCCGGCCCTGAGGGGGACCCGGCGCTTCGAGCCAGGCTGAGTCGGGTGGCACGGCGTCGCGGGGTCGAGTCGCTCCATCGGTGGTTGGCTCGCCATGATACAGACTCAGCCCGTCGGATCACGCCGCGGGATGAACAGCGGCTCGTACGCGCCCTGGAGGTGTGGCTGCTGACCGGCCGGACGTTGACCGACCATTTTGCCGACACGCGGTCCCTGATCGCCGACTACTTGGTCATCACCGTCGCGCTCAGGCTGACCGGCGACGCGCTCGAGACACGGATCGCTCGACGGGTGGACCAGCAGTTCGCGGCCGGGCTGCTGGACGAGATTGTGACCCTCTGGGCGACCGGCGTCCCGCCGGACGCCGGGCCGTTCCGGGGGCTGGTCTACCGCCAAGCGGTGGAGCACTTGCGGGGTGTTCGAGACGAGCGAGAGACTCGGGAGCTGATCGTCCGTGAGAACCGGCGGTACGCGCGCCGCCAGTTGATCTGGTTTCACAAAGAACCTAACCTACAGTGGATTGAGGCGCCGGGCGACGAGGACTATGCGTACGCCACCACGTTGCGCCTCCTTGAGGTCGCTCGCTCCGCGCCCGCGTACGACCGGTGACTGGTCCATGGTCGTGCGCTCGCTGGACCCTTCCGCATCGTGACCATCCGAGTCGAACTGGAAGCGCGCGAACTGGAGCAGCTTGCTTCCTACGCGGCCAGGAGCTGCGAATCCAGAGGACGACTGCGGTCGGAGACCGAAGACCCGATCCGACCGGCATTTCAGCGTGACCGTGACCGGGTGGTCCACTGCAAGGCATTCCGGCGACTCAAGCACAAGACCCAGGTCTTTTTCGCCCCGACCGGCGATCACTACCGCACTCGGCTGACGCATACCCTCGAGGTGTCACAGATCGCGCGGACCGTCGCAAAGGTGCTGCGTTTGAACGAGGATCTGACCGAAGCCATCGCTTTGGGCCACGATCTCGGCCACACGCCGTTCGGTCACGCCGGTGAGCAGGTGCTCCGCGAACTGATGCCCGGCGGGTTCAACCACTATGAGCAGAGCCTTCGGATCGTCGACGTGCTCGAGCAGGAGCGGCACGGGCTCAATCTGACCTGGGAGGTGCGCGACGGAATCTCGAAGCACTCCAAGGGAAAGGATGGCGCCCCCGTCGGCATGGAACCGTCGAAACGCGCGTCCACGCTCGAGGGGCAGGTGGCCCGCGTCGCCGACATGATCGCGTATGTCAACCACGACATTGACGATGCCGTCAGAGCCGGGGTCCTGGCGGCGTCAGATCTGCCGACCGCCGAGATCGACGTACTGGGCCGGTCGTCGTCATCACGGATCGGTGTCCTGGTGTCAGACGTGGTACGTCAGACCCTGACCACGGCGCCGCACGTGGAGTTGCGCATGAGCGACGAGGTCTTGGTCGCGTTGCTGGGACTGCGGACGTTTCTGTTTGAGGCGGTCTACGAGAATCACGTGGCTACCGCGGAGTTTCGGAAGGCGTCCGGGATCCTCGGCGGGCTCTGGGAGCGCATCCGCCAGGAACCGGAGACATTTCTGGACGCTCGAACTATCGACGAAGAAGGCATCGATGCGGCCGCCCGTGACTTCATCGCTGGGATGACCGATAGATTCGCGGTTGGGCTGTATGAGCGGCTGTTCATCCCGAAGCCTTGGGTCAGCGCCTCTCGACGGGAGTAGTGCATGACCATAAATGACATAGAACATATCAGTAGGTTCAAATAAATAACTTATGACGCATGGCTGAAATTGGCACCGCAGTTGCTGGATGGGTGGTGTGAATATGAGACGCCCCCACGCACTCGGACAACTTCGCCGAACTGACTCGGCCCAAAGGAGCAAGACCATGCGAACGGATACTCATAAAGGATTCACCCTCATCGAGTTGTTGATCGTTGTGGCCATCATCGGCATCGTCTCGGCCATCGCGGTGCCCGGTCTGCTCCGGGCGAGGATGTTCGTTAACGAGGCGTGGGTCGTCGGGTCGATGCGCGCCATCAACTCGTCCCAGTCGACCTACGCGGCCAGCTGTGGCAGCGGATTCTACACGCCGACCCTGGTGTCCCTCGGGACGGCGCCGACGGTGGGTGGTGGCGACGGCTTTATCGGCACCGACCTCAACACCGACCCCTCCGTCAAGAGCAGCTACACGATCGCGCTGACGGCCGGGGCGGCCGCCCCGGGTTCGCCGGCGTCCTGCAACGGCATGGCCGCCGGGGCGACGATGGAAACCTACTTCGTGGGCGCGGCGCCGACCTCCGGTGGTGGCGTGCGCTACTTCGGCAGCAACCAGGGTGGCGCCATCTAACACTTCACGGCGGCGGTCGCCGTGACGAAGAATTGTGCCCCGGCCGGCGCTGACCGGCTCCAGTAACATCTCGGGTACAAAGCTCGGTCCACAGCCAGAGCCGAGATTCAGAACGGGATGCTCGCTTCCGCGAGTATCCCGTTCTCTTCGATTACGACACCGGATGCTATAATCATAGTTTGGTCCTGGCCCCGAGGGCGGTCACAGGGAGTCTGACGACCCGTGGCGCGTGACGGCTGGGGGAGCGGCGATGAACCTCGATCTTCACGAGATTCAGGGAGCACGGCAGCGGGTTCGCCGTACCGTCTCGGCTGCTTCGCTCGGGTCGGAGGGCGGGGACGAGTTCGAGGTGACCGGTGAGGTCACGCTTGATCTGGATGTTCGCAAGAACGAGAGCACGTTTCGGTTGGTTGGTCGACTCGATGCGATGCTCGACCTTGGCTGTAGTCGCTGTCTCGAACGGTTCGCCTGGCCGGTCCGCGTGAATATCGACATGTTGTATGTGTCGGAGTCGGAGGACGTCGGCGACGGCGACGTTCGGATCGAGGAAGCGGATGTGAACACGGCGTTCTATCGCGACGAGCAGATCGATCTTGGCCAGCTGATGCACGAGCAGTTTCAACTCACCCTTCCGATGAAACCGCTTTGTCGCGAGGATTGTCTCGGGCTCTGTGCAGTCTGCGGCGGTAACCGCAACACCACCATGTGTCAGTGTACGAACACCTGGGAAGACCCGAGGTTGGTGGGGTTGAAAAATTTGTTGAATCGGTGACACCTGCCGCGGACCAGAACGACGGTTGTCCGGTCAGGCTCGCGACGTGGAGCTTGGCCGATGCCAGGTTTTTCGCTAGGTGTCAGGGGCACGAGAGGACGTAGTCATGGCCAATCCCAAACGACGGCACTCCAAGTCGCGCACCGCAAAGCGGCGTACACACCAGAGTCTCGACCCGGTCTCGCTCGGCATATGTGCACAATGCCACGAGCGGAAACCGTCCCATCAGGTGTGTCCCCACTGCGGGTATTACCGGGGTCGGCAGGTCCGCGCTGTCAAGGAAGCGTAGCCGCCACGTCGCGTCTGGTGCTGGAAACGTGGACACGGCCGTCGATGACCACCAGATAGCGCAACCGCGCCGGCCGTCGCCGGCTTACGCAACGTTCCAGGAGCCGCATGATCGCGTTCGTGTTTCCCGGCCAGGGGTCTCAGTATGTCGGGATGGGTCAGGCCCTGGCGGCTCAATTCCCTGAGTCGCGTGAGACATTCGAGCAGGCGGATGCGGCGCTGGGCATGAAGCTCAGCACGCTCTGTTTCGAGGGACCAGCCGAGCAGCTGACCCTGACGGAGTACACGCAACCGGCGCTGGTCACCGTCGCGACAGCGACGACGCGTGCGCTGAAGGCACGAGGCCTGACACCGGCATTTCTGGCGGGGCACAGTTTGGGCGAATACTCGGCCCACGTGGCGGCGGGCACGCTGGCGTTCAGTGATGCGGTGAGGACGGTCCGCAATCGGGGTCGCTATATGCAGGAGGCGGTCCCGGTGGGTGAGGGGGCGATGGCGGCCGTCATTGGTCTGGAGGAGGCGACGCTAGTGGAGGCGTGCCTGGAGGTGGCGGACGGGGAGGTCGTGAGTCCGGCCAATCTCAATGCGCCGGGCCAAATCGTGATTGCCGGCCATCGTGAGGCCGTGCAGCGGGCCGGCGCGCGGGCCAAAGAACTCGGCGCGCGGCGGGTCGTCCCGCTGGCGGTCAGCGCCCCATTTCACTGTGCTCTGATGCGGCCGGTGGAGGAGCGGCTGGCTCCGGAGCTTCGCTCGTTGGTGGTGTCGGACCCGGTGGTGCCGGTCGTCGCCAACCTGGATGCCGAGCCGAAGCGGGACGCCGCGAGTGCCATCGAGGCGCTGGTGAGACAGGTCACGGCTCCGGTGCGATGGGAGCAGGTGGTCCGGCGTCTTGCATCCGATGGCGTCGACACGTATGTTGAAGTAGGTTCGGGCTTGGTATTGAGTGGACTCATCCGGCGAATCGACCGGCGTGCGACAGTGTTGTCGGCGTCCGATCCGGAGAGTGTTGACGAGGTGGTGTCGTCCCTGGCCGGGTAACATGGACATCTAGGCGATACCGTAATCCCGCCTGACCCGCGTGAATCTTAGTGAACAGCTGTTCGGTGTGTGATCGGGACCACGGACGAGAGTCCGGCTGAGACAAGCGCGTTATCCGCCGACGGGGCGGGGACGTTGTGTCACGACGAGCATGACTAATCTACGAGATCGAGTCGCGATCATCACCGGCGCATCCAGGGGCATCGGGCGAGCCGTGGCCCTTCGGTTCGGGGCGGCCGGGGCGGCCGTGGTGGCGGCGGCGCGCGCTGACCATGCCGATGCGGTAGTGGCCGAGATACGCGAGGCCGGTGGCACGGCCATTCCGCTCAGTGTGGACGTGACGGATGGAGACCAGGTTGCCGACATGGTCCGACGCGCGCTCGACGAGTACGGTCGGATCGACGTGCTGGTAAACAATGCGGGAATCGTACGCGATCAACTCGCCATGCGGATGTCCCTGTCTGACTGGGATATCGTCATCGCTACGAACCTCACTGCGGTGTTTACCTGCTCCCGCGCCGTGTTGCGCCCGATGCTGAAGCAACGGGGAGGGCGTATCATCAGCGTCGGCTCTGTGGTCGGCCAGATGGGGAATGCCGGACAGGCGAACTATGCCGCGACCAAGGCAGGCATGGTCGGGTTTTCGAAGACCTTGGCGCGGGAGGTCGCGAGCCGCGGTATCACCGTCAACGTGGTCGCGCCGGGAATGATTGACACCGACATGACCGCGGATCTGGGTGAATCGGCCCAGGCGGCGATGGTCTCGCACATTCCGCTCGGGCGCCTCGGGTCGCCTGACGACGTCGCCGGGGCGATTGGCTTTCTGGCCTCGGATGAAGCAGCGTATATTACGGGGCACGTCTTGTCGGTGAACGGTGGCATGTACATGTAGGAGGAGTTGAATGGCGGTTGCTGAGAAGGTAAAGAGCATCATCGTGGAGCAACTCGGGGTCGACGAGGAAGAAGTCACCTCGGACGCGTCCTTCGTGGACGATCTGGGCGCGGACTCGCTCGACACGGTGGAGCTTGTGATGGCGTTCGAAGAGGAGTTCGGTCTCGAGATTCCCGATGAAGATGCGGAGAAGATCACCCGTGTCAAAGAGGCCGTTGACTACATCGAGTCGCACTCGAAGAAGTAGGCTGCGGCTCTTCACTGGGAGTGACTGTGAGTAGGCGGGTTGTGGTCACGGGGGTCGGCCTCGTGTCGTCGCTCGGGATTGGCACGGTGCCGACCTGGGAAGCACTGTGCGCTGGCCAGAGCGGTATCCGTGCGATTACCCGATTCGATGCTGAGGGATTCGGGTCGCGGATCGCGGGGGAGGTGCGCGGTTTCGATCCGCTCGATTTCGTACAGAAGAAGGACGTCAAGAAGATGGACGTCTTCATTCATTACGCGATCGCAGCGGCTGAGTTCGCCCAGGCCGACGCGGGTCTGGAGGTGACGCCGGAGATCGCGTCACGGGTCGGCGTCTACCTTGCGTCCGGCATCGGTGGGTTCAGCACGATTGAACGTGAGCACCGGGCGCTGCTGAAGGGCGGGCCGCGCAAGATCTCGCCCTTCTTCATTCCGGCCGCGATCATCAACCTGGCCGCCGGGCACGTGTCCATCCGCTTGGGGGCCAAGGGTCCGAATTCGGCCACCTGCACGGCGTGTTCCGCCTCGGCCCATGCAGTGGGTGACGCTTTCGAGACCATCCGTCGTGGAGACGCTGACGTCATGGTGGCGGGGGGGTCGGAGGCGGCTATCACGCCCATGGGTGTAGGCGGCTTCGCCGCGATGCGGGCGTTGTCCACGCGGAACGATGAGCCGACCCGCGCGAGTCGTCCGTTTGACCGGGAACGGGACGGGTTCGTCATCGGTGAGGGCGCGGGCGTCATCATTCTGGAAGCGCGTGATCTGGCGCTGGCTCGTGGCGCCCGGATCTACGCCGAACTGGTCGGCTACGGCATGACGGGAGATGCCCACCACTTGACGGCCCCTCCCGAGGACGGCAATGGGGCGCTGCGGGTGATGCAACTGGCCATCGCGCAGGCCGGTATCGCGGCCGACCAGGTGGACTACGTCAACGCGCACGGCACGTCGACGCCATTCAACGACCGGATCGAGACGCTGGCGATCAAACGGTGTTTCGGTGACCACGCACGCACGCTGGCTATTTCTTCGACCAAGTCGATGACCGGGCACCTGCTCGGAGCGGCGGGGGGGCTCGAGGCTGGCATCGCGGTGTTGGCGATTCGCGAACAGGTCATCCCGCCAACCATTAATCTCGAAAATCCGGATCCCGATTGCGATCTGGACTACGTGCCTCACGTCAAGCGGACCGCTACCATCGAGTATGCGCTGTCGAACTCGTTTGGGTTCGGGGGCACGAACGCGTCTTTACTGTTCAAACGCCACGACGGGTGACCGGGCGGCGTGCGTCGAGCGCGCCGGCCCACCCAGCATGAGGACCGGATGAGGATTGCCGTCTGTGTGAAGCAGGTGGTCACGCGCGGGTGGCCTCTCCGCGTCGATGATGCTGCGACTTGGGTGCAGGATCGCGACGCCAGTTTCGAAATGAACGAACCGGACGCCTACGCGCTCGAGGAGGCGCTGCGTCTGAAAGAGCAACACGGCGGGGAGGTCGTGGTGTGCTCGGCCGGGCCGGCGAGGGTCGCCCAGGTGATTCGCGAGGCGTTGGCTCGTGGGGCAGACCGGGCCATTCGGGTCGAGAGCGATCGTCTGGCTACGGCCGATGCGGGGATGGTGGCCGAGGCGCTCGCTTCAGCGATGCGTGAGGAGGCGTTCGACCTGGTGCTAACGGGGCTTCAGTCGGATGACCAGGGCTTCGCCCAGACCGGTGTCGTGCTGGCGGAGCTCCTGGAGATTCCGCATGCCACGATCATCATGGAGGTCCAGGTCGCTGACGAGACGCTCCGGGTGAAACGTGAGCTCGAGGGCGGGTGGTTCCAGTGGGTGTCGATGCCGACGCCGGCCTTGCTGACCATCCAGAGCGGAATCAACCAGCTGCGTTACGCGACGTTGAAGGGCATCATGGCGGCCAAGAAAAAGGATGTGCGGGTGGTCGAGCCATCTGCTGATCTGACGCCATACCAGGAAATTGTTGAGTTGTACGTCCCTGAGAAGGGCAAACAGACACGGCTGATCGAGGGTTCGCCGAGCGAAGCCGCCAACGAACTGGTTCGGGTCCTTCGTGAAGAAGCGCGAGTGATCTAAATGGTTCTTGTCATCGCGGAACAACGAGACGGAGTGCTGAACAAGACAAGCTGGGAGACGATTGTCGCTGCCCAGCAGATGGGTCAACCGGTGCAGGTGGCCGTGGCCGGTGTCGACCTGCAGGCCCTCGCGGCCGAGCTGGCGGCCGCCGACCTCGAGGCGGTGCTCACGGTGGAGCACCCCGCCCTGTCGTCGTACACCCCGGACGGGTTCGTGACCGCCTTCGCCGCGGTCGTGACGTCCGAAGCGCCGGAATATGTGGTCTTGTCACACACGTATCAGACTCGTGAGTTCGCCCCCCGGCTGGCGGCCCGGCTTGGACGGTCGCTCATTACCGACTGTGTCGCGACGAAGACGCGGGAGGACCGGCTGACCTTCGTCCGGCCGATGTTTCAGGGCAAGTTTGTCGCCGATGTCGTCCCGACGGGTCCGGCCCCATACTTCGCCAGCTTCCAGATCGGCGCGTTTCGTCCCGATGCACTGAGTCGTGGCTCGTCGCCGGCCGCCATCCGCAGCTATCCGCTCGAGCTCGACGTTTCGGCGATCCGGCAGACCGTGGAGCTACCGTTCCAGGAGGCGAAGCAGGCGATCGATCTCACTCAAGCCGAGCGCATCGTGGCGGTCGGGCGTGGAATCAAGGGTGAGGAACACATCGCCCTTGCCGAAAAGCTCGCCGCTGCGCTGGGGGCAGAGATCGCGGCTTCTCGGCCGATCTGCGATTCCGGGTGGTTACCGATGGATCGCCAGGTCGGGAGCTCCGGCCAAACGGTGTCGCCGAAGCTGTATCTCGCCCTCGGGATCTCCGGGGCGATTCAGCATCTGGTGGGAATGAAAGGCGCCCGCACGATTGTGGCGGTCAACAAGGACGCCGACGCCCCGATCTTTGAGGTGGCCGATTTCGGCATCGTGGGTGACCTGTTCGAGGTCGTGCCCGCACTGATTTCCGCTCTCGAGGCTGATTCGTAGGTCTGGGAAGAGGAGGCTGATCTGGAGCGGGAAACCATCGATGTCGATGTCCTGATTGTCGGGGGCGGCCCGGCTGGGCTCTCAGCCGCAATCCGGCTCGCGACGCGGCAGCAGCGTGATGGTGCCGAACCGCTGACTATCGCAGTGTTGGAGAAGTCGCGCCAGAGCGGCTCGCATATACTGTCGGGCGCGGTGCTCGATCCGTCCGGGCTCGACGAGCTCCTTCCGGACTGGAAAGCACGCGGGGCTCCGGTGGACACGCCGGTGCGGGGTGACCGCATCTACTACCTCACCGAGGGGTCGCAGCTCCGCTTTCCACCGATCCCCGCCCCGCTCGACCCGTTCCAGAACCACGGCGCCTACATCATTTCATTGAACCGCTTCACGCGTTGGCTCTCCGAGCAGGCGGAGGCCGAAGGGGTCGACATCTTTACGGGATTCGCCGGGACCGAGGTGCTCTACGACGGCGAGCGCGTGGTCGGCGTGCGTACCGGGGACCGGGGCATCGACAAGCACGGGGATCGGAAGGGCACGTTCGAGCCGGGGGTCGACATCAAGGCGAGCGTCACGATTCTTGCCGACGGGGTGCGCGGTAACCTGACCAAGACGCTCGTCCAGAAGCTTCGCCTTGAGGGCCCGGCCCCGCCAACCTACGCCATCGGGATCAAGGAGCTGTGGGAGGTGCCGTCAGACCGTCTGGATGCGGGCACGGTCATCCATACTATGGGTTACCCCCTCCGGAGCGAGGAGTTCGGCGGCGGGTTCATCTATGCCCTCCCCGAGGGAAAGCTTGCGGTCGGATTTGTGGTGGGGCTCGACTATCGCGACCCGCTGTTCGACCCGCACATGGCGTTTCAGCATTTCAAGCAACACCCGCTGGTCTCTGAGTTGTTGACTGGGGGCGAGATGGTGCGCTACGGCGCCAAGGCGCTGCCGGAAGGTGGTTGGTACGCGATTCCACGGTGTCATGTGGACGGCGCGCTCATCGTCGGTGACGCGGCCGGGTTCCTCAATTCGATGCGTCTCAAGGGCATCCATTTGGCGATGAAGAGCGGTATTTGCGCCGCTGACACCACCTTCCAGGCGATACGGACCGGCGATGTTTCCGCGGCCGCGTTGGCGACGTATCAAGATCTGATCAACACCGGCAGCGTGCGACGTGAGCTGTATCCCGTGCGTAACGTGCACCAGTCGTTTGGCGGGGGTATGCTGGCCGGTCTGGCGTTTTCTGGACTCTCGTTGCTCACGGGCGGGGCCCTGCCCAGCGGACGGCTGTCGAGTGAGCCCGGGCACGAGCGCCTGACCCGGTTGGCCCGCTACTACCGGACCGGACACCCCGACCCCGACGTGTCGAGCAACGCGGTGAAGGCCGACCGCACGGTGACGTTCGACAAGCTGACCAACGTGCACTACTCCGGGACCCGACACGACGAGGACCAGCCGGCGCACCTGCTGGTGCAGGACACCGATATCTGTCGGACCCGGTGCCGTGAAGAGTATGGCAACCCGTGTGTGCGTTTTTGCCCAGCCAACGTGTACGAGATGGTGCCCGAGGAGACCGATGCCGACGCGGGCACCGGGCGTCGACTCCAGATCAACGCCTCGAACTGCGTCCACTGCAAGACGTGCGACATCATGGACCCCTATCAGATCATCGATTGGGTACCGCCTGAAGGTGGTGGCGGCCCCGAATACGAAGGGATGTAGCGGGTGGGGGCCGAGGCGCTCACCCGGTGGCAGCGGAGCCAGGTGGCGGTCATCGCCGGCCTCGGCGCGCCGGTGATCGGGGCGCTGTGCCGCACGTTGCGGTGGCGGGTGGAAGGCGCGGAGCACCACGATGCGATTGTGGCCGCGCATCAGCAACCGATCTTCGCCTTCTGGCATGCGCGTATCTTGGCCGCCACCTACTTCTGGCGCGACCGCGATATCGTGGTCATGACCAGTCAGAACTTCGACGGCGAATGGATCGCGCGGATCATCGGCCGCTTCGGCTACGGCACGGCACGGGGATCTACATCACGTGGCGCCCGTCGCGCGTTGGTGCAGCTCAAGCGTGACGTCGCGGCGGGCCGGCCGGCCGCGTTCACGGTCGATGGTCCACGAGGGCCGGCCCGGCGGGTCCAACCCGGGGCGGTCTGGCTCGCCGGGGCGACCGGGAATCCGATTCTCCCGTTCCACATCGAAGCCGACCGATACTGGACGGTGCGGAGCTGGGATCGCACGCAGATTCCCCGACCGTTCTCGCGGGCCGCGATTGCGATCGGCGAACCATTCCACGTCCCCGACCCCGCCGGAGACGGCGTCGTGGCCGAACACCAACAGGCGCTGGAGCGGATCCTTGGCACCCTGACGGACCGTGCCACGGCGCTTCTTGTCTCCTGACCGCGTGATAGGCGCAGCATGATTCTTGTCAGCAGCGAGCGATTCGTAGAGCACCAGACCCCGGAGGGCCACCCCGAGCAAGTGGCGCGGGCTGAGGTCATGACGGAGGTCAGTCGGCGGTGGGCCCAGAGCGGAGGAGACGTGAGGGCGCCCCGTCGGGCCACTTGGGACGAGTTGGCGCGTGTCCATCAGGCCGACCACATCGACAAGATCGCCGCCACCGCCGGACAGCGACTCCGTCTGGATGCCGACACCTATACGTCCACGGAGTCTTACGAGGTCGCGCTCGAGGCGGCCGGGGCCGCCCTCATGGCGGTCGAGCACACACTGGCGACGGGCGCGCCGGCGATGGCATTGGTTCGTCCTCCCGGACACCATGCGGAAGCCGGCCGGGCGATGGGGTTCTGTCTGTTCAATAACGTCGCCGTGGCGGCGGCGGCGGCGCGGGCCGCCGGGTGTGATCGTGTCGTCGTGATCGACTACGACGTGCACCATGGGAATGGCACCCAGTGGATGTTCTACGACGACCCCAGCGTGCTCTACGTATCGCTGCATCAGTACCCGTTCTATCCGGGGACCGGAGCCGTGACCGAGACAGGTCGCGATGCCGGGACGGGGTTTACGGTGAACGTGCCGCTCGAGGCTGGGGCGGGGGATGCCGACTACGATCAGGCGATGCGTGCGCTGGTGGTGCCGGTGGTAACCGCCTTTGACCCGCAGGTCATCCTCTTGTCGGCTGGATACGACGCGCACACGCGCGACCCGTTGGGCGGGATGCAGGTGTCGACCGAGGGGTTCGCGTCACTGACTGCCCACGTGCAACGGCTGGCCGATACCTGTTGCGCTGGGCGCCTCGCTGCCGTGACCGAGGGTGGCTACGACATGACGGCGCTCGGCGAGTGTCTCACCGCCACCGTCCGTCAACTCGCAGACGGTCGGCCCGCGTCAGAGACGGCCACGCCCGGTGATACCAGCCGAATCGACCGCGTACTTCCGGCGATCCAGCGCGCACTCACACCCCACTGGCCCGCTCTTGAGTTCCGTGGCAGCCCGTTACGCGGCGCGTGAAGCGTCGGACAGGAAACGGGTGAGGGCCTGTGGCCCGGGCTCGATTGGTCTTCGCGATTCCCGTATACTTTGGACCATCGCGAAATGAGTTGCAGGCAACGTCACTCGCAGAAGGAGAGGCCAATGGGTTCGACACGACCTGATCGACGGGGATTCCTAAAAGGCGGCGCCGCGTTGGCCGGTGGGTTGACCCTGGGAGCGACAGAGCCCGCGTTCGGCCAGCTCCCCAACCCGGACACCTACATCAAGGGCACCGACGACCTGGTCGCCTACGGTTCACGCTCCCATCATGTGACCTCGGCCCGGATTGCGCACCCGCCAGGCAGTCAGGCTTCACCCGACGCCTTCGGGAAGTTGTTTCACATTGCGTCTCCGCTGCAAGATTCGGTGGGGATGATCACGCCGTCCTCGCTCCACTTCGTTGGGACCACCCGTGGCTCGTTCGTGCCGGACATCAACCCCCGTGAGCATCGGCTCATGTTCCACGGGCTGGTGGACCGTCCGCTGGTCTTCACCATGGAGGACCTGAGGCGTCTCCCGTCCGTGACCCGCCCCCATTTCGTCGAGTGCGCGGGCAACCGTTCGAGGACCCAGCACAAAACGGTCCAGGAGTCGCACGGGATGACCAGCTGCGCCGAGTGGACCGGTGTGCTCCTGTCCACGCTGCTCAAAGAAGCGGGCGTGAAGGATGCGGGGAAGTGGATCGTCGCGGAAGGGGTGGAAGAGGTAAAGGGCGCCTCCAGCATCCCGATGGAAAAGGCCATGGACGACTGCCTGGTGGCCTACGGCATGAACGGCGAGGCGGTGCGTCCGCAGAATGGGTTTCCATTGCGGCTACTCGTGCCCGGCTTCGAAGGCATCTTCAACTCGAAGTATCTCCGGCGCATCAAGGTCGTGGATCGGTACTACATGACCTACAACGATTTCGGTCATCTGACCCGGGATCCCGATACCGCGGCGCTGGGCTATCAGATCGGACCGAAGTCGGTCATCACCTTTCCATCGGCGGGACAGCAGCTGCCCGATCGCGGATTCTATGAGATCAGCGGCCTGGCCTGGTCCGGCGGAGGCGCCGTCGCCAAAGTGGAGGTTTCCACCGACGGCGGCCGGCGGTGGAATGATGCTGAGATTCAGGGCACGGCCCATCGTATGGCGCATACCCGGTTCCGCTATCAGTGGAATTGGGATGGTCAAGAGACCGAGCTCCTGTCGCGCAGCACGGACGAGATCGGACAGGTTCAGCCGATGCGCGACCAGGTGAGGGAGCACTTCGATTCGCGCGGTGTGCCCGGCCAGGACAATTCCATTCAACCGTGGCGAATCGCGAGCGATGGGAGCGTACACAATGCGATTACGTAGAGTCGTTCGGCTGCTCCCCGTGCTGATACTCGTGGGGACCTCCGCGCTGGCGCAGGGACCCACTTACGGTATTGGCACCACCCCGACCGACGAAGACATCCGTGCCTGGGACATCTCCATCAGCCCCACTGGAGAGGAGTTGCCGCCGGGGCGGGGCACCTCTGAAGAGGGCCAGCTCGTCTACCGGAGACAGTGCGCGGCTTGCCACGGAGTGGATGCGAGCGGGGGCAGCGGACCCAGGCTGGTCAAGCGTGACATCGAGCCAGAGCACCCGTGGGGCTTCGGGCGGATCCTCCCGATTCGCGCGCCATACGCCACGGTGGTCTGGGACTACATCAATCGGGGCATGCCGCTCAATCGAGAGGGGACGCTCACGGCGGATCAGGTCTACGCCCTGACCGCGTATCTGCTCTCCATCAACGGTGTCATCCCGGAGGACATGGTCCTCGACGCCGAGAGTCTGCCGAAGATCCAGATGCCCAATCGAGACGCCTTCGCTCGCGTGCCCGATTGGCACCCCGGACAACCACGGCTCCCTGGTTACCCCCACTAGGGGTTTTCGGCACCCTGCTGTACTAGACTCGATCCCAGTTTGCGGGACACCCGCCCTTCGGGCCGGCCGCCTGGACGCACTCCTTGCGCCTTGCCGGCTCTTCACGCGCTTGTGCAGGAAGCCTCGGGTAGGAAACCGGTGTGAGACCCTGTGGCGCAGGCCTTCAGGCCTGCGATCGCACGGCTGAAGCCGTGCGCCACAACGAGACCTGTGGCTAGGTTGAGGTGTGCCGGCGACGTTTCCTCTGGAGACAGACGCCTCGTCAGAAAACCCCAGCGGACGCTTTTCAGCGGCTTCCTTGCCTCGTCGGAAAACCTCAGCTCGCGAAGATGACGGTGGCTGGCGACGGCGTCGGGACGATGTCGACCGACTCGAACCCTGCCTCGCCGAGCCAGGTGCGATAGTCCGACTGGCACCAACTGTTCCCGCCGGTCGTGGCCAGCAACATCTGCGAGGCGAACATCATCGCGAAGGGATGACCCGTGCGGTCGTCGTTCAGGACAAAGTCGTTGATGAGGAGGGTGCCGCCCGGTTTGAGGGCCTTCCGAAACTTGCGAAAGATCGCGACGTTGTTCGCGGGTGTTTCCTGATGGGCGATGTTGCCGTACATCGCATAGTCGTAGTTGGCCGACCCGAAGTCGACGGTGTAAAAGTCGCCATCGATGGTTTCGAAACGATCCGCGATGGAGAACTTTGTCACGAACTGCTTCGCAATCGTGTTGACTACGGGCCAGTCGAGTTGCGCCCCCGTCGCCTCCGTGTTGGCCTCCATCCAGACCGCCGACCAGATACCGGACCCGCCGCCCACGTCGAGCCACCGCACCGGACCCGCCGTGGCGATGCCCAGCCGCTCGGCCGTCATCCGCGCCACCGGGAGCGAGAGCGGCGCGATGGCCGGGACGAGGACGTGCCAGAAGTCGTTGTCAGCCGCCTCGGTGGTGGTGGTCGCCGAGGGTGACTCGGTCTCCACCGCTGTTGGCAGCGTGCCCCATTCAGCCAGGCTCCCGGTCATCACTTCCGCCATGCCCCCGAGATACGCGGGCTGGTCCTTGATGAGAAACGCCGACGCCTCAGGCGTGTTCGTGTAGCGACCCTCGGATAGGGTCACGAGGCCGACACCGGTGAGGCCATCGAGCACCGCTTGCGCACCCCGGTGTGAGATCCCCGTCTTGTTCGCTACCCCCGCTGCATCGTCGCCCTCGTCCGTCAGCGCGTCGAAGACCCCATGCTTGGCGGCGGACCCGAGAATCGCCGCGGCCCATCCACCGGTTATCAGCTGCATGACCTTGTCGGGTGTCGGTTGGTTCGGCGTGCTCATGGCGGCTCTTCTCACGGGTTGACCGTCTCGGGTCAGGTGCCGCAGAACGTCTGGTGGACGACTTCCTCCGGTTGCGGTGGGGTTTCCAGGTCCGCGTATGCGTCCTGGTCGGCGTAGGGCGTGGCGAGCCCATCGACCAGACGGTCAAACGGCGCGAAGTCGCCGCGATAGGCACCCTGGATCGCCTGCTCCACCCGATGATTGCGGGGGATTCGGATCGGGTTGGCGGCACGCATCTTGGTGAGGTGCGCGCCGGGGTCGGCGTCACGACGCCACGTCGCGAACCAGGTCTCGAATGATTCGCGGTCGGCAAACATCGCCGCCAGCGCGGATGGGTCCTCTCCGCCGGCAATGCTCGTCAGGCGACGGAAGAAGAGCGTGAAGTCGACATCCTGCGCGTCGAGCAGATCGAGGCATGCCTGGATCCGTTCGACCGGCGTCTGTGGCCCAAGGCCGAGCTTGGCGCGAAAACGAGCGGCGTGCTGGCTGTGGTATCGCGCCGTGAAGGCGTGCAGGGCGCCCTCGGCGATCGTGACGGCGTCACTCTGGGTCTGCGAGAGCAGCGGCAGCAGGGTTTCCGCGAAACGGGTGAGGTTCCAGAGCCCGATGTCCGGCTGGCTCCCCCAGGCGTAGCGACCTCCGGTGTCGATGGAGCTGAAGACGCGCCGCGCGTGAAACGCGTCCATGAACGCGCACGGGCCGTAGTCGATCGTCTCTCCCGAGATAGCGGTGTTGTCGGTGTTCATCACCCCGTGGATGAAGCCGAGGGACATCCAGTGGGAAATCAGATCCGCCTGGGCGGCCACCACGCCCTCGAGCAATGCCAGGTAGGGAGCCGGCGCCTCGGCGGCGTCGGGATAGTGGCGGGCAATCGCGTGGTCCGCGAGCAGACGCAGAGCCTCGATGTCCCGGCGTGCGAGAAAGTATTGAAACGTGCCGACGCGGATGTGACTGGCGGCGACGCGGGCGAAGACCCCGCCCAGGAGCGGCCCTTCTTGGCGCATCACCCGCTCCCCGGTAGCCACTGCGGCGAGCGCCCGGGTCGTGGGGACCCCCAGCGCGGCCATGGCCTCGCTGACCACATACTCACGGATGACTGGGCCGAGGGCCGACTTGCCATCGCCCCCCCGCGAGAAGGGCGTGCGCCCCGAGCCCTTCAACTGCAGATCGCGCCGTGTGCCCTCGGTGTCGACGACTTCGCCCAGCAAGAGGGCGCGGCCGTCGCCGAGTTGTGGCGAGAAGCCACCAAACTGGTGACCGGCATAGGCCTGTGCGATCGGATCGGCGCCCTCGGGCAGCGCGTTCCCGGCAAGCGTCGCCACGCCGTCAGCCGAGTGCAACCAGTCGACGTCGATCGCCAACTGGGCTGCGAGCTCGCGGTTGAGGCGAATCAACGTCGGGTCAAGAACGCGGGCAGGCTCCTGCCTGGCGTAGAAGCGCTCCGGCAGCCGGGCGTAGGTATTGTCAAAGCGAATGTGCATGCAGTTGACGGGCCTTGCTGTGGACGGCTCGCGATGCTCTCGGTGTAACGCGCGACTTTCGCCACACGGGACTAGGGCGCAGGCTCGAGCCGGAGTACGGCTCCATCTTGCATGTCCGTGGTCAAATACAGGAACCCGTCGGGCCCTTGCTTGACGTCACGAATCCGCTGGCGGAGCTCGGTCAGCAGCGGTTCCCGTCGACGCTCCAGTCCCTGCGCGTTGAACACGACGCGCGAGAGCTGTCTGCCCGCAAGCCCCCCCACGAAGAGGTCGCCCGTCCACCCGGGGAACTTGTCCCCTGTATAGAAGGCCATACCCGAAATGGCAATGGATGGTGTGTAGTACGTGAACGGTTCTTCCATGCCTGGCGCTGCCGTCGATGGTTGGATGGTAGGTGGCGGTAACCCCGATCTTGCGCCCTCCGGGTCGGTCGAGTACGCCCGGCCATACGTGACCACGGGCCAGCCGTAGTTCAGCCCAGGCTGGATGATGTTGATCTCGTCTCCGCCCTGCGGACCGTTTTCCGTTTCCCACAGGTGACCGAACTGGGGATGAAACGCCATGCCAATCGCGTTGCGGATGCCGAGCGCGAAGATCTCCGGCTGGTAGTCGGCCTGACCCACAAAGGGATTGTCGGGTGGCACCGTGCCGTCGTCATTGAGCCGGAGGATCTTTCCACCGTGCTGATCCGGGTCCTGAGCCCAGCTGGTTGCACCCACGCTTTCCTGGAATCCAGGCGCTCCGATCGCCAGATAGAGCATGCTGTCGGGTCCGAAGATGATCCGTGCTGCGGACGGTCCGTCGGTCCAGGAGACCGACTCAAAGATCTCCTCGGCGTCCGTGAGCCGATGCCCCTCGAGACGGGCCCGATAGACGACGGCGGTTCGGAGGTGTTCCGCCCCGGGTTTGGCCTTCCAGAATGCGACGTAGACGAGTTGATTCTCTGCGAAGCGGGGGTGGACCGCGACGTCCACACCGGCCGTGTCTCGACGTTGACTCGTGATGGGGCTCGGAAGACCAGTGATGGGCGTCGGGTCGAGTACGCCTCCGCGAATGAGGCGAAGGGCTGTGCGGTTCTGTTCGGTGACCAGGATGCCACCGTCGGGCAGAAACGCGAGCGCCCACGGATACACGAGCCCCTTGATCGGCACGACTCGTATCCGCCCGGCGGCGCTATCGACCTCCTGCGGTGTGTCCGGGAGCGATGCCGCGGGTGGCTGGGCCCACCCTGCGGTTCCAGCCAGTCCGAGGGCTAGCGCCAGGGCGGCAACCGCCGAACTCCGCAATGAACTCCAATGCATGATGGTTCCCTCGTTGGACGCTGCCACATCCGCTTACCCGGGCTACAGGCACGCTGACCGCACTCTCCGGTCGCGGGCCGCCGACGAGGATGGGTTCTACCTGGCGCCTGCGGCGGCCAGCTCGTCGGCACGGGCTCCGGCGAGGATGCCGTCCATGCTGTAGTTCCCCTCGTGGCAGGCGTACTCGAACAGCGTCAGGTCGTTGCGTTGCATCGGCTGCTGGGCGGTCCAGGGTGCCGTCCACGTCTCGGGATCGGTCACCGTGAATTCGTAGACGAGCGTATTGTCGTCCAGACGCGTGAATCGCTCGGTCAGACTCATGTTTGCCGACGACCCCGTACCGGCGGGCGCCGTCCCAAGAGGAATCCACTTGCGGTCGGGGTGGAAGTTTACGGTCTCGACCACGAGGGTGTCGCCCTCCCAGTGGCCCCGTGAGTCGCCCGACCAGAGGTGGATATCGTCGTCCAAGGCAGGACGGCCATCCAGCGGCACGACCCGGGAGGTGTGCACCATCTCGGTCAGCAGCACAACATGATCGGCGGTCTGAAACACCTGCATGTTCTGGTTGTAGCCGAGCGGCGTGATGGGTGGACCGGCGTTGAATCCCACCAGGCAGCGATCCGAGGTATTGCGGTCTGTCCAGGAGTCGGCGGGGTGTTCAGCTAGATGTGCGCGTTGCGCGTCTACGACGCGCCGCGCCTCGGCAGTCAGCGGAGGAATCCGGCCGTCGGGCGGGTCGATGACGAGCGACGTGCGCCCGGTGGACGTTGTGCCACCGTCGAGCCAGAAGTTGTTGTAGAAGCCGGGCGCTCCTTCCTCACCCTGGTCGACGCTACTGGTTGTCTCTGTCCGCCGAGCCTCCCGACTGGCCAGCTCCGCGTTTCGATCGACAGTGGCGCGCTCCAGATTGGCAACCTCCTCCGCGCTGAGGAATTCCTGATCGGCCGCCGAGGTGGGCCGCTGCAAGGGTGTGATGGTCCGAAAGTCCCACACCCCTTGCAGGTCAGGTTGACCCCATGGCGTGCGTGGCGCGGTCTGCGCCCCGGCGGGCATCGTCCCGACCATCATGAGGGCGACCAACACGCCCGACACCGCGATGCTTCGATCGTCCATCTCGTCCTCCCCCACTTCGTGAGACACACCACTATCAGGCCCATGATGGCTCCATCGCACGCGAGGCGCAAGCCGTCGTCAGAACTTGACCGCCATGTCCCATTCGGAGAGTATTCCGGCATGCGTACGGCTGTCGTGTGGCGCGTCGCTGCGCTGGTGCTCACCGTGGCGCCATTGTCCTCCGACTCTCGTACGTAGGCGCCTGCCCGAGGAGAACAATAGTGACGACGAGTGCGATGACGAGAACGGTTCCGGGCCGCCAGGTTCGCAGTTCGACTTTCATTCTGTCCGTCGTAATCGGGCTCGCACTATCACAACACACGGAGGTGCAGGCGCAGCGTCCGTCGACCGATCCGGGAACCGGCCCCTGGGAGTTAGTCGAGGCGGACGACGTCCAGGAGGTCTGTCGACTGGATCCGGAGCTTCTCCACCAGGTGACGATGCGGCAGGACATGTCGTTCGCCGTCGTGCGGTACGGCCGGTTGTGCTTCGTGTCGGGCGAGAACGCGTCGGACGGCCCCGGCGTGAGCCACCTCTACTCAGCGACGAAGACACTCGGCGCGCTTCTGACTGGCGCCATCATGTACCAGACGCGCGATCTGTCTGCGGGCTCCTTCATGAGCGGCCCGCTGCGGGAGTTCGATCGGATGGACGAGTGGCTGGACCTGACCGCACTACCGCCACGAACCGTCATCAACAAGGACGCCACCGTAGCCCACGTGCTGGCCATGGTCGGCTACAGCGACGACCTGGCCTATGGCCAGAAGACGCACGAGTACGACGCCTCGGGACGACGCGAGATCAACCAGCTCATCCGGGTCATCGACAATGTTGTGAAGCAGGATGCCCAGCGCCTTGGCTCGAACGCCGTGGAGGCGAAGGACCGGCTGTTCGCGACGTTGGGGCTCGAGCACTCGCGATGGGAGGTGGAGTTCTTCGGATATTCCTGGTACGGCTCGCTCCTGGATATGGCGCGTGTCGGCCAGGTCATCCTGCGTGGCGGCGTTTACAACGGTGAGCGACTGGCCGATAGCCGTTACGTCTACAACATGACGCACCCCGCCTTCGAGGATGGTTCCACGCGCTACGGTTATCTCACGTGGATGAACAACACGACGTGTGCGCCCCGCGCGATCCATCGCAGCTATCCGCACGGCATCTCCGAGTCGAGCGACTGCGCCGACGGCAACTGCGAGCAACAGCACGACGTCGGCGTCTGGAGCGCCGCCGGCGCCGGTGGGCAGTACATCGTCGGACACCGGGGGCTGGATATGGTCGTGGTGGGAAAAAACTGGAACGACGGGGGCTCGAGCCAGCTGTGGCGAGCCGTGCTGCCCGCGGTGGTGGCGGCGGATCCCAAGTTCATGGGAGACGAGGACACGTTTTGCGACGCGTACTCGATGGGCGAGTACGCCCCTGACCTCGTCAAGTGGGACAACGGTCTGTAACTGGCTACCCGTTAAGCGCCCAGCGACCCACAGCCGACATGCGTTGCCGAACGCGGAGCCCCGGCACGTCATCCGCCCAGTCGTTGAGCGGATCCAGTATCCTGTCCATGCACTGCAACCAGTCGGGACTAACCATGAACAAGACACACCTGTGCTTCACATTCTCTTGGCTTCTTCTTCCCGCGGTTCTCATCGCGGCGACCAGCGCTTCGGCACAACAGGAACCCGTCGCATACTCCGGTGTCACCGAATCGCGATTGATGTTTCAGGAGAACTGCGCGGTGTGTCATGGTGAAGATCTGGAAGGCGCAGCGCAAGGAACACCACTTCGAAGTGAGCTCGTTCATGGCGAATCCATGGCCGACGTCTTTGCCAGCATAGCCAATGGCTATGTCGACTCCGGCATGCCCAGTTGGGATGACATCTTTAGCCCGGTGGAAGTCCAGGGCCTAGCGATGTACGTGCTGGAGACGCGCGCCAATGTTGGCTATGTGACGTCGAACTATGATGCGCCACTTTCCATTCCAGAAGGTGAGTTTGAGACTGAACTCCACAGTTTCCGACTGGAAACGCTGGTCGACGATCTGGACCCTCTTCCCTTTTCCCTAGCACCCCTGCCTGATGGCAGCCTGCTCGTCACCGAAAAGACCAAAGGAGTGCGCGTCATCAGTCCGGATGGAGACAGATCGGAGTTGATACGTGGAACGCCGCAGGCGTATGACGATATCTACCAGATGGAATCGCGCATCGATATCGAACGCGGCATGGGCTGGCTCTTCGACGTCCTCTTGCATCCGAATTACGAAGAGAACGGTTGGATCTACCTATACCACGGTCACCGTTGCGAGGATTGCACCGAGCTCAGCCGAGAGCGGGAGCGCCCGGTTTCCATGAACAGGCTGGTGCGCGGCAGAGTCGACAATGGCGAATGGATTGACGAGGAAATCATCTGGCAGGCCGACATGGAGCACTACAGCTTCGCGGGAGACGTTGGCGCCGGTGGACGTGCCGTGTTCGATAACCGAGGCCATGTCTTTTTTTCGGTAGGCTCGAAAGGTGGCATGCAGGGCATTCAAGACCTGTCAACACCTTGGGGGAAGGTTCATCGCATCAATGACGATGGCACTATTCCGCAAGACAATCCCTTTGTTGGTCGAGACGATGTCTATCAGAGCATCTATACCTATGGCCATCGCAGCCCCCAAGGGTTGGAATTCGACATGACCGGGGGCGAGCTATGGGGCAGCGAACATGGCCCCCGAGGCGGCGATGAAATCAACCTGCTATTGCCTGGGCGAAACTACGGCTGGCCCTTATTTTCGCTCGGCCTCGATTACGATGGCACACCGGTAGAGTATGGCAAGGACTTAGGTGTTGAATTCGAGCTGTCCGATATCGAACAGCCGGTGGTTGACCTGACGCCGTCGCCAGCCGTGTCCAGTTTTATCATCAGCGCCAGTGACCAATTCCCGGAGTGGAAGGGAGATTACCTGGTTGGATCATTGAAGGCGCGCAGCCTATTTCGAGTCGAGATCGAAGACAACGACTTCGTGGCGCGGGAAACGCTGTTCGAAGGCATCGGTCGATTACGCGATATCGAACAGGCATCCAATGGCGACATCTATCTTCTGTTCGAACACAATGCGGGTGGTAAGATCGTAAGACTCGTCCCTGTAAAGTAGACTTTGCCCCGTGATACCGCGCCGTCCTGTCGGCTGGACAGGTCGGACTCGGGGCAGGCATCATCGGCAGCCGTGATGACGCCACGACCGTTTTTCGTCGCCTCTCGCCGCCTGGGATATTAGAGCTCCCTCGACGCTCGAGACCCTGGGCAAAGCTCAAGCATGTCCGGCACCTCGCGCGCCACCGTGCTGCCCTGGCGCGGGATGCTATGGTCGCGTTCCTACGGCTGGATGCAGTGGACGAACTCGTTGGGCTCGAGGCGCCAGTAGTTGAAGCGCGGCTGGATCATCCCGACCAGGAAGAGCACCGAGAACATGACGAAGTAGGCGTCGGTGCTCATCGACACCTTGAGGCTGCCGAGCTACCCCACGAGGCTGCTGACAATACCCATGTCCTTCAAGTTCGTAATCCACAGCCCAAGACCGACGGCCAGGACAGCCAGCATCGCGATCAAGGACTTCTTCTGGTCGAGATGGTCACGATGATCATCAGGTTGAACGCCAGAACGCCGACCCCCCCCAGCCGAGCGAGGTCGGCTCGATGCCGGTGAAGCGCTGCAGCGCCCGGCTCGGTGTCGACGCTCTGTTCAGCCATGAAGACCGTTGTCGGACGCGAGGAAGTGCTTCGAACTCATTCCCTCAACGCCTACCGCTTGTGCGTCCTCCGCATCGCTCAAGACGACTGATGACCGCGGTTCACGTCTTGGACGAGTGCCAGCCGCCGATGCGCCGGCTCGTGTGGGGACTACTGCCCCTCGACCGAAAAGGCGAGCAGTACGTTGCCCGGCATGTAGTTGAGCAGGCCGTAGCCCGAGCTGACGTAAAGCACCCCCCCGGCCACTGTGGCCCCGGGGCCGTTCAGTGCCCCACCGCGGCCGGGAACGCCGTTCACTGTGTCGAACTCACCCACGGTGTCGACGTCCCAGATCACGTTGCCGGTCTCGGTGGCGTAGGCACGGATGTGGCCGTCCAGGCTCCCTGAGAAGACCACGCCCGGAATCACCGTCACAGCGCCCGGTTGCGCCGTGTGGCACCCCGGCCGGGCGCCGCAGGTGTCCTGGAAGGGCGGTGCCTCCCAGACCACATCGCCGTCGGCGATGCGCACGGCCGCCATCCCTCCAGCATCGCCTGGCGCCTTTTCCAGCGCATCCGAGATCGACGCGAACACAGTCTCGCCGTCGGAGGCGAACCCCCACTCGATGCCACCGAGCACGCCGCCGCCCGAGACCCGCCTCTCCCAGACGATCTCGCCGGTGTCTGGATTCAGGCGGTACATTACGCCCGACTTCTGTCCGGCAAGCAGCACCTGCTGCCCGCCGACCTCGGTCATCACGATCGCGCTGCCGTAATCGTGGTCGGGACCGGCGTCCTCGGGACAGTTCGCGCGCGTCGCCTCGTCCGGTGCCAGGCATGCGGCCACCCAGGCGTCGCCCGGTGTTGTCTGCGTGACCCAGACGACGTCGCCGGTGTCCATCGCCAGCGCCATGATCGCGTCGCTTTGTGGTGACACCGGATTGGAGTAGGAGTCGCCGGTCGCCACGTATATCCGGTTCCGATCCGGGTCGAGCGTCGGGGACGCCCAGATGCCAACCCCGGACGGTCCCCATTGCGCGACGCCGGCACTGTTCGTGCCGGTGCGCGCGGGTACCTCATCGATTGGGTAGCGCTGCCAGAGTTGCCGCCCGGTGCTTGCGTCCAGCGCCGCGATGCTGCCGCGGAACGTGCAGCACTGGTAGGTCGGCGCCTCGGCCGCCACCTCTTCGAGCGACGCGACCGGCACGTAGAGGCGCCCTTCGTGCAGCGCCGGCGCGCCCGTAATGCGCGCCTGGCGATGGTCGTCCACCTCCACCTTCCACCGGCGTTCCCCCATCTCGAAATCGACGGCGTAGGCGTTGCCCGTCAGGTCGCCGAAGAACGCGGTGGCGCGGCCGTTGGGTCCCGGTCCGACGGTGATGGTCGATCGGACGCCGGCGTCGGTCTCGTGGGCCCAGTGGATGCAGCCCGTCTCCGCATTCAGCGCGTAGACGACCCCGACGCTGGTCCCGACCAGGACGCGGCCGCCGACGATCGTCGCCTGGAACGAGGCGTGCGTGACCCCTGGGAACCCGAATGCCCATCTGAGCGAGAGATCCGGTACGCTGTCGGCCGTCAGACCCGCCGCTTCGGCGGACTGGAAGCGCGCATTGCTCCGGTCGGGGCTCCAGCCGTTCCAATTCGGGCCTGCGTAGGGGTCGCTCGGCACCGCGCCACCGGACGCGCAATAGGCCATCTCTGGTATCTGATCGAGCGGCGGCACCAGCGACTCGGGCTCGCTGCCGGACACATATTCGGCGACGGCGCGTTTGTCCGCCGTCGTCAGACCCGTCGCCTGTGCCGCCATGATCCCGGCCGAAAGCGCCTCATAGACCCGCTCTGCCGGGTACTCCCGAATCGGTCCAGACGAGAAGAGCAGAGGGAGGTTGCCTTCGTGGCACCGGGCGCAGTTCTGGTTGTAGAGGCGCTCACCGTCTGGCGGTTGCGCGGCAGCGAAGGCCGCGAGGGCCAGGACCAGCATCGTGGCGACGGAGACGATACGCATGGAACCTCCTCTTCTGTCGGTCAACGTCTTTACGCCAGGACTACCTGGCCGCGAGTCATGAAAATCTGCGCCTCCGCCGGCTTGGTGTTCCGGCGTTCCGGTCCTCGTGAGGCCAATTCAATTAATCCGAGATTACCATTTTGCCAGCCGGAGCGAGGTCCGGACATACCGACCTCGCTCGACGTGCCCTCTCGCGTGGTATCGCCGAGCAGCCGTTTCTTGCCGGCCTCGAGAAACTCCTGGCTCCACCGGGAGTAGAGGTTCGGATTGAGCCCTTCGCGGCGACACAGGGCCTCGATGCTCTCGTCGCCCAGCCGTCCTTCCAGGACAATTCGACTTGTCTCCTCCGTGGAAAACCGTCGCCCCGTGCTGCTGACTTTGCGTGGCTAATGGGACCTCCTCCTCTGGCTGCAAAGTCTCTCTTATTTCGGCCCCCTATTTGGTCCACATCAATTTGACGCCTCACACGTGCTGCGCTATATTTCTTAACACTGATCACACGACCGACGGAGACAAGCCATTGAGCAACCGAATTCTACTGACATTATTGACGGCATCACTTGCACTTATGACGTCTGGCTGTGCGGAGGCTCCAATGGGGCCTGTCGATGCAGTCAAAGCTCGGCTCGCGGCGGTTGAAGTTGAAGCGGACACGTATGCGTCAGGGGCATACGGTAATGCCGAAGACGCGGTGGTGCAACTTGATGCGGAGCTAGAGGTACAAGCGCAAAGTTTTGCACTGTTTCGTGACTACGAGCGAACTAACGAGTTAATTGGTTCAGTTGGCACTGTGGTCGATGCAGTTGAGGAAGCGATTAGTGCAGAGAAAGAACGACTGCGAACCGAGACGGGCCGAGTGGTGTCGAGCATCGAGGATGAAGTCACGACGGCGCGAATGTCCATTACGGAGATACCAGAGGATGATCTTCCTGAAGAGCAAGCGATGGCATGGGGGTCTGATCTCAACAACGTAGAGTCGTCGCTTGGTGAGACGGGTCGTTTGTTGGCTGGGGGTCAACTTATTGACGCTCAGAGCGAGGCAAATTCAGCTCTTGCGTCTGCGCAGGGTGTGAATAGTGGTATTTCCTCTTTTATCGCTGAGATTGAACGACTGCGAGAAGAAGAGGAAGGCCGTCGAGCACGTGGGGAAATTACGATCCCGTCGCCGGTACGCGCTGATGGTGAAGAACTCGCTGCGGGTATGTATCTCCTACGGTTAGCCGATGATGGCCCTGAGTCGAGCGCCCGTTGGGTGGAGTTTGTGTCTGGAGATTCTGTGGCAGGACGGGGTCTAGCGGTAGTAATTTCTGACGACGCGATGAGTGAGATCTCGGAAAGTGGAATGTTGCGCAATGAGGCACGTGTTGAGGTGTTGAAGGAAGCGGATTACGTGCGTGTCTGGTTGAACCGAGAGGGTGTGAACTATCTTGTTCACCTACCGCCCGCGTAAGATTAGGGATTGTCCCGCTCGCTGTTGATCTTCGCGAGCGGCGGCTTCCACTGTGATTCTATGCGACCCGCTCGGTGGATGCCCCTTCCTTGGCTTCCAGATGACCGAGGGCCGAGACGACCTTCGTGATGTTTTGGCATCCGTGCACGCGGCGGAACTTCTTCTCCGCCTCGACAATGGCCGTGCTCACCCAGCGGACGACCATCGTGCCGCTGCGCGGCGTTGGTGCAGGATTGCCCGACGATAGACAACATTAGAGCCTCCCGACGCCTCGACGCTCGACCTCTCCGCCATCGGTCGACCTACTTTGACCCACAGGAGCGATTCCATGGCGTACGCGCCCATGCCCTGAACGCGGCCAACGCCTGATGGGGCAGCCTCTACGACGCGCTCTATGGCACCAACGCCCCGACCGTCGGCTATTGCTTCAATTGCGCGACGAACTCGGCTGCCTGGGCGCCTTCTTCCGAATCAGGCTCGACCGCGACGACCTGCTCGAAGTAGGCGACCGCGGTCGCGATATCGCCCTGATTCAGCGCTACGAGCCCAAGCTTGAACAGCGGCTTCCCCCAGCTAGGGTCCGCCTGGTGCGCCTGCTCGTAGAACGCCGTCGCTTCGTCCATCTGTCCGTTCGCAAAGGCCACTTCTCCGGCGTTCCAGGGTTCCGCTCGCCCACCTCCTCCACCCGCCGTCCCACCCGCCGCCTGTCGGGTCGTTCCGACGAGTGCGCTGGCCTCCCGCTGCAGGTCCTCGATTTCCGCCTGGAGCGCCGTCAACTGGGCTTGCTTGGCGCTGATCGCGTCGTTAACCTCCTGAATGGCGAGCGCCCTCGCGGCTGCCCCTGTCAGTCCGTCCGAACGTGGGCGACCGTCGGCGGAGAGATACAGCGTCACACCGGAGCGACGCACGCCGGCCGTAGCGCGCGCGCCGGCATCGGCGCCTGGCGGCGCTTCGAACACGACCAAGTACTGATTCAACGACGCAGCATATCGTCGAGAAATCTCCGCGGCAATGATAGTGAGCTGGTCGGTCACCGCCTGACTGGGCGAGTTCAATGTGAGGTATCTGCCGCCCGACAGCCGAGTGACATCCTCCACAAGACGAGTCTGAAACCCGTCACCTCTCGGCGTGCTCAGTCCCAGGGCATACACGGTCACTCCGCTGCTGGCGAGCCGCTCCGTAAAGTCGGTGTATCTCGCCTGCCTGAAGAGATCAACTTTGGAGGCGCCGTCCGTGGTGACGACTACCATGACGGGCCAGTTGAGCTGCTGGTCGAAGCCTGCCAAGGTCTCGTCGAGGCCGTCGAAGAAACCGGCCGACGTGCCCTGGTTCGTGAACAGTCCGTTGAGTCGATCCTTGACCTTTGCCAGTCCCTCTGTGTGATCAACGACGACTCGAGGCCTGCCCGACAGCAACACGAGCGATACCTCGCTTCTCCTGGGTAACGCATCGACGAAGATCGGCAACCCGGTCCGCAGAACCCGAAAGTACGGGTCGGCCCCATCAGCGTCGTCGACGAGCAACGCCAGACGCAGTGGCTCTTCCACGATCTCGGCCCGAATCACCCGGCCCTCCACGCCGTCCTGCTCGATCACGAAATCTTCGGCAGTGAGGTTGGTGACGGGCGACCCGTCTGCAGCGAAGACCTGGACGAACAGCCGGCTCTCGGTCTGGGCCAGCACCGTTCGACCCTGATGAGGTCCGAGCATCAACAGCAACAACGCCAGTACGCACGGACCCCGGGGTGACACCCGTCCGCGCCAACCGGGCGTAACCGTCCGCCTGGGTCGGTGAAGACCCTGCCCAACCGTCACCGGATTCGATGTCGGCACGGTGATGACGTGACTGAGAATGACTGTTTCAAGCAGCATGGGGTAAATGAAAGCACGAAAATGGTCTTCCGACTAATGCAGGGCAAGATTGAGCGCTACCACCGATCGATGAAGAACGTGGTAAAACTCGAAAAATACTACAGTCCGTGGGAACTCGAGCGGGCCAGCGCGCGCTTCGTCGAGTAATACAACCATCGACGCCTGCACGAGACGCTCGACAATGTGACCCCGGCCGACATCTACGAAGGGCGGCGACCGGTGATCTTCGCACGGCGGGAACAGACGAAGAGGACACTGGCGCAACGCAAACGCGAGAATCTATGCACACCGCGCGGGGCGGTTCACAGGCAAGGAGTCTCTCTTGCGAAACAGGCTCATTGGTTCGAATTGATTTGGCGACGTACACTCGCCTGACTCGCTGCTCCGACACGTCAGCTCACTCGTCGTGTGTCTCGACACCCGCATCTGCCCTTGACCTCGACCCTCAGACCGGGCGATTCTCGTCCTGACGCGCCATCGGGGCGGTGATCCGCCATTGTTGGGGGGTCATCTGTCTGTCGGGGTCGGGAGGGGCTTGGGGGTCTGGGAGGCCCTCCGTCCAGTTAAGATATTACATCTGTTCACGCGGTACTGACCCGCTGTCTCTGTCTCGCCAGCGTGGCGTCCGGCGGTCTCGACGTTGGAACGAAAAGGAGAAGAATCGTGGAGCACGAACACGATATGACGAACGGTGCGGACCAGCTGCTCACGGCGTATGAGAACGGCAAGCTGACTAGGCGGCAGCTGCTGTCAGCCATGGTGCTGTCTGGGATGTCGACCTCGGCGTCTGCGCAGCAACCGGCCTCGCCACTCCAGGGCCGTGCCAGCATGTTCCATCACGTCAACATGTTCGTCTCGAATCTGCCGCGCTCGGCGGCCTTCTACCAGAAGCTGGGCCTGCCATCGACACTGCGACCAATCTATCCGACACCTGGTGGAGCGGCGTACGCCCTCGACTTCAACAACGGCTCGTTTCTGAGCCTGATCCAGACGTCTGATCGCGAGCGGGTGGGAACGATCGACCATTTCAGCATCGGCATTGACAACTTCGACTTCGAGCGGGACACCGCGGCAGTGCGAGCGGCCGGCATCGACCCGATTGAAGTCGCACGAATCAACTTGCTACATATGACCGACCCAGACGGGATAGGTGTCCAGATGGCCGATACTAACAACAGGATCGATTGCCCCAATGGGATCGGGATGCCGCCCTGTGAGCCGGTGCCGGGACAGGAGCCGCGGTAGACATTCAACCTTGTACGAGACGCTGAGAAGAAGGGTCAGATGACCGGTCGATGTCCTGCGGAGCTATTGACGGTGTTGGCGATCGTGGCGCTGATGCCAATGGTCGCCGCTGCCCAGTCAACGAACGCGACGGAGCCATCCCGGACGCCGTGGGGTGCGCCGGACCTCCAGGGCGTGTGGGACTATCGCACCATCACCCCGCTACAGCGATCCCCTGAGTTCGCAGGGCAAGAGTTTCTTTCGGAGGAGCAGGCGGCCGAGTTCGGGCGGGCCAACAGCGGGACGTCCCTTCCGACGTGGAGTTGGTGGGAAGACAAACTGGAGCTTACAAACGACAGGCGCACGGCGCTCATTGTGGATCCGCCCGATGGGCGCATCCCTTCGCTGACGCCCGAGGCGGAGGCGAGAGTCGCGGCCATGGCGAGCGTCCATCGACGCCCACCTGAGCACCCTGAGGATCGGGCCCTATTCGAGCGCTGCCTCGTGGGACGTGCATCCGGACCGCCAATGATTCCCAGCCTGCTTCACTACGACAGTCGCGTCCAGGTGTTTCAAACGCCAGGCTACGTCGTATTGTTCAACGAGATGATTCATGAGACACGGGTCGTGCCCCTGGACGATGGCCCGCATGCCCCGCCTGCGATTCGGCAGTGGCTCGGCGACTCGCGGGGCCACTGGGAAGGCAACACACTGGTGGTCGAGACGACGAACTTCACCGACCAAACCAACTACGGAGGATGGGGCTTCGGAAACCCCTACTATCGGGTCCCTTTGGTTGGGGCGAACATGCATCTGGTCGAGCGGTTCACGCGGGTCGACGCCGACACGATGGCGTACGAGTTCACGGTCGATAATCCGACGACGTTCTCGAAGCCGTGGTCCGTTGCGATGCCCATGCGGAGAACGGACGATCCGCTGTACGAATACGCGTGCCATGAGGGAAACAGGGGACTCCCCGGCATCCTTGCCGCGACGCGGTTCGAAGAGGCCGCTGCGGAACCCGAGACACCAGGTTCGCCGCCATGACCGCTGGGCAGCCAGCAGAAGCCGGCTGCCCCAGCGGTCCTCGCGCTGACGTCGAGGCATTTGGGTCGAATATTGAAGGTTATGTCAACAAGGGAATCCTAATAGAAATATCGTCAATTGATTGTTTCGGTTCTAGTGAGATGACGTTCTAGCTCATCTCTTGTTTGTTGGATCAGCGCATCCCGATCATCCAGTGTACGACCACGCGTTGGAATCGATTCACCTATTGTGACCTCCACTGTTATAGGTCGAATCAAGGGACTGCCTCGACGCATTGCCTCACCTGCACCGTGAATGGCAATCGGCACAATTGGCGCCTGCGCCTTGATAGCCATAATGAAAATGCCTTTCTTGAATGGCAGTAATGACCGTGTTCGACTCCGCGTACCTTCGGGAAAGGTCACAAATGAGTCGCCGTTGACGAGCATGCCGACGGCCTCATCTATTGCCCGTCCACTTTGTTCGCGATTATCCCGCTCGATTGGCACAAACCCACCGATATCCATGACATTTCTCAGTAAGGGCATCACCGCACGCAATTCCGATTTATACACAGCCTTGAGCCTCGGATGTACCGCTGTCAACGCGAGAAAAATAATCGGCGGTTCAAGATTGCTCGTGTGATTGGCACAGTACACAGAGCCCCGGTCAGGCTGCACTCGATCGCGATGCCGCACACGAAAGCTGATACCGGCGAGCACCAGGCCGAGATGTGCCCCGGCACGCCCAAGTGCGTACAGTACCTCAACCCGTCGCAACACAACCGCCAGCACGATGCCAATTGGCGCAAATACCAATACCCAAACCGAAACACTCACATACGCCAGAACAGAGCGCGCAATGGCGATGGCAGTCCGCAGTACTGTCACATGCAGTCTCAATGACGTGTAGAAAAGTCTTATTACCTGAAGTCTTACACGTGAGCGTGACGATAGGAAAAATTAGACCACCCCGGCATTGCCTCCATTTACGGCATCGAGAAGTCGGACGACACGCAGGCGCTCGTCCTGGAGCTGGTCGAGGGGCCGATTCCTATCGATGAAGTAATGCCGATTGTGAGACCGATCGCCGAGGCGCACGAGGCGGAGGCGATTCATCGCGACCTCAAACCCGCGAATATCAAGGTACGCGGCGACGGGACGATGCTGGACTTCGGGCTGGCGAAGGCCTGGAGCCTGCTCCCGAGGCCGACCCGTCGCACTCGCCGACGCTCACGGCAGCGGCCACGCAGATGGGCGTGACCATGGGGACGGCGGCGTATGATGAGCCTGGATCGTATATACGAGATAGCCAGTCGGGGTATGCCAGGGCCTGCTGTCGCCGACGATGAGGAGAGTTTCCCTCACCGCTCTCGAGATCGAGCGCCACCGCTTCCATGTTCACGAGATCTACTTGCCTTGCTCTCACCACCCTCCTGTCGTGCTCCTGCACGCCCAGCCTACAGAACGACAATTGGTCCACGTATCTGGGTGATCCGGGACGTGGCCACTATTCCGAGCTTCGACCATCTCCAGGACTTCGAGCGGAACGCCGTGCTGGCTCACGTCCGATCCCCGGAGTCGGACGTGGAGGATCCACCGAGCACCGAAGTCGACTACGTGTTTGAGGGGGCTCTGCGGATTCGCGATCACGAAGGCTTGCCGGGGAATGCCCCGCCCTGGGGAACGCTCAGTTCCATCGACCTGGCCACGGGCGAGCTCGGCTGGCAAGTCCCACTCGGTGACTACCCCCAAATGGAAGCGCAAGGATTTGGCGCCGAGAACTACGGTGGACCGGTGGTCACCGCTGCGGGCCTGATCTTCATCGGCGCCACTCCGGACAGGAAGTTCCGGGCCTACGATGTCCGGGATGGGGAAGTGCTGTGGGAAGCCGAGTTATCCGCCGCAGGATACGCAACACCGGCAATCTACAGCGTGGATGGCCGACAGTATGTGGTGATCGCGGCCGGTGGCGGCAGGAGGGGACCGCCTTCCGGTTCCGAGTACGTCGCGTTCAGCTTGCCGAAGAGCGTCGAGGCGCGGCCGAGAGCTGGCCTGGGCGACCGGGCGCTTCTAGAAGCTTCTATCGTCCTGACGGTTCTGGTCGATGAAGGCTGCGATGCTCTGGGTTCGGCCATGGAATCAGCGGAGACGGCGCGCCGGTGCCCCGAAGGCCGGTGAACCGAGTCCGCGAGCTGGTCGCCGAGACGGGCGAGAGCAAGTTCCTGGTGCCGGCGCCTGGCTCCCGCACCACGATCATCTTCGTCGACCGGCAAAGCCGCGGTTCTTGGCGGTGAGCCGCTCGACGGAGCTGGGGACGTGGCGCTACCGGGGGCCAGGTCTCAAGAACCGTCAGAAACGCTAGAGGAAAAGAATGGAGGCGCCGCCCGGATTTGAACCGGGGATGGAGGTTTTGCAGACCTCTGCCTTACCACTTGGCCACGGCGCCACTCAAGACAAGACCGGCAGGAGTCGCTGGCTGTCCGGCGGTTCCTGCGGTTGCGACGGAACGCATCGGAGGGAAGAGAATGGAGCGGGAAACGGGATTCGAACCCGCGACTTCGACCTTGGCAAGGTCGCACTCTACCACTGAGTTATTCCCGCTCACTCAGCCGACGCAAGTTACGGTACCACAACGGGTTTGAACGCATCAAGACAGGCCCGTGTTGGGTCAGCCGATGACGAACGCGTTGACGACTACGTCCAGCAACGGCCGGTCCCCCTGCGCCAGCGTCACCCCGAATACATCGAACCGGGACGGTGGCAGAGTGCCGCCCACCCCCATGAGATAGCTGCGCGCCATATTGATGAGTCGGTGCTGCTTGTGAAACCCGGCTGTGGCCGTGTCCCCGCCGAACCCTCCGCTGCGACGGGTTTGCACCTCCACAAACACGAGGGTGCCCTGATGGCGGGCGATGACGTCGATCTCGCCGAATCTGGCGCGATGGCGACGGGCAACAATTGCGTACCCACGGCGACGCAGCTCGCGGCAGGCGAGGTCTTCCCCGTGTTTGCCTGGCGTGGGTCATGGCTCTGCGTCGGGAGACGCAAGACCGGAGCCACCGGGGGCGCTACTTCCGTTTCCAGCGCGTGCCGGCGGCGGTGTCTTCGAGGATGACACCGCGGGTGTCGAGGTCGTCTCGGATGCCATCGGCGGCGGCGAAGTCACGTCGGGCGCGGGCGGCCTTCCGGTCAGCAATGAGTTCCTCGATCTTGTCGACTGGTACGTCGGGGGCAGCTTCTTCGGCACGTCGCAGAGCCATCACGCCGAGCACCGCGTCGAACCGTTCGAACACCGGGAGGACGAACTGGGCATCGGGTGGTCCGAGGTCTCCGTCGTCCATGGCGGTGTTCAGGTAACGCACCAACTCAAACATGACCCCGAGGGCGCCGGGCACGTTGAGGTCCTGCTCCAGCTTGCCGCCGAACGCCTGGCTCGCCTGCTCCAACCGCTCGGCCAGTTCGGGGTGCGGCTCGCCGTCCTGGCCCGCGGTCGTGACGGCGATTCCCTCAATGCGGGTCAGGCAGGCCATCAGCCGCTTCAGCGCTTCGTCAGCCTGGTCGAGGCTGGCCCAGGCGAATCGGAGCTGCTTGCGGTAATGCACCGACAACAAGACATAACGCAGCGTTGACGCCCGATACCCTCGCTCCAGCACCTCCGACACGGTAAAGACGTTGCCGAGCGACTTGGACATCTTGACCCCTTCGTCGAGGAGCAGATGTTCGCAGTGCACCCAGAAGCGAGAGAACGGCTCGCCGGTCGCACCCTCGGCTTGGGCAATCTCGTTCTCGTGGTGCGGGAACACGAGGTCGACGCCGCCGGCGTGAATGTCGATCGGGGCACCATCCAACAGACGCAGCGCCATGGCGGAGCACTCGATGTGCCAACCTGGGCGCCCCGGCCCCACACCAAAATCCCACGTCGGCTCGTCCTTCGTCGTCGCCTTCCAGAGCACAAAATCGCGCGCGTTGTCTTTTTCGTACTTGTCAGCGTCAACCCGAGCCCCGGACTGGATGCCGTCGTGGTCGAGACGGGCGAGCTTGCCGTAGTCGGGCAGGGTGGAGATCTTGAAATAGACGGACCCGTCGCTCCGATACGTGTGGCCGTTGGTCTCCAGGGCCTGAATCATCTCGACCATCGACCGCAGGTTGTCCTCGTCGGTGGCCCGCGGCGTTGCTTCGACCGGTTCGAGGCCCAGCGCATCGGCGTCTTCCCGAAACGCGGCGATGTACTGGTCGGTGTAGTCCCGTAGCGAGACCCCAGCTTTTTGCGACTCGATGATGGTGCGGTCGTCGACGTCGGTGAAGTTCATCACCTGCCGTACGCCGAATCCCGCCACCTCGCGGAGCGTCCGGCGCAGCACGTCCAGCGACACAAAGGTGCGGAAGTTGCCGATGTGTCCGCGGGCATACACGGTCAGTCCGCACGTGTACATCCGCACCGTGTTGTCATGGAGCGGTACGAACTCTTCTTCCTGGCGTGAGAGGGTGTTGTAGAGGCGCATGGATTACCGAACAGCCGGTGGTGATGGAACGTGAGGTCGGGAGGCGGTCACGCGAGGTGCGTGTTCCTGGTTCAGAGGTTCAGAGGTCCGCGTCAGGGTCGGCAGGCAACGCCTTGGTCAGTTCACAATAGTCCACGCTGTCGTCCCCAGACTCGCGGCCGACTATGACGGCCTTCATGGTGCGCTGCAGTCGCGCCATCGGCGCGTCGTCACCGTTGGGGCCCTGCGGTTGGGACAGCAGTTGCTCGATCGTCGTGAGACCGGCCCCGCTTGCTGGTGCGCCGAGGTACCGGATGCGGACGAGCATGTCAGTGTCGGTGGTCGTCAGTTCTATCTCCACGTCGCGATAGGAGCTGCGGTCGTCAGCTTCGAACACGCCGCGGACGGAGGCGTCGATGGCCTGGACGACCTCGTCGCGCAGCGACTCGTGAAAGCCGAGGTAGTCGACCGTACGAGTGGTCAACTTCGTGAGCAGCGGCAAGTACCGAGCCGCGCACGGCAGTGTCACATTGAGGCGCAGCGAGGACATTGGCGCCTGTGGTTCCGCGTCTGACATCCTGGTCGAATTCTACAGTGAAATTTGGCGGAACAACGCCCTGGCCTGTTCACAGTCGCGAGCAATCTGCGCCCGCAAGGCGTCTCCATCCGGGAACGCCACCTCGTCGCGTAACCGCTGGACGAAGGCCACCTTGATGTCGAGGCCGTACAGGTCGCGGTCGAGATCGAAGATATGCGACTCCACCACCGGCCTGGGCGACACGCGCGCAAACGTCGGACGTAGGCCGACGTTGGTCACGGCGGGATGGATGTCACCAGCAATGAGCACCGCCGTAGCGTACACGCCGTGGGGCGGAAACAGCTCGTTGTCGGTGTCGAGATTCGCGGTCGGGAATCCGAGTTGACGGCCACGATGCTCTCCATGCCCCACCGTCCCCGCGAGCATGTAGTGATGCCCCAGTAACGCGCCGGCCTCGTCGACTCGCCCTTCGGCGATCAGTCGTCGCACTCGGGTGCTGCTCACGACGAACTCTCGATATCTGACCGGGTCGATCTTCTCGGCGCGGAAGCCATACCGTCCACCGAGGTCCCGCAATCGCGAGAAGTTCCCGGCCCGATCGTGCCCGAACAGGAAATTGGCGCCCACCCAGACCTCGGCCACGCGCAGCCATTCCACGAGGACGGTGCGGACAAACATCTCGGGGTTCCAGCGCGAGAGCTCTTCGGTGAAACGGACCACGGCCACCCCGGCCATCCCGGCGTCGGCCAGCACATCGAGCTTCTGCCGGCTGGTCATCAGCAACGGTGGCGCCTTGTCGGGACGAACCACGCGGGACGGATGGGGATCGAAGGTCAGTACGGCCGCCGTGACACCGCGCTCGTCGGCCCGGCGTCGTACACGGTCGATGATCTTCGCGTGCCCGCGATGGACACCGTCGAAGTTACCCAGCGCGAGTACCGGCTGATGCCAGCCTTTGGGCAGGGTATCTTCCGGAAAGTGAATGATTTCGACCCGGTCCGGATCGTGAGCGTATTGTGTCATCGACAAACCTCTAATGATAGTTCACGTGCCCGGACGCTGCGCTCGTCCGGCGAGCCCAACGCGTGGAACCTAGCAGGTCGCGAAAAAACGTCCGAGGGGGTTTTTTGAGCGCGGCGCCCAGCTGGCTAGGCGCGACGAGCGAGCAGGCAGGCGGCCTGTGACCGAGGAAGCAACAATGCCAGATGGAGATGCCCCGCCCGAAAACCTAGAGATCGACAACGAGGCCGTCGTGCGCCAGGGTGACGCCCGGGGGTAGCGAGGCGCAGGTCTCAGCGTGCGGAAGGTCGTGGCACATGTGGGTGAAGTAGGTCTGTCTGGCGCCGATGAGGGCGGCGGTCTCGACCGCTTCGCTCAGCGAAAAGTGGGTCGGATGTGGACGGTGGCGCAGCGCGTCGAGCACGAGCACATCTAGCCCTTCAAGCAAAGCCATCGAGGTCTCCGGGATCCGGCTGCAGTCTGTCAGGTAGGCGAAGTCGTTCACGCGGTACCCGAGTATCGGAAGCGTGCCGTGGAAGAGCGGCACTGGGACCACGTTGGAGGGGCCGATCGACAACGGGCCGGTGACCTCCACCAGGCGGAGCCGAGGTAAACCGCCGCCGCGAGGCGACGCTGGGTCCCACGCATAGGCAAACACACGCCGGAGCGCGGCCAGGGTGGACGCGTCACCCAGGCAGGGAATCGCGGCCGGCTGCCGGAAATTGAAGGGTCGGACGTCGTCCAGACCCATGATGTGGTCGGCGTGATAGTGCGTGAACAGAATCACGTCCAGACCGGTGATGCCGTAGGCGAGCGCCTGGGTGCGAAAATCCGGGGTCGTATCGACCAGGACCCGTGTGGCGTCGGACAACTCAAGATAGATCGATGGCCGCCAGCGACGGTCGAGAGGGTCGTTCGACTGACACGTCTCGCAGTCGCACCCCACGACCGGCACTCCCGATGATGTCCCAGTGCCAAGAAACCTGACCCGCATCTCGTGCCTCGCTTCAGCGATGTCGTTACGGAGTGACGATCGAGTCAGCCCCCGGGTCGGCCTTCTTGGCGTCAATGAATCGCATACGCAATTCGTAGAGCACTTGGGTCAGAAAGCGCTCTTCGTCCGAGGTCAGGTTGCCCTTGGTTTTCTCCGCCAGCACGCTCAGCAGATCGAGCATGTGTCCCGACGCCTCCAGATTGGGCGGCATTTTCTGGCCGGTGGTCGAGTCGGCCACGTCGCCGAGATGGACGGCGGCCGTCGTGGCGAGCGAGACGACCAGCGCGTTGAATGAGATTTCAGGTTGAACTGCCATGCCTCCCCCGGACCAAAGCCCGGATGCTAGCATACGCTCTCGCGCCTTCGACCAGACATGTCCATGATGACGAAACTTACCCCACCCCCCGTGTCGACCGCGGACGAGACCGCCGGCGACCGCTTCGAGCGCCTCGTGCAGTTGATGCGCACACTCCGCTCGCCCGGCGGGTGCGCGTGGGACCGCGAGCAGACGTTGGGGACGCTGCGACCGTTCGTACTGGAAGAGGCCTACGAGGTGGTCGATGCGATCGACCGGGGCGACCCCACGGCGCTGTGTGACGAGCTGGGTGACTTGCTGCTCGAGGCGGTGTTTGTGGCTCAGATCTGTGCCGACGAGGGCCACTTTACGATTGCCGACGCCGCCGACGCCATCAACGCGAAGCTGGTGCGTCGACATCCCCACGTGTTTGGCGATGGTGTGACCACCGACGGCTCGACCTTGTCCCCAAGCGAGGTCAAGGAGCAATGGGAGCAGATCAAGACGCGCGAGCGTGCCGGCAAGCCGACGCGCGAGACCCTCCTGGACGGGATTCCCGAGTCGTTGCCGGCCCTGCTGCGTGCTGCGCGTATTGGCGCCCGCACCGCCAATGTCGGGTTCGACTGGGACCAGGCCGGCGAAGTGTTGAAGAAAGTTGACGAAGAGGTGACCGAACTGAAGGAGGCGATGGCGGCCGCTGATGCCGATCACATTGAAGAGGAACTGGGTGACCTACTCTTCACCGTGGCCAACCTCGCCCGCAAGCTTCGGATCGACCCGGAGTCGGCGCTGCGCGCCGCGAACAATAAATTCACACGCCGTTTCCGTGCGGTTGAGCAGCGACTGACGGCCGACGGACGGTCGCTGCACGACGCCACCAGCGACGAGTTGGAGCGCGAGTGGCAAGCGGTGAAGCGGACATCTCCGGCTGGCTCGACCTTGGACACACCCTGACCGGCGGGGTTCTTTCTGGCTCACGCTCATGCTCTGCACGGACTGGGGCACCATCTAGCAGGTTGCCTTGCAGAATCTGGTCGTGCCGCGCCGATCGACACGCTGACGACGCCCCCCTGTCGATGGGAGACACCGGAGTGGACCCGAGGTTGTTCGGCGGATGGTCGGCTTCGATGTGACCGACACGCACGACGAGGTGCCCAGACGAGGATGGACGTGGCCGCTGTTGCAATCGTCCTGGCCGGACGCCATGATGGTCTCAACAGTGTCCGTAGACCTTGGGAGGAGAACCGATGGACAGGTGGCGATGGACGATGGCCCTGGTGGTGTGTGCCCTTTCGTGCGTCGGTGTTGGGACGACGTTGGCACAGACGGGACGCGGGCCGGCGCCGCGCACGGCCGACGGCTGGCCAGACTTGCAGGGGGTCTGGGACTTTCGAACACTCACTCCGCTCCAGCGTCCAGCCGATCGGGTCGAGAAAGCGGTGCTGACAGCGGAAGAGGCGGCCGAGATCGAGGCGCGGGCGGTCCAGAGCGCCATCGACGCCGACCGGCCGAGTGAGGTTCGGACCGAGCCCCTCCCGGTGGGCGCCCCGGTGGGCGGCTACAACAACTTCTGGTTCGACCGTGGCGCCGGCGTGGTCGACGACAACCGGACCTCGCTGATCGTGTCACCAGAGAACGGTCGGGTGCCGCCGCTCCAACCGGCATTGACTATGGTCGAGTTGTCGCTCGGTGAGGACCTTCCCGGGACCCGTCCGGTGCGGGTCCGCGCGGCCGGCATCGGGGCTGACAGCTGGGAGGATCGCGGGCTGGCGGAGCGGTGTCTCCTGGGGTTCAACTCTGGTCCGCCGGTCGTGCCGGCCGGATACAACCAGAATTTGCAGATCTTCCAGACGCCGGACCACGTCGTCATCCTCCATGAGATGGTGCACGACGCTCGGGTCGTGCCGCTCGACGGTCGCCCGCATCTGCCGGAGGGGGTCAGGCAGTGGATGGGTGATTCCCGCGGCTACTGGGACGGTGACACATTGGTGGTCGAGTCGAGGAACTATACCGACAAGACGGCGAGCTTCAGCCCCTCGGTCACGATGGCTGCGGGCGAGGGCACGACACTCAGCCTGACGGAGCGGTTTACCCGGGTCGCGGAAGATACGCTGCTGTACGAGTTCACCGTCGACGATGCGACGACGTTTACCGCTCCCATTACTGCACAGATTCCGATGAAGCGCGGCGAGGCGATGTTCGAGTATGCCTGCCACGAGGGCAACTACGGACTCCCCAATATCTTGGCCGGCGCCCGTCAGGCAGAGAACGCGGCTCGATAGGGCGCCGTCGTACGCTCATCCCCGAACCGAATCACGGTCTAGATATACGTGAGACAGAACACTGGGGTTACTCCGTCCCTCTCCGATCGGGAGAGGTGCGCAGCCGGCACGACCCGCTCGGTACTCGAATTGACGACCGGATTCGGTTCGCACCTGGGTCGCATTGCCATCGGTCTTAACAGTGATGGCGCTGGCGCGTGCGGTCTCGAGCACCAGCGCGCCGGCCCCCCGATACCGCTTCACGACGCCCCGCCCGGGAAGCGCTAAGTGCGCGCTAGGGTTGCGTGGTAATCCTGCAGCGGGCGAACGTCGAGCGCTTCGTCCCGCATCGCGCGGATGGCGCTGACGGTGGCGGCGGCGCCGGTGAGCGTGGTGACGCAGGGGATGCCGAGTATGGTCGCGATGTGCCGCAGCGTCCGGTCGTCGAAAAACGACTCGCGACCAAGGGGGGTGTTGATCACCAAGTCGATCTCGCGATTCTTGAGGCGGTCACCAATGTGCGGGCGGCCTTCGTTTACCTTGAACACGAGCTCGACGTCGAGGCCGTGAGCCTGGAGGTAGGCCGCCGTGCCGCTGGTGCCGAGAAGTGAAAATCCCAGCTCGGCCAGGTCTCGTGCCACCGGCAGCACGTTGGCTTTGTCGTCGTTGTTGACGCTGATGAACGCGGTGCCCGTGTTCGGCAGCCGGTTCCCCGCCGCGAGCTGCGCCTTCGCGTAGGCTGAGCCAAACGTATCGGCGCCGCCCATCACTTCGCCAGTCGACTTCATCTCCGGGCCGAGAATAGTGTCGACGCCCGGGAAGCGCACGAACGGAAAGACCGGCGCCTTGACAAACACCCCGGAGACCTTGAGATCGTCCACGAGATCCAGGTCGGCCAGCGTCTTGCCGGTCATGACGCGGGCGGCCACTTTCGCCAGCGGCACGCCGGTCGCCTTCGACAGATAGGGGACCGTGCGCGACGCACGCGGGTTGATCTCGATCACGTAGACGGTGTCGTCCTTGATGGCGAACTGACCGTTTACGAGCCCGACGACCTTCAGGGCCCGCGCGACCCGACGCATGTAGTCCCGGATGGTCGCCAGATGCCGTTCTTCGACGAGATACGGTGGCACCACGCAGGAGCTGTCACCCGAATGGATGCCAGCCTCCTCGATGTGCTCCATGACGCCGCCAATCACCACGGCCCCGGTGGCGTCTGCCACGGCGTCCACATCGAGCTCGAAGGCATCTTCGAGGAATTTGTCGATGAGAACCGGATGCTCGGGAGACGCATCCACCGCCTCGACCATGTATCGGTCGAGTGCGCCCGAGTCGTAGACGATCGCCATCGCTCGTCCACCGAGCACGTACGACGGACGCACAACGAGCGGGTAGCCGATTGTCGTCGCTACCTCGCGCGCCTCCTCGCGTGACGTGGCCAGTCCACTCGGCGCCTGCGGGATACCCAGTTCCCACAGTAGCGCGGAGAATCGCTTCCGGTCCTCCGCGTGGTCGATCGAATCAGGGGATGTTCCGAGAATCGTGACCCCAGCCTCCTGTAACGACAGCGCCAATTTTAGCGGGGTCTGTCCACCAAACTGAACGATACAGGCGACCTCACCGCCGGCCGAGCGCTCCTTCTCGATGACCGCCAGTACGTCTTCCAACGTGAGGGGCTCGAAATACAGTCGGTCCACCGAGTCGTAGTCGGTCGACACTGTTTCCGGGTTGCAGTTGACCATCACGGTCTCGAGCCCTTCGTCCTTGAACGCGAAGGCCGCGTGACAACAGCAATAGTCGAACTCGATTCCCTGCCCGATCCGATTCGGCCCGGACCCGAGAATGACCACCTTGCGCCGGTCGTTCGGTTCCGATTCACACTCCTGCTCGTAGGTGCCGTAGAGATACGGCGTGAAGGACTCAAATTCGGCCGCGCAGGTGTCGATGCGCTTGTAGACCGGTTGCACCGTCGTCTCCTCGCACCGGGTCCGGATGAGACCCTCCTCGACTCCGAGTACACCGCTCAGCTCCGCGCTGCCGAACCCGGCCCGCTTCAGCTCGAGGAGTAACTCGCGCGACATCTCGCGAAACCCGACCAGGTTGGCCGACCGTTGCAAGTCGACGAGCTCGGAGAATTGTGCGAGGAACCATCGGTCGATGCGAGTCGCCTCATGCACCCGCTCAACGCTCCACCCTCGTTCGAGCGCCCGAAACACCGCGAACATACGCCGGTCGGTCGGCACCACGAGTTGCCGTTTCAGCGTCGTGTCGTCTTCGTCCTCCGGCGATGTTCCCGGCTGGCCGAACAGTCTGGCGTCAGACCCGATTTCGAGCGATCGGATCCCCTTGAGAAACGCCTCCTTGAAGGTCCGTCCGATCGCCATCGCTTCCCCCACCGACTTCATCTGGGTCATCAGGGTGCGGTCGGCTTGGGGAAACTTTTCGAAGGTCCATCGCGGGACCTTGACCACGACGTAGTCGATAGTCGGCTCGAACGACGCCGGGGTCACTCGGGTGATGTCATTCTGAATCTCATCCAACTGATACCCGAGCGCCAGCTTGGCCGCGATCTTGGCGATGGGGAAGCCGGTCGCCTTCGAGGCCAGGGCGGACGATCGTGATACACGGGGGTTCATTTCGATCGCCACCATACGCCCGTCGGTCGGGTCCACTGCGAACTGAATATTGGAGCCGCCCGTTTCGACCCCGACGCGGCGGATGATGCGCCGCGCCGCGTCCCGCATCCGCTGGTATTCCTTGTCCGTCAATGTCAGCGCCGGCGCCACGGTGATGCTGTCGCCGGTGTGGACGCCCATGGGGTCGATGTTCTCGATGGAACAGATCACCACAAAGTTGTCAGCCGCATCGCGCATTACCTCGAGCTCGAACTCCTTCCACCCGATGACCGATTCCTCGATCAGAATCTCGTGGACCGGGCTCAACTCGATGCCCCGGGCGACGACCTCGTGGAACTCTTCGATGTTGTACGCGATACCGGCACCGACGCCGCCCAAGGTGAACGAGGGGCGGATGATGGCAGGGAACCCGAGTCGTCCGACGATGTCCAGCGCCTCGTCCAGCGATGTGGCGTACTCGCTGGCTGGCATGTCGATGCCGATCGACTCCATGGCCTCGCGGAACTCTAGCCGGTCTTCGGCAACGTTGATCGCCTCGATGGAGGCGCCAATCAGCGTGACGTTGAATTCCTTGAGCACGCCGTGCTTGTCGAGATCGATGGCGAGGTTCAGCGCGGTCTGGCCTCCAACCGTTGGCAACAGGGAATCGGGCCGCTCCTTCTCGATGATCGTCCGGACCACCTCCCACGTCATGGGCTCGACGTAGGTGCGGTCAGACACCTCCGGGTCGGTCATGATGGTCGCCGGATTCGAGTTGACCAGCACGACCTCCAGCCCCTCGGCGCGCAGCGCCTTGCAGGCCTGTGTGCCCGAGTAGTCGAACTCGCAGGCCTGTCCGATCACGATCGGGCCGGAGCCGATGACTAGAACCCGTTTGATATCCGTGCGGCGTGGCATGAAATCGTCAGAAAACCAGCATGTGCAGCGACACTAGACCGCCCGCCGGTCCATCGCCTCGAGAAATCGGGAGAAGAGATAGTCGGCGTCGTGTGGCCCCGGCGACGCTTCGGGGTGGTACTGCACGCAGAAGGCAGGATGGCGGGTGTGTCGTAGGCCTTCCACCGTGCCGTCATACAAGTTGAGGTGGGTCACCTCGACCTCATCAGGGAGCGACGCCGGGTCCACGGCGAATCCATGGTTCTGACTCGTGATTTCGACCTGCCCGGTCGAGACCTGTTTGACCGGGTGGTTCGCTCCGCGGTGTCCGAACTTTAGCTTGTAGGTGGTGCCACCCATCGCCTGGGCCAACACCTGATGCCCCAGGCAGATGCCAAAGACCGGGACGTCGGCCTCGAGCACGGCGCGCGCCGCGGTCACGGCGTAGGGCAGGGCGGCCGGGTCGCCCGGTCCATTGCTAAGAAAGACGCCGTCGGGCTCGATGGCCAGGAGTTCGTCAGCCAGAGCGGCGGCAGGAAAGATCTTGACCTCGCACCCGTGCGCCACGAGGCGGCGAAGGATGTTCCGCTTCAGTCCGAAATCGTACGCCGCGATACGAAGCGGGCGACCGGCGCGCCGCTGCGGCGGTAGCCGAAACCCCTCAGGCTCCAGACCAGAGCCGAGGCCTCCGTCGGCGGCCGGCCAGTCGAACGATTCGGTACAGCTCACCGTGCGCACCAGATCGAGACCCGCCATTGGGGTCACGCGTCCCGCTTCGGCCACTAACTCGTCTGGATCCACATGACCCGTACCGATGACGCCGCGCATGACCCCGGCCGTTCTCAATACGCGGGTCAGCGCCCGGGTGTCGATACCGGTAATCGCGACCACCCCGTTGTCCGTCAGGTAATCGCGGAGGGTCCCGTCGGCGCGCCAGTTGCTGGCCATGGGCGACGCGTCGCGCATGACAAAGCCGGCCACCTGGGGTCCCCGCGACTCGGTATCCTCCGCCGCCACGCCGTAGTTGCCGATCTGCGGCGACGTCATGGTGACGATCTGTCCGGCGTAGGACGGATCGGTCAAGACCTCCTGATAGCCGGTCATGCTCGTGTTGAACACGACCTCACCGCGAGCGACGCCACTGGCGCCAGCCGCGGTCCCGCGATACCAGGTTCCGTTTTCGAGAGCGAGAACTGCGATCATCAGGGGGCGGGAGCAAGCGAGGCGGTCACGCGACTCTGTGTCTCCGAGCCCACTTGCACGGTTGTCGCCCACTTGCGATAACCGTCGCGCTTGAACTCGACATCATGGGAACCGGCCGCCACATCAGGTATGAGCATCGGTGTGTCGCCGACGAGTTGCTGGTCCAGCCACACCTGCACTCCGGGCGGCCGAGTGTCGACGAAAATGGATCCTACCCCAAGCGGCGCGTTTCTGGCGACGACGACCGGTGTGAGTGGGGCTTGTACCGCCGCAATCGGATCGGCGGCCGATATCGTCAGACGGCGATCCTCCGTCTCATAACCCTCGAACGTGAGCCGCACATCGTAGGCGGCGTACTGCAGGTCGGAGAGCGCCAGCGGCGTCGTCCCCCGTGGCTCGCCGTTCACCGTTACCTGGGCGCCGGGTGGCGTGGACCGGACGAGGAGTCGGCCGTCGCTCGTCGCCGCCGGCGCAAGGGTTGGGTTCGGTGTCGGCGGTGGAGCGGGAGTCGGAGCCGGGTTGGAGGCGTCGACCGCGGCCACGGATGTCGGCGTTTCGGGCTCAACCGGTGGCGAGATGGGTGCAGGACTGGTCGACGACGTTTCCAGCGCGGGCTCGGTCGACTCGCTGTACTCTCGACCGGCGGCATCGTCCGGATTTACCGACGCCACGTTCGTTCTCGGGCCCTCGATACCTGTCGTCAGGCTCGCGTCGGTGGCCATGTTCTCGCCGGCGCCGCTTGACAGCCAACCAAAACCGATCGCGAAGGCACCAGCACTGACGGCCACGACGAGCAGCACCAGGGCCACTACCGGCAGCCGGCGCGTCGATGACTCCCACCCGGCGACAACGGGGGCGGCGACGTCGTCTCTCGGTTCGTCCTCCTGGTCAGCGTCGCCGTCGTAGTCGTAGTCCGTCAGGTCATTCGGTGTCGCGGGGGCCCTGCGGAACCGTATCGGTGCTGGGTGATCCCCGTCTCGGGCCTGCAAGTTGTTCGAGCCCTGATCCGATTGGTCGCTCAACCGATCCGGTACAGCGTAGGCTTCGTCGTCGCGGTCGCCCTCGTCGTCGTACTCGTCACCATCGTCCGGTTTGTCGCCCAGCCGATCGGCGAGATCGCTCAGGCGGGTCGGCTCATATACGGCGGCGGTCAGTGCATCCGGTGGCTCGGCCGCCAAGCGTTCGCCCTCCGCTCGAGCCCGGCTTGGTTCGGTGACCTGATATTCGTCGTCTATCCCATCGTAGGATCCAGAGTCGTCTTTCGCGTCCGCGGCACGAGGCGGCATCGATACTCTCCCCAGGGGCTGCCGTGCTGCCGCCTCGTGTCCGGCCGAGGGCTCCGGTTCTGGCGCCTCGAGGTCATTGAACAGCGACACTGTCTGAGCGTCGACGTCGCGCCCCGCGTCGGCGTCTGGATCGAGCGCGGCGGACAGATCCAGGTCCCAGGACTCGATGGCCGATGGCCGGTCGTCGGGCCGGCTGCCGTCGACGCTCGCTTGAGCGCCCACGGCTTCATCAAGCGACTGATCCAGCGCGTGATCCGTTGTCTCATCCGCCGCCCGCGCCGTCGCGGCATCCTGCACCTCTCCCAGGGTCTGGTCCAGCGTGTAGTCCAGTCCGTCGTCCGTGTCGACCCCGTCCATGCCGTCAACCGGCGGAGCGTCTCGCTCCGGCTCGGAGGGGCGTTCGAACCCCGGCGGTGGACCAACGGGGCGCGGCTGATACTCCTCGGTCTGACGCAGTTCCTCCGCTTCTCCACGATCCAAGCTGCGTTCGCTCCAGTCGAGCTCAGACGTTCGTGTTTCGTCCGGTCTGTCCCTGTTTGCCATGTCTGCTGCTCCCTCGGTCTGTGCACCCGCGCCGGCAACCACCGGGCGGCCGTCGTAGCCCCGGTCGTCGTCGTGTGTGGCGCCGTCAGCGACATCGTCGCCGGCGACCGAACTCTGCGCCGGATTCTCCGCATCAGTCCGGTCGACGGTCTCCGGCCCGTCCGAACGGGTTATCGCGTCCCGTACCGCTTCGGCGCCGGTCCAGCCCACGGCGTCGGCCAGCTGGTCCGCGAAGAGCCGGGCCGACCCCGGGCGCGCTGTCGGCTCGATGGCCAGCGCCGCCGCAAACAGCGGTGCGAGCCGTGTCGCGCTGCGCGTCCCCAACACCGCGACCAGCCGTTCCGTCAACTGCTCGGGGGTGCCCGCGGCCCGGTGTCCCGTGAGCAGTTCGTAGACGATGGCCGCCAGCGCGAACCGGTCCGCCGCTGGTCCCCATTCGTCGCTCGACAGCTGCTCGGGCGCGGTGTAGGGCCGCCGAAGCGGTCCACGTAACCCAACCTGCTCCAGCGCTGGGACCACGCCGAGTCCGGTGATCCGGGCCAACTCCGGTGTGACAAAGACGTCGCGCAGATGGAGGGCGCCATGCGTGAGACCCCACGCGTGCGCGGTGTCGAGCCCATCAGCCAGCTGTACGATGAGCGGCAACGCGTTTTCAACCGCGGCTGGGGCGTGGTGCCGAATCGCGACGTCCAGCGACTCGGCGGCGACGTATTCTGCCGCCAGATACGGAATGTCGTCAGACAGCCCACCACTGAGCGGGGTGACGAGCGCCGGGTGTGAATCGCTGACTCGGGCGATCCTCTGCAGCGCCTCGGCCAGTGTGCGGGATCGCTCAGGGGTAAGATCGAGATGGAACGCTTTCAGCGCAACCAGTCGGTCGCCGTCCGGCTCGTAGGTTCGGAAAACCGGCCCGAGCACGCCGACCCCGATCTGGTGCATGACCCGATAGGGACCGAAAGTGCCCGGAGGGGCTATCGGGTTTGCATCGTCGTGTGTCAGGGGACCTGTACCTCCACCTGGGTTCGTAGAATAGCACGGAAGTGCGCTATTCTTCAGCACTATAGCGGCGTTCAGGCAGCGCGCCACAGTCGATATCGGTGGCCGTCTTGGTCGGCCCCGAAGACGACCGGCCGTCTTGACACTCCCACGCCGGCTCTGCAACAGTGCTGCCCCGTGCCTGCGGATCGTGCCACCTCGTCTCTTCCTGACTCAGTTGCGGTCGATCTCGGACGCTTTCCCGGTGTCAAGCGCCTGGCCGCTGTCTACTCGACGAACTTTGGCGCCGTGGCGCCGTTCTTCGCCGGCGACCCTGACGACGACGACGCCTGGCGGGCGGCCATCAACGCTCGTCAGGCCTCGTCGCGACCGGACCGCATGGCGGAAATCGTCGCGGCGCAGCAACGCGCTAGGCACGCCCCGCCGGAGGCCACCGCTGCCGCGGAGCGCCTGGGGAACCTGGATACGGTCGCGGTTGTGACCGGGCAGCAAGCTGGGCTGTTTGGGGGACCGCTCTACACACTGCTCAAAGCGATCTCCGCCATCCGGCTGGCCAGACAGGTCGAGGCACGCCACGGCGTCCCGACGGTGGCGGTCTTCTGGGTCGATGCGGAGGATCACGACCTTGACGAGATCCACGCGTGCAACATCCTCGACGCCGAACAGTCCGTGGCCACCTTGGTGCTCTCGTTGCTACCGACCGCAGCGGGTGTGCCGGCCGCCACTGTGCGGCTTGGCGGCGACATCGACCGGTTGCTCGACCAGCTGACGGCCGCCCTGCCGCAGACTGACTTCACCGATGAGGTGGCGGCCGGCCTACGAGAGGCCTATACGCAAGGGCATGGGCTGGTGGAAGCTTTCGCGATCTGGATCGAGCAGCGTCTCGGACACCTCGGACTGGTCGTGTTCGACGCATCCGACCCGGCCGCGAAACCCCTGGCCGCGCCACTGTTCCAACGGGAGGTCCGCCAGCCCGGAGTGACCACCACGTTGGCGGGCGCCGCCGGAGAGCGCCTGCGTGCGGCGGGATTCCATGCCCAGGTTGACGCGCAACCGGACTCGGTGGCGCTGTTCCAACTCGGGGAGCGGCGTCTCCCGATTCGTCGAGACGGTGATCAGTTCCGGATCGGCGACGAGCGGATCAGCGGCGAGGTATTGCTGAGCCGGCTTGATGACGATCCAGCGGCCGTTGGTCCGAACGTGCTGCTACGTCCTGTGGTCCAGGATCGCCTGTTCCCGACCGTGTGCTACGTCGCCGGACCGAACGAGCTGGCCTATCTCGCGCAGCTGAAAGAGGTCTACGCGCACTTCGACGTCCCGATGCCGCTCATGGCGTCGAGGATGACCGTCTCACTGGTCGACGCCGCGGTCATCAAGTTCGTCCGCCGCCATGAACTGGGGGTCGAGACGCTGCACCGCAAAGACGAGTCGCTGCTGAATGAGCTGCTGGGGGCCCAGCTGCCGGAGTCCGTGGACCAGGCGATGCGCGCGGCCGACGCGACGGTGCGTGAACAGATGGAGGCCCTCGCCGTGGCGGTCACCGCCGTCGACCAGACCCTGGCCGGCGCGGCCGAGTCCACGCGGGGACGCATGGAGCGTGACCTCAAGAATCTGCGCAACAAGGTCGTGCAGGCGGCCAAACGCCGCGATCAAACCCTGCGGCGCCAGTTCGCCCGGGCCCAGACCCAGCTGTTTCCATCCGGTACGCCTCAGGAACGGACCATCGCGGGGCTCTTTTTTCTCAACCGCTACGGACCTGCCCTGATCGACCGCCTCGTCACCGACCCGACGCTCGACACGCGCCACCACTGGGTAGTGGCGGTTTAACTAGTTAGACGGGGCTGCGCCCCGAATCCCACGCGACCGCTCCGCGGGGCCCCCTGAGTGCCCGACTCCGCCGCCGCGGGGGGCGCATTATCGCGCACCCGTGGGGGCCAGCCCGTCACACTCGTGCGGGCGGTGGGAGCGGGCATCTCGGTCCGCGAACCGTTGGAGACTAGCCGAGCGGTCGTGCTGCCGCTGGTGAGGACCGTGCGCGGGCGCGGAGTGGGGGGCGTTCGCGCGCAGCGTCCGCGTGGAGATCGGGGCGTGGCCCCGTCTGAAGAAGTTCCGTCCACTTCGCTCTGGGTGTACTGCGCCTTTGACCGATAACGTGGGCATGGCCGTCCCCCGTCGCAACTCCACGCGCCAGACCGACCGCCCATCGCCGCGCCGCCGGTCGCCTCGCCCGCGGGCCCGGTCGCGCTGGACCCGCGCCGTCGTCGGTCTGACCACGCTGTCGCTGGTCCTGGTCGTCGCCGGCATCTGGATGTCTCGGTCGCTCTCGGCGGAGATCGACGCGCGTCTCGCCGTCGAGTGGACGCCGGTACCGACCCAGCTCTTCGCGACCGAGTTCGACATCTCGCCCGGCCTGGCGCTCGACCGCCGCGACTTCGCCGGGTGGCTCGATGAGCTGGCCTACACCGAACGAGACCGAGCGCGGGGCGCGGGTGAGTTCGCGGTGGAGCCGGACGCCGTCACCCTGGTCGAGCGACAGGGCCCGCACCACGGTCGAACCGTGCGGGTGCGGTTCACGCGCGACGCCGCGGGACGCGACCAGGTGAGTGCCATCGCGGTCCCGCCGGACGGCAAGGCCTCCCGGATCTCGCTCGGCACCCCGCTGCTGTCGGTCCGGTCGGCGGCCGAACGGCGCAAGCACCGGATTGTCCCGCTCGCCGCGATTCCGGGTCGGGTGGTGCAAGCCGTCTTGGCGGCCGAGGACCACCGGTTCTTCGACCATCCAGGGATCGACCCGGTGCGCATCGTCGCCGCGGTCGTCACCAACCTGACCGGCGACCTCCCGTATCTCGTCGGTGCCAGCACCTTGACGCAACAGTTGGTCAAGAACACGATGCTGACGCCCGGTCAAACCGTCACCCGGAAGCTCCACGAGCAAGCGCTCTCGCTTCTCCTGGAACGTCGGTTGCCCAAGTCGCGCATCTTGGAGCTCTACCTGAATGAGGTCTACCTCGGACAACACGGCTCGTTCGCGATTCATGGGGTCGCCCAGGGCGCGCGGGCGCTGTTCGGCAAAGATCTGCACAACCTGTCGCTTGGCGAGGCCGCGACAATGGCGGGGACCATCCAGGCTCCGCAGCGCAACACGCCGGCGCGCCACCCGGCCCGGGCGCGGACACGGCGCAACGCCGTGCTGCAGGCGATGGTCGAACTCGACTTCATCACACCCGACGCGGCGATGTCGGCCGCGCGGGAGCCGGTCGAGCCGGTGGCAGCCCTCGGAGACGTCGAGGCGCCGTACTTCGCCGACCTGGTGGGTGGACAGCTCGAGTCGATGCTCAACGGTCAGGCGCCCGGCGTCCGCGTCGAGACGACGCTCGACGTCCGTCTCCAGCGGTTGGCGGAGACCGCCGTCCAGCGCGGACTGCGTGATATGGCGGGGCCCAGCGCTGCGGGCACCGCACCAGTCCCGCAGATCGCCCTCGTCGCGGTGGACCCGCGGAGCGGAGCCATCCGTGCGCTCGTCGGCGGCAACTCCTATCACGGGTCCCAGTTCAATCGGGCGGCGCGGGCTCGCAGACAGCCGGGGTCGGTCATCAAGCCCTTCGTCTACCTGGCCGCGCTGGAGCGCGCGCGCCACGACCCCGACTTCGCGTTCACCCCGTCTTCGTTGATCGACGACGAGCCGACCACGTTCATGCACGACGGGCGACCGTGGCACCCGACGAATTTCGGACAGACCTACGACGGCGCCGTCACCGCGCGCCTGGCGTTGGCCCGGTCACGCAACGTGGCGGCAGTCAAGGTGGCGGAACGAGCCGGGCTCGCGGCGGTCGCCGAACTCTGGGCCCAGGCGTCGGGCGGCACGACCCCGCCCCCCTATCCGTCGCTGGCGCTTGGGACCTTCGAGGCCACCCCCCTGGAGGTCGCCGCCGCCTACACGATGCTGGCCAATGGGGGTGAGCGGGTTCCGCTTCACGCCGTGGCCAGGGTGAGCGGGAGGGATGGCATCAATGTCACATTGCCACCTGACCCACCACGACAGGTCGCCGGGGCCGACAGTGCCTTTCTGGTCACGCAGATGCTCCGGAGTACCTTTGAGGTCGGCACGGCCACCGCCGCCCGCCAGCGCGGTTTCGATCTCGTCGCGGCCGGCAAGACCGGCACAACCGACGACCTGCGAGACGCCTGGTTCGCCGGATTTACCCCGACGCTGGTGACCGTGGTGTGGGTTGGCCATGACGACAACCGTCCGCTCGGCCTGACAGGGGCCCAGGCGGCGCTGCCGATCTGGACCGATTTCATGCGGCGTGCGCACGAGGGGCGTCAGTTGGCGGACTTCAATCAGCCCCCGGGCGTCACACGCGTCGAGGTCGACTCGGTGTCCGGACTTCTGGCCACGGCCCGGTGCCCCGCGCCCCTGCTGGAGGCGTTTCGCGACGGCACGATGCCAGGTGAGTGGTGTCCCCTTCACTGAACCGTCGTTGGGCCGGCACCGTACAGCGTGCCCTCCAGCGGCGTCGAGAGTCACGCCGCCGGGTATAATCGTATCGATGCGTGTCTGGAGCCAAACCGTCCGCTGCGTCGGGATCGTGGGTCTGAGCCTGGCGCTCGGGTGCGGCGCTCAGGACTCCGAGGCGCCCCCAGAAGCGGCGGTGGACCAGGCCAGCACCCTTGAACCGTTGCCCGCGTCCCCACCGGCGGCCGATCCGGTGCCGGAGACCCTCCCAGAGATCGTGGCCCGCGTGAACACGCACGACATTACGAATGAGGAACTCGAGCGGGCGGTCAGAAGCGCGGAGATCCAGGCTGGCCAGGCGCTCCCGACGCAGTTCCGCGACCAGGTGTATCGGTCCGTCCTGGACCGGCTAGTGTCATTCCATCTGCTGCTGCAGGAATCGGAGTCGCGGGGCATTGCGGTCGATGAGGCCGTGGTAGAGGAACGCATCGATAGCCTGAAGTCGAACTTCCCGACCATCGAAGCGTTCGAGACCCAACTGAGTGACTGGGACACCACGCTCGAGATTCTTCGTGGGGAGACTCGCCGGGACCTGCTCGTCGAGCTCGTGCTCGAGACGGCGGTCACCCCAGACGTCGACATCGATGTGGAGACGACACGCGCGTTCTACGACCAGCACACCGATCAGTTCACCCAAGGCGGCGGTGCCCAGGCCCGGCACATCTTGATCGGCCTGAGTCCCGATGCCGGGGAAGACGACAAGACCGCGGTCCGTGCGCGCGCCGAGAGCGTGGCGAGCGACCTCGCGGCGGGCGGCGATTTCGCCTCACTCGCGCAAGCCCATTCCGAGGACCAGGGGTCGGCCGCCAACGGCGGTGACCTGGGTACCGTCGTCAAGGGACAGACCGTCCCCGCGTTCGAGGCGGCGCTGTTCGCCCTCTCGCCGGGCGAGACCAGCGGAGTCGTGGAAACACCGTTCGGGTTTCACATCATCCAGATGACGGCGCTCGAAGAGGCGAGCACGGTCCCGTTCGCGGAGGCCAGCGTTCAGATTCGGGAGTTCCTCGTGCGACAGGAACAGCAGGCGCGCAGCGAGGCGTTCGTAGCCGAGTTGCGAGCCAACGGCGACATCGAGATTCTGATTTAGGAACCTATGAGAAACGAGGATGTATTCGAGGCGGTCGCCGCCGCGTTACAGCGCGGCGAACCTGCGGCGCTGGTGACGATCATCCGGGCGCAGGGGTCCACCCCTCAACGGGTGGGGGCCAAAATGTTGGTCTTCCCGGACGGACGAACCGTGGGCACGATCGGGGGAGGGTGCTACGAGAACGAGGCGTTCTGGAAGGCCAAGGCCGCCATCGAGACCCGCGAGCCGGTCATCGCCAAGTACGAGCTGGCGGATGACATCGCGGAAGACTCCGGGCTGATCTGTGGAGGTCAGATGGAGGTGTATATCGAACCCCTCGAACCGGCCCCGGCTCTCTACCTCGTCGGCGCGGGCCACGTGGCCTATCACCTAGCCCAGGCTGCCCAGACCGTCGGCTTCCGGCTGCACGTCATCGACGATCGCGAAAAATTTGCCAATGCCGAGCGGTTTCCCGAGGCGGAGGAAATTGTCGTGGATGCGATTCCCGAGTGGCTGACCCGGGCCGAGCTGCCGCCGCACGCGTTCGCGGTCATCTTGACGCGAGGCCACCGGCACGATCTCGATGCGTTGCGTGCGCTGGCGCCGAAACAGCTGCGCTACCTCGGGTTAATCGGGAGCCGCGCGAAGGTGGCGCGAATCTATGAAGCGCTGGAAGCGGAAGGCATTCCGGCCGAGCAACTCCGGCGTGTGCACGCGCCCGTGGGATTGAATCTGGGCGCGGTGACCCCCCAGGAAATCGCCGTGAGCATTCTCGCGGAGCTGATCGCGGTCAAGTACGGGAAGATCGGCGCGGACGCCACCACTAGCGATTCCCAGGACGCCGGATCTCTGCGCTGGACCCCACGTGACGCCGCCGAGACGACCAGCGTGTAGCCGTCTGGCGAAAGGTATACTGGCGTCTGTCATGTCTCGGCACTCAATGTCAGCGGGAAACACCGGCACCGACCTGTCCGCTCGGGCGCGCAGTGTACTGGCCGCGCTGGTGCAGGAGTACATCGACCGCGGTACGCCGGTCTCTTCGCGCTGGCTTGCGGGGCACGGCGGTTTCGGGCTTTCCTCGGCCACCGTTCGGCACATCCTGGTCAGCCTCGAAGAGGCCGGATTGGTTTGGCAGCCGCACACCTCGTCGGGGCGGGTGCCGACCGATCTGGGATACCGCAGCTTCGTCGACCTGCTCCTCGAGCACCGGCTCGCGGCACGATCGACATCGGCGGTCGAAGCGCGACTGCGCCAGGCGGGGTCGGTCAAGGGCGTGCTGTCCAACGTGTCACACGAGCTATCTCGGGTTTCGCATCATCTCGGATTCGCCCTGGCTCCGACCAACGAGGTGGTCGGATTCGAGCATATCGAGTTCGTGCCGCTCGAAGGCACCCGCATTCTGGTGCTTGTCGCCGCTGAAGGACAGCCGGCGTGCCACAAGGTCGTGGACATCGGGGAACGGGTCCGACGGAGCGAACTCGAGCAGGGTGCGCAATACCTGAATCGTGAATTCCGCGGGTTGACCCTCGGAGAAGTGCGCACCCTCGTGCTCGAGCACCTCCGGGAAGAGCAGGTGCTGTGTGATGCGTTGCTCTCTAGATCCCTGCGGCTGGCCAGTTCGACTCTGGAAGAGATGGTCCCACGTGACAACGTCTTCGTGGACGGGGCCACGGCCCTCTTCGACGAGGTCTCCGACGACGAGGGCCCTGTGCCGCTTGCCACGTTCCGAGCCCTTCTGGAAATGGTGCAGGAGAAGCACCGACTGGTACGGTTGTTGAGCGAGTATCTCGATGTCGATCCCGGCAGCCTGACGGTGGTGATCGGGGCCGAACACACAGCCGCCGACCTGAAGCCGTTCAGCCTGATCGCGTCAACCTATTCTGATGGTCGACAGACCGGTACCGTCGGGGTGATCGGTCCACGCCGGATGCGCTATTCACTAGCCATCGCGGCGGTAGACAGCGTGTCGCAGGCCGTCAGTCGAGTCTTGGTGAACCACAGTCCCCCGCCCGCAGACGATGCACGACGAACACCCTACGGATCAGTCTGAGCCTACCCCGGAGCCGCCGGACACGGCGGCCTCGCGCGACGAGACCGCGCCCGACCCGGGCGGCAGTCCGCCGCCTGAAGCGGTGAGTGGCTCCTCCTCCAGTGACGCCGACGCCGATGGTGGCACGGCCGGGGATGACCTCGCGGAGGTCCGCCGACAGCGGGACGACCATTACCAGCGGCTACTCCGGACCACCGCCGAGTTCGACAACTATCGCAAGCGCACTGACCGGGAACGCCGTGATCTCGCCGAGTATGCCGCGACGGATCTGCTGACTGACCTGTTGCCCGTGGTAGACGACCTCGAGCGAGCGCTGGCGGCCGACACAACCGACGCGGAGGTCTATCGCCGCGGCGTCGAGATCATCCGCAAGCAGTTATTGGACCTGCTGGAACGGCGAGGGGTCGCCCCCATCGAAGCGCTTGGGGCCGATTTCGACCCCAACTTGCATCAAGCGGTGACCCAGGAAGCCAGCGATACCCACCGTGACGGTGAGGTCATCGAAGAGTTGCGCCGTGGCTACACCATGCGCGGCCGTTTGCTCCGAGCGTCGATGGTCAAGGTGGCACAGGCGTGACGACGACGCGTGACTACTACGAGATTCTCGATGTATCTCGCGACGCCGACGAAGCGACGATCAAGAGCGCCTACCGGAAGATGGCGCTCAAGCACCATCCCGACCGGAACGCAGGCGACAAAGCAGCCGAAGAACTGTTCAAAGAGTCAGCGGAGGCCTACGCGGTGCTCGCCGATGGCGAGAAGCGTGCGCGGTACGATCGCTTCGGACATGCCGGCGTCGGCGCGGGTAGCGGCGGGGCCGGCTACGACCCGACGATCTTCGCAGACTTTGGCGACATCCTGGGTGGTCTCGGCGACCTGTTCGGGGTCGGCGGTGGCGGTCGTCGCGGCGGCGTCAGGCGTGGCGCCGACCTCCGGTACGACTTGGAGATCTCCTTCGCGGAAGCGGCGACCGGGACCGAGACCACGCTACAGATTCCCCGCGAGGAACCGTGCGATACCTGTGGAGGCTCTGGCTCCGCCCCGGGGAGCACCCCGCAGAAGTGCGGTCAGTGCCAGGGACGCGGTCAGGTTCGGTTCCAGCAGGGGTTCGTGACCGTCGCCCGTACGTGTCCTGCCTGCGGCGGGGTCGGCCGGGTGATCGCCAAGCCGTGTCAGTCCTGCCACGGCCAAGGCAGGATTGGCCGCGAGAGAAATCTCACGGTAAAGATCCCAGCCGGGATCGGCACTGCGCAGCGACTGCGTCTGACCGGCGAGGGCGAACACGGTGGGCGGGGAGCACCCCCGGGGGACCTCTATGTGGTCGTGCACGTGGGTGACCACGCGTTCTTTCAGCGAGACGGCGACGACCTGCTGTGCAACATACCGGTGACGTTTCCCACGCTGGCCCTTGGCGGTGAGATCAAGGTCCCGACGTTGACAGACCCGACCACCATCCAGATTCCGCAGGGCACCCAGGCGGACACGCGCTTTCGGTTGCGCGGCAAGGGTATGCCGAATGTGAACAGCCGGGGTCACGGCGACCTGTACGTCCGGGTGCAGGTGGCGGTGCCAACAAAGCTGAGCCGGGACCAGAAGAGCCTTCTCGAAGAACTCGACGCCACGATGTCCAACCGGGTCCTCGAGCCCGTCCCCGCCGACACCGGTGCCGACGAGGAGCGCCCGTTCTTCGATCGCGTCAAAGACATCTTTGGCTAGTACGCACCCGGCGCTCGACGTCAGCGGACCTGACTGGGACGAGGGCGGGTTGACGTTGGCCGATCGCATTGCCGCCCTTGTCGACGACTTCACGCCGTCCGCGATTGAAGAGATAGCCGAGAGCGGCGAGACGGATACCGCTCACCTCCGCGTGTTCTTCACATCCACACCGGATCGTGATGCCGCCCAGGTGGCGGTGGCCGCCGCGTGTGGCCCCGCGGTGCGGACATCAGCCACGTCGGTCGCCGACGACGGATGGGCGGCGCGCTCGCAAGCCGACCTGCGCGCGATCCGGGTCGGCCGAGTCATAGTGGCGCCTCCGTGGGACCTCGCGAAGACGGTGGCCGCCGGCGCCGACGATGTCGTCGTGCAGATACGACCGGCGCTCGGCTTCGGTAGCGGTCATCACCCCACGACACGGCTGGCGCTGCTGGGGTTGCAGCAGGTTCAGCTGGCTGGTCTGGACGTGCTGGATCTGGGCACAGGTTCAGGCGTGCTGGCGGTGGCTGCCGTCAAGCTCGGAGCCCGCGTCGCCGTCGGCATCGACCGAGACACGGATGCGCTCGGGTCGGCGGAGGAGTCCCTCGCCCTGAATGGTGTGGCCGACCACGTCGAACTGCGCGGCGGGTCTCTCGCGGACAGGCCGGACACCGCCCACATCGTCGTCGCGAACCTCACGGGGGCCACCCTGATCGCCCAGAGCCAGGCGATCTTGGCCCTCTCGCGCCCCGGTGGATACCTGATACTCAGCGGTATCCTCGACACCGAGGCGCGGGCAGTGGCCGTGGCCTACGAACCCGGGGGACCGTGCGTGTGGCGGGCTGCCGAGGACGAATGGGTAGGGATGATCTTCAGGAGAAGGGCGCTCTGAGGGGCCGACGTCAGGCTTCAGGCATCGGGACGGACGTCCGGGTGCACCGTGTGGGGCTTGGACCGCCTACAGATCACCCCAGATATATTGGAACACCGAGACGGCGGATACGACGACCGCGTCGGCGCGTAGGGTGCGCCGACCAAGCGTGACTGCGATGAATCCAGCCGCGCGGGCGGTGTCGACTTCGGCGTCGGTCCAACCGCCCTCCGGACCGACCGCGAGCAGGGCCGTGGCCGGTGACGGAATCTTGCGCATCTGTCGTAGTCCGGAACCGGCCTCGGCGGCGCTGGGTTCGACCAGAAGCAGCTTAAGCGGGGAGGGGTCGCGACACATGTCGTGGAACGAGATAGGAGCCCGCACGTCCGGTACGACCGCCCGGCGACACTGCTTCGCCGAGGCGATGGCCACTCGCGCCCACCGCTCCGTGTCGCGACCCCGACCTTCCGTGCGCGCCGTCAGCAAGGGCTGGACGACCACCGCGCCGACCATCGTCACATCGCGCACGACATCGTCGAACTTCCGGCCCTTTAGCAGTGCCTGCGCCACCGTCAACGCAACCGTCGGCTCCGGCGTGGTGGGAATCGCCTCGTAGGGACGAATGATGGTCAGTCGGGACGTCACTTCCTCGACCCGCGCCAGATATTCGGCGCCGCGTCCGTCGAACACGGCGACGGTGTCGCCCTTGCCCAGCCGCAGCGCCCGTCGCAAATGAGCGGCCTCGTCCTCCGGCATCGGAACCGGTTGTCCGACCGTGGTCAGAGCGGGAACGAAGAACCGTGGCGGCATCGGCGGATTATAACGACCCTCAGACGGGCTGCTATACTTTCGACTCTTCATGCTGTTCGCGGATCACACCCTCGGAAAATACAAAGTCGTTTCCACGCTCGGTAGCGGCGGATTCGGGACGGTCTATCTAGCGGAAGACACCTGGATTAACAAGAAAGTCGCTCTCAAGGTCCCGCACCGCCAGAACCTGAATTTCAGTGAACTGCTGCGCGAGCCTCGCCTGCTGGCCTCGTTGGACCACCCCAACATCGTCTCGATCACGACGGCCGAGAAGAAGGACAACATCTTCTTCATCGTGATGGAGTACGTGCCGGGCGAGACACTCGAGGCGGTCATCGCGAGCGGCGGGCGGCTGGACATCGACCGAGCGATCGATTTCTCCCTGCAGATCGGTCGGGCGACCGGGCACGCCCACGAGCAGGGGATCATCCACCGGGATCTACGTCCCGCCAACGTTCTCGTGTCGGAGTCCGGCACGCTGAAGGTGGCCGATTTCGGGACGTCGCGTTTCCTCGAAATCGCCGCGCACGGGACGACGGTCATCGGAAGCCCGCCCTACATGGCGCCTGAACAGTTCCGGGGCGAAGCGGTGTTCGCCTCCGACCTGTACTCCCTCGGCGTTACGATGTATCAGATGCTGACCGGCGTCCTGCCGTACGACACACCCGCACCCGGCGACCTCGACCGGTTGCAACGCGGTGATCTGGTGCGGTCGCCCCGTGTGCTCAACAACGCCATTCCCACCGACCTCAGCGATGTGGTGCTCAAGGCGCTGGCGCCGGCGGTGTCCGATCGCTATCAGCGCGCGGCCGAGTTGATGGCCGATCTGAAGCGCCTCCGCATCCGACGGCGCGTCACGCCCCCCCGGGGGATGCCGGCGCACTCGTCGACCGCTGTCGACTCGGCGTCCACCTCACTGGCGCACGATATCCACGCCCGTCTGCGGCCGCTGGCCACGCCGCCGGCCGGCTTCTGTTGGCACTGTCGCAAACCGTTGCACGCCAGGGCCGACTGCTGTCCGTTCTGCCACGAAGCCCAGTGAGGCCCCTGGTCGCAAGACAATCACCATCTTGGCCGCCATGGCCTCCCGTCCGTCGGCTTTGCTCGTCGCTTGGATACTCCCGGTATGCGCACTCCTCGCGCCTGGCCAGCCAGGCGCCGCGGCACCCGAAGATGGCAACTCCGTTGCGACCAGAGGCCTAACCGCGAGCGCGACGTTCGCGAGGAAAAGCTATTGCGTGGCGGCCGGGGTGAACACTACACTTCTCGCAAGTGCTTGATAAAATGGCGCTTCAGTAGGGTCAGTGATGAAACTTGAGGGTAGCGGCAAAATCTGGATGAACGGCAGGTTCGTGGAGTGGGCCGATGCGAATATTCACATCGCGTCCCACGTCGTCCACTATGGCAGCGGGGTGTTCGAGGGGGCTCGGTGTTACGAGACGCCCAACGGCTCTGCTTGCTTTCGCCTCGACGCGCATCTTCGACGCCTCTACGATTCGGCCAAGGTCTACCGGATGACCTACGATCTCGAGCTCTCCGCGTTTCATGATGCGGTGCTGGAGACGATCCGTGTCAACGGCTACCAAGCGTGTTACATCCGCCCCTTGATCTACCGTGGCTACCATGAACTGGGCGTCAACCCGTTCCAATGCCCGGTGGAAGCAGCGATTCTGTTGTGGAGTTGGGGCGCGTACCTGGGGGATGAAGCGCTCGAAAAAGGCGTAGACGTCCAGGTCAGCTCGTGGGCCCGCCCCGCGGCGAATACGTTCCCCGCGATGGCGAAATCGACGGCCAATTACGCCAACTCGCAGCTCATCAAGATGGAGGCGACCATCAACGGCTACAGTGAGGGGATCGCGCTCGACCCGTCCGGGCTCGTGAGCGAGGGCAGTGGCCAGAACATTTTCGTGGTCCGAGACGAGGTGATTTTCACGCCGACCGTCGGGGGGTCTGTGCTCCCGGGCATCACACGGGAGGTCATCATGACGCTGGCCGGCGACCTGGGGCTGGAAGTGCGCGAGCGGCCGATCCCTCGCGAGATGCTCTATATCGCCGACGAGGTCTTCTTCACCGGCACCGCGGCCGAACTCTCGCCGATTCGCAGCATCGACAAGATCACGATCGGCAACGGCCGACGCGGTCCGGTGACCGCGGCCATTCAGCGGCGCTTCTTCGATGTCGTGAACGGCGTCATCCCGGACACTCACGGCTGGCTTACCTACGTCACTCCGACCCCGGCCGCGGCCGCGCAACGGTGACGGCCGCACTGGCCGTGACATGGAGACCACCGAGCTCCTCGGTATGGCGGTTGATACGGGCGCGTCCGGCCTGTATCTGAAGGCCGGCAACTACCCGATGCTGCGGGCCCACGGTGCGCTGCGGCCCGCCAACGAGGACCGCCGGCTGGACTCGGACACCCTCCAGGCCCTGGCCAGCGCGCTGATCCCGGCGGCCCTCCAGACAAGGTTCATGGCCGAGCACGAGGTGGATTTCGCCCACAGCGCGTCCGACTCGGTCATTACCCGTTTCGGCGATTAGCAGTTCGTGCAGGGGTAGCCACGGTGCCTTCCCGCCCAAGGAGCGCCCACCAAGTCGCGCTTCGACTCCTCGCGCGGCGCGAGTACTCGACCTCCCAAATCCGTGTGCGCCTCGCGCGACGGGAGCTGCCAGAGCCGGAGGTCGACGCTGCGATCGTACGCCTGACCGACGCCGGCCTGCTCGATGATGCCCGAGTGGCGCACGCCTGGGCTCGCCGGGCGGCTGAGGTCAAACTGCGGGGACGCAGCCGGGCCAGACGGGAAATCGAGGCGCTCGGCATTGCGTCCCATACCGCGAGACAGGCCGTCGACACGGTGTTCGACGAACTCGACGAGGAGGCCGTGCTCAAGCGCGCCATCGCGAAGCGGGTCGATGGTCCGATACGGGATCGGGCCCACTTTCGACGAGTGTATCAGGCGCTGCTCCGCCAGGGATTTCCACCCGACCGGGTCGCCGCGCGGCTCCTGGCCGGCACGGATGGCGCCGAGACTTTTGTGGAAGAATAGCCGAATGACGTCCAGCGAGGTCAGACGAAGTTTTCTCGAGTATTTCGGTGGTCAGAACCACCAGATCGTGCGGAGTGCGTCGCTGGTGCCGGCCGATGACCCGACATTGTTGTTCACCAACGCGGGTATGAATCAGTTCAAGGATCTCTTTCTCGGTCGTGAGCGGCGCTCCTACACGCGGGCCACCAGCTCTCAAAAGTGCATGCGGGTCAGTGGGAAACACAACGATCTAAACAACGTGGGTCCGTCCTGGCGCCATCACACGTTCTTCGAGATGCTTGGGAACTTCTCGTTCGGCGACTACTTCAAGGCGGAGGCGATACCGTTCGCCTGGACGCTTTTGACCGATGTCTGGGGGCTTCCGCCGGAACGGTTGTACCCGACCATATTCAAGGGCGAATCCGGTATCCCGCGAGACGATGAGGCGCACGCGATCTGGAGCGGACTCGTGCCCGCTGACCGCATCATCGAACTGGGCCTTGCAGAGAACTTCTGGGCCATGGGCGACACCGGTCCGTGTGGCCGGTGTTCGGAGGTCCACTACCACCGGGGCGACGAAATCTCGTGCCGCGAACCGGTCTGTCGTGGCATCGACTGCAGCTGCGACCGCTATGTCGAGCTCTGGAACAATGTCTTCATGGAGTTCAACCGGGATGCTGGTGGGTCCCTGACCCCGCTGCCGGCCGCCTCGATTGACACCGGGCTGGGGCTCGAGCGGATCGTGGCGGTGCTCCAGGGCAAGGTCTCGAACTACGACACCGACCTGTTTGGCTCCCTGCTGCGGGCGATCGGCGACCTGACCGGTCGCGCCTACGGGCCGCACACGCCGCAGGCGTCGCCCGGACCGGACGACGTGTCGATGCGGGTCGTTGCCGACCATCTCCGTGCGATGACCTTCTTGATCGCGGACGGCGTCATGCCCTCGAACGAGTGGCGCGGCTACGTGCTTCGCAAGATCATGCGGCGCGCGATGCGACATGGCAAGCGGCTGGGCACGACCGGCCCGTTCCTGCATGAGCTGGTGGATGTGCTGGTGGCAGACATGGGACCGGCGTACCCGGAACTCCCGGCCAATCGAGACACCGTGGTGCAGGTGTTGCACACCGAAGAGGAGCGGTTCGACGCGGTCCTGAATGACGGGCTACCCAGGCTGGAGTTGGCGCTGGCCGATGCCGCCGAAGGCGGCGTGCTTGCGGGACCGGATGTATTTCGACTGTATGACACCTACGGTCTGCCGCTCGACTTCGTGGAGGACCTCGCCAGCGAACGGGGTATCACCATCGACCGCGACGGGTTCGACGTGGCTCTCGATGGCCAACGGCGCCAATCGCAGGCGACGGCCAGCTTCGGCGCTGGCGGCGCGACACCGTTCGAGTTCGCGTCGGACGACGAGTTGGGAACACTGCTGGCTCGGCCAGACCGATTCGAAGGCTACACGGAGACCCAGGTCTCGCCGGCCGAGATACTGGCGCTGTTCGACGAGACACGGGCGGCCGCATCGGAGCTGGACGCGGGCGCCGCCGGGTATGCGGTTCTCGACCGCACCCCTTTCTATCTCGAAGCCGGTGGACAAGTGTCGGACACCGGCCGGCTCGTGGATACGGACACCGGCCTGGTCGCCGCGGTGGCCGGCGTCGAGCGTCTGTCGCCAGGAGCACCACGGGCCCATCAGATTCGGGTGACCGAGGGTTGTCTGAGAATCGGGTCCACGGTCACGGCTGCGGTCGACGAGAGGCGGCGCGATGCCATCCGACGCAACCATACCGCCACCCATCTGTTGCATGCCGCCCTCCGCGACCAGCTCGGCACTCATGTCAAGCAGGCAGGCTCACTCGTGGGGCCGGACCGCCTCCGGTTCGACTTCGCGCATGGGAGCCCCGTCGGTCAGCCGGCACTGGACCTGATCGAGCGGAGCGTCAACGCGGCGGTGTTCGCCAACGGACCGGTCGAAACTGCGGTGCGTTCGACGCAGGATGCGATCGACGCCGGGGCGATGGCCCTGTTCGGCGAGAAGTACGGGGAATCGGTGCGCGTGGTGTCCGTGCCTGGTGTCAGCATGGAACTCTGCGGCGGGACGCACTGTCGTGCCACCGGCGACATCGGACCGTTCGCGATCACCCAGGAGAGTGGCGTGGCGGCCGGCGTCCGGCGGATCGAGGCGGTGACCGGTCATACCGCCGTCGAGCACCTGCAGAGCCGCCGCGCTGTGGTGCACGCCGTGATCGGGGCGCTGGGTGTGCCTGAATCACAGGCGGTGGAAACGGTTGATCGCCTGCACACAGACGCGAAGCGGCTCGCGCGTGAGCTCGAGCAACTCAAGTTGAAGACGGCGCTAGGGGGGCAGACCGGCGGGGCCACCGACGACGCGGTCGAGATCGGTGATGCACAGTTTGTCGCTAGACGGGTCGCGGGGCTGGAGAAGGGCTCATTACGGGGCCTGGCGGACTCGCTGCGCGACCGGCTGTCGCGCGGCGTGGTGGTCTTGGCCTCCGAGAGCGACGGCAAGGTGTCGCTGGTCGTGTCGGTCAGCCAGGACCTCGTGGGACGAGTCCACGCGGGCCAGGTCGTCAAGACGCTGGCACCGATCATTGGCGGCGGTGGTGGTGGCCGAGCCGATTTTGCGCAGGCCGGTGGACGACAACCGGAGAAGATCGATGCGCTGCTGGCAAGCAGCCGGACTGTCGTCGGCGACATGCTCGCCGGCTAATGGCCCGGCCGCGGACTTGACGGCGCCGGCCCGAAGTTTCGATAAGACTACCGCTGCGGCCATTATGACCAAGCAAATTATGGCTAGCCTTCCCGGAGCGCTCGCCGTGAAGGTGGCTGTGGCCATCGTCGTCATTCTGGGCGGCAGTGCGACCGCGGACGCCCAGATCTTCACCTGGCGGGAGGCCGACGGCGTGCTCGTCGTTTCCGATACGTCGCGCACGCCAGACCTCACCGCCGTCGCCGTTCGTGGCGCGACCGCCATTCGCGCAACTCGGGCCGCCCGGGCGCCCAACGGTCGGGATTTTTCCGCCATCATCCTGCGGGCGGCGACCCGACACGCGGCGCGGACGGAGTTGGTACGGGCCGTCATTCAGGTCGAATCGGCGTTCGATCCGCGAGCGCGATCGCCCGTGGGCGCCATGGGACTGATGCAGCTGATGCAAGGAACCGCTGCGGGTCTGCGGGTGACGGACCCGTATGACCCGGAGCAGAACATCCGCGGCGGGGTCACCTATCTCCGCAGTCTCCTTGACCGTTTCAATGGGAACGAGGAGTTGGCACTGTCCGCATACAACGCCGGTCCCGGGGCGGTGGCGCGTCATGGTAATCAGGTGCCACCATTCAGCGAAACGCGGAACTACCTGGTCCCGGTTCGCTTCCCAGCTGGTCCGTCGCCGGCCAGCGGCCTCGCGGGCGCGGCCCGCCACACGACCGTTGCGGGACGGGGTCAGACCATCTACAAGAGCTACGAAGTGGTCAACGGCCGGCGAATCCCCTCCTTCTCGGACGTTCCGCCCCGGACACCGCCCCCCGCTGATAGCGCGGGCATTGACCGGTGACACCAGACGACGTCTCACCGGACCGCGTCCGGCTCGACGTGTGGCTCGACGTGGCCTGCCTCTTCAAGACGCGGTCCGAAGCGCAGCGCGCCTGTCGGAACGGGAAGGTGGAGGTGAATGCACAGCGCGCGAAGCCGCACCGCACCGTGGAGGCCGGGGACCGTCTCTCGATCAGTCGCCCGCAGGGTAGGACACAGCGGGTCGTGATCCTCGCCACCGCCGCCCAGCATCTCCCGAAGTTGGCCGCCCGCATGCTGTACGAGGACGTGACGCCGCCACCGACACCCGAGGAGGTCGAATTCCGGCGGATGGGCGGAGGACCAAGCCGAGGCACGGGGTCGATTAGTGCTCCCGACAAGCGACAGCGACGCGAACTCCAGCGGCTGAAGAGATTACAGGGGACGTAGATTCAGCTCGGCCAAGACGTGCTAAAATGCATGATCGATCCGTAAGCAGAATCGCGGCATCAGCCCCATGAGAGAAAAGGATCCGGAACGATTTGGCGAATCATAAGCACACGTTGAAGTCACAGCGACAGGACATTGTCCGTCGAGAGCGTAATCGGGGCCTGCGAACTCGCCTGCGACGGGCACTGCGGTCGCTACGCTCGGCTATCGATGAGGGCAAGGCGGACGAAGCCCGGTCGGTGCTCAACGGCACCGTGTCATTGATCGACAAGATGTCGGCCAAAGGTATTATTCACGACAACACGGCGGCCCGATACAAGTCGCGGCTCGCCAAGCGTCTCGCTGGAACCGTCGCGGCAAACTAGCTACGACCGTCGCCCGCTCGGCGACCCTGCGGCAGGCACTCCACCAACACCGCACAGCGCCATCACCAATCTTTCCAGCAGCACGCGGTGCTCACCGGCCGAACTCTTGAGCTTGAGATCCGTCTGAAACAGGGCGTCGACGGCGGCCGGCAGGCGGTGTGACGGGAGTTTCGTTCGCACTACCCACGCCAGCTGGCCCAGTACCATATAGGGTGCGGCGCCCGACTCCACCACTAGGGCCAGTTCTTTCAGCGCCTCCGCCGCTTGACCGCGCTCGATGGCCCGGGCGATGGCCCAGTCGTCATGCGAGGTGGCCGGACCGGCCACGGCCCGTACGTCGTCCAATCCGATGGAGGGCTGACCGGCCGCGAACAAAAGCAGTCGGTCGACATCGCCCCGTAGACGAGTGAGGCTGGGTCCGGCGGCCGCGGCCAAGAGTTTCGCGGCCGCCGGCTGAATCGTCGATCCTGCCTCAGACACACGGCGTCGCACCCACCGCTCGGCGTCGGCCAGCGTTTCGAGCACGCCGCAGGTGACGATGACGGACGCCGCGAGCAGTCGCGTCGTGAGGCGGCGACGCTTGTCGAGGTCCCCCGACACCAGCACGAGGGTGGCATGTGGCGAAGGGTCAGCCAGATAGGACTCGAACGCTTCCTGGTCGCTGGCCGTCGTCTTGGTCTCGCGCTTGGGCGCCAGGCAGCGTTCCGCGTGCTGCACGATGACCACCCGTTGCGACGCCATCATCGGCAACATCTGGGTCGCGTCGGTGACATGCCCCAGGGTCGTCTCCCCACCGTGGAGCCGTTCAACGTTGAACGCGCGTAGCTCGTCGTCGATGACCTCCTCAAAGGCATCCGCCATCTCTGCCTTCTCCACCGCATCGTCGCCCAGCACCAGATAGATGGGCTCCAGTTCACCGCTCGTGATCTGCTCTCGGGCCGTACTCGGAGTGATGCTGCGCACGTCGAGATTCTAGCAGGGTGCGGTAAAGCCACGGTGGGGCGGCGGCTAGCATCTCGGTCCGCGAGGCGCGCACGTGCGCGCCATGGCGGTGGGAGTTGCACGCCGCCATGACAGATCTTTCGCCCCAGCGGGTTTCCTGTTCTGGCGAGGGGTCCGTCTGGTGAGGCGCAAGGAGGGAGCATGCAGGCGGCATATGACCGACGAAATAACGCCGCCAGACGGACACCTCGTCTTGAAACCCTTAGAAGGCTTCGAGGATCGAACTGACTACCGTGAGGCCGAAATCGCGGGCCAGTCGTTCGACGGTGTTCGATTGCTGTCCGAAGAACGTATTGGCATCCAACTGGCCACCGCTGCCTGACGCGACTTCGTACTCGTCGCTGAATGTCAGAGCCGGGTTTTCCCAGAGAATCTCGTCAGTCGTCAAGTCCCGGAATTCGATGGCGACGCGGAGCGTAAAAATGTAGCGGGACGCTTGTTGCTGTGCGCTGAATGTCGCTGGCTGTATGTCGATACTACTGATCGTGCCGGACAGTAACGCGTCGACGCCTGTATCGGCCGACGATACGTTGTAGCTGCCTCGTCCGATGAACTGTGTGACGACCTCTTGGGTCAGGGTCTGCTCGATCTCGAACACCGTCGTCGTGTTCTCGAACAGCGGGATCCCGATGGTCTGGATGTAGTCCGGCAGGAATGACCCCTGCCCCGCGAGGGAGTAGCCGCAGCCGCTGTTGGCCATGGCGGCCAAGAGTGCACTCGCCAGAATCGCCGTGCGATGTTGCCTGATCACTGCATGCTCTCCACGGCTAGGCCACCACGATGTTTACGAGTTTTCTCCGGACCACCACCACTCGGGCGATCGTCTTGCCATCGGTGTGCGACTGCACCGAGGCGTTCGCGAGCGCGGCGGTCCGCAGGTCGTCGTCCGAGATGTCGGCCCCTACCGTGAGGCGAGCGCGGAGTTTCCCGTTAATCTGAACCGGCACCACAAGCTCGTCGGACCGCGCCACGTTCGGGTCGAAGGCGGGCCACGTGGCGGTGGCCAGACCGCCCGTGCGCCCCAGGCGTTCCCACAGTTCCTCGCAGAGGTGGGGCGCAAACGGTGACAGCATGAGGACGAGCGCGTCCACCGCTTCGGCCAGGACCCGGGCGGTATGGGCCGGCGCTTGGTCCGCCGCGTAGGCGTCCGTGGTTGAGGATGGTGCCAGTCCCTGCTGCTCACAGAACGCGTAGAGGTCGTTCACCAGTTCCATCAAGGCGGAGACGGCGGTGTTCAAGTGCACGCGCGGGTCGAGGTCAGCCGACACCCGGCGAATCGAATCGTGCGTCTTGCGACGCAGCGCGCGATGGGCGTTGTCGAGCGTCGTCGAGTCGAAGTCACCGGACGCCCCGGTGACCATGGGGCCGATGGTCGTGACCAGGCGCCAGACCCGCGTCAGAAACCGGTAGCTCCCTTCCAGTCCCGAGTCGTTCCACTCGAGTTCCTTCTCCGGCGGCGCGACGAACATCTCATACAGACGAAGCGCGTCGGCGCCAAAGCGGTCGATCATCTTGTCCGGGTCAACGACGTTGCCCTTCGATTTCGACATCACGTTGCCGTCACGCAGCACCATGCCCTGCGTTAGCAACCGGGTAAACGGCTCGTTGTGGTCTACCTGGCCGAGATCCCTGAAGACCCGGCAGAAGAACCGCGAATAGATCAGGTGCAAGATCGCGTGCTCGACACCGCCGATGTAGAAATCGACGGGCGCCCAGTAGCGCACCCGCTCCGGATCGAAGGCCTGACTGTCATTGGTCGGATCGCAATAGCGATAGAAGTACCACGATGAATCGAAGAACGTATCCATCGTGTCGGTCTCTCGACGGGCCGGGCCCGCGCATGACGGACAGGCGACGTTGACGAACTCCGGAATCTGCGCGAGCGGGGAATCGCCCCGGCCGGTGAATTCGGCCACGTGCGGCAGCTCGACTGGTAGATCGTCGTACGGCACGGGCTGCAGTCCACAGACCTCACAATGGATGATCGGGATCGGCGTGCCCCAGTAGCGCTGCCGCGAGACGCCCCAATCCTTGAGCCGGAACTGGACCGTGGGCTGTCCCACGCCCAGGGTCTCGGCCGCGCCGGCCATGAAGGTGGCGGCGTCATCCGTTGATCGCCCGGTGAATTCGCCTGAATGCACGAGCGTACCGGGACCCGCGTAGGCGGCCTCCATGGTCGCCCCGTCAAGCGGTGCCGTGGCCAGGTCGTCGCCCTCAGCCGGCTGGATCACCACCTGCACCGGGAGGTCGTACTTGCGAGCGAACTCGAAGTCTCGCTGGTCGTGCGCCGGTACGGCCATCACCGCGCCCGTGCCGTAATCGACCAGGACGAAATTCGCGATCCAGATCGGTACCGGGCGACCGGTGAACGGGTTGACAGCGGTTCGTCCGGTGTCAAATCCCTCCTTCTCGACCGCCCCGGTCCGCCGGTCGGTGCGATCCTGCGCGCGGAATTGCTGGACCCGGCGGCGAAAGGCGTCCCCGTCTGGTGCCTCGTCGGCGAGCCGGTCGACCAGCGGATGCTCCGGCGCGAGCAGCACGACGGTGGCGCCGAAGATGGTGTCGATCCGGGTGGTGAACACCTCGATATCGACCGGGTCGGCTTGCCCTGTCCCCGCATTGACCGCGAATCGGACCAACGCGCCTTCGGAGCGGCCGATCCAGTTGCGCTGCATCGTGAGCACTTTGTCGGGCCACTCATCCAGCCCCTCGATCCCCTCGAGCAGGTCGTCCGCATACTTTGTGATCCGGAGGAACCACTGCTCGAGGTCGCGGGCCTCGACTGTCGACCCACACCGCCAGCAGCCACCGTCCACCACCTGCTCGTTTGCGAGCACCGTCGAGCAGTCGGGACACCAATTCACCGTCGAGCGGCGCCGATAGGCGATGTCCCGCTCGAACATCTGCAGGAACAACCACTGGTTCCACTTGTAGTAGCTGGGATCGCACGTGGCAAATTCACGCTCCCACGCGTAGCTGATCCCCAGACGCTGGAGCTGCCCCTTCATGTGGGCGATGTTCTCGCGGGTCCAGGTCTCGGGGTGCGACTTGTTCTTGATCGCGGCATTCTCGGCCGGCAGCCCGAACGCGTCCCACCCGAACGGGTGCAGGACGTTGAACCCCCGCATCCGTTTCATCCGCGCGATGACATCCCCGATCATGTAGTTGCGGACGTGTCCTACGTGGGCGTGGCCGGACGGATACGCGAACATGACCAGGCAGTAGTACTTGGGACGATCGGGATCCGCACGTGCCTCGAAGGCTCGCTGCTCCGTCCAGCGTCGTTGCCACTTCTGCTCGATGGACTGCGGAGTGTAGTCGGACACGATGCTCGCTGTCAGATGCCTGGTGGGAATGTGGAAAAACCGCTCAATGTGTGCGGCACTAGATGCGCTCAATCATATCAGGCACGTCGCGGCCGCTCCGCGACCGCGTTGTCGTGGCCCGGGCCAAGCGGTTTACATAAAACATACACGCGTAGTAGCAACTACTGACTGACCAACATCCTGTCCGCGGCTCGCGTCGAGGAGCGCGGCGGTGAGCCTGTTCCGATAGCCCGTGCTGTCGTGTGATGTCGAGCAACCAACAGCCAGTTAGTGCTGGACGATGGGGAAAGCCTTTCTTCTGCTAGACTTTCCACGATCTCCACGCCACAAGTGGGCTTCACACAACAGGAGAAGAAGCACATGATTCGAGCCATCGTGGCGTCGGCGGCGGTCGGTATCGTTCTGTTGAGCGGCAATCTTTCAGCGGGACAAGACGTCTTCAAGTCGGCCTTCCACGACTTTAGGCTGACGACGGTGGCGGATGGCCTCGTGAACCCCTGGTCGATGGCCTGGCTACCGAGTGGCGACATGCTGATCGGGGAGCGGCCAGGGCGGCTCCGTATTGTGCGCGATGGGGGGCTGCTGCCAGACCCCGTGCCAGGCGTCCCCGCAGTCTTCGCCGAGGGCCAGGGCGGGTTGTTCGACGTATTGCCCCATCCTGATTTCGCCTCGAACCGACTCCTCTACTTGAGCTACGCGCGCCCAATGGGAGAGGGCTCGACCACCGCGGTCATCCGCGGGCGGTTCGAGAACGACCGCCTGACAGACATCGAGGATGTTTTTGAAGCGAAGACCGCGGGCCGCGGACATTACGGGGGGCGTCTTGCGTGGGACCGGGACGGCTTCCTCTTCCTCACGGTGGGGGAGCGAATGGCGCCTTCCACCGGCGACCTCTTTGCGCATCCCGCGCAGGATCTGTCGAACCATCATGGCGTCACCATCCGGTTGCACGATGATGGGCGCGTCCCGGCTGATAATCCGTTCGTTGGGCAGGAGGGGGCCCTCCCGGATATCTGGAGCTACGGGCATCGCAATCCGCAAGGACTCGCTATTCATCCGGAGACGGGCGATGTCTGGATCAACGAGCACGGCCCACAGGGGGGCGACGAACTCAACCTCGTCCAGCCGGGACTCAACTACGGCTGGCCGGTCATCGGCTACGGCGTGAACTACGGGTCAGGTTCAGCCATTCATGAAGGGACACTCCGCGACGATATCGAACCGCCGACCCACTTCTGGGTGCCGTCGATCGCGACCTCAGGATTGTTGATCTACTCGGGCGACCGTTTCCCCGAGTGGAGGGGCAGCGTCTTCGTCGGCGGCTTGTCCGGACAGCAACTGGCCCGGTTGACGCCGAGTATCGATCGGCCGCGACGGTTCGAGCAGGAAGAGACCCTCGCGTACGGGATAGGACGGGTGCGCGACGTCCGACAGGGTCCCGACGGCTACATCTACCTGGCCATCGAAGCTCGTGGCGGCGCCCCGACTGCCGTCGTGCGACTGGAACCGGCTCCCTGATATGAAGCGTCCGTGTTGAACCTGCCGGGCGCTGGCCGTCCGGTGGACCGCACGCATCGAACTCCCAACTGATTGACCGCGACCGACGAGCGGTGTACGGTCGGCCCGCATGAGTAACCCAACCCGTATGACGCCGAGCGAGGCGTTTGTCGAGACGCTGGTCGCTCACGGCGTGACCACGGTCTTTGGTATCGCCGGCTCGGCCTACATGGACGCGATGGATCTGTTCCCATTGGCGGGGATCCGTCTAGTGTCGGTCGCGCACGAGCAGAACGCGGCTCATATGGCCGACGGCTACTCGCGCGTGACGAACCGTCACGGTGTGTGTATCGCGCAGAACGGTCCAGGCGTGACCAACTTCGTGACCGCGATTGCGGCTGCGTATTGGGCCCATTCGCCGGTCGTCGCCATCACGCCTGAGGCTGGCAGCACCACGGCCGGACTCGGGGGGTTTCAGGAAACGGACCAGATGCCGATCTTCTCGAAGATCACGCGGTATCAGGTCCATGTGAATTCGCCAGCTCGGATCGCGGAACTGACCCATCGGGCCTTGACCATCGCCCTCGATGAGCGAGGGCCGGTGCAGATCAACATTCCGCGAGACTATTTCTACGGGGAGCTCGAGACCACCATCGCCACGCCCAGACCTACCGAGCGCAGCGCCGGTGGGAGCGAGTCGCTTGACCGCGCGGCCGCGCTGCTGGCCGGGGCTCGCTACCCTGTGATCATCGCCGGCGGCGGCCTGGTGATGGGTGACGGCGTGGATGCGGCGCGGCGACTGGCCGAACATCTCTCCTGCCCGGTCGTGACCAGCTACTTGCACAACGATGCCTTCCCGGCGAGCCACGAGCTGGCGTGCGGGCCACTCGGGTATCAGGGGTCCAAGGCGGCGATGCGGATGATCGAACAGGCCGACGTGGTGCTGGCGCTGGGGAGCCGGCTCGGGCCGTTCGGTACCCTCCCGCAGCATGGGCTCGACTACTGGCCTGTCGAGGCCCAGGTGGTGCAGGTCGACACTGACACGCGCATGCTCGGACTGGTGAAACCGATTGCTATGGGCATTTGCGGTGACGCCGGACTGGCCGCTGAGGCCATGCTGGCTCGATTGCGGGTCTTGACCCCCGCGCCCGCGCGCGACGAGGCCCGCCTGGCCGCGATCGCGGATGAGAAGGCCGCCTGGGCCGCCGAGCTGGCCGGGTTGGCGACCCCGTCGGCGACCGGGCGAATCAGCCCGCGGGCCGCATTGACGGAACTGGCGAGGGCGATGCCGACCAACGCGGTCGTAGCGACCGATATCGGCAACGTCTGTTCAACGGCCAACAGCTATCTCGCGTTCGAGCGCCCACAGAGCTTCCTGGCCGCGATGAGTTGGGGCAACTGCGGCTATGCATTCCCCGCCGCGATCGGGGCCAAAGTGGCGAGGCCCGACCGGCCGGCCATCGCATACGTTGGAGAGGGGGCGTGGGGCATGAGCCTCACCGAGACGATGACCTGTGTCCGCGAGCAGATCCCGGTGGTGGCCATCGTTTTCGACAATCGGCAGTGGGGCGCCGAACGACGGAATCAGCTCGATTTCTTTGATGGGCGGACCGTCGCGACGAATCTCGAGAATCCCGACTTTTCGGCCGTCGCCCGGGCCATGGGCGCGGACGGCACTCTCGTAGAGGAGGTCGACCAGATCGGTGACGCGCTTCACGCGGCTGTGGCCTCGAATCGGCCGACGGTGCTGACACTGCGCCTCAACCAGGAGTTGGCCGACCCGTTCCGACGCGATGCGTTCAAGCCGACGCCGACCCGGTTGCTCGAGAAGTACCGCTCACTCAGCGGATAACGGCGCGCGCCTCTCGGCTCCGTCCGTCGGACACCGCCTGGCAAGCCTGGCCGACGTCGTCATTCTGAGCGACAACCATCCAACCGTCGACCCGACCGCCATTCGCGACATCGAAGTGCTTGAAACCATCGTGGGTGGAGACACGGCATACGAGCGTTGCCGGTAACAGGCCGCGGAGGTAAAACGGAGCCTATGTCGCACCGTCCAGTGCTTGATCCGACCTTGAAACCGTTGCAGGTCGGCGCGCTCGCGGTCGGCTGTATCATCGGGTTCGGGTGCTTTGTTCTGCCGGGCGATTTCCTGACCACCGCCGGGCCCCTTGGCGCCACCCTGGGTGTCCTGCTCGGCGGGGCGGCGATGCTCATCATCGCGCGTAGCTACGGCGTGATGGTGAGGGCGTTTCCTGTTGCCGGCGCCGAGTTCGCCTACGCCTATCATGCCTGCGGGCGGTATCACGCGTATGTCTGCGGCTGGTTTCTGGCGCTGGGGTATCTGAGCATTGTCCCGCTCAACGCCACGGCGCTTGGCGTGCTCGGCGCCTTCGTGGCGCCCCAGTTCTTCGCGCGCGGCTACCTGTACACGGTGGCCGGCTTCGACGTGTTCAGTGGTGAGATCCTGCTGGCCAGCACGGCCATCGTCGGTATCGGTCTGCTCCAGGTGCGCGGCGTGCGCGGCGTCGGCTACCTGCAGGTCGGTCTGACGGTCCTCCTGGTCGGGGGCATTGTGGTGGTGGGCCTCGGGACGTCCCTGTCCGGGACGGCCGCCGCGGTGCACTTGCAGCCCTATTTTTCTCCGGACCGCAGCCCACTCGCTGGCGTGCTGGCCATGCTGGCGATTGCCCCGTGGCTCTACGTCGGATTCGACACCGTGCCGCAGGCGGCCGAGGAATTCGATTTCTCGCCGAGGCACGGTCTCCGGCTCATGGTGCTCGCCATTGGCGCCGGGGCCGTCATGTATGCGGTGGTGATTCTGGCCACGGCCTCGGTGAGGCCGTGGCTGGACCTGGTCGCGGCTGAGCCCCTGTGGGCCACGGGCGCCACCGTGCGCGAGAGCCTGGGGGGCACGGGGCTGGCGATCCTCTCCGTGGCGGTCATGATGGCAGTCTTCACCGGGATCAATGGCTTCTTTCTGGCCTCGAGCCGACTCCTGTTCGGGATGGGTCGGGCGAAGCTCCTGCCGCCGTGGTTTGCTCGGGTCCACCCGACGCACCGCACCCCAGCCAATGCCATTCTGTTCGTCGGCGGCATGTCCCTCGTTGGCCCGTGGTTTGGCCGTGAGGTGATTGTCTGGGTGGTGGACATGGCGGCGCTGGGGACCGCGTTCGGCTACGGGTATACCTGTCTTGCCGCCGCGAGGTTGGCGCGAGCCGGCGCGAGCGATACCGGTTCTTCGGACCGGCGACAGGGGTTGGTCGGGGCGGGACTGTCAGTTGGATTTATCGTGTTGCTGTGCACGCCAGGCTTGCCTGGCTTCATGGCCACGCCCTCCTGGTTCGCATTGGGGGTCTGGGTCGGCCTCGGCCTGGTGTTCTTCGCCGGCCGGGCCGGCGAGTATCGCGCGCTCCCGGCGGCAGAACTGGACCGTCTGATTCTGCGGAAGTGAGAGGCGCCCTGCACACGCGGTCACGCCGCGGGTCAGCCCTGCGCGGGAGGCACTCTGAGACCTATTCGGTGACCTCGACGCCGTGCCAAAACGCGATGTATCCCTTGATCTCGACGGCGGCGTCCTTCGGTGTCGGATAGTACCAGGCCGCGTCGACGTTCGTGGCGCCGTCAACGTCGAGCGTGTAGTACGACGCATCGCCCTTCCACGGGCACATGGTCGTTGTCTGGCTGTCCGAGAAATACTCCCGATTCACCGAGTCGGGCGGGAAGTAGTGGTTGCCTTCGACGATACGAGTTTCGCTACTCTCGGCGAGGGTCGTACTGTTCCACGCGGTTTTCATGACGGCGGCTCCTGGTTGGTCGACTGTCTTCATCTACCCTCGCTGGCTCCGTCTCTTTCCGCATCTCGGCGCGACGTGCGAACAGGCCGGTTGCCACGGCGGCTAGGAACTCGAGGGCCATCTTGAAGTGTTGCTCGATCGTGTCGAGGGACGCGTCGGTCCCGTTCCGAAACCCGGTGACGGGCGTCTCGACGACCGCCTCGTGCCAGCGAGCCGCGCCACACTGCGACTCGAGGTTGCCGCGCGGGTAGCCGGGACAGCAGACGAACCGCCGGCCGTCTTCTGTCGTGCAGCGCACACGGCCCCACACCAGCGCGTCTCGCGCCGTCTCGAGCAGAGTGTGCGCGGCCATGATGCCGGCCAGCGACGCCCCGGCGACATACGTGAGCCGACGTTCGTCCGGTCGGATCTGTTCGAGAAGACTCAGTCGTTTCTCCTCACGCTGGCCGGCCCGCTGGACGTGATCGGTCTACCTCGTGGTGGTGTGTGGTCCGGGCGCGACGGGAAGGGCAGAATCGGGGTCCCCTGGGCTGAGGTCGTCGCTGAGCCGGTGCGGCTGCACCGCGTCGCCACTGACTCGCGCACGGCCACAGTCACACGGTTAAAGCAGGAGGCGCAGCACGAACTTCCCGACCGTCAGCAGCAGTGCCATGAGCACCGTCATGCCGAACGACGGGATCTCGAAGTCGTCGATGAGTTTGTCGGTCAGCCACAGCAGGCCCGCGTTGATGAGCAATCCGAACAGCCCCAGGCTCAGCAACATCGGGATAAACGCGATCATCGCAAGCAGCCCGAACAGGAAATAGTTCAGGAGGCCATACACGAGCGACACGGTCAGCGCCGTGCCGAACGACTTTATCCGGACGCCGGGGAGCGCGGTCGCGAGGCTGTAGAGCAGCCCGGACATCACAAGCACGTTGATGATGAGTCCCATCATGTCGGGGCCCCCTAGAGAGAAGGTCGAACAGCTAGCATAGCAGGCGGTTACTCATGTCGGCGTCCGCGGGCTATTCGCGAGACCGTCGTCGCGCCTGTCACACCGTCGCCGCGACCGCGTAGAACCGGGTGAGAGAGTCGCTGAGCCAATCCCGGCTCAATAGATGGAGGACGGACATAATCGATTACAGATGCCACCTCGTGGCTACCGCCCTCCACGTGGCCTCCTTGTTTGGTCACCCTTGGGCCGTCACCGCGTTGCTGGCGGCGGGCGCTGCCTGAGACCTCAGGAACAACGACGGACAAACCGTGCTCGACCTCGTGGCTGACCCGTTGAGCGCGGACCTCGATGGACTCTACGAGTTCTTGGGGGTGGTCTTTCAGATGAACCTGGATATCGACCGCATCCGCGCGGTTCATCCCGAAGTCCGCACGATTCTTCAATCCGCCGGCTGATCCAGTGTGGTGGATTGTCTCCGACCGCCACCATACTGCGTGCGCTTCGCTCCTCGGGCCCGTATGATGCACCACGTGTGGCTCGGTGGGCGCGAGGGGTCGGACGATCGACAGCGTCCCCAACCTGGGAACTCATCGTGACGAGACTGGGTGATGTCGGTCGGGCCGATGGCGTGAACATCGACGACGCGTCTGGTCGGCGTCGATCACTGGCTGCGTGAGCAGAGGCGGAAATCCTAACCCGAGGAGCGAACCATGTGCGACGAACATACACAAGCCGATGTCGATGAATATCTCAGGCGTTCCGGTATGACCCGGCGCGAGTTTGGCAAGGCCTCCGCGGCGGTCGGTGTGGCCATGATGCTGCCGCAGGTGGCCAATGCGCAGGCGGTGACAGAGACAGATGTCGACGTGACCACGCCCGACGGGACCGCCGATTGTTACTTCGTTCATCCAGCCGCAGGCCAGCATCCCGGTGTGATCATCTGGCCGGATATTCTGGGGCTGCGGCCGGCGTTCCGGGCGATGGGAAAACGCCTTGCGGAATCTGGCTACTCGGTGCTGGTGGCCAATCCGTTCTACCGCGATGAACGGTCGCCGGTGGTCCCTGACGGCGCAGTCTTCGGTCAGCCCGAAGTGCGTCAGAAGGTGATTGGTCTCATGGGGAATCTGTCTCCGGAGACCCACTTTACGGATGCCAGGGCGTTTGTGACGTTCTTGGACCAGCAGGCTGCCGTAGATACCAGTCGCAAGATTGGCACCACCGGGTATTGCATGGGTGGCCCGATGGTCATGAGGACGGTGGCGGCAGTTCCCGCCAGAATGGGCGCAGGCGGCACGTTCCACGGCGGAGGGTTGGCGACGGATACGCCGGATAGCCCACACCTCCTGATTCCCGACACCACCGCCCACATGCTGCATTGTGTGGCGGCCAACGACGACGAAGGCAATCCGGAAGCCAAGGAGACCCTGCGAGAGGCGTACGCGGCCGCGGGTTTGCCAGCCGAGATCGAAGTCTACGCCGGTACGATGCACGGTTGGTGCCCACCGGATTCGGCCGTCTACCACGAGGCGTCGGCGGAACGGGCCTGGAGCCGGCTGCTCGCCCTGTTTGAGACGGCGTTGGCGTAGGATGCGAGCTTCGGGCTCCAGGCTTCAGCAACTAAGTCTCGAGCCGAACGGGAAGGACGATGGGGCGCCCCCCATCGTCCTTCCCTCCTTGAGGGGAACAGTGAGCTGGCATTCGGTGGCTTCTCAACGGAGGGTCTGGCTTTCTGACCACCCTCGGGGCGTTTCGCGCGGGCTCACGGAGTGCCTGCTTTCGGCACCCGGGGAAAAGCGGGCGCGTGGCTGATTCCAGACCCTGCGCTAAAACTCCGCGCCCGTGCACGGTCCCCGCCGGCGGCGGCACTGCCCCCGGCTCGTCTCCGATGTTTCGCAGATCGAGATGCCCGCTCCCACCGGACCTCTGCCACCGGGGCACCGCCCCGTACCCCACGCGACCGCTACGCGGGGACCCCGAGAGCCCCACTCCGCGTCCGAGAGGCGCCCACGGGCGCGGCGACATCCAAGGCGGTTTTCGGAGCGCGACACGGGCGCGTCGACAGGAACCCTAGGGCTGAAACTGTACGGGGTGGGTGGTGATTTGGATCCTTGACTCCATATAGGTGAGCGAGTCACCGTCGATGCTACGGAACCAGTGTGGCGTTCCCGGCTGCAGCACCAAGATGTCGCCCTCGTGCACCTGACGAGCCAACCCATCCCGGATTCCGTGTTCGCTCCTGATGAGGTTGGGATTGGTCGAGGCGGCCAGCGGCAGCTCGAGTACGCCACCCGTCACGAATGTGCCGCTGCCTGCCAGGATGCGGTAGATCTCGACGCTGTAGGGGTGGATGATGGCGAACTGGGCGACTGCGCTGCTGCGTCGGCGCACCGAGACCCCTGGAGAGACGCTCACCGACCACCCGCCAGCGGATGCTGACGATACCGCGGCCTGGTCCAGTTCGACCATGATCTCGGTCCCCGGCTTGTAGATTGCGGGCGGGGCTCCCGAGTCCTGTGCGAGGGCCGTGAGGCCAGAGACCGACACGGCGACTACGGCAGCAAGCACACGTTTCATTCACTTTCTCCCCGTGGTGGCGCGAAGTTTCCCGTCCATCCGATGTGGTTTACATGTCACTCCGACCGCAGCGCTACCACCGGCGAGACTCGCGTGGCGTTGGGCCGGAAGCTAGGTGGCGAACAACCCTGAGGCGACGAGCACCGCGGTGGCCAGCGTGAGCGGGTACGGCCGGCCATTCAGGGTCACCCGCTGTCCGATTGGCGAGAGCAACCTCGGACCGGCCCGTGCCACCATCACGAGCCGAGACTCGGCGCCGCCAGCACGACATGTCTGCGTTTCCAGGCTTCGATCGCGTCGGACGCTGCTGCGGTCTTTCGCAAGGCCCTCAGGGTCCCGGCCGAGGTCGATGTGTCGTCCCCTTCGCCGTCGGTGCGCGGGCGTGGGAACCGGACAAACCGGTCGCCTTCTGGAAATGGAAGCGGACGCAGGATCGCCCCGTCGATGGCACTGTAGACTGCGGCTGTGGCTGCGATACCGAGCGCCATCGTGGCCAAGACGAGTACCGGGGCTTCTGGTCAGGGGCCGGACGGCGTCTCGGATGTCGTGAAGCAAGGTGTCTATGACTCCGCAGCTCGAAGCACATGATCGCGTGGGTGGAATCTTACTCCGCCCGCGTCCGTGCGACCTGGACCCGGACACGCTTCGCGTTCGATGGCTGCGCCGGCACGTCCGCGACTTGGATCCGAGGAGACCCCCGCGCTATGAGTGAACCATCGGAGTCGGCAACCTGGCGCCTGCTGGGCCTCGAGTTGGCTCTCGACGAACCGGAGGCGCGGCTGCGCGAGCGGGCGGCGAACGTACTTGGACTGGATGCGGGTGAACTACGCGGCTTTCGCATCGCACGCAAGGCACTCGACATGCGTCGGCGCGGCGGAGAGCGGCGGCTGCGTTTCGTGTGCCACGTCGATGTCGTGGTGGACGCCGCGCGCCGCAGCCGCGGGTTGACACAGGCCGAGAAAGCCGGACGCGCGCGACTCGCGCCGAAGCGGGGCACGATCGAGGTGAGCGGTCGCCGGCGTCGCGGGTCGCACGTGGTCGTCGTCGGGGCGGGACCGGCGGGGCTTTTCGCGGCGCTGGTGCTGGCGCGGAACGGAGTGCGCGTGACGGTGCTCGAGCGAGGCCCAGTGGTGCTCGAGCGCAGCCGCGCCGTGGCTCGTTTCCATCGCTCGCGTGAGGTCGACTCGGAGCGCAACCTGCTCTTCGGCGAGGGCGGCGCCGGCACCTACTCGGACGGGAAGATTTACACGCGCGTGGACGATCCACTCGAGGTGCCGCTGCTCGAGGAACTGATCGCCTGCGGCGCGCCAGCCGCTATTGCGTACGACAGCCTGGCTCACATTGGCACCGATCGGCTGCACCGAATCTTGCCGACGTTCCGTCATCGCCTGGAGGCGCTCGGCGTGGTTTTCCGCTTCGACACGCGGGTCGAGTCGCTTCGGCTGGTCGACGGGCGGGTGAGCGCCGTGCGAAGTACTGGAGGCGAGATCGGATGCGACGCTTTGGTGCTCGCGGTGGGACACAGCGCGCGCGACACCTGGACACGGCTGGCAGAGCAGGGTGTGCCATTCGAGCCCAAACCGTTCCAGCTGGGCCTCCGCATCGAACATCCCCAGGAGCTGATCGATCGCGGTCGTTATGGCGCTGCGGCACCCCAGCTCGGGGCGGCGAGCTACAACCTGCTCTGCAAGGCCGGAGACGGTCTGCCGGCCGGCTACTCGTTTTGCATGTGTCCTGGCGGACGCATAGTGCCGTCCATCAATGAGCCTGGTCTGTTGTGCACCAACGGCATGAGCAATTCGACGCACTCTTCGCGTTGGGCGAGTGCCGCGATCGTCACCACGCTGGGTCCACGAGAGTTCGGTGCGGGCGCCTTCGACGGCGTCGCGTTTCAACGTGGGCTTGAAGAGCGATTCTTCGACGCCGGTGGCCGTGACTACACCGCGCCGGCGCAGACGGCCGCCGACTTCCTCGCCGGCCGGGCGAGCGCCACAGCCGCTGGCGGTGCCACCATGCGACGTTCGACGTGGCCGTTCGGGGTGGCGCCCGGTCGTCTCGACCAGCTGCTGCCAGAACTGGCTACCCGGGCCATCAGACGCGCCCTGGCCGCCTTCGACCGCCGTCTCCCGGGCTTTGCCGGTGACGCCGGTCTGCTGGTCGGCCTCGAGTCGCGCAGTTCCGGCCCGGTCCGTATCCCTCGCGATCGCCTCACCCGGCGCGCCACGGGTTTCACGAACCTCTATCCGGTTGGTGAAGGCGCCGGCTATGCGGGTGGCATCATGAGCGCCGCCCTCGACGGCGCGAATGCCGCCCTGGCGCTGGTCAAGTCTGATGACGGCCCGTGACGGAAGGACGGGTCACGGTTCAGCCCGGGCTTCGAGCGCCAGCGCGTCAGCCGTCATCTGGAGAGAGCGTAGCCGAGCCTGATGGTCGAAGATGTGGGCCGTGATCATGACCTCGTCCGCGCCGGTCCGCTCGACGAATTCGTCGATTCCGGCCCGGATAGAGTCCGGCGCGCCGACGACGGAGCACGTCTGTACCTGGTTCAGCGTCTGGCGTTCCGCTCTTGACAGACCTGCTTCGAAGCCGTCGACCGGGGGCGGTAATTGAGTTGGTTGGCCGCGTCGCAATTGCAGGATCGACTGCTGCACCGAGGTGCGTAGCAGCGCGGCCTCCGTTGCTGTGTCGGCCGCGAAGACGTTCAGCCCTACCATCACATAAGGTTCGGATCGCTGGGCGGACGGTGTGAACTGCGACCGATACGTCTCGATGGCCGGCATGAGCGCAGCCGGGGCGAAGTGCGAGGCGAACGCATACGGGAGCCCCAAGACCGCCGCAAGCTGCGCCCCAAACAGGCTGGATCCGAGAATCCAGATCGGCACCTCCAGTCCGGTGCCCGGCACGGCCCTGACCCGCTGTCCCGGCTCCGCCTCCGCGAAATAGCGCTGCAATTCGACAACATCGCGGGGGAACGAACCGACATCGCCGTCGAGGGTTCGCCGGAGCGCATGACTGGTTTGCTGGTCCGTCCCAGGAGCGCGGCCGAGTCCGAGGTCGATACGCCCGGGGAACAACGTGGCCAGGGTGCCGAATTGCTCCGCAATCACCAGCGGTGCGTGGTTGGGCAGCATGATGCCCCCGGCCCCTACACGAATCGTCGAGGTGGCCGCTGCCACATGCCCGATAACGACGGCGGTCGCGGCGCTGGCGATGCCCGGCATGTTGTGGTGCTCGGCGAGCCAGAACCGTCGATACCCCCATCGCTCCGCATGCTGGGCCAGGTCGGCGGTGTTGCGGAGGGCCACCGCAGCGTCGCCGCCTTCGGGGATCGGAGACAGATCGAGAATCGAGAATGCGGTCATGGTCGTGTCAGTTCGTTAGCCGCAGCAGATGGCTCGCCCCAAGGCCTCGTCTGGGACCGCGCACCACGTCACGGGGCTCCCTGGCCCTTGAGGATCGAAATCCCCGCTCAGCCGGATCATTCGTTCCGGCGGCGGGGTACCCATCATGTTCGATCGCATCGTCTACCTGTACGGGTTCAATCTCGGACAGATCGTGGCGTGGCACTGAGCGGTGGGGTTGGGTTCGGCAACGGGCGCCTAACTCACCACCTGGACGTGGTGGCGAATCGCGTGCTCGTGGTACCATCTTTCGACAACTTTCACGAGGTTAGAACCATGACTATTCGACCATGTGCGCTCCTTGCCATCTGTGCGGCGTCCGCTCTGCTCGTGTCCGTGACCGCCTTCGCTCAATCGAGCAGTGGGGCGGCGTCGCCGCGCACCGCCGACGGCCAGCCGGATCTGAGCGGTGTCTGGGACTTCCGAACCGTCACACCGCTGGAACGACCGGAGGAACTGGCTGACAAGGCATTCCTGACCGGAGAAGAAGTGGCCGCGTATGCCGCCGAACGCGTGCGGGCGAACAATGCCGACCTCGACCGTGAGGCCAAGAAGCAGGAGACGACCGCTCGAGGCCAGGTGAACGGTACCAGTGAGACCCGCGACCTGGCCCTCGCCTACAACGACTTCTGGTGGGATCGGGGGACGGCCGTCGTCGAGACGCGTCGGACGTCGCTGGTCATCGACCCGCCCGACGGGCGGGTCCCGGAGTTGACAACCGCGGGGGCCGAACGGGTGGCGGAGCGGGTCAGAATCAACCAGCGCCCGACCGAGGGTCCGGAGGACCGTCCGCTCGGCGAGCGGTGCATCACGGGCTTCAATTCCGGCCCACCCATGTTGCCGGCCGCCTACAACATGAACGTGCAGATCTTCCAGACGCTCGACCATGTCGTGCTGCTCAACGAGATGGTGCACAACGCGCGGATCATCCCGCTCGACGGCAGTGACCACGGCACGGTGCCGATGTGGACCGGCGTGTCACGCGGACATTGGGAGGGCGACACCCTCGTGGTGGAGACCAAGAACTTCCTGCGCGAGACCAGCTTTCGCAGCTCGAGCGACAACCTCCACCTGATCGAGCGGATCCAGCGTCAGGATGAGGACACGCTCGTCTACACCTTCACGGTCACCGACCCCACCACCTGGACGGCGCCATGGACGGTCGAATTGCCGATGCGTCGCAGCGACCTCACGATGTTCGAGTACGCCTGCCACGAAGGAAACTACGGGATGGAAGGGACGCTGAGCGGCGCCCGAGTCATCGAGAAGTCCGGCGAGTAGGCGCTCATGACGGTGCAGCGGCGTTATCGGATCGGCGCGCTCCACGCGCTGGCGAACGCGATACCGACCACCCAGGACGCTTTCGACCGCGTGTGGCCGGACGCTGACGTGGCCCATCTGCTGGATGGCTCGCTGTATCTTGATCGGAATGCGGGGACGGCGGACGACGCCGAGCTTGCCTTGAGGATCGACCGCCTGATCCAGTACAGCGCCACCACCGGAGCCGACGGCCTCATCGTGACTGGGTCATTTTTCGGGGAGGCCGCGATCCAGGCTCGAAACAACGTGACGATGCCGGTGGCGACCTCGTTCGACGGCATCATCGCGCGCGCGCTCCTCCTCGCGAGCGACCAGCCACTGCACGTCCTCTCCACCGCACCTGACTCGGCCACGTTGCTCTCGGAGGCGATTGAGGTCGAGGCCACCCGGCGTGGGGTGTCCGTGGTGCTGTCCAGCCACCCGGTGGCCGGCGCTTTGGATGCGCTCACCGGGGGTGACGGCGAACGCCACGACACACTGGTGCTCGAGGCGATCCGGGACATCGACGCCGACACCGCCATCGTCTTCGCACAATTCTCGATGGAGCGGATTCTCCCCGCCAGCGCGGACGCGCACTCGGCCCCGGTGGTCGGTCCGGCCACTGAAGGCGTGGCGTATCTGCGTCAACTCCTCACGGCCCCCTAGGCGATCCGCCGCCGGCGGTCGTGCGGCGTCTCACGACACACACCACGCGAATCATGACGCGCAGGCGGCGGGTCCGACGCGTATCGAAGCGCCCGCGCGCCGCGTTCATCTCTTCTCCGGCGGCCCTGGCGGCGGTCGCCCTCAGCGCCGTCTTGATCTGGCGTGTCGAGCCGTCGCCACAGGCCGCGCAGGCTGAGTCTGGGGCGCAGCCGTTCGTGCGGTCGCTGCGCGTCGATGTCCTGCGGGAGCTGCCGCACGAGCGAGATGCCTACACCCAGGGCCTCGTCTGGTGGAACGACCGCTTGTTCGAGAGTGCCGGGCTGAGGCAGGCGTCGACCCTGCGTCGGCTGGACCCGCAGACCGGGCAGGTGCAACAACGCCTTGATGTGGCCCCCGAGTATTGGGCCGAGGGGCTGGCCTTGGTCGACGATCGCCTGTTTCAGATCACCTACACCAGGGAGCGGGCGTTTACCTACGATCGCGACTCATTCGCGCCGGGTGAGACGTTCAGTTACGACGGAGAGGGGTGGGGGCTCTGCTACGACGGGACCCGCCTGGTCATGAGCAACGGGAGCGACCGGTTGACGTTTCGTGACCCGACCACGTTCGAATCGATCGGCGAGCAATCGGTGCGGCTCCGCGGCCAACCCCTGCGCAACTTGAACGAACTCGAGTGTGTCGATGGCGCGGTCTACGCCAATGTCCACGGGGAAGAGTTTCTGGTGCGGATCGACCCCGCGACCGGTCGCGTGACCGATTACATCGATGCGTCCGGACTGCTGTCTGACGCCGAGCGCGTCGGCATCGATCTGTTCAACGGAATCGCCTGCCACCCGACGGCCGAGACGTTTTACATCACAGGCAAACTGTGGCCGAAGATGTTCGAGGTGCGATTCGTCGAGTAGGTAACACCCTCTACCGGGACTCGTTCTTGGGTCGGTCGGCCGTGAGCCGTCGCATCAACTCGATGGTGGGGGTGGGGGCCTCGAATTCCGCTTCTTCGAGCGGCGTACGCCCGTGGTGGTCCAGCGCCTCAAGATCGGCGCCGTGGTCGACCAGATACTCGACGATCTCGTCCTCGCCCAATCGGATGGCGGTGTGCAACGCGGTAGGGCGCGCGGGAGGCGCGAGGTTCAGGTCGAGTCCGAGTTCCACCAGACGTTGTATCACCGCCAGCTCACGGCTCCGGATGGCGAGCAGCACGGCCCCGGCGCCTTCGTTGGACAGTGCGGCCGGCTCCGCCCCCAGTTCGATCAACGCCTCCATCATCTCCAGGTCGCCGGATCGAGCCGCCGTCAGAAACGGGGTCAGGCCGGTGATGCGCCCCGGGGCGGGGATACCGCTCGGCTCGGCCGGCTCCGTCCGCGCATGGAGGCTGGCTCCCCGGGCAACCATGTCTCTGACGAGCTCCGTGTTGCCGTGCCCGACTGCTTCATGCAGCGGCGTGCTGCCGTCGCGGTCGCGCGCATTGACGTCCGCGCCAAGCTCCAGCAGCAGCCGGATGACCGCGTCGTGACCCTGAGAGAGCGCCAGCAAGAACGCAGTGGTCCCGTCGTCCGTGATCGCGTGCGGGTCCGCGCCCTCGCCGATCAACGCGCGCACGTTATCCGTGTCGTCCGCCATCGTCGCAAACAGCAGTGCGTTGAATCCGCTGTGCGAGACCGCGCTGACGTTCGCTCCGCGTTCGATCAGGAGACTGGCGATCGAGGTATGTTGGCCGGCCAGTGCCCACATCAACGGGGTCTGGCCCATGCGCGATTCCACGACGTCAAGATCGGCGCCGCGCGCCAGCAGCAGTCGAACCACCTCTTCGTTGCCGGCGTGAACGGCCGCGAGGAGCGCGGTATCGCCACTCCAGCGTGTTGCGTCCACCTCGGCGCCGCGGTCGAGCAGCAGCCGCACCGGGCCCAGGTGTCCCCCGGCGCTCGCCAGCAGGAGCGGTGTCTCACCGTTCTCGTCGGCGACGTTGACGTCGGCGCCGGCGCGAAGCAGTGCGGCGGTGATGGCGGTGTCGCCACGGAGGGCGGCCCAGGCGAGCGGCGTCGACCCATCGTCGCGGGTGTGGCCGACGTCGACGCCGTCGGTGATCAGGGTCCGCACGGCGCCCACGTCGCGCCGCTGGATCGCCTCGATCAAGGCCAGCCCCTGATCCCGGTCCTGAGAGCGGGCCTGAGTGAATACCGGCGGGGCCAGCGTGCCGAGGGCCAGCACCCAGGCGAACCGCGTGAAGATGCGCACGGAGCAATGGTAAACCCCGGTCAGGGGGTCCCGCCACCGCCGGTTCGATACATAATTTGCGCATGGGGTGTTCCGCCGTGCGGCCCGGCTCCGGAGCCCGGCCGGTCAGATGCGCTCGTTCGTCACGGCCGGTCTCGCTGCTGCTGTGTCTGTCGGCCATCTCCGCCAGTTCCGGCCAGGCCCAATCGTCGGGCGAACTGCTGGAGTCCACCACTGACCGATACTGCGTGAGTTGTCACAATGACCGAACACGGACCGCCGGCCTGACGCTCGAGAGCGTGGATTCGGACGCTGTGGCGGCTCAGGCGCCGGTCCTCGAAAAGGTGCTGCACAAGTTACGCGCCGGGGAGATGCCACCGACTGGTCGCCCGGGCCCAGACGCTGCTACGACGGCTAACCTGGTTTCGTGGCTGGAAATCCAGCTCGACCGCGTCGCGGCCGACCGGCCCAATCCGGGTGCACCCGCCATCCATCGGCTGAACCGCGCGGAGTATGGCAATGCCGTGCGTGACCTGTTGGGGCTCGACCTCGACCACGCGCGCGATCTTCCGGCCGACGACTCCGGGTACGGCTTCGACAATATCAGCGACGTGCTGACGGTCTCTCCGCTCCACATTGAGAAATACATCGCGGCGGCGAGACGCGTAAGTCGCCAGGCGGTCGGGACACTCGCGCCCCGTCCCGTAGTAGAGCGATACTCGACGCCCCGCGGGACTGTCGACGAGGCGATCGGCCGATTGCCCCCGCACGAGCGTGGGGGCACGTTGTTCCACCACTACTTCGCCTTCGACGCTGAGTATGTGATCCGGGTGCGTGTCCGGGGCCGTCGCGCTCCTGGAATGCCCGCACCCAAGCTGGACGTCAGGGTCGACGGCCGGCGGGCCCGGCTGTTCGACGCCGATTTTGACGGGCAGGAAGCGGAGCAGGGAACCCGCAACTTCGAGTTGCGACTCCCGGTGTCGGCGGGCGACCACGAGATCGCGGCCGGGTTCCTCACCGAGCTCGCCTACAGCGAGGCGGGCGGCGCCACCGACACCAACGACTTTTCCGTGGACTACGTCTTGGTCGAGGGCCCGTATGACCCAACCGGGGTGGGAGACACTGCAAGCCGCCGTCGCATCTTTGTCTGTCGTCCCCCCACCGTCGAGGACGAAGCCCCGTGCGCGCGGCGGATCATGTCGAGCCTGGCCAGACGTGCCTATCGCCGACCGGTGACGACGGCGGACATCGACCCCTTGATGGGCCTGTTTGCCATCGGTCGATCCGACGGCGCCACGTTCGAGGCGGGTATCGAGATGGCGCTCAGCGGGGTACTCGTCTCGCCGAACTTTCTCTTTCGGGCGCCCGAGACCCCCGATGGTGGCCAGCCCGGGACGGTGTATGCCCTCTCAGATATCGACCTGGCCTCGCGGCTCTCGTTCTTCCTGTGGAGCAGCATTCCCGATGAAGAGCTCCTGCAGCTGGCTGAGACAGGACAACTCAGCGACCCAGGTGTGCGGGCTGAGCAAGTCGCCCGGATGCTGGCCGACCCCAAGGCCGCCTCGCTCGTCGAGAACTTCGGAGGGCAATGGCTGCATCTGCGCAATGTGGCGGACTGGATGCCAGATCCAGAGCGTTTCGACGAGTTCGACGACTCGCTCCGCTATGCGTTTCAGCGCGAAACGGAGCTGTTTCTGGGGCACCTCATTCGCGACGATGCCAGCGTGCTCGATCTCATCGACGCCGACTACACGTTCCTGAACGAGCGGCTCGCCGGTTTCTACGGCATTGACGGGGTGGAGGGGGGCTACTTCCGCCGCGTCTCACTCGCGGGCAGCGCGCGTGGCGGCATCCTGACACAGGGCAGCGTACTGATGGTGACGTCGTACCCGACGCGCACGTCTCCTGTGTTGCGCGGCAAGTGGGTACTCGAGAATCTGTTGGGGGCGCCGCCACCACCGCCGCCAGCGGATGTGCCGGCGCTGGCCGACAGCGCGGAGACATCCGCCGGCAACTTGCGGGAAGCGCTCGAGCAGCATCGGGCGAACCCGGCCTGCGCCGTGTGTCATGCCAGGCTCGATCCGATTGGATTCGCGCTGGAGAACTTCGATGCCGTCGGTACGTTTCGTGCCGAGGACGACGGTGTCACTGTGGAAGCGTCCGGGGTGTTGCCGGATGGAACTGTCATCGATGGGCCCCAAGGTCTGCGCGATGTCTTGCTGGCGCGTCGTCACGAGTTTGTCGAGGCGCTGGCCGATCGATTGCTGACCTACGCGTTGGGTCGAGGGCTGGAGTCGTACGACCGACCGGCCGTGCGGGAGATTCGTCGCCGGGCAGAATCTGTCGACTATCGATTTTCCGCGCTGGTCGAAGCTGTCGTCGATAGCGTACCATTCCGGTTGAGGAGGATTCCGTCGCCATGATCACCGGACACGCGTTGCCGCGTCGAACCTTCCTGCGGGGCATGGGGACCGCCGTGGCCCTCCCGTTTCTCGACGCCATGACTCCGGCGTTTGCCGCTGCGGCCACGCCGATTACCCGTGTAGCCTTCGTGTATACGGCCAACGGCGTGATCATGTCCGATTGGACGCCCCAAGACGAGGGCGCGGGGTTCGCCTTCACGAAAACCCTGCAGGCGCTCGAACCGTTTCGCGACCAGCTCCTGGTGCTGAGTGGTCTGGCCCATCGCAACGGTGAGGCGCTTGGCGACGGTCCTGGCGACCATGCTCGCGCCGGGGCGAGCTGGCTGACCGGCGTGCATCCGAAGAAGACGCGGGGGGCCGACATCCGGAACGGTATGTCGGTCGACCAGATGCTGGCCGAGGGCATCGGTCGGACCACGCCGCTCCCGTCGCTCGAACTGGGATTGCAAGACGTGCGGATGGTGGGTGGATGCGATTCCGGGTACAGCTGCGCCTACAGCAACACCATTGCCTGGAATTCGCCCACCACGCCGCTGCCCTACGAGACGAATCCCCGTCGGGTGTTCGAGCGCTTGTTCGGTGACGGCGATACGACCGACCCGACGATGCGCGCGACGCGGGCCAGGCAGAATCGGAGTTTGCTGGATTTTGTGCTCGGTGACGCGCAACGACTGGACGCCAGCCTTGGCGCCGGTGATCGCCGCAAGCTCAGCGACTATCTCGACTCCGTGCGTGAAGTGGAGCGCCGTATCCAGAACACGGAGCAGCGAGACGGCGCGGAACTGCCGACCTTGGACCGACCGGACGGGGTTCCGCCCACCTTCGAAGAGCACGTGGAGCTGATGTCCGATTTGGTCGCCATCGCGTTCCAGGCAGACCTGACCCGGGTCGTCACCCTGATGTACAGCCGAGAGGGTGGCAATCGCACGTATCGTGCCATCGGCGTGCCAGACGCGCATCACGGGCTGTCGCATCATCAGAACGATCCGGCCCGCATGGCCCGGCTGCAGCTGATCGACCAGCATCACGTCGCGATGCTGGCCCACTTCGTGGAGAAGCTGCGGGATGCCCAGGACGAGCGCGGGTCCTTGCTGGACCAGTCGATGGTGGTCTACGGCAGCAGCCTAAGCGACTCCAATGCCCACACGCACGACAACCTCCCGACACTCGTCGTGGGCGGCGGCAATGGTGCGTTTCGCGGCGGACGCCACCTGCGCTACCCCGACGGCACGCCAATGACGAACCTGTTCCTGACGATGCTGGACAAGCTCGGCGTGCAGCGAGATCAGGTGGGCGACAGCACCGGCCAGATCGCCCACTTGAGCGATCTCTAGGCAGCACTGTTCAGACGGGGCTGCGCCCGACGAAGCAACGCCGTCCAGGCGGACGCCTCACCTGGAAACCGCTAGAGGGTGTCGATGATGGCGTTGAGCGTGGCGCTTGGCCGCATGGCTTTCTCGGCCAGGTCGGGATCGGGGCGGTAATAGCCGCCAAGGTCTACCGGCTCGCCCTGCGCGGCCAGCAGTTCCGTGGTGATTTGTGTTTCGCTGGTCGTCAGCGCGTCGGCCACCCCCGTGAATCGGGTCTTCAGGGCCTGGTCCGTCTCCTGGGCCGCCAGGGCTTGCGCCCAGTAGAGCGCGAGATAGAAGGTGCTGCCACGGTTGTCGATCTCGTGCACTTTGCGGGACGGAGACCGAGCGTTCTCCAGGTAGCTGCCGATCGCCTGATCGAGCGTGTCCGCCAGCAGCCTGGCCTTGGGGTTGTTGGTTTGGGTGGCCATCAACTCGAGCGCCGGGACCAACGCGCAATATTCACCAAGTGAATCCCACCGTAGATGGCCTTCCTGCAACATCTGCTGGACATGCTTCGGCGCCGAACCGCCGGCTCCGGTCTCGAAGAGTCCTCCGCCATTGAGCAAGGGCACGATCGACAGCATCCGCGCGCTGGTGCCGAGCTCCAGAATCGGGAACAGGTCGGTGAGGTAGTCCCGCAGCACGTTGCCGGTGACCGCAATGGTGTCTTCCCCGCGCCGGACCCGCTCCAGCGAGACGCGCATGGCCTCGACCGGCGTCATGATGCGGATATCGAGGCTGTCCGTGTCGTGGTCGGCGAGATACGCGCGCACCTTCGTGATCAGCGCGGCGTCGTGGGCCCGATCTGCATTCAGCCAGAACAGTGTCGGGGAGCCCGACGCCCTCGCGCGGGTCACGGCCAGCTTCACCCAATCGCGAATCGGTTCGGCTTTGGTCTGGCACATTCGGAAGATGTCGCCAGGTTCGACGGCTTGCTCGAGCCGGGTCGCGCCGGTCGAATCGACCACCCGAATCGTTCCGGCGCCGGGAGCCATGAATGTCTTGTCGTGGGAGCCGTATTCTTCGGCTTTGCGCGCCATCAGGCCGACGTTCGACACGCTGCCCATTGTTGACGGGTCAAACTGACCGTGCTGCTGGCAGTCCTCGATGATCGCCTGATAGGTGGTGGCGTAGCAGCGGTCGGGGATCATCGCGATGACGTCCTGCAACGCATCGTCGTTGTTCCACATGCGCCCGCCGTCCCGCACCACGTTCGGCATGGACGCATCGATGATGACGTCGTTGGGCACGTGGAGGTTCGTGATGCCCTTGCGCGAATCGACCATGGCGAGCGGCGGGCGTGTGGTGTACACCGCGGCGATGTCCGCTTCGATCTGCGCCCGCGTTTCCGCGGGCAGCGTCTCCAGCTTGCCGAGTACGCCGGCCAGCCCGTTGTTGACGTTCGCATTCACGGTGCTCAGCGTCTCGGCATGTTTGTCGAGTGCGGCCGCGAAGTACACCGCCACGCAGTGACCGAACATGACCGGGTCGGACACCTTCATCATGGTGGCCTTGAGGTGCAGGGACAACAGCGCGCCGTCGTCCCGCGCGTCGTCAATGGTCCGGTCGTAGAACGCCCGGAGTGCCGCCACGTTCATCACGGCCGTATCGATGACCTCGCCCGCCAGCAGAGGCACCTGCGCCTTCAGGACGGTGGCCGCCCCGTCGGTGCCGACGAACTCGATCCGAACGTCGGTGGCCGCGTCGAGCGTCGTGGACCGCTCGCTGCCGAAGAAGTCCTTGTCTGGCATGTGCGCCACGCGCGTCCGTGACCCGGTGGTCGGCCAGTCCTGCATCATGCGATGCGGATGCTTCTGTGCGAACCGTTTGACTGATGCCGCCGCGCGCCGGTCCGAATTCCCCTCCCGGAGCACCGGGTTGACCGCAGACCCCAAGACCTTGGCGAAGCGGGCCTGCAGTGCCCGATCAGCGTCTTCTGTTGGGTCTTCCGGGTAGTCCGGAATGTCGTAGCCATGCCCTTGGAGCTCCGTGATGGCGGCTTGGAGCTGGGGAATGGAGGCGCTGATATTGGGTAACTTCACGATGTTGGCAGCCGGCGTCTTCGCCAGGTCGCCCAGTGCTGTCAGATCGTCAGGAATTCGCTGAGCCTCGGTGAGACGTTCAGGAAAGTTCGCGATGAGCCGACCGGTCAGCGAGATGTCGCGGGTCTCGATGTCGACGTCGGTGCCTCTGGCGAATGCCTGCACGATCGGCAGGAGCGAATAAGTGGCCAGCGCAGGTGCTTCGTCGATCTTGGTCCAGGTGATCTTGGCAGATGACATGTGAGTCCTTATAGCAACGAGGGTGGGTCGGGTCCCTGAGAACCTGTTATCGTACCGCACTGATTAAGAATTCGCCCGACCCGAGACCCGGGCATGGACATCGGTCCGCCGCGAGTGTCAGAGGGCTGGAGCCTTGAGGAGGTGTTCGATGAGATTGTGTTGGTTTCGCGGCGCGGCCCTGATCGTGCTGGCGGTGGCCCTCGTGAGTTGCGGTGGGGCGGTGGAGGAGACTCCCGAACCAATGGACGCGGCCCCCGCGGCGGCTCCCAGCTATACCCCACCCGTGGTGACGCCGGAGTCGCACGATTTGACCCTGGCCGACGTCGAACGGCTGATGGAGGAGCTGTCGAATTGGGGGCGCTGGGGGACCGATGATCAACTCGGCGCCGCGAATCTCATCACGCCGGCCAAGCGGCTCGAAGCGATTGCGCTGGCTACCGAGGGCATCACGGTCTCGCTCGAGCACCCGCTGCTGACCGAAGAGGCGCCGGATGTGCCGTCGCCCTTCCAGCGCCGCATGCTCGGGGTGCCGGAGCCGACGACGGAGCCGGCCTTCTACGGGAGCGTCAGCGACAACTACACGATCAGCTACCACGGCTACTCGCACAGCCACATCGACTCGCTCTGCCACATTTTCTATAAGGGGCAGATGTACAACGGGGTCTCGCAGGACACGGTCACCGAGGCGGGGTGTCCGAACGCGTCGATCATCAACCTGCAGGGCGGGATCGTCACGCGCGGCGTGTTATTCGACATGCCCCGGCTGAAGGGTCTGGACTACCTGGAACCGGGAACCCCCATCTACCAGGAGGACCTCGACGCCTGGGAAGCGATGGCCGGTGTCACGGTGCGGCCGGGCGACGCGGTCTTCATCCGCACCGGGCGCTGGGCCCGTCGTGCCGAGCTGGGTCCCTGGAACGTCTCCCAGGAAGCGGCTGGGCTGCACACCTCGACGATGCCCTGGATGAAGGCGCGAGACGTCTCGTTTCTGGGCAGCGACGTGGCCCTCGACGTCGTGCCATCGCAGATTGACGGCGTGCGGTTGCCTGTGCACCAGTTGACGATCGTGGCCATGGGCGTGGACCTGTTCGATAATCAAGATCTGGAAGCACTCGCAGAAACCGCTGCCGCGCAGAATCGATGGGAGTTCCTGCTGGTCGCCGCGCCGCTCGCAGTGGAAACCGGCACCGGGTCACCAGTCAACGCCCTGGCGATCTTCTAGTTGTGCGGAGCTGCATCCCGAACCCCACGCGGGCCCCCGCGTCCGTCTGGCGTCGTTTTCCTCGGTCACATGTCGCCCTGTGGCGTAGGCTTTACGGCCTGCGCTCGCACGGCTCAAGCCGTGCGCCACAATGAGAACTGTGGCGAGGTCGAGGTGGGCCGGCTCCTACGTTTCCTGAGGAGACGAACACCTCGCCAGGAAACCCGTTTAGCGAGAGGTGTGGACCGGGAGTGGAGACTTGTCGCGCGCCCCCGCGGATTTGCCACCCCGTTCCACTGAAGCGGGCGGTGGGATCGAGATGCCCGCTCCCGCCGCACGGGGGCGGCGTTCCGCGGCCTTCTGGCCTAGACTAGTGTCGAATGACATCCACAAAGGAGTGTCCCATGCATACCGTTACGGTCATCGCGGCCGGTCATGGCCCTGGCCGTCACGGACGCGATGGTCGAGTTCATCCAAGATTGCGACATCCGATGACCTCCCCCCTCGTTCGTTATGACATCTGAGCGATCGCCGGCGGGCGTGGGCGCCTCCGTGATCCTGCACTCGTACAACGTCCGGATTTGTCATTGGATCAATGTCATCGCGGGCGGCTATCTACTGCTCAGTGGCATCCATATCTTTCTTGATTTCCCGGAACTCTACTGGGGCCATACTGGATACCAGGGCTATCCAGCCCTGTTCAAGCTCTCAGACTGGGGTCTCTCGTGGGACGAGGCGGGGGCGCTGGGCAATCGGATGTGGGGACGGAACTATCATTTCACGTTCGCCTGGGTGTTTTTGATCAACGGACTGGTGTACGTGGCCTGGAGCCTCGCCAGGGGACATGTTTGGAGGCGTCTTCTGCCCGGGCGGACCGAGCTGGCTCCCGCGAGCCTGAAGGCCGATCTAGTCGAGCATCTGCGTGGACCGGCTCAGGAGCGGGCCGCCGCGACTAGCTATGGTCCGCTGCAGAAGCTGTCGTACTCGCTACTGATCTTTGTCTTCGTGCCGGTGATGCTACTGACCGGGCTGGCCCAGGCCCCGGCGTTCGCGGCAGCCTGGCCCTGGCTGCTCGATCTGTTTGGTGGTCGACAGTCGGCGCGCACGCTGCATGCGGCTGGCACCGTCCTGTTCGTGTTGTTTGTGCTGGTGCACGTGATGGAAGTGTTGCTGGCGGGCGCCGTCAACCGGGTCCGCTCGATGATCACGGGGAAGTTCCGCCTTCCGGAGGAGGAAATGTGAGCAAGCCTGAACTTGGCGCGTCACGGATCGTCGCGCCTCGACCGATGTCACGTCGTCGTCTGCTTGCCAGCGTCCCGGCACTGGGCGGTCTGCTGGCCACCGGCTGCGCGGACGCCCTGGTGCCACCGACCGTCAGGGGAGGGTTGATTGGCGCGGCTGACGTGCTCACGATGAGCACCACGCGGTGGCTGATGGCCGATCAACCATTGGCGCGTGAGTACGAGCGGAGCGACATCGCACCTGACTTTCCAACCTGGGGGCAGACCAATCCGGAGAATGAGGACTATCAGCGACACCTGAGCGAAGGGTTCGTGAACTGGAGTCTACCGGTGAATGGGCTGGTCAAGCGCCCGCGGGCGTTTTCGCTTGACGAACTCAAGCAGCTGCCATCGCGAACCCAAATCACCGCCCATGTCTGCGAACAGGGATGGTCGGCGATCGGCGAGTGGACCGGCGCCCCGCTGAGGCAGGTGTTGGAGGCGGCGGGGGGGGTCTCGCCCGAGGCCAGGTATGTCGTGTTCAACGCGATGGATCGCTGGTACGAGAGTATCGACATGTTCGACGTGGTGCACCCGCAGACGATTCTGGCTTATGGGCTCAACGGGGACGAGCTACCGGTTGGCAACGGCGCGCCGCTCCGGCTTCGGGTTGAGCGGCAGTGTGGCTACAAGAACATCAAGTTCCTCCGGTCGATCGACGTCGTCGACTCGCTGGCCGGCTTTGGTCGCGGCACCGGGGGGCTGAGCTCCGACTTCGGGTTTCACTGGTACGGAGGCGTGTAGAACACCACCGTACCTGAAGCGGCAATACGGTAAGGCTGGTGGCGCGAGCGCGACCACGAGAGAAAGGACTGCGCAATGGCTTCCTCGAGACGACGATTCATCACGAGCCTGACGTCGGCGGCGGCCGGGGGCGCGGCGGCGCTCGGGACGCGAGCACTGGCCGCCAGCGCCACCGCGCCCCCCACGACGCCCGATGGCAGCTTCTCTCCCGCGGCCTTGCTCGACCGACATCTCGCCCCGCCGCCGGCGGCCGTGTCGCGGCCGTCGGTGCAATCCGATCCTCGGATGCCGACCGCCGCGGAGGTCGAGTCCTGGTATACCGATCGGCGCAACTGGGGCCGCTGGGGTGACGACGACGAGAAGGGCGCCATCAATCTGATCACACCTCAGAAGAGTGCCGCCGCCGCGGCCCTCGTGCGCACCGGCCGCAAGGTCTCGGCGAGCCGGGTCTTTGAACCGGAGCAGCACTTCATGCGCAAGAGTCCACGTCCTGGTGGTGCCGGTGCGGTGGTGGACTACTACGGCTTTATCTACCACGGACAGACGATCACTCACATCGATGCGCTGTGTCACATGTGGGACAGCGACGGAATGTGGCAAGGACGTGACCCCGACGTCGAGATCACGACGCAAGGGGCGAGTTTCGGCACGATTGACGCCTGGTCGGAGGGCATCGTCACCCGCGGCGTTCTTATCGACGTGCCGCGCCACCGCGGCGAACCATACGTGACGCCTGAACGTCCGGTGCACGGATGGGAGATCGAAGAGATCGCCAGTGCTCAGGGGGTGGCGGTGGAGCCGGGCGACGCCCTGCTTGTCTACAGTGGGAAGGATGCGTTCGTGCGCGCTGGGGGCGACTACGGCGGCGGCGACCGCCCCGGGCTGAATGTGACCTGCGCCAAGTTCATTCGTGACCATGACGTCTCGCTGCTCGGCTGGGACATGATGGACGCACGACCGGACCCGTATGGACTGGCGTTCCCGATGCACGGCGTGCTCTTCAACTACGGCGTGGCTCTGCTCGACAACGCGCTGCTCGAGCCGTTAGCCGATGCGTGCGCCGAAGAGGGGCGTCATGAGTTCATGTTCATGGCGTTGCCGCTCAACGTGGCCCGTGGGACCGGCAGCCCGGCGAACCCGATCGCGATGTTCTAGGGAATGAGACTCGGCTCGCCTCGGGGAATCGTCCTCTTCGCGGTACTGATCGTCTGGGCCGCACTCCCGGTCCGGGCGGCGGATACCTCCATCGTCGTGCTGGCTCCGACGGCGACCGACGATCGACTGGACCCGTCGCGTCAAGCGGTCGCGTTTTGGAACGACCGGTTGGACGAGCTTGGGGTCGACGCCGAGCTGGCCGAACCACTGGTGGTGGTCGAGTCACCGGTGGCCCGCGCGCTCGAGAACTATGCTCGTCAGGTTGCCACGAGGGCGGTGGGGCTTCCGGGTGGGGCGTACGAGCCGGCGCCGCCCGCGGCCCTGACCGCCCTTGACGGCGACATCGTCGTGCTGCTGTCGCGTCAGGACATTATGTCGTTCACCTGGCCGATGCCGCGGGTCTCACCGCCACGGTATTTCGTGGTTATCCGAGCGGTGCGCGGTCCCTACCGCAACGACGCGATGGTATCCCGGCATGTGGTGGCCCACGAATTGGGTCACGCGCTCGGTCTCGGCCATAACGCCGAGCCACACACGCTCATGTGCGGCCCCTGCCAGCCACTGACGGCGGTCCCGGACGCCACCGGCTTCCTGCCGTTGACCGACGGTGACCGCACCCGGCTCCGCGAATTACACGGTCGCTCGGTATCGCCACCTGACCGCCTCACAGACCCACGATCGGGACGTTAGCGAAAGGCGCGCCCGAGGGGCAGCCGGAGTGTCTCGTTCAGGCCGAGCGCGCGACCGTGCTGACCTGGGAGCCCCAGCGTGACTGGGGTGTCCGCGCCACCGTCGAGGAAGGTCCGCCAGAGCCGGTCCCACAGGGAAAAAATCGTCCCGAAGTTCCTGCCGTGCAACTCGGGCCGTTCCGAATGATGTAGCCGATGGAGTGACGGCGTGACGACCACCCATCCGATCCGTCGCTCGGTCACGCGGTCGATCCGGATGTCGCTGTGGACCAGCAGGTTGCAGAAGCCGTAGAGCACCTCGAACGTGATCAACCCCAGAATCGGCAGCCCGGTGACCGTCACCACGAGCAGCCGCACGCCCATCGAGATCAGCAACTCGCCAGGATGAAATCGGAACGCCGTCGATGCCTCGAAGTGGACATCGGAGTGGTGGACCGCATGCAGGCGCCAGAGCGGCGCCCACCGGTGGTTCGCGCGATGCCAGAGATACGCGACCAGGTCGAGCACGACCACCGTGGTCGGCACCTGGGTCCAGTAGGGGAGGGCGGCGGCTTCGAACAGACCGATCCCCTGCCCCCGGACTGTGACCGCCCAGGTGCACACGCAGGCACCGCAGAGCAGAGTCAACAGCACGGTGTCGATGAGGGCGAGCGGCGCGTTGACCCGCCAGTTGCGGATGACCGTCTGCAGAGACAGACGATTCGGTACGAGGAGCTGGCTGCCGGCGATCAGCACCAGCGAGGCCAGGATACCAGCGCCCTTGTAGAGGTGGAATGACTCGGCCAGTTCCGCGTCCATGCCCAGGACTCGCTCGCGAGGCGAGTTACTTCACGGTCACGGTGACGTCTATTGGGGTGGTGTGGATCGAGTCGTCGGCGTAGCCGCGGAGGATGTGGGTGCCAGGTTCGGCGAACGACACGGTAGTCGTGGCTTCGCCCCCGCGACCGCCTTCGACCGAGATGCTCATCGGGTCGAAGGTGATCGCACCGGGACCGCGGTAGTGGGTCCAGGTGATGGCGAGACCGGTCGTGCGCGCCACACGGGCGTCGACGACCGCCTGGTTGTTGGGGCTTTGCACGCGCGCCCGGCGCGCAATGGCGGCGGCCCGTCTGGCCGCCGCGTCCGGGTCGTCGTCGTCTGTGTCGGGACGATTACGTGGCGTGGTCGGCCCCGGAATGCCGTCGTCTCCGACCACCGCCGTCAGGGTCAGGGTGTCGGGCAGGGTCACGGTCAGGTTGGTGCCGTCCGGGATGGCGACGCTGGGCACCTGGTTGTCGGCCGGCGCGCCGTTGATACCCATGCCCCGGTTGGCCTTGATCACCCCGTCGTCGATTTCCCAGCTCGGCCAGAGGGAGCCGACCGCCTGGTCGGTGCGGCCATGGGAGGTCAGGGTCCAGACGAGGTCCTTCTCGCCCCAATCGGCCGGTACCTGCACCCGGAAAATGAACTGCTGGCGGCGCGGGTAGAAACGGGTCGGTTGCCCGCGATCGGCCGGGCCCGGCTCGAACCGGTTGTCGGGGCCGATCGCCGCCTCCGGCATCTCCTCGTAGTTGCGGTTGAGATACCCAAACACCATCGTGAAGGTGCCGTCCGGATTCCCTTCCCATCCCTCGAAGACCGGGACCACGTTCTGTCCGCGGTCAAAACGTAGCTGCGCCTGAACTCCCACGGCGGTGACCGCTGTCACCACCGCGACCAACGCACCGGTGGCCAGGCGCCGTGTGCGTCTCGTTGTCATGGGCATCGTCCGCGGCATCCTGTATTAGTTGTCGTCGTCGTTGGTCATCACCCGGCGCTCTTCCTGGGCGGCGGCGAACTCGTCGTCATCGAGCTCGTAGTAGCTCGTCCAGGTGAAGCTCATGTCGTCGCTCGAGCGTTGCCCGAATCCGGCCCAGTTCCGCGCGTCCGGGTTCCAGCGGTTCCCGGCCGAGTTGTCGTGCCAGGTCATGGTGTGGAGAAACGTGCCCTTCGGCAGCAGCGGTTGGGCATCGTCCTCGTAGTTGTAGACGATGTGCCAGCCGAAGTCCCAGTTCGAGCAACTGAGCATCTCGGTGGTGCCGTCGGGCAGGATCGCCTCGATGCACTGCCGTTTGCCGCGGTTGTGCAGATGCGGTTGATACCCGGTGAGGCGGACGTTCTCGGTGAACGGGTGATAGCTGTCGTGCCGGACGTCGTCGTCTCCCGCCGGGATGTCGAGGTCGTAGTTCTGCGCCAGTGCTCTTGAGTACAGCTCGTGCTCCGGCTCTTCGCCCTTTGGGTAGAAGGTCAGTCCAACGCTGGTGCGATCGGTGGTCTCCGTGCCGTTCGAGGCGTAGTGCATGTTGAATCGGATGACCGACCCGGCCTTGACCAGCCGACCGGTGCCGGCCGGGAATGCGTCGCCGTTCTTGCCCTGCGCATATTCGTTCAGGAACTCACCCTGGTCCGAGTCCACCGATTCCTGCAGGCGGGTCACGGCGTGGTGGACTACCGGGAAGCCCTCGGCCGACGGCTTGGTCTCTACCGACTTGATCCACCGGTCTTCGGTTAGCCCGGAATCTGAAAAGAGGTCGCCCCACCAGTTGGCCCCGTCGGCCGGAACGACGAACGGCTCGGGAATCGGCACGATCCAGTCGGGCTCGCCGATATGCCACATGTCGCGGTTGGCGAACTGACGCGCGGCCGGCATGTCAGAGGGATTCCCGCGGGGTGCCCCCGCATCGACCCAGGCGACGATGGTAGCAATCTGGTCGTCGCTCAGCGACCGGTCGTACTTGAAGTCCTGCACGCCGATGTTCCTGTCGATGTACCACGGTGGCATCGACCGGGTCGAGACCTTGTCTTTGATCGCGCGCGCCCACGGTCGCGACTCGTCGTAGGTCATCAGCGACATCGGCGCGATGGCGCCGTCCCGATGACACGTTTGACACGAGGCTTGGAAGATCGGCGCGATGTCTTTCGTGAACGTCACGTCGTCGGTCTGTCCGAATGCGGTGGTGGGGTTCACGAGGGTGCCGGCGACGAGTGCGCACGTAATGGCGCCAAGCGAGATTCTGACTCTGGCCTGCATGGAGATCCTCCTCATCTTGTACGCGTAATGTGCTCCCTTAGGGCGCGCTTGTCAATTCGGCCGGCGGACACCGCAGAACACGGAGACGGCTCTATAATCCCTGTATTCTTGCAAACAGCGATCCAAATGGAACCTCACGGGGGAAATCATGCGGAACAGAATCGCAGTTGTCGCGCTGACAATCTCGGTCGGCGTCGTCACGCTCGCCGGTCAGCAAGGCGGTGACCCGAGCTACACGCCGACCCGTATCAACAAGTCGATCGAGCTGCTCGAGAAAGACCAGCCGATCTATTACGCCCAGGTCAACGGGGGCGGCTACGACGAAGGCAAGGCGCTCGCGCAGACCTGGGCGGACTACATCACCTACAACCTCGAGCACAGTCCGTTCGACATGACCGCTCTCCGCGGGTTCATGCAGGGACTGGTCGACGGCGGGCCGACGAAGAGTGGCCATCGCACGCCGACCGTCATCGCGGTACTCCCGTTTGGCGGCATCAACCAGGACGTTATGTGGGCGAACTACTGGATGGTGGAGCAGCTGCTCGGTTCCGGCGTACACGGGGTCTTGCTGGCCCATGCGCAGTCGCCAGCGGCGGTCCAGGTCATGGTGCAGGCGGCCCGCTATCCCCACGCGCCACCGTTCGATGGTATCGACGAGGGCTTGCGAGGCAACGGGGGACAAGGGTTTGCGGCACGTATCTGGGGCGTCTCGAACGCCGAGTATCAGCGGATGGCGGACCCCTGGCCGCTCAACCCTGACGGCGAGCTGCTGCTGGGGCTGAAGATCGAGAACCGTCACGCTTTGGAGAACGCCGAGGCCAGCGTCGGTGTGTCGGGTGTCGGTTTTGCCGAGTGGGGGCCGGGCGACATGAGTCTGTCGTTCAACGTGAGCCGCGCGGACAACCCGGCGGTGCTCGACAACGCCCGTAACAGGGTGCTGGCCGCTACCAGACAGGCGGGCATCGCGTTCCTGAATCAAATGAACGCTCAGACCATCGAGGCCATGATTGACGAGGGCGTGCGGATCGGCGCGAACCCCGGACCCGAGGTGGCCGACCAAGGGCGACGCTACACCGAACGAAGGATGCCATGGTGAGCCTTCCCGATCAGCGCGTTCGTGCCCGAGTCTACATTATGCGAATTGCAATAAAACGCAGCACGCTGTGCGCGCTGGTTCTGACCTGCCTGGTGCAATCGGGTGTCGAGCCTCGTCCTGCCGCGGCGCAGTCGCCGGAGTCGTCGTCATCAGCGCCGGCATTCCCGTCGGATGAGTCCTACCTGCGATTGCTGTCCCCGGGCCACGAAGCGTACAGGGCGCTGGACGGGGATCGGATGAAGCAATTGGTCGTCGAGCAGACCGCCATTGCCCGGCGGTATCGAGACGCGGGCCATCAGTACTGGGGACGAATCATCGGCACCGACGCGGACCACGAAACGGCCACGTGGATGGCCGAGCAACTCCGCCATGCCGGAGCGGAGGTGCGGCTGGACGAGCTGGATCTGCCGCCGCAATGGGTACCGCGATCCTGGGAGGCATCGGTCTCACGCCCGGGTGAGGGCGTGACGTTGGCGTCGGCAATGCCGACCTATGCGTCTGCGGGGACCCCGTCGGATGGCATCGATGTCGAGTTGATTGACGTGGGCCTGGGGATGGAAACGGACTTTCGGGGCCGGCAGGTGCGTGGGAAGGCCGTGGTCATCCACGCGATTCCCAGGCCCGGGATCATCTCCTTGATGCGCTCCGCGGCGGTGAGGGGCGCCATCGAGCGGTCGGGCGACAACGGCGCAGCGGCCATCCTCATCGTCATCGAATTGCCGGGAAATATTCAGACCCTGATCTATCGCGTGAACGCCACCGTGCCCACGCTGACGCTCGGGTCGGACGACGGTGCCACGTTGCAGCGGATGCTTTCCGAGGCGGACGCCGGTCAGCCGCCCCGCCTGAGACTTCGCCTCGACGTGCAAGAAGTGGAAGGACTGACGACGTCGGTCGTGTCGGGTGTGGTGCCGGCGGCTACGGAGGGCGCGGAACGGGTTGTCATCGTCGCGCACCGCGACGCCTTCTTCGAAGGCGCGAGCGACAATGCGTCAGGGGTGGCCACCGCCATCGAACTGGCGCGGTATTTCGCCCAGGTGCCCCGCGATCAGCGGCGTCGGGCGGTGGAGATCATCGGCACACCTGGCCATCACAATCGTGCCGGAACTGGGCCGGCGTGGCTTGTCGAGCATCAAGATACGGTGCTGCGAAAGGCCGCGCTGCTGCTCAACGCCGAGCACAGCGCTCACGCCCTCGTCGACCACTGGGGCGCCGCCCTCCAGGCCACCAACTCCCTTGGACCGTTCGACTGGAGCGTCAACGGTTCTCCCAAGTTGTTGGAGATCGCCAATCGCAGCTTCGACGAATTCGGTATCCCCAGATGGGCGCAGATGAATGGACTGAGGGGAGAGGTCGGCCTGATAGAAGACCTCGTGCCCTCTATCAATTTGATGCACGCCGGGGTCCTTCTGCACTCCAACGCGGAGACAGCCGACGCGATTCCTGCGTCAGGACTTGCGGCTACGGCTCGCGCTTACGCGAAGATCATCGATGAGACGAATCGGTTGGACGTCTCCGCGCTAGTGCCGATGGGAACCGACCCGCGGTGACCTGCGTCCATTACAAGCACACCCTTCGTATTCCTGAGCAATGCTCGTGGCCGGCAGGCACTCGAGCCGCATGACGACACCTCTCGCCAGTTCCGAGTGGGCGGCCGATCGCGGAGCGAAATGGAATGCCCACGTGGCTGGACTGGAAGCAATGCTCAGGCCGATCGACGAACCCTCGCACGGCCGAGGCGCTCTGGGCGTTCGGCGAGTAGATGTTACGCGTGTGAGGTGCCTACTCCGGGGAGGGGGAGCGACCCTGCTACTTGGCGATCGTGAATGGCACCGAGGCGAGCGTGGCGTCCCAGAACAGGCCCAACGTACCTCCGGTCTCGGACACATCAAAAAACTGCCACGACAGCTGGTCGAACGACCACGGCAGTGTCTCGACCGTCATCGGCATCCGCAGCACGTCTCGGTCTGAGGTGTATTCGAAGGCGCCAAAGAGCGCCTCGCGGTTGCTTTCGTCATAGCCAACCTGCGCGGGCCAGTTCGAGAGCACGAACGACCACGGGTCGGCGGCCAGATCGATGAACAGGGTGTACTCACCCGCGTCGATGGTCGTGCCGCCGAAGACCAGCGGGACCTCTGTGATTAATCGGGTCGTCTGATTTGCCCCGGCCCGCCAGACTGGGGCGCCATCGTTGAGGAACTCGCGATAGTCGTCCAGGCCAAAGATGTCTCGGCCACGCCGGATGGGGCGGCCATGGCGAACCTCGACCCAGGCGCCGCCCACGAGCCCGCGCACCGGGTCGTAGACGTCACCACCGATCTGGGTCGCCGAGTGTCCAGCCGGGCTCGCGATCGGACGTTCCTGCGCGCGTCCATGCGGGCCGGTCAGGATCGCCAGGACACCGAGGCCGGCGATGCCGACCACGAGGCGTCCCATGTGTGTGCGAGTTGTTCTCATGTCGCAGCAGTGTAGCCTGACTTGGCAGGTCTGCACGACTGCGGACCGTTCGCAGGATGGTCCCCTTCCGGCCGCCGTCGAGGCGCCGCCGTCGACAGACGTTGCTTGGCGTCCCCCACCCTGAGATAATCGCCCGACGCGCAACACGTGAGCGGTCATGTGGCCATGGGCCGAACGATCGCATTGATGGCTGGTGCGGCCTGGTCTACCTGTCGTGCCGTGCGGAGGAAGAGATGACAGCAGACGCGCAACGTCGTCGGCGAAGTGGACGCCGGTTGTGGACGACCTTGGGACTGGCCCTCGTGCTCGCCGCCACCGGGGCCACCGCGCAGGAACCGGGGACAGAGGACGGAGAATGGCGGTACCAGAGCGGTGACGCGGGAGGCACCCGTTTCTCGCCGCTTTCCCAGATCGACGCCAGCAACTTCGGCGACCTCGAAACGGCCTGGGTCTTCCGCGGAGACAATTTCAGTCCCCACGAAAACTACACGTTCAAGTCGACACCCAGCTACATCGACGGCATCCTCTATACCGTTGCCGGGTATCGGCGGACCATCGTGGCGATGGACGCCGGGACCGGTGAGCAGCTATGGAGCTATCGCGAGCCGAACACCGTGCGGTGGGAGCAGTCCATGCGCGCCGCTTACGGCAAAGGCGTCGGACACGGGTATGTCGACGACCGGCTGGTGATCTACGTCATCACGCCCGCTTTCTTCCTGCACGCGCTGGACGGCAAGACCGGCCAGCACCTTGAGGGGTTCGGCACGCGAGTCCCCCTGGACGGCTTCCCCGAGACTGGCGTGGTCGATCTGCTTGCCGATTTGGGTCACGAGTACGACCCGAACATGGGGCTCGACCCGAAGACGGGCTACATTACCAGCTCGTCGCCGCCGATCGTCGTCAACGACACCATCGTCGTCGGCAATTCCCACGAGCAGGGCTACAGTCAGTCGCGTCTGGAGAACGTCCCGGGCGACATTCTCGGATATGACATCCGGACCGGTCAGCATAAGTGGAAGTTCAATGTCATACCGCAGACAGAGAGCGAGTTCGGATTCGATACTTGGGAGAACGACGCGTGGCAGTGGACGGGTGATGTGTCCTCCTGGGCGCCGCTGGCCGCCGACATGGAACGCGGCATCGTCTACATTCCGACCAATGCCCCGACCATCGACTACTACGGCGGGTTCCGCCCCGGGAACAATCTTTTCGGCACGAGTATCATCGCGCTCGATGTCGAAACGGGTAACCGGCTGTGGCACTTCCAGACCGTCCACCACCCAATCTGGAACTATGACCTGCCGAACGTGCCGATTCTGTACGACGCGACGGTCGACGGGGTCGAGGTGCCGATGGTCATCCAGACGACCAAGCAGGGGATGACGTTCGCGTTCAATCGCGTGACGGGCGAGCCGGTGTGGCCGATCGAGGAACGGGCGGTCCCCGCGTCTGTGGTGCCGGGCGAGGCACTCTCCTCAACCCAGCCGTTCCCGACCAAGCCGGCTCCGCTCGAAGAGCTCGGTCTGTCGGAAGAGAACGTCATCGACTTCACCCCGGAACTCAGGGCCGAGGCGCTCGAAATCATGAGCAACTTCCGGGTTGGCGGACCGTACATGCCGCCGCTGCCTGAGGGACACTCGGAAAGCGTGCAGGGGTGGATTTCGTGCTCCGGCGGCTTGAACATTACCAACCCCGCGTCGTTCGACCCGACGACCGGCATCCTGTACCAGCCATCGGCCCCCGGATGCTCGGGTCGCATGGTGCAGCCGGGAATCAACACCGACGGTGACACGCATAGCTGCACCTCGTCGGAGGGCGATTGTTGGACGACGGGGACAACGGTCTCAGACTGGGTGCAGGGCGGTGGCGTCGGGTGGGCCGGCCCGCAAGGATTGCCCATGAACAAGCCTCCGTACAACCGCGTGACCGCCATCGACATGGATACGGGTGAACACCTGTGGTGGGTGCCGATCGGAGAGGCGTCCGACCGCATGAAGCGTCATCCCGCCCTTCAGGGTGTGGATCTGTCCAACGTGGGCGGAGGGGGCCGCGCCATCTCGATGGTGACCGGCAGCTTGCTGCTGACGACGCAGGGCTCGAACGGCCCGGCGGTACTGGATGCGCGCAACAAGCTGACCGGAGAGCTGGTCGGGAGCGCGGAGCTGCCAGCACCGGGGCAGTACGGAATGATGACCTACATGCACGAGGGCCACCAGTACATCGTGGTCCAGGTAGCACGGGGCGGCTCGTTCCAGGGCGCATTGGCTGCACTTCGTCTGCCTGGTGACGAGGGGCACTAGGGATCTTCAGCGCCAGACGGAGACCGAATCGAATGACTGGGTCCGGGCGCGTCTAGCGCTCGGGCCCTTTTTTTGTCGAGTCACCATTTGGTTGTCGATGTAACAGAAACGTCAAGGCGAACAGAGTCGTGCTCAGGTTGGGCGCGGTCGGATAGGCTTGCTCGGCCGCTCCTGCCTGGTATGGTCCTCGCGATTCTTAGCCGGGGGGCGTGTCGGCTCCGACGGGAGGGAACGAGAGTCGTGATTGCGAACAGCCGTCGTCGCGAGCTCAGTTTTACGCTCATGGAGCTCATGACGGTCGTGGGGATTACCGGGATCATCATTGCGATCGCGGTGTCGGGGCTGCTGTGGGCGCGGATGTCGGGGAGCGAGGCCTCCGCCATTGGCTCGCCCCGGGCCATCAGTAGCGGGCTGCCGGCGACACTTCTGGTATCCTTCGGGTGACGTCGCGCTCGCGACGGCCCCTCGCTCTATGACGACATCGCTGACCATTACAGAATTGCTGGGGGACGGTATCGGCCCGGAACTGCGCGCCTGCGTGCACGCCGTGGCAGATCGGCTCCCGATCGACATCCGGTTCGAACCGGTTGACCTTTCCCTCGAAAACCGACGACGGTGCGGTCCCGAGCTCTACGAGACGACCGAGTCTGCGCTGCGGGCGACCCGACTGGGGCTGAAGTACCCGACGGTGACGGAGACGGAGTCTCCGAACGCGGTGCTTCGCCGGGCATTGGACTTCACGGTCATCCACCGACCTGTCATCTCCATCGACGGGATCCAGTCGAACTTCAGCCAAGAGGTGTTCCTGCACGTAGTGCGTGTGGCCACTGGCGGGACCTACGAAGATCCAGGGCGCAGGGTTGGGCGCGATGCCGCGGTGTCGCTCCGTATCGTCGAGCGCGGACCGTGCCGGGAGGCGGCGCGATTCGCCTTCGAGCTGGCTCGCGGGAAACAGTTGACCGTCACCTCATCCTCGAAACACACCATTCAACGGGTGACGGACGGCTTTTTCGAGGAAGTCGTGCGCGGCGTTGCGTCAGGGTACCCCGATGTGGACCATCGCGTGGAACTCTTCGATGCGCTGCTAGCGAAAATCATTCTCAAGCCCAGTGATTTCGGCATCGTGTTGTGTCTCAATGAGTATGGCGACTTCCTGTCCGACATGGCGTGCGGGCTGGTCGGGAGCCTGGGCATCGGGGCCAGCGGGTCCTACAGTTTTCTCGAATCTGGCGCGTCGAATGTGGCGATGTTCGATCCGGCCGGCGGCACTGCGCCCGACATCGCCGGTCAGGACAAATGCAACCCTTCGGCGGCGTTCTTGGCGTTCGGGATGTTGCTCGACCACGTCGACCGCTATGACCTGGGGCACGTCCTCCGGATGTCGCTCCTCGCCTGCATCGCCGTCCGCGTCAGCACCGTCGATATCGGCGGCACTCTGGGCACGACCGCCTTCACCGAGGCGGTATTGACCCAGTTGGACGAACGGCTTCCCGCCCGCACGTCCATCGAGGCCTGACCTGTGTGGGTCGGACACCGCCTGTGCGCGCCGGCCGCCGTGTTGATGGTGCTGCCCCCGTGGGCGGCGGCTCAGCCGCCGCCGCGGCCGGATGTGTCCGGGTTTATCTATGCGGCCGCGCCGTTTGCCTCAGCCCACGCCTCCACGATCGAGGAGACGGCTGACGGGCTTGTCGCCGCCTGGTTCGGCGGCACGGCCGAAGGCGACCCCGATGTCGGCATCTGGTCGTCCAGGCTCGACGGTACCCGCTGGTCGATTCCGGTCGAGGTGGCCACCGGCGCCCAGCCGGACGGTACCCGCCATCCCACGTGGAACCCGGTATTGTTTCGGCCGACGGATGGACCGTTGTTGCTGTTCTACAAGGTGGGGCCGAGCCCGCGGGAGTGGTGGGGCCTGGTCCGGACCTCTTCTGACGACGGGCGCTCCTGGTCGGCGGAGATTCTCCTGCCGGACGGGGTGCTGGGACCGATTCGCGCCAAGCCCGTGGAGCTACGCCCCGGCACGCTGCTCGCCGGTTCGAGCACGGAGCACGACGGGTGGGTCGTGCGGATGGAGCGACTGACCACGAGCGAGTGGACCCTGGCCGGGTGGCAGCGGGCGCTCGCGTCACCCGGGTCGTGGGACCATGTCGGGCCGCTCAACGACCCGGGCGAGTTCGCGGCGATTCAGCCGACGATTCTGGTGCATGCCGACCAGGTTCTGCAGATCTTGTGTCGGAGTCGCCAGCGCCTCATCACGCAGGCGTGGTCCCACGATGGTGGCCTGACCTGGGGGCCGATGTCGGCCACCGATCTTCCGAACCCCAGCGCCGGGATCGACGCGCTGCGGCTGGCGAACGGACGGTTTGTGCTGGTCTACAACCCGACGACACGGGGGCGTCAGCACCTGGCCATCGCCGTGTCCGACGACGGTGTTACCTGGCGCTCTGGGGTGACACTGGAGCAGGCGGACGAGGGCGAATTCTCGTACCCGGCGATGATCCAGACGTCCGACGGACTGGTCCATGTCACCTACACGTGGCGACGCCAGCGGGTGAAGCACGTCGTGTTGGATCCTGCCCGGCTCGAGTGACGCGGCTGCGCCCCTGCGTGCTTCGGGTGCAGGAAGTGCCCGTCCACGAGTATTGGCGTCCCGGTGGCCGACCTGGACGTGTCTGGTGCGTATAATTTAATCATGCCTCACAGACGACGTAGCCTCGGCGGCATCGGTGTGCTGACCCTCGTGGCGACCTCGGCCATGGCCCAGTCGCCCGCCATCCCCCTGACCCAGGAGGAGATGTTCCGCCGGAACGTCGGCACGCGAGAGGAGCAGGTCACCCCCTTTCCGCCGCATGCGATTGTCGGCAACTTGTACTACGTTGGGTCCTACAGCCTGTCCGCGTTTCTTGTCGCGACCCCCGAAGGGCATATCCTGATCAACACCAATTGGGAGCGAGCCGTCGACGGGCTGAAGACGTCGGTTGAAGCGCTCGGCTTCGCGTTCGATGACATCGAGGTCATCCTCGGCAGCCACGCGCACGGCGACCACATGCAGGGTGACGCGTTGGTGGCGCAGATGACGGGCGCGCGGGTGATGGCGATGGCCGCCGACGTGCCGGCGCTCGAGCGGATGCGTCCGGGCGACAAGCCGCACCCGATCGACCGGGTGCTGCAAGACGGTGCGACGGTGACGCTGGGCGGCACCACCTTGACGGCTCGCTTGACGCCAGGCCATACGAAGGGGTGCACCACCTGGACCATGACCATCGACGAGGATGGGGAGGCCTACGATGTGGTCATCGTTGGCAGTATGGGGAGCAACCCCAATTTTCAATTCGTGAACAACCCGGACAATCCCACCATTGCCGACGAGTTCAAGCAGGGCTTCCGCGTGCTCCGATCGCTATCGCCGGACGTCCCGCTCGGGTCTCATCCGGCGATGTACGGCATGGCGGATAAGTACGGGCGTATCGGTGACGGCCCGAATCCGTTCATTGATCCGGACGGGTACCGAGCGGAACTCGACGCGGTCGAGGCGCTGTTTCGTGAGGTGCTCGACCGGCAGGAAGCGGAGGCGGCCGCGGCTGAGCGTCGATGATCGACGAGCCGCGACCCACGTTGGGTGAGCGACACTAAATGACAGAGGAGACATCCAGTGACCGGTGACGGCAACCTCGCGGTGTTTTGCGACTTCGAGAACATCGCGCTTGGTGTTCGCGACGCAAAACTGACGAAATTTGATATACGCCTGGTGCTCGAGCGGTTGCTGCTCAAGGGCAGCATCGTGGCCAAGAAGGCCTATTGCGACTGGGCGCGATACAAAGAGTTCAAACCGACGATGCACGAGGCGGCGTTCGAGCTAATCGAGATTCCGCACACGCGTCAGTCGGGAAAAAACTCGGCTGACATTCGGATGGTCGTTGACGCGCTCGACCTCTGCTACACGAAGGAGCATATCGACACGTTCGTCATCGTGTCCGGCGATTCCGACTTCTCTCCGCTCGTCAGCAAGTTGCGCGAGAACGCCAAGTCGGTGATCGGGGTCGGCGTGAAAAACTCCACCTCGGACCTGCTGATGAATAACTGTGACGAATTCATTTTCTATGACGACCTTGTGTCGGAGCGACAGCCCGCCCGACGTCGTACGCGCCGCGGCCGGGCAAAAACCACCGTCTCGCCGTCGGAAAAGCCGACCGCGACGTCCGTGCCTGACCCGGAGTCGAAGCCCGAGCTGGCGCCGGACGACCCGGCCCAGGGGGCGATCGATCTGGTGGTCAAGACCGCCGAGGCGATCTATTCGGAGCGAGGCGACCGGGCCAAGTTGTGGGGGTCGATGATCAAGCAGACACTCAAACGGCGTCGGCCTGGCTTCAATGAATCGGCCTACGGATTCGGCTCGTTCAACGATCTGTTGGAGGAGGCGCAGTCCCGGGGCGTGCTCGAACTGGCCCTCGACGAACGCTCGGGCGGCTACATCATCGTCCAGCTTGGCAATTGAACGCGCTTGGCCAGCCGGGCGCCGCGCACTGGGTCAGTGTCTAGATTTACGTGAGCCAGGACACTAGATAAACACCCCAGCCAGGCCATACAGCACGACGGACGCGGACCCGGCCGCCAGGGCGTACGGGAGTTGGGTGCGCACGTGGTCGATATGATCGCTCCACGCGGCCATGGATGAGATCAGGGTCGTGTCGCTAATGGGCGAACAGTGGTCGCCGAAGACACCGCCGCCCAGGACGGCGCTGATGACGAGTGGCACGGACACCGCAGCGCCGTCGAGGGTCATCGCCGCTGCGACCGGAAGTGCCAGCGGAATCATGATGGCGAACGTGCCCCAACTAGTGCCGGTGGCGAAGGCGATGGCGCCGGACGTGACAAACACCAGCGGCGCGAGGAGTACGGGCGTCAAGTAGGGTGTTACCAGGTCGGCGATGAATGGACCGGTGCCCAGCGTGTCGCAGATGGCTCCGATTCCGAACGCCAGGACCAAGAGCGTCGCGATCGGTAGCATTGCCCCGGCGCCGCGAAACAACAGGTCGGTCAGCGTGCCCAGTTCCAACACCCGGCTCCCGGCCACCAGCCCGGCGGCCACCGCCAGGGCCGCCAGCACGCCCCACAGAACGGCAGTGGAACCGGATGCGGCATCGAGCGCGTCCAGCAGCGTCGGTGTCGCGATGCCGGTGGCGCGCGCGCCATTGACCCCGGTCACCGCGATGCCGGCCAACACGGTGGCGACCAGGGTGGCGAGCGGGAGCACGAGATTCCGCGCGCGTGGTGGGATCTGGTCGTCGGCAGCATCCACGAGCAGCGTGTCCGTCACGACCGGTCGCGCGCCGCTCCCGACCAGGGCGCCCTCCTCGGACGCGCGTCGTTCAGCCTCGCGCATCGGGCCAATGTTCCACCCGGTCCCGGCGACAACGAACACCAGGACCACCGATAGCAGGGCGTAAAAGTTCAGTGGGACCGCCGCCAGGAACACCGGGAGGGGACGTTGGTCGCCGAGGGTGCCGAGCGTCGCCTGCGTGGTCAGCAGGCTGAGCACCACCGCACCCCAGCTGTTGATCGGGATCAGCATGCAGACGGGCGCCGAAGTGGCGTCACAAATGTAGGCCAGCTTCTCTCGCGCGATGCGCAAGCGATCGAACACTGGCCTGGCGATCGCCCCGACTACGAGACACGTAATGGTCGACTCGACAAATACCCCAAGGCCGAGCACCGCGGCCAGGAACTGGGCGCCGCGACGCGTGTGGAGCCGGCGGTACCGACCGACCCACTCCAGCAACCCGGCGACACCACCGCCTCGCTGGAGCAGCAGGAGCAGCGGGCCCATGAGCAGCGTGAAGACCACCACGCGCGTCTGCTCCGGATCGGCGAACATCGCGACCAGGCTGTCGAGGGTCGCCGCCGTGCCGCGAAAAGGGTCGCCGGTCGCAATGACCCACCCTACCCAGGTGCCCGCCAACAGCGACGGGACCGCCTGGCGGCTGGCCATGGCCAGCCCGATCGCCAGGAGGGGTGGTGCAAGCGAAAGCCAGCCGAACGTCTGAGGTGCCATGCGTGGTTGATACTAGTCGCGTTTTCGATAACGAGGCGTCGGTCGTGGCTGAACGGGCATTTGGCGAGTCGGACGCGGCGGGTGCCGGCCCGTTCGTCTCGGGTCCGTGGCGCTCTGGCGTAGAATCACATGATGGACGTTCGGTCGTATGTCGCATCACGGGCGGCCTGGCGCGGGACGGAGCTCTTTGAGCGACCGGACTGGTCCATCACCCTGACCGACAGCGAACTCCACGCACTTGAGGTGCTCGCTCGCGACAGTGGAGACCCCCACGCGTCCGACACGCCGGCGCCCCACGGGGAACCATTGCCACCGAAGCTGATGGCCCGGGTGGTCGCGGTGCGCGCCGCCCTCGAAACCGGGTCCGGTGCGGTCTTGCTGCGTGGCCTACCGTTTGGGCGCTGGGGCGAGTCTCTCAGCACGCGCGCCTTCTGGGCGCTGGTCGGCCACATGGGGACCGCGGTATCGCAGAGTGCCCAGGGTGAGCGGCTGTTCCATGTGCGAGACCACGGTTACGCGGCGGGCGACCCGCGTTTCAGAGGACCGGCGTCCCGAAAGCGACTCAGTTTCCACACAGATCGATGCGATGTCATCGCGTTCGCCTGCCTCCATCAGGCGGAAGACGGCGGCGACAACTTCATCGTCAGCTCTGTAGCGCTCTACGAAGAACTTCGCACCCGTCAGCCGGACGTGCTGAAGCGGCTTTGTCAACCGCTTCCGTATCTTCGTCATACGGTCGATACGGGCAACGCCTTGCCGTACTGCCTGCTGCCGGTGTTCTCAGAGCGGGACGGCCACTTTGCCGCCCACTTCTTGCGGGTGTTGATCGACCGCGCTGACCGGGCACCCGACGCCCCCACCCTGACCCCGCTGCAGCGGGATGCGCTCGACACACTCGAAACACTGGCGGAGGACCCGGCGCTGCACGTCCGTCTGCGGTTGGCGCCGGGCGACGTGCTGCTGCTCAACAACTGGACCACCTTGCACCGCCGCAGCGCGTTCACGGACGCGCCCGCGCCGCGCGAGCGTCGGCATCTGCTGCGCATCTGGCTCTCCATGCCCGACAGCCGCCCGATTGCCTCCTGTTTTGAGGAGCACTTCGGGGCGACTGCGGCCGGGGCGCTTCGCGGAGGGATGCGGCCGGTCAGTGGGACAGCCGGCCTGACCCGAGCATAGTGTGGGACACGGTCATCACCACGCGCACAGCCACGCCGCTGACCACCACAGTCGGAGCGACGCCCGTCTGGTTGCGGCGGTCTGTGTCAACGGGGCTCTAACCGTCGTGCAGGTGATTGGCGGGCTGCTGTCCGGCAGTCTCTCCTTGCTCGCCGACGCCCTGCACAACCTGAGCGACGCCGGCGCGCTCACTATCGCGCTCGTTGCGCGGCGTATTGGGCGCCGGCCGGCTGACCATTCGCAAACATTCGGGTATCGCCGGGCGGAGCTGGTCGGGGCCGTCATCAACGCCACGACCTTGAACGTGGTTGGTCTGTATCTCCTCTACGAGGCGGCGCTGCGGCTGGTCGACCCCACGCCCGTCGTTGGCTGGACCGTGATCGTCGTCGCCGGGGTCGCGCTCGCGGTGGATGTTGCGACCGCGGCTCTGACCTACCGGCTGTCGAAGGGCAGTCTGAACGTGAAGGCCGCGTTCGTGCACAATGTCACCGACGCGCTCGGCTCGGTAGCGGTCATGGTGGCCGGGGTGCTCGTCGTGCGCTATCAACTGTACATCGCGGACGCCGTGGCTACGATGTTGATCGCCGTCTATGCCCTGTATCACGGTATCGTGATCACACGCGAGGCGAGCCGGATTCTCACGCTCGGCGCCCCGCTCGACATCCACGTGCCGGCCCTGGCGGAGGAATTACGAAGCGTCGAGGGGGTCACCGACGTGCACCATGTGCATGTCTGGGAACTGGACGAGTCCCAGCGGTCGTTCGAGGGGCACATCGTGGTCGAACGCCAGGACGTCCAACTGGCCGAGCGGGTCAAAGGGCTCGTGCGAGATGTGCTGACACGCCACGGTATTTCGCATGCGACGCTGGAGTGTGAGTACGGCTCCGTCACAGACGGCTGCTGCGAAGGAGAAGTCGTCGCGCCGCATTGAGTACTCAGACGAGGGCTACGCCCCCGCGCCCCCCGTGGCTACTACGCGGGGGGGCGAGTGCCCCACTTCGCGGCCGCGAGGCGCGCATTGTCGCGCGCCCGGGGCGGCAGTGCCGCCCTGCATAGCAGTACCTAGACGCGGCTGCGGTTTTCGGAGCACGGCGTCCGGGTGGGTAGGCGCGACGGTGCTTCAGTCGTCAGGGTGTCGATGTCCTCGATGAGTTTGGCGACCTCGAACGGCATCGAGCCGTTGTAGACACCGCGCAGGCGCCCTGTAGCATCGACCAGTTCAACCGACATGGCGCTACGACCGATCGCGATCGCCGGGCTTCGTACGGTGGTCCGCACGCGGGCGCGCGGCGCCGTCCGGCCCGTCCCTTAGCGGCGACGAGTCGGTGTGGGCACGGCTTCGGACGAGCGAGTCGTCGACGCCGCCGTGCCGGCCGGTCCGCCGACAGCGGGTCATTGCGCCGGCCTGTTGCCTGTGCGATGTCATGGTGTCTTGCCCGACAGGCCGTCCAGGCGTCCGGTCAGCTCGGCTCGCGCGTCCTCAAGCGTGTCGAACCAGCGGTCACGCAGACTCTGTAGGGGCAATAGCTGTTCGCGTGTCCAGTTCTCAGGAAGCTCGACAAGACACCATTGCTCGCTGCTGCTCGGTAGATCGCGAATCCGGCCACCATCATTCCCCTCCAACGCGGAACTCTCACCGATTGGTACCCCGCGCCAATCATGACCCCACACGGATGATAGCATCGTGAACTGGCATTGATGCGCACGTCCACTGTGGCGTGCCACGCGGTCGAGTGCGACCCAGGACGAGACCGTCCACGAGCCGATTTTCGTCGCGGAGAACAGGGACACATGCCCGTTGTTGACCAGGTAGAGAGCGTCATCGTGAACCATCTGGGTCTGGATGCGCACGAACTCGCACCTGAGGCCCTGTTCCGTGACGGTCTTGGGGCCGACTCACTCGACGCCTTCGAGCTGCTGATGGCGTCCGAGGACGGGTTCGACATCGAGATTCCGGACTGCGCGCCCGCGGCTCATGCGACGACGGGGTTCGAGAGTGCGGCGCGGACTGACAGGTCCTCGGGGCATGACTGGACCAGTGCGGACGGCACAACGAGGAGGAACCCGGTTGTCGCTTGAAGAAACGCACGACGGAGTCCGGCAGCTCATTGAGATCGGTAAAGAGCACGGGTACCTCCTCTATGACGAGGTCAGCGAGTTGCTCCCTCCCGAGGTCTCCACATCCGACGAGCTGGACGAGCTGTTCAACGCCTTTAGCAATGCCGGTATCGAGATCGTCGACTCGGCACAGAAGTACCGGGAGCGCAAGTTGCTCGACCGGCGTGGCGAAGGCTCGGACGATATCGAGCTGGATCTGACGCCACGAACGATCGACAGGACCAACGACCCGGTCCGCATGTATCTGCGCGAGATGGGAACGGTGCCCCTGCTGACCCGTGAGGGCGAGGTGGAGATCGCCAAGCGGTTCGAGCGAGGAAACCGATCGATGCTGAAGGCGGTCTCGCGGACGCCGACCATGACCAAGGCGGTTGTCCGGATGGGCGAGCAGCTGACGCAGGGTGATCGCAAGATCCGCGAGTTGGTGATCTGTCGAGATGCCGAGGTGACCGACGAGCGGATCGAGCGCCTCACCGCTGACGTGACCGCGCAGATCGAGACCATCCGGAAAACGCGTCTCGACGTGGTTCGTCGCGAGAGGAGGGTCGGCACCATCCCGAGGCGTGAGAAGACGCGCTATCGACGGAACTACCGTAATCTACTTCGGGCTCGGGTCACGCTGTCCCGACTGATCCGTGGCATCGACTTCACCGAGGCAGTGAAGGGGCGTCTGATCGACGACGTTAAGGAGGTCGCCGAGGGTGTGCGGCGCCTCCAGCGCCAGATCGAGCACCTCGACCGCCAGTTGACGGCCAAGACCCGCCGGCAGATCAAAGAAGAGGAAAAGCGGCGGATCAGGCGGCGGCTGCGCGAGTTGCGGACCCTGCTCCGGAGTCGGACCGAGGAGCTGGAACAACCGGTGGCTGCGCTGGAGCGAACGCGCCACACTATCCTGCGCGGTGAGATGCTGGCCGGGCTCGCCAAGCAGGACCTGGTGGAGGCGAACCTCCGTCTCGTGGTGTCGATCGCGAAGAGGTACACCAAGCGCGGGCTGCAGTTCCTCGACTTGATCCAGGAGGGCAACATCGGGTTGATGAAGGCGGTCGACAAGTTCGAGTATCGCCGCGGGTACAAGTTCTCGACCTACGCCACCTGGTGGATTCGCCAGGCCATCACACGGGCGATCGCCGACCAGGCCCGGACGATCCGGGTTCCGGTCCACATGATCGAGACGATCAACAGACTCGTCCGTACGTCGCGCGCGCTCGTGCAGGAGCTAGGTCGCGAACCGACGTTAGAGGAGATCGCGCAGCGGATGAACATCCCGGTGTCCAAGGTGCGCAAGGTGCGTAAGATGGCTCAGGAGCCGATCTCGCTCGAGACGCCGGTCGGGGAGGAAGGGGACAGCCATCTCGGCGATTTCATCGAGGATCCGCAGGCGGTCTCACCGGCTGAGCGCGCAATCAGTCTGGACTTCAAGGCGCAGACCGAAGACGTGCTGAGCACCTTGACACCGCGCGAGGCGAAAGTGCTCAAGATGCGGTTCGGCGTGGGCGGCGGCGGCGAGCACACCCTGGAGGAGGTTGGGCGGCCTTTCGCGGTCACCCGCGAGCGGATCCGCCAGATCGAGGCGAACGCGCTACGCAAGCTGCGGCACCCCTCCCGTATCGAGCGTCTGAGGGCGCTTTTCGACAGCACGTAGGGGGCAGGCAGGCTTCAGGTGGGCGGTCAGGTCGGTGGGTTGTAATGGGACGATTTTACCGCTCGCGGAAGGTGATGAGCCCGCGCGTCGGATCGTACGGTGATACGCCGACTCTGACACGGTCGCCCGGGACGACCTTGATTCGGAACCGTCGCATCCTACCGCTCAACTGCGCCAGGATCTCATGGCCCGGGTCAGACTGCACTCGATACAGGCCCCCGCTGTGGACTGCCGTGACCGTGCCCTGCACATCGATGAGGTCGTCCTTGGCCATATGTGTTCCGATCAGGGAGGATTGTAGCAGACGCTCCCTGGTCGACTGCGCTCGGTCACAAATACCCAATTCGTTCCCTTGTTGCGCCTTTTCAGCCGCGCGTCGCGCTACCGACTTATGCAGCGAATCACGGGTACAGGACACTCGACTCGCCGAGGGCAGAAAGGACAGGGGGGCGTAGGCATGGACGAGTGGAAGCTGGCGATGAACCGGCGACGTTTTCTCGCCGGTCTGTCGGCCGCCGGTGTTGGCTCGACTCTGCTGCCTGGGGCCCTCGTGGCGGTGGCCCAGGACGCCGATGAGATCACCGTGGAGATGCTCGACGCGGCGCAGCGGGTGGCGGGGCTCTACTTCGGGCCCGATGAGTTACAGCGGATCGTGGGTCGACTGAACCGCCCCGGCGGAGGTGGCCCCGACCTGGAGACGCTGCGCGAGGCCGCGCTCGGGAACGGCGCCCCGTCGGCGCTGGTGTTCAACCCGGTGCCGCCGGCAATGACACTCCCCACCGAACGGCACCCGATGCGGCGTGAGAGGGTGGTGGTCTCGCGCCCGGCCAGCGACGAGACCTTGGCGTTTCTGCCGGTTACCCATCTCGCGACGTTGGTCGAGACCGGTCGGGTCACGTCGTCTGAACTGACCGAGCTCTATCTGGGTCGGCTGAAACGCTATGACCCCACCCTTCATTGCGTCGTGAGCTTTACCGAGGCACTGGCTCGCGCGCAGGCGACGCGAGCGGATGAGGAGATCGCGGCCGGGAGGTATCGGGGGCCGCTTCACGGAATTCCGTGGGGGGCCAAGGATCTGTTGTCTGTGCGTGGGACCCAGACGACGTGGGGCGCGTCGCCGTACCGTGACCAGACGTTCGACACCGACGCCACGGTGTATAGCCGGCTGACCGCTGCCGGCGCGGTGCTCGTGGCCAAGCTGTCGATGGGGGCCCTGGCATCCGGCGATCGATGGTTTGGCGGGCGCACGCGGAACCCGTGGAACCCGACGCAGGGGTCGAGCGGGTCGTCGGCTGGTCCCGGGGCGGCGACGGCGGCGGGACTGGTCGGGTTCTCCATCGGTACGGAGACGCGAGGGTCCATCGTGTCGCCCTCGTCGCGGACCGGTGTCACGGGGCTACGTCCCACGTTCGGTCGCGTGAGTCGGTACGGCGCCATGACCTTGGCCTGGAGCATGGACAAGATCGGGCCGATGTGCCGCGCTGCCGAGGATTGCGCACTTGTGCTCGATGCCATTCAGGGCCCGGATGGACAGGACAACACCGTGCTCGACGTCCCGTTCAATTGGGACGCCAGCTCTGACTTGACACAATTGAAAGTTGGTTACCCCCGGGCCGCCTTCGAGGAGGAGATCGAAGACAACGAGCGGACCCCGGACCGGGTGGCCGGGCTGCGGCGGATTCAGTCGAACAATCGGGCCGCGCTCGACGTCGTCCGCGGCCTCGGCGTGCAGGTCGTGCCGTTCGACCTGCCGGATCTCCCCGCGTCCGCCATCGGGTTCATTCTCGGCACCGAGGCGGCCGCGGCCTTCGACGCGCCCACCCTGAACGCGGCGCTCGACGGGATGCGCGAGCTGCCTGAGCAGAGTCGGTGGCCGGATAGCTTGCGGGCTTCCCGGTTCGTTCCGGCGGTCGAGTATCTACAGGCTAATCGCTTGCGCATGCAGTTCATCGAGGCGGTGCACGAGGCGCTGGGCGATCTGGATCTGTTCATCGGCAGCAATGTGTCCCTGACCAATCTCACGGGACATCCGGAGGTCAGTCTGCCCAATGGGTTTCACCGAGGGTCACCCACCAGCCTGCGCCTCACCGGCAAGCTGTTTGGTGAGGCGAGGTTGCTCCGGCTTGCCCACGCCTATCAGGGCGTCACCGCCCACCACCTGCAGCATCCCACACTGTAAATTGGCTCCAGATCCGTCTGGCAGGCTACGTGGTCGCTGACGGTTGATGCGTGCAAGTGATTGCAATAAAACAAGTTAATTGACGAGTAAGGTCATCTTGACCGAGTTACACAACTATTACACGGGTGATCCCGGATTGGCTGGTAGTCTAGACACCGTCGTCGGGGCGTGGTGCCGCCGGCGCGTTGCGAAGGAGTTGCCGTGGAAACGCCTGAGATTGACTTCAACGACCGGAGCCAGATCAGCAAGATCACGTCCACGGCGTTCGGCATCTTTCACATCCTCACCGTCGTTGCGTTGTTCTATACCACCTGGCAGACGGTGGTGGTGGCGCTGGTCCTGCACTGGGTGTGTATCAGCTGGGGCATTGGGATGGGTTATCACCGGCTCCATACTCACCGGTCCTACACGGTGCCGAAGGCGATCGACTATTTCTTCGCGGTATGCGGTGCGTTGACGCTCCAGGGCGGTCCGATCTTCTGGTCCGCAACCCACCGGATCCATCACCAGCGCTCTGACAAGCCGGGCGACCCGCATACGCCGCGTGACGGCCGGTGGTGGTCACACATTCTCTGGACCATCTTCGGTGAAGAGATGCACTCGAACACCGAGGTCATGGGGAAGTATGCCCCTGACCTAATGAAGGACCGCTTCTACCGGGTGCTCAACAGCTGGCATTGGGTGCCGCTGGTGGTGCTCGGGCTGGTATTGCTCGCCGTGGGCGGTTGGCCGTGGGTGCTCTGGGGCATCTTCCTCCGGGTGACCGTCGGGCTGCACTGCACCTGGCTGGTGAACTCGGCGACCCATCTCTGGGGGAAGCGTCGGTTCCAGACCAGTGACGATTCGAAGAACAACTGGTGGGTCGCGCTCCTCACGTTCGGCGAGGGGTGGCACAACAACCATCACGCCTATCCGAGGTCTGCCAAGCACGGCCTGGTGTGGCGAGAGCTGGATATCAGCTGGCTCCAGATCCGGTTCCTCGCGTGGATCGGACTGGCCCGGGATCTTCAGGTGCCGACCGCCAGCCAGATCGCCAACAAGGCGCTGCCGCTCGAAGAGGCCGCGTAGTACCCCACGGGCTGCTGGTCCCGCCGTCCCCTTCCGTCGTCGCCTCAACGCCTTCCGACAGGCTATCCTTGTCACATGGATCGCTCAGGCGGCACGCGCAAGCGCGCCGTGGTGTTCGTTTGGTTGTTGGGGGCGGGGCTCATTACCGTCACGGTCGGGCTGAATGTCAGCTTCATCGTCGTCAACTGGCGCAACGCCTTGCTGTTGCTCGTCGGGATCGTCAGCTTCGCGGTATTGATTGGCGGGCTCGTCTTGAACACCGTGTTTCTCATTCGCGAGATTCGCCGGAGCGAGCAACACGACGCCTTTATTCATGCGGTCACGCATGAGCTCAAGACCCCGCTCGCGTCCATCAAGCTCTATCTCCAGACCCTGCGCAAGCGGGAGTTCCCGCCCGAGAAGCGGCGCGAGCTGATTGACACGATGCTCGAAGATTCGGAGCGGCTGCAGCAGACCATCGACCAGATTCTGCTGGCGGGGAAGACTGGCGCGGCCCGTCGGGTCGAGAACCCGACGGATGTGGACGTGTCCGACGTCGTCGGCGAGTGTGTCGCGCTGGCCGGCCGGAGACACTATTTGGTGGACGGCGAGGTGCGGCGCGTGGACGACGTGCCGCACGGGACCTTCGTCGTCAAGGGCGACCGCGAGGAACTGGTGGCGGCGGTGACCAATCTCGTCGACAACGCCATCAAGTATTCCGGCGAAGGCGTGCGGGTGGGGGTGGAGGTGGCGCGCACGGGGGCCAGGCGGGTCGCCATCAGCGTGCGCGATCAGGGTATCGGCATCACCAGTCAGGAGCTGAAGCGGGTGTTTCGTCGGTTCTACCGTCTGCCGGCCGCGCTGCAATCACGGGTGCGGGGGACCGGCGTCGGGCTGTCAATCGTGCGGGCGGTGGCGCGGCGGCACGGCGGGCGCGCGTATGCGGAGAGTCGCGGCGCCGGGAAAGGCAGCACCTTCACGCTCGAGTTGCCATTGAAGTCGTCATGAACCGGGTACTCATCGTCGAAGACGAGGAACACCTCGCTGAAGGACTTCGGCTGAACCTGGAAGCGGAGGGGTTTGTCGTCGAGGTCGAAGCAAACGGCCAGGTCGCGCTGGACCGGTTGACCTCCAATTCGGACCGGTTCGACGTGGTCCTGCTGGACGTGATGCTACCGGGGCTCGACGGGTTCGAGGTGGTTCGTCGGCTCCGTGAGGCCGGGCGGTTTGTGCCCGTGATGTTGTTGACGGCCCGTTCCCACACCGACGATGTGCTGACCGGGTTCGAGGCCGGTGCGGACGACTATCTGCCCAAACCGTTCGACCTCTCAATTCTGTTGGCACGGTTGCAGGGACTGCTGCGGCGTAAGACCTGGTTCCTCCGTCACGCCGCCGGCGGATCCGACGAGTTGGAAGAGTTCGCGTTCGCCGGGAAGCGGATCGACTTCGGTGAACAGGTGCTGCACTGGGATGGCACGACGCAACCGTTGACATTGATGGAGGCGACCCTGATGCGCTATTTCGTGCGCCGTGCCGGACACACCGTCTCCCGGAAGGTACTGCTCGAAGAGGTCTGGGGTGTTCGCGAAGACACCGACACCCGCACCATCGACAATTTCATCGCTCGCTTGCGCCGCTATCTCGAAGCGGAGCCGTCGCATCCGAAACATCTGCAGACCGTCCGGGGGGTCGGCTACCGTTTCGTGGCCGAGCCGGATCAGGTTGAGGCAGACGGGAGCGGGGACTGACGGGCGGAGGCGGAGATCTCTCCATGCGTACGCTGATGAAAATCGGAATCGGTGTCATGGCCTTGTCGGTGGTGGCGTGGCTGTTCGTGTCGACGCTCCGGGACACGATTGCCGAGCCATACGATGTCGACGGCAGCGCCTTCTCGGGCTGGACGCTGGTGTCTCGGCCCCCCACGCCCGGGGAGCTGGTCGGCTTGGGTCTCCGGCCCCCCCAGCGATTATCTCCTGGGCTCTTCGACGAGCTGTTCGCCCGGACCATGGCCTCCCTGACGACGCCGGGCGATGCCCTACTGCCAATCGTGCTCTCCGGCGAACTGCAGGGTGAGCTCGGTATCGTGCTGCCGCCGGACGAGATGTTGGCGGCGGCGCGGGACGCTGGGCTCGAACGCGTATCGTTGCGGCCCGTCTGTATGGCCGTGAAGCGAGAGCCGTTCATGGGCCGCACGCGCGAGTTCTTCTTCCTCGTGGTCGACGCCCCGGAGCTCGTGGCGTTCCGGGCCCAGCTCAGCGCCATGGCGGCCGAACGTGGTGTCGCCGATGCGCTGACCGATCCAACATTCGAGTTCGTCCTCCCCGTGGCCGGGTCGGACGCCAGCTTCGATACCTGGTGGCCGCTGGTCGTGGATCGCGAGACCGACTGTCAGGCGCCCTTGGGATAGAAGGTGACAACATGCCCGAGACCACCGTTCTTCAGGTCTTTACCGATTTCGTGTGACCCTGGTGCTATCTCAGTACCGGGCGTATTGAGCGACTACAGCAGGCCTACCATCTCGATCGGCGATGGGTCTTCTTTCCGCTGCATCCGGAGACCCCCGCGGACGGACGTCCGCTCGCTGCCCTGTTCGCCGGACGTGGCTATGACCTGGAGGCGATGCACGAGCGGATGCAAGGGTTGATGGATGCCGAGGGGCTTCCGTATGGTCGCCGCACGCATACCTACAGCAGCCGTCTCGCGCAGGAACTGGCCAAGTGGGCCGACTCCCGGCGCGAGGGGGACCGGTTGCACCACCTGATCTATCGCGCCTACTTCGTCGACGGACGCAACATCGGCGATCCGAGTGTGCTCGCCGACCTGGCGGCCGCGGCCGGGCTCCCGCTCGACGAGGCCCGGGAGGGGCTCGAGCAGCGAACATGGCGAGACGCGGTGGAGGCCGATTGGGCGATGTCATCGCGCTCCGGCATCACCGGCGTCCCGACGTTCGTGGCCGGTGGACAGCAGGCGGTTGGTGCCCAGCCGGAACCGGTCTTGCGCGGACTGCTGGACGCCGCGGGCGCCCGGCTGCGTCTCGACGACACGAGCCCCTGACTCCAACTCTAACCGCCGCGGCGACGCCCGATTGAAGACATCCCCGGCCTTCTAGGTCGCAGGCGGACGCTTCAGCGCGAGCGTCGGCCGATCCGCGCTCAAGTCGGCGACCTGGACCATCCGCCCGAAGTTCGACGCGCCGCCGCCCGCGTCGACCGTCGCGCCATGGGGCACACGACTGTTGTGGCCGGGGTCGGCGAGCGCGATGATGTCGGCACGTTCGCCGTCGAGCGCGCTGCTCTCACGGAGCAGTCAGGCATGGGCGTCGGTAACGGGTGGGCGCTCTCGGGAGCGGTGCGGGCAACGGATGCTCCGGCACCGCGACCGCGCGGCAGAACTGGTCGATACTCACCAACGCGACGACGGTGCCGACGATCTCGACGTACTGCCCGTCGCTCAGACCGTCGACGAGCCGCGATTCGTACCAGCGCCCGGTGAGCCGGACGGCATCACGCGTTACCGCGTGAGCGACTTCGACCGCGGCGTCGGGGAGGTCGGTGACCGTCGTGTGGGGGTCCGCCACGATGCGCGGCGACAGGGCCGACCGGCGCTCGCAGCACTGAGCACGCCGGGCGGCCGCGCGTGCCTCGCGCGGGGTGGTGACGCGTTCGGCCCTCGTCCACCCGGTACCGGGTCGGGCCAGCCGATCCCAGAAGCGTTGATGACTCTCGGCGAACCCCGCCAGGATGGGCACCGGGGCATCGGCATAGGACAGCATCGCGCAAGGGCCTCAATTCACGATGGCGCCGTACACCAGTTCCTTGAATTCCTCCCGGAATCCGCCGCCCCGTGACGGCGAGACTGCGGCCATGATGACCGTGACAATGCCGTGTTCCGGGTCGATGGAGAACCGGGTTCCCGATGACCCGTCCCACCAGTACTCGCCCTGTCCCACCGGGAACGCGTAGGCGCTGGCATCCAACACGACATTGAACCCAAGACCCCAGCCGGAACCGGCCATGTAGCCGCCGCCGATCGGCATTACCGAGTCAGGGAGGTGATTGCGCGTCATCAGCGCCACCGTGTCGGTTCGCAGCACTCGGGTGCCGTCGAGCTCCCCGGCGTTCAGGAGCATCTGCGAGAATCGGACATAGTCCATCACCGATGACAGTAGCCCGACCCCGCCCTCAACCAGCGCGGGTCGTTGGGTGAACGGCACCTCCTCGATCGCGTGCGGACGCAGGGTGCCGGTCTCGCGGTCCGGCCGATACACGCTCGTGAGCCGGTCGACGCGTTCGCCGTCGGTCCAGAACACGGTGTCCGTCATGCCCAGCGGTGTCAGCACACGTTGCTGCAGAAACTCCTCGAACGGTTGGTCAGACCAGATTTCGACGAGCCGGCCGAGCATCGTCGTGGAGATGCCGTAGCGAAAACGTGTGCCCGGGTCTTCAAACAGCGGCACGCGTGCGGCATTCGCGACCATCTCGGTCAGGGGAATGGAACGCAGCCGGACCCTCTCGGCGCGGTAGATCGCCGAGCTTCGGCTCCCGATGCCAGAGGAGTGGGTGAGCAAATGCCGTACGGTGATGTCGCCGGCCCGCGCGCGGGTCTGCGACAGGTCCGGGTCGCTGGCGTCGAGAAACACCCGTTGGTCTTCGAACTCGGGAATGTATCGCGAGACCGGATCATCGAGCTGAAATTTCCCGTCCTCCCACAACATCATCACCGCGGTGCTGGTGATCGGTCGGGTCATTGAATACAGCCGGAAGATGGCGTTTTCGGGCATGACGTCGCCCGCGGCGAGGTCCCGCTGACCGAGAGCTTCGAGATACACGAGCTTGCCGTGCCGGGCCACCGCGGCGACGACGCCGGCCACATCCCCGGCGTCGACGTGCGCCTGCAGGGCGGCCGTCGCGGTCGTCAGACCCGCTGACGACAGACCGACTGACTCGGGCGTGGCCCGTGCGAGATTCTGGGCGGCCGCCGGCGGACCCGCCGCGAGCCATACGACGGCGAGTGCGATAGATGTGAGCCTCATGGTTACGGATCTTAGCAGCCCCTGAGTGGGGCGGGAGGGATACGTCCGACGGTATAATCGAGCATTTGTCGTCTGGTCGAGAGGGCGACCAGTGGGGATGAGGCCGAAGGCGGGATGGTGTGGCGATTATCGACGGCGGTGTGCGGCGCGGTGATGTGCACCTGTCTGGGGGGCGGGGCGCCGCGCGCCGAGGCGCAGTCGGCGATCCAGCCGGTGCCTGCCGACGTGTCGCTTGGGCTGAGCCCCGGCCGACCCCGAGTACGACCCATGCGAGTCGACGTCCCTCCGGTGATCGACGGACAGCTCGACGACGAGGCTTGGCGGACGGCGACGGTCTTGACGCAGTTCACGCAGCAGTCGCCGCTTGATGGCGCGCCGGCCACGGAGCCCACTGAGGTCTACGTCGCCTACGACAGTGAGCATCTCTACTTCGGATTTGCGGTGCACTACTCGGACCCGTCCATCATGCGGGCCAACCGGGTCGACCGCGACCGGGCGCCGCAGGACGACTTGATGACCGTGTATTTCGATACGTTTCTCGATCAACAGCGGGCGTACGATTTCGACGTCAATGGGTATGGCGTGCAGGGCGACGGGATTATCGATGCGGGCGGCGGTCGGTCGCAGGCGATTCCGTACGCGGACCGGTCGTGGGACGCGTTGTTCGAGACCGCCGGTCAGATCGTCAATGATGGCTATCGGGCCGAGATGGCCATTCCGTTCAAGAGTCTTCGGTACCCCAGGCGCGCTCCGGGCGAGCCGCACCAGTGGGGTTTCCAGATCGTGCGTGAGATCAAGGGAAAGAATCAGGAGAATGATGTCTGGGCGCCGATGTCTCGCGATGAGCCGAGTTTTCTGGCCCAGATGGGCCTCATCGAGGGTATGACCGGGCTGTCGACCAGCCGCAATCTCGAATTTCTCCCAACCTTTACCGCGGTCAAATTTGGTGCGCTAGACGAGACGACCGGCGCGTTCGAAACCGGTGACACCGACCCCGACGCCGGGCTGAATGTGAAGTACGGCGTGACGTCGAACCTGATCGCCGACTTCACCGTCAATCCGGATTTTTCGCAGATCGAATCTGACCGCCCCCAGATCGAGGTCAACCGGCGGTTTCCGTTGTTTTTTCCCGAGCTGCGCCCCTTCTTTCTCGAAGGCGCCGAGATTTTCAGCGTGCGCGGACCGGTGACGTTCGTGCACACCAGAACCATCGTCGACCCGCGCGTGGGGGGCAAGCTGAGCGGCAAGGCTGGGAACACGGCGCTCGGGGTGCTCTTCGCCGACGACGAGGCGCCGGGGAACCTCGTCGACGCGGGGGCGCTCGGATTTGGAAAGACGGCGAAAACGTTCATTGGTCGCGTCAAACACGATCTCTACACGGAGTCGCACATTGGCGGGATGTTCACGAACCGGGAGTTCGCCGGCGCCTACAGCCGCCTCGGGATGTTCGACGGGGATTTCCGCCTCGGCAGTACCCACACGCTGGGCTACCGCGTCGCCGGAACCCAACGTCGCGACGCCGACGACGCGGAGGGGGCGGAGACTACCGGGTATCTGTGGGACGTCGACTTTCGGAAGCAGGGTCGCAACCTGAGCTACTTCGTGGCCAGCTTTGCACTCTCGCCGGACTTCGAGACCGACTCGGGGTTCGTGCGCCGGCAGGACCAGAAGCGGACGTTCGGCAACATCGGGTATCAATGGTGGCCGGAATCCTGGCTGATTAACTGGGGCCCCGAGTTCGGGTACGGGCGTCTGTTCGACTTTGACGGCGTGCTCCAGGACGAGAACGCCTCGGGCGGCGTGGACCTTGAGTTCGCGAAGAACATCAGCGTGGGCGTCAGCGCAAGCCGGGACCTCGAACGGTTCGAAGGCATCGATTTCGTGCAAAATCGACTCAAGCTCAATGGGCGCATCAACACAAGCCGCGCCTTTCAACTGGGGGCAGGGTTCGACATGGGCGACCAGTTGTTTTTCGACGTCGACAACCCGTTTCTCGGACGTGGGATCGGCGGGAATCTCAATGCGACGCTTCGGCCGGTGTCGAGACTTCAGTCACGCCTCAGCTTCGACGTGAGCCGCTTGACAGACCCTCGCAATGGGGACGTGGAGGTGTTCAACGTCAAGATTGTCAGGGCGCAAAGTACCTATCAGTTCACAGACCGACTGCTGTTGCGCAACATCACCGAGTTCAATACATTCGATGGCACGCTTGACCTGAATCTGCTCTTTACGTATCGCGTTAACGCCGGTACCGTGTTCTATGGTGGCTATGATGATCACTATCAGCAGGCCGAGCGTTTGGGCAACGATCTCGACGGTGACGGAATAGACGACCCGTTCTTGCTGGTACAGGACTATCGACGCACGAATCGGGCCGTGTTCATGAAGGTCCAATATTTGTTTCGATACTAGGACACTCGACTGCCGGGTCCAGCGACCCGGTCGCGACGGACGGAGAATCCCAGATGACCATGAAATTGCGTATCGGTGTCGGCATGTCCATGGTGGCAGCGCTTGCCATGTTCGCGCACCAGGCTGCGGCCCAGGACTGGCCGCAGTGGCGTGGACCGAACAGAGACGGGTCGGTCACGGGGTTCAACGCCCCGGCCGTCTGGCCGGCCAGCCTAAACGAGCAATGGAAGGTCGATGTCGGGTTCGGCTACGCCTCGCCCATTCTCATCGGCGACGTCGTCTACATGTTTACGCGTCAGGGTGACGACGAGGTGATGACGGCGCTTGATGCCGGGTCTGGTGAGACCCGCTGGAGCACGAAGTATCCGGCGCCGTTCAACATGATGGCGGCGACTCGGAATCACGGCCCCGGACCGAAGTCGACGCCGGCCTACGCTGATGGACGACTCTTCACGCTTGGCATCAGCGGCATCGTGACCGCTTTCGATGCTGCCACTGGACGTCAGTTGTGGCAGCGGCCCCCCGACGCGGTCGAACCGCTGTATCACACCGGCCAGTCCCCTTACGTCGATGGTGACCAGGTGATTCTGCATGTCGGCGGGCAGGACGCCGGGGCCCTGACTGCCTTTGATGTGGCCACCGGTCAGGAGCGGTGGCGCTGGGTCGGCGACGGGCCGGCCTACGGGTCGCCGATCGTTGTCGAGGTGGAGGGCGTGCGACAGGTCATCACCTTCACCCAGGAGAACTTCGTTGGCGTGACGGCGGATGGCGGCCAATTGCTGTGGCGTCGTCCCTACACCACGCCATCGACAACCACATCGCAAACACCGCGTCTCTACGATGGGGACGTCATCGAGTCTGGGCGTGGCAATGGGATCACCCGGTTCCGGGTCGTGCGGGAGGGCAACGCCTGGACCACCGAGGATGTCTGGCACGCTGACGAGGTGTCGCTGCACATGACCAACGGGGTCGTCGTGGACGACGTCCTCTTCGGGTTGTCGCATCTCAACAGCGGGCAGTACTTCGGGCTCGATCTCGACAACGGTGAAGTGTTGTGGACGAGCGAACCCCGTCAAGCCGACAACGCCGCCATTCTCAACGTGGGGACGACGATCCTGTCCTTGGAGGATGACGCGGAGATGGTGGTCGTGCCCCACAGCCGGACCGGTTTTGAGCCAGTGCGGCGCTACGAAGTGGCCGACAGTTCCACCTGGACGTTGCCCACGTTGTCAGGGAACCGGATGTTCGTCAAAGACGTGGATTCGCTGACGCTTTGGACTGTTGATTAGAGTGGGGCTTTGCCCCGCACCCCCGCGGGCGCTGCCCGTGGACCCCGAGAGCCCCACTCCGCGCCGGCGAGGCGCGTAGGTGGCGCTTTGGCCAGTGAACGGCTGGGCTGGTTGATGGCAGTGTGTGTCGCGCTGGACAATGCCTCCAGGGGCGGATTGTGAGGCTGGTTCGACGGGTCACGGGTACAGGACGCGAACAATACAGAGGAGAACAGGATGTCACTGAGAATCAACAACACGGCACCGGACTTCACAGCCGAGACGACGCAGGGTACCATCAACTTTCACGAGTGGATCGGGGATGGTTGGGCTGTCATGTGCTCGCATCCGAAGGACTTCACGCCCGTCTGCACGACCGAGCTGGGCACGCTGGCCGGCTTGCAGGGCGCGTTCGCGAAACGGAACTGCAAGATTCTGGGGATCAGCGTCGACCCCGTGACGAATCACGAGAAGTGGTCCAAGGACATCGAGGCGTCACAGGGGCACGCTGTCGGGTATCCGCTCATCGGCGACCCCGAGCTGAAAATCGTGAAGGACTACGACATGCTGCCGGCCGACGCCGGTGACACGAGCGAGGGCCGCACCCCCGCCGACAATGCCACCGCGCGGTCGGTGTTCGTCATCGGACCGGACAAGAAGATTAAAGCCACCATTACGTATCCGATGAGCACGGGCCGGAACTTCGACGAGATCCTCAGACTGCTCGACTCGTGCCAGCTCACGGCACAGAAGAAGGTGGCGACTCCCGCCAACTGGAACCAGGGCGACGATGTCATCATTCTGCCTTCGGTCTCAGATGAAGATGCCAGGGCGACGTATCCGGATGGCTGGCAGCAGCCGTTGCCCTACATCCGCCTCGTGCCGCAGCCGAAATAGTCCGGTTCCTCGCCCCGCCAAGGCGAAGTGGCGTTGTCTCATCGTCCGGATGGGTCCTACTGACATGGTCCGTTCGGGCGTTTTTCGCCGGTCGACACACGCAGCCAAGGACACAGATGCCATCTTTCGACGTCGTCTCGCAAGTTAACATGCAGGAAGTCATGAATGCTGTGAACCAGGCGACCCGCGAGGTCGACACTCGGTTCGACTTCAAGGGGAAGAATGTCAAGTTCGAGTTGGAGGGATCGGCCATCACCATGAAGGCTCCCGATAAGTTCCAGCTGAGCCAGATGTACGACATTCTTACCGCGAAACTGGCGACCAGGAAGGTCAACGTCAACTGTCTCAAGCGGGAGGAGCCGCAAGAGAATGTCGCCGACGCACGTCAGGTAGTGAAGGTGCGTCAGGGCATCGAGAGCGAGTTCGCTCGGCGCCTCGTGAAGACGGTGAAGGACACTAAGGTGAAGGTGCAGGTCGCGGTCCAGGGAGACCAGCTCCGGGTGACCGGCAAGAAGCGCGACGTTCTACAGGGTGTCATCAACCTTCTCAAAGAAGAGAAGGTCGACATGCCGCTCCAATTCATCAATTTTCGCGACTGATGACACCACGTGTCGATCTGCAAGCGGAGGGCGACCGCGGTCTGTGTGTGCTCGCCCGGGCCGACGGACATGTCTCGGAAGCGGAGATGGCCGTCATCAAGGACATTGCGGTGAGGGTCGAGGTCGACCTCGAACTGGTGAGTTGTGTGCTCGACTCGACCTCGAGCGGGTGCGGATCGTGAGCGCGACCAGGGGATTGGTGACGGCGGACTTGCATCCGTCACGCGTATACCCGAGGATTACGTTTTCGGCCCTGGTCGAAAGCAGCGGGACTTTTGCCACGGGCTGCTAGGGCATCGTGCCCTGAGTGGGGGAAGAAGGAGAAGGATGCAGAAATTCAGAGGACGTCGAGGGGTTGCGTTGGCGGTGGCTTGTCTGACCGCGGTCGCGGCGATCGGGTTGGGGCAGGCATTGCTTAACCGCACGGAGGCGGCGCAAGGCGACATGGTCTACGGCCCGATGTTCGAAGTGGATCCGCTGTGGCCGAAGCCGATGCCGAACCACTGGCTGCTCGGGACGACGATCGGTGTGTCTGTCGACAACCGTGACCACATCTGGATCATCCATCGCGGCGACTCATTGGCCGCTGGCGAAGTGCCGGCTGCGCAAGATCCGCCGGTCGCCGCCGAGTGTTGCTTCCCGGCCCCGCCGGTGCTGGAGTTCGATCAGGGCGGCACACTGGTCGGGTCGTGGGGCGGGCCAGGCGAAGGTTACGAATGGCCGGCGTCGAACCACGGGATCTTCGTCGACCATATGGACAATGTCTGGATCGGCGGGAATGGCGGCCCCGACTCGCATCTCCTCAAGTTCACCCGGTATGGCAAGTTCCTGATGCAGGTGGGCGCGGCGGGCGCCCGGATGACGGGACCGGTCAGCCAGGTGACAGGGCAGCCCACGGCGGTGCCGAACAGTAATTCGACCGACAGCTTCGGCCGGGTCGCCAAGATCTATGTCGATCCGAAGGACAACGAGGCCTACATAGCCGACGGCTACTTTAACAAGCGGGTCGTGGTACTGGATGCCGACACGGGTGCGTTCAAGCGTTTCTGGGGCGCCTACGGCAACACGCCGGACGATTCGGATCTCGGGCGCTATGACCCGAACGCCGAGCCGCCCCAGCAGTTCCGTACTCCGGTGCATTGCGCCGAGTTGTCGAACGACGGGCTGGTCTATGTCTGCGATCGGGTCGGAGACCGGATCCAGGTGTTTCAGAAGGACGGCACCTACGTCGAGGAACTGTTCGTGGCCAAGGATACGCTGGGCGCCGGTTCGGTCTGGGATATCGCGTTCTCACGCGATACGGACCAGAAATACATCTACCTGGCCGACGGCGTGAATGAGAAGGTCTACATCATCGATCGTCGCGAGATGGAGATCATCTCCAGCTTCGGCGATGGTGGACGCCAGCCGGGCCAGTTCTATGGCGCCCACAGCATCATGACCGACTCGAGCGGCAACATCTACGTAACGGAGACGTTCGAGGGCAAGCGCCTGCAGAAGTTCGTCTACAAAGGCGAAGGTGCGATTCGCGCTCCGCACCAGGGCGTGGTCTGGCCGAGTAATTAGGAGAGGGCGCGCCCAGGGTATCGGGCTTCAGGCTACAGGGGCGGTGGATCGAGCGAACGGTTCGCCGCCCTTTTTTTGCGCGCCGGTCATCAGCACAGTTTGGCGTCCGGTGCGAAGTCGCTCCATCCGAAGCCCGCCGCTCAGGCGCGCGACAATGCGCGCCCTGCGGCCACGGAGTGGGGCTCTCGGGGCCCCCGCGTAGTGGCCGCAGGGGATTCGGTGGTTTAGCCCTTGTCTAATTACTAAAACATCGCGATCGGATTCACTGGCGACCCTGTGCCGTTCGGGATCGGGAGCGGCGCGATCGTCACCATGAACTCCCACTGCTCACGTTCGGCCGCCGCGGTGGCCAGGGCCTGGAAATCGGCGCGATCGAGAATCTGGATACCCAGAATCGTCAAGGCAAAGTTGTGCAGTGCGGTGCGGGTTAAGTCGCCGTCCGGTTGCGGCGCATACCCAGGCGTTTCCCACCCGGCGATGGCCACATCTCGTTCGCGTAGCCACGGAATCACGTTGTTGTCCAGTCCGGCCGCCTCCCGACCGGTATCGAACGGTCCGATGTCCTCCTGTCGCAGCCAGCGTCCCCAGCGAACGAGAAAGGCATCTCCCGGTCCGACGCTCACTCCGGTCCGCGCTTCCCAGGCCTCTAGATCCGCGACGGTGATCCGGGTGCCGGGCTCGAGATACGGGACGCCCTTCAGACGTGGGATGTCGTAGAGGACACCACGCGTCACCAGACCGTTCTTCACGGCCATGATGGAGTTCCTGGCCGCGCCACCTTCCATCGTCACCAGGTCGTCGACGTCGTAGCCGTTCCACATCTTGCCGCCGAAGAAGACATGCGCGAACGCATCAAGGTGGGTGGTGCCGGGACCATGGATACAGGGATACGCGATGGTGTCGCTGGCACCGGCTCGCGTGGCGCGCACCATCGACCATTCGATCGGGCACGGATTATCGAGACTTTCGTACTTCTGTGCGTTCGACGACAGAGAGACCGTGAAGCCCTCGTTAACGAGGCCGGCTGCCTCGGTTCGTTTGGCCGCCGTGATCAGGTTCGCGGCACCCAATTCGTCGTCTGGGCCCCATCGTCCCCAGTTTGACAACTCGGTCTGCCACCGCTCGAATTGCTCCGAACTGACCAGAGGGGCGGAGGTATCCGGTTGCTGGGCGCTGGACACTAGACCGGTCCCAACCGCCAGGGCTCCGCAGGCCATGCTCCACATGATTCGTTTTGAATTAGACATGCCACATCCTTGCCAGTTTGACTGGCCAATTGACCGGATAGACCCGCATCTTATCCCGTGGAGGTGGTTCTCGCGTCCTGTCGCGAGCCGGGCGGACCGCGCGGAGCGTTATAATCAGCAGTTATAAGATACGCGGCGCCGAGAGGGACGCAGGTCCGTGGCGGCTTCATCGGCTCACAGGACGCGACGCTGGCGGTGGACCATGCGCGGGAGAGACGAGATGCGAACTAGGATGGGGTTGGTTGTAGCGGCCGCGCTGGTCACGGCGTCGTGCGGCACGGAGGCGCCGGCGGGGCCACCGTTTCGCACGGACACCGGGGTTGGGATGCTGATGGCGAACATGGTGGATCCAGCCGCTGATCTATTGTGGGATGCGGTGGGTACGGTGATTGACGAAACGGGAGAAACCCACTGGCAGCCGGAGACTGAGGAAGAGTGGTTGCAGGTGCGTCTCGGGGCGATGACCATCGCCGAGACAGCGAACCTACTGATGATGGACGGCCGCGCCCGAGACCAGGGGCAGTGGATTGAGATGTCTGAGGCGATGGCCGACGCAGCCATGGTGGCTTTTGCCGCGGCCGAGGCGGAAGACGCGGATCTGATCTTCGATCTGGGCGAGACCGTGTACAACACGTGCAACGCGTGCCACGGTTTGTATTGGATTGATGATGCCGATCGGGGTCGCGCCGTCGCCCCAGGGGACTAGGTCGTCTCGGTCCAGCGTAGATTTTGTCCGTGCTGACTCACGCGTTGGGCCTCTCGTGTGTGCTGGCGGCGGCGGTCTTCGCCACGGCGATGACACGCCGCTGGCAAGACATCGGGCTGCTGGCGATCACCTTCGCGCTTGCGGCTCTCTGGCTGCGACCGGCACCAGGGCCGACCGGTTGCCTCATGGTGGCGGTCGCGGTGAGCCGCCTGGCCCGTCCCGCGTGGCGATCCATTGGGGTGGCGGGCGCCGGCCTGCTCGCCGGTGTGTGGGCGGCCTGGCTCCATCGGGAGGGGTGGCCGCTCGCGCCCGCGCTCGTGATGAGCGCCGTCATCCCCGGCCTGTCCGCCTGGTTCTCGGTGCGGCGAACGTCCTTTGCGCCGCTGCGGGTCACCGAGGAAGCGCTGTTCGCGGTGTGCGCGGTTGGGCTGTTGGTGGCCGCCGGTCCGGTCGTCACGACCGGGTGGGGGTCCGCAAACGCCCTGACTGTGCCGACCGGCGTCCCCGCCTCCGGACAGACGCCGACGTGGCTGTATGTGGTCGGCGTCGGGGCGATGACGCTGGGTGGCGCCCATTCACTCTGGCGGCGGCGGTAGGGAACGAACTGTATGGTGTTGGGACTACTTGAGAACGGGCTATTCGCGCTGAGCCAGGTCCTACGGCTGCCGGTGATCGGATTGCTGTGTGTCTGTGTGGCGGCGGCGGTGTTCATGGCTGGCGGGTGCGCGTTCGAGTTTCTTGAGCGGCGCCGAGAGCGACGTGGTTTCAACCTGTCACGATGGATAGATGCGGGCTTGGTCCTCGAGGCGGATCAGACACGGCTGAAGGAGTTGCCGGTGCCGCTGCGCGCCTTGGTCCGCGACGTCACCGCCGAGCGGGTGAAACAGTCGTTTGAGTTTGGCGGTCTGGAACATGTAGTGCTCGAGCGCGAGGAACAGGTGCGCCGCACGCTCAGCGGGTCACGACTTCTGGTGCGAGTCGGACCGAGTCTGGGGCTGCTCGGCACGTTGATTCCAATGGGCACGGCCTTGGCGTCGCTGACCGCCGGGAATCTCGATGCGATGGCGGCGCAGATGGTGGTGGCCTTCACCACGACGATCGTCGGGTTGGCATCAGGGACAGCGGCGTTTGTCGTCCAGATGGTGCGGCACGGCTGGGTGAACGAGACGGTTCGTGAGCAGCGGTTTCTGGCTGAGCGCATCGCGGGCGAGCTGGACCTGCCGATCCAGGCGTAAGACGGCGGCACCATGGCCAGATTTCTGCATCTTCCGTTGCCCGACGAGGCCGTCGACGAAGACCCGCTCGCCGGAGTCGCGAACCTGTTCGACGTGGCGGTGGTGTTCATCGTCGGGTTGATGATCACCTTGTTTTCCGTCTACCGCATCGGCGACCTCGTTGACCCCAATAGCGACGTCACGCTCGTTAAGACCAACGCGGATGGGATCCAGGAAATCATCGTCAAGGAGGGGACCGAAATTACCGCGTACGAGTTGACCGGCGACACGATGGAAGGTGACGGCGAGCGTCTCGGCACCGCGTACCGCCTCGCCGACGGTCAGATCATCTACGTGCCCGATTAACCTCCGTAGGGCCTGGGCGTTTCTCATGACTCGACTGAAGCTACTCCTTCTCACACTGACCCTCGTGGTTGTGGCCATGCCGGCCACGGCCCAGCCGGTGCGTCTCGCCTACCTGTTTTCAGACGGCAATCTCCCGGGTGTCCTGCAGGCGTTCAAGACGTTGCTCGAAGAGCAGCCGGAGCTGCGAGGCGAGGTCACGCTAAGTTTCCTGACCGAGTCGATGTTCGACGAAGTCGGGGCCGAGGAGATGACGGCCGCCGACATCCTGGTGTTCGACATCATGAACGAGCAGATGCTCGAGCGGTTCAACGAGACACACCAGGTGGACCTGATCGACGACGTGAGCCGGCGCGGCATGGTGCTGGCGGTTGGTGAAGGCCTGATGCCGCGCGAACACTACACCGACCAGGGGGCGGTGTGGGACCAGCGGACCCGTGCGTTCTGGGCGAACTGGGGACTCGGGAATCAACTCGGACTTCTGAGACAAAGCCTGAGCTTCGCCGGTGTGCCGGACATGGTCGTGCCCGACCCGCAGCCGAGCCTCGAGGCGGGGTACTACTATCCGGACGGCAGTGGCGGTCGGGTCTTCGCGACCTGGGACGAGTTTGACCGGTTCATGCAGACCACCGGGCCGCGTCGCCCCGGCGCCGTGCGCGTGGCCGTTGGCTTCTATAAGAGCAACTATTACGCGGGTGACACGGCCTTGCTCGACGCGGTCATCACCGAGGTCGAGCGTCGGGGCGCGGAGGTGGTGCCGGTCTTCGGCTACCCGTCCGGACTTGCTTTCGAAAACCTGTTGATGGATGCCCAGGGGCGGCCTCGTGTCGACGCCGCGCTGGCATTCCTGTTTCGTTTCGCCGGTCTCGAGGCGTCGCCGTCGCTCGAGCGACTCAACATCCCGGTGGTGAGCCTGGTGAGTCTGTACGGGCGCAGCGAGGCAGATTGGCGTGAGTCGTCGCAGGGCCTGTCGATGTTCGAGGGTACCTTTCAGGTGGCCGTGCCCGAGCTGTCCGGGCTGGTGGCACCGACCGTGGTGGGCAGCCAGGAGCGGGTGTTTGACGCCGATACGGGTCTCACCATCGTCGAGCGCCGGCCGATTGCCTCGCGGGTCACCATGGCCGTCAATCGCGCTATTCGCTACGGGCGGTTGCGAACGACGGCGAATCCGGACAAGCGCGTGGCGCTGCTGTACTACAACTATCCGCCGGGCAAAGCTGGTATCGGCGCCAGTTACCTGAACGTCGCCGAGTCTCTCGCGGCGGTGTTGCGTCGGTTGCAGACGGAGGGCTATGACCTGGGTGACGTCGACCCAGACGCCGATCTCACGGCAGATCGCGTGCTCGAGGTAATCACCACCGAGGCCCGCAACGTCGGTGGCTACGCGCCGGGCGAACTGGAGGAGATGCTGGGGACCGGCGACGTCGAGTTGGTGAGTCTGGCCGACTACCAGCAATGGCTGGATGGGTACGCTCCGGCCCTACGAGACAAGGTGCTCGCCGACTGGGGTGACCCGGCCGAGTCTACGCTGATGGCGACCGCCGGGCCGGACGGCCAAGCGTTCGTGATTCCCATCGTGCGGTTCGGACAGGTGGTGCTGTTACCGCAGCCGGCTCGTGGCTGGGGGGAGGACGCCGAGAAGCTGTATCACGCCAAGGACCTCGCGCCGCATCACCAGTATGTGGCGACCTATGCCTGGCTGAAGCACCAGTTCCGCGCCGACGCGGTTGTACATATCGGCACGCACGGCACGCTGGAGTGGTTGGACGGCAAAGACATCGGCCTGTCTGACGCAGACGCACCCGACGCGCTGATGGCGGACCTGCCAGACATCTATATCTACAACGTGGATGTCGTGGGGGAGGGGCTCGTGGCACGTCGTCGCGGTCTGGCGACTCTGGTCGACCACATGGTGCCGCCATTCACCGAGGGTGGGCTGTTGCCGGAGCTCGCCGCGCTGAGCGAGAGCGTCAATGACTATCACAACAACCTGCACAAGAACGAGCGACTCACCGCCGCCTACGCCACCCAGATTCGCGAGCAAGTCACCGCGCTTGGCATCGTCAAGGATCTGGGGATCGACGTCGGCACCGGGGGCGACGAGATCGATCACGACCTAATGCACGAGATTGAGGCATATCTGGTCGAGCTTCGGGGGCAGTTCATCCCCTATGGGCTGCACGCGTTCGGGCGGACACCCGAGCCCGAGATGCGCGAGAGCACGGTGGGTGCGATCGTTGGCGCCGATCGGGATCTACTCCCGAACGACGCGGAGGTGCTGGCCGAGGACATGGAGCGTCGGATCGTCGAGTCGGCGCCGCGCGAGCTCGACTCCCTGGTGCGGGCGCTGGCGGGGGGGTATGTGCCCGTCGGCGGCGGGGGTGAGCCGATCCGGAATCCCGACGCCTACCCGACCGGCAAGAACTTCTACGGCATCGACCCGGACAAGGTCCCCAAGCCGGCCGCATGGGAGCTCGGCGTGTCCATGGCCGACCAGATGCTCGAACAGCATCTGGTCGAGCATGGCCGTTATCCCGAGAAAGTCTCGTTCGTCATCTGGGGCGACGAGACGATGCGCCACGAAGGCATTCTCGAGTCACAGATCTTTCACTTGCTGGGGACCCGACCGGTGTGGGACGCCCGCGGGAAGGTGGTGAACGTCGAAGTGGTGCCGCAGCGATTGCTGGGCCGGCCCCGTGTCGACATCGTCATCGCGTCGGCCGCGGAAGGGATGTTCAACAACGTCACCTTGTTAATGGATCGCGCGGTGCAGCTGGTGAAAATGCTGGAAGAAGCGGACAACTACGTACGCCGCCACTACCTTAGTACCAAGGAGACATTAATCGACAACGGCTACGACGAAGAGGAGGCGGGTCGGCTGGCCGGGGTCAGGATCTTTGACGAGCCACCCGGGTCGTTCAACCTGAACACTTCTGGTATTGCGGCCGCCAGCGGCACCTGGGACACCGATGCCGGGATGGCAAACGAGTATCTCTCGAAGATGGGGCACGGATACGGCAACGGGTTCTGGGGCGAGCCGATGGAGGACGTGTTCCGGTTGGCGCTGTCTGGCACCGAGAAGGTCGTGCACTCAAGCTCGACGATGCTGTACGGCGCACTCGACAATGACGACTTCTTCATGTACGCCGGCGGACTGGCCGCCGCGGTGCGGAATCTCGATGGCGAGACGCCGGAGATCGTCGTGACCAACACGCGCGACCCGGGTCAGCCGGTGATGACCGCGATCGACAAGTTCATCGGGACGGAGTTCCGCTCCCGCTACGTCAACCCGACCTGGGTCGAGGGGATGCAGAAAGAGGGCTACGCCGGGGCCGGCGAGATGAAGGCGTTCGTCGAATATCTCTGGGGCTGGGACGCGACGGTCAGCGACGTCGTCGACGCCGCCATGTGGCAGGAGACATTCGCCGTGTATGTCGAGGACAAGCACGACCTCGGCATGGACGCGTTCTTCGACGACAACTCGCCCTTCGCGTTCCAGGACATGACCGCCCGCATGATCGAGACGATTCGGAAGGAGCACTGGGACGCCGACGACGTGACGCGGACCCGACTACTGACGGAGTATGTCGACAGCGTCGTCACGCACGGCGTCGGTTGCGCCGACCACACCTGTGGGAATGCGCGGCTGCTTGAGTACGTGCTGGAGGAGGGGGCGCGGAACGGTGTGCCCGTGCCGGCACTGGACCAGTTCCAGGCGGCGATGGAAGAGGCGATCGGCACGGACATCGAGAGCGCGGCGCGAGCCATGGAGGCGTTTGTCCGTCGGAATGAATCCGGGCCACGCTACACCGAGAACATCGAAGGCCTGAGGATGGAAGAGCGGCGGCCCGAGACGCCGGTTGCCCAGACATCCGATCTTACCCGGGAGGCCGGCGCGTGGGACGCCGTCTGGGTTGGGGCGCCCATACTCGGTCTGCTGGCCGTCTGGCGCCTCCGGCGACGCCGCGGATGATGCCGTCGGTGTATCGCCTCGCCTTCTCGGTGGTGGTGCTGAGCGGGTGCTCGGCGCCCGCCCCAACGCCGGTTTCCATCCATCACATTAGTCAAAGCGGTCAGGGCGCCTACGAGGTCAGTCTCGCGGTGTCTGATGCGGGTCTGGCCGCGGCCTGGTACGACACGCGCGACGGCAATCCGGAGATCTACGCGCGTCGACTCGACCCCGACGGGCGTCCCACCGGGCCGGAGTGGCGACTGACTGCCGATTTACAGTTGTCGTATGAGGCCGACGTGGCTCTGCTCGACGACTCGCTCGTCGTGGCGTGGTACGACCGTTCGTCGGCTGGACGGCTGGAGTCCCGCGTGGGGCGATGGGCACGCGACGGGACGCGGACCTGGGTGCGCTCGTTGCCCGTCTCGAGCCCGGAACACGCCACCCGCGACACCCAGGCGCGGAACCCGCTGGTGCTCGTGCGTGGCACCACGATGTTCTGTGCGTGGATCGAGCCGGCGGCTGACGAGATGAGTGCCGTGTACGGGCAGTGGCTCGACGAGGACGGCCAGGCGGTCACCCCGCCGGCACGGCTGGCCCCGATTGGGGACACGACCTGGAACCTGAATGGCGTGCTCGACGAAGCGGGCCGGCCGTGGTTGGTGTTCGATGCGGCCGTGGAGACCGAAAGCGAAGAGCTGTTTCTGGTGCGGGTGTTGCCGTCGGGACCCCTGGTGCTCCAGTTGACGGCCGACGACGGCTTCCCCTCGAAGTACCCGGACCTCGCCCTGTCTGATGGCCGCGTCGCTCTGACGTGGTTCGATGAGCGGGATGGTAATCGCGAGGTCTATCTTTTCGGCGGCTCGCTCGACGGACTCGCTCACGCGAGCGTCAGTGCTCGTCGGGTGACCCAGACCCCCGGCGAATCGATCGGCGCCTATGTCAACTGGAACGGGGGGCGGATCGGCCTCGCCTGGTCGGACGATCACGATGGGCAGCATGAGGTGTACTTCCAGCCGTTCGACCAGGGTGGAGCGCCACTCGAGCCGGCCCGCCGGCTTACCGATAACACCACAGCATCGCTGATTCCGGCGATCGTGCCTCTCGCTGACGGCTTCGGGCTCGCCTGGAATGAAGACATCGTCGCGGAGCGGGGCGACCACGAAACCGGCGGTCGGTCAGAAATCGTCTTTGCCCGGGTGGAGTAGGTGACCGTTTCTTCTACCTTCTGGCGTCGCCTCCTCATTTACCTCCATCGCTGGCTTGGCATTGCCGGCAGCCTGTTCTTTGTCAGCTGGTTCGTGTCCGGCATCGTGCTGATGTACGCCGGGATGCCAGCGCTCACGGAGGATGAGCGGCTGGAAGGCGCGCCGCCGCTCGACCTCGCGCGGGCGACGGTCGGGGTCAGTGAGGCTGCGGTGCGGGCCGGATTCACCCCATCGAGGATTCTGGTCGGTATGCACGGAGACCGGCCGGTGTATCGGTTCGCCGGCGGTGGCGGCTGGACACTGGCCTATGCCGACACCGGGGAGCTCGCCGATGGGTTGTCCGCCGAGGCGGCCGTGGCGCTTGTCCGTCGGTTCATGCCGGAGCATGCCCACACCGCGACCTACGACATGCTCCTGCGCGCGCCCGACCAGTGGACGTTGCAGAGTCGGGCGTTCTTTCCGCTCCACCGGGTGCGGATGCACGACGACGCCGACACTGTAGTCTACGTGTCCGACCGTACCGCCGAACCGGTCATGCGCACGACGCGTGGGTCACGCCGCTGGGCCTATGCCGGGGCCGTGCTGCACTGGCTGTATTTCACGCCGATCCGCGCCCAGGCGGCCCTGTGGGCCGATCTCGTTATCTGGCTTTCGGTCCTGGGCTGCGTACTGTGTCTCTCGGGGGTCGTGTGGGGGCTCTGGCGGCTGTCGGTGTCTGGCGTGTATCGACTGAGGGGCGGCGTGTCGCATTCGCCCTATGCCGGCCTCATGCGGTGGCACCACTACGGTGGCCTGGCGTTCGGGCTTGTCACATTCACGTGGGTCTTCAGCGGCGGCCTGTCGATGGACCCGTGGGGTTGGCATCCTGGCACCGCCCCGACGCGTCTCCAGCGCCAGGTGGTGACCGGCGGAGGCCCGCGGCTCGGCCCCCTCACGGTGTCGCAGTTGCGGGCCGGCGCCGTCGCGATCGCCACCGCGTTTGAGCCGAAAGAGCTCGAGGTCCTGCACTTTCTCGGGGAACCGTATCTACTGGCCAGGGACCCGAGGCCTCGACCCGATCCCGCGACGCTGCCAACAACCCTTGCCACGCTGGCGACAGGGTCTGCCGACCAGCGGCTGGTGTCGGTCTTACGGCCAGAGCAGGGTGCGTTCGAGCGGTTCGAGAATGCGGTGTTTGACGAAGTTGCCGCGACGGTCATGCCGGGAGCCTCGATCATCGACACGACCTGGTTGCGGAGCTACGATTCGTACTACTACGATCGGCAGAATCAGCGTCGGCTTCCCGTGCTGCGTGTGCGCTATGATGACCCGGTGTCGACCTGGCTCTACTTTGACCCACACCGAGGCTCGATTGCTCGAAAGGAGGAGCGTCTCACGCGGCTGAATCGCTGGTTGTACCATGGTTTTCACAGTCTGGATTTTCCGTTCTTGTACTCCAAACGCCCATTGTGGGACCTGGTGGTGATCGGGCTCAGCTTGGGCGGGATCCTCGTGAGCGTGACCTCACTCGCGCAAGGATGGCGGCGATTGCGCCGGCACGCGGGGCGGTTCCTGTTTTCTTGACCTCCTGCTGGCTGCGAGGTACACTCCGCGCCACCGCGCTATGGTGCGTCGTGCGTGCGGTCGGCAAGGGCTCCCTCGGGTTCGTTGCCGTCCGGGCTCGGTTGGCTCGCCGCGCGTTCCATCGGAGGCTTTCGATATGCGATTTAGTGGTGTATTGCTGTTGGTGCTGGTGACGATTTCTTTCGCGACCACGACACAGGCTCAGGCTCCGGCCCGCGAGCCGGTCGGGGATCTCGCGCAGGTCATGCGAGCCATCCTGTTTCCCAACTCGAACATCTTGTTCGACACCCAGTCCAACGATCCGGACGCACCCCCAGAGGCGGCCGGGGACGGGGGGGCATCGTCGAGATTCGCGAGCATCTACACCGGATGGCCGCTGGTAGAGACCGCGGCGATCGCTCTCGCCGAGTCTGCCCAGTTGATCGCGATGGAGGGGCGCCTCTGCCAGAACGGCAAGCCAGTGCCACTGGGCGACGAGGCCTTCATGCAGTACACACGTGACTTGGTCGACGTGGGCAGACGCGCCTACGCGGTGGCGCAGACTAAGGACCTCGAGGCGATGTCTGAGATGACCAACGAGGTCGCCGGCGCCTGCGAGAACTGTCACACGGCCTATCGTCGCTACCCCGAGGAGAATCGGTGCACAGCCCCGTAGCGCGGATGCTCGGATCGACGCCGTCTCTGAGGGGTGCTGGCGGATGATACGGACCTTGTTCGAATTCGTCGACGCGTTGCCGAGCAGCGTCGCGTGGCGGGAGTCGTTGAATGGCTACGTGTATCTGCTGACGGCCCACGTCGTGAGCATGGGGCTGGTGGCCGGAGTTATCAGCTACTGGGACATGCGCTTGGCCGGAATGGCGCTCAAGTGGATCCCCGTATCCAAGGTGCAGTCGGGGTTGTTCCCCTGGCTGTTTGCCGGCACGGCGGTGAACGCGGGCACCGGCTTCATGATGGTGTACAGCCAGCCGATGCGCTACTATCCCAACTTCTGGTTCTGGCTGAAAATGGGGATGCTCGTGGTGGTTGCCGCCAATGCGGCATACTTTCACTTGAGTATCGAGAAGACGGTCGACCAGTGGGAAAACGATCCAGTCGCGCCCCTCAAGGCACGGGTTGCCGGGTATGTGTCGTTGGCGTTCTGGGCCGGCGTGATCGTGACCGGGCGAATGACGGCCTATAGCGGATTGGTACCCCAGTGGTGGATTGATCTGGGCCTGAGTAATTAGCCATGTTGCAACCGTTTTTTCAATGGATGGGCGGGTTGCCCTTCAGTGCGTTCTTTCTAGAATCTGTTTGGCCGACCCCCATCATCCAGTGCATACACCTCATCGCCGTGGCGGTGTTCGCGGGAGCCCTCTTGATTGTGGACTTGCGCTTGCTTGGTCGCGGTCTGACCTCCTCGTCGATCCCCAAGCTGGCCGGCGCGGCCCAGCCGTGGCTCGTCGGGAGTTTCGTGGTTCTAGTCTTGAGCGGTATGCCACAGATGATGTCGACGGCGCTGAAGCAGTACTACAGCCCGTTCTTCTGGTGGAAGATGGAGATGGTAGGATTGGGTCTCATCGTTACGTTCGTCGTGCGTAAAGTAATCGCGTCCAAGGAAGAAGGACACTTCGGGCCTGTCTGGCCCAAAGTGGTGGGTATCACCTCGATCGCGCTTTGGACGAGCGTGACGATCGGGGCTCGTTTGATAGGGTTACTCTCGTAGGGGTAGTGAAGCTGTGGTGGCCCGAGGGGTCACGCCAGTCAGACACGCGCGGTGCGTGAAGGAGACATAGCAAGATGCGAAATCGGCTCAGAACTACGATTATCGCCGGGGTGGCTGCCGCCGTCGTGGCGGTTGGCCTGTCGTTCTCGGTGCAGCCCGTCGAAGGGCAGCAGGGGTATCAGGCGCCACGAACGGCTGACGGGATGCCGGACCTGAACGGCATCTGGCAAGCAGTGAGCAGCGCCCACTACGACATCGAGCCGCATGCCGCGCGGTTTGGTCCTGTGGTCGAGATGGCCGCCCACGGTGCAATTCCAGGCGGTCTGGGTATCGTCGAAGGCGGCGAGATTCCGTATCGTCCCGAAGCGCGGGCGACACAGCAGGAGAACCTCCAGTACTGGATGGAGCGTGACCCGGCCATCAAGTGCTACATGCCTGGTGTGCCGCGTGCCACCTACATGCCGTATCCGTTCCAGCTGGTGCAGACGCCCGAATATGTGCTGCTCGCGTACGAGTTCGCCAGCGCCAGCCGCATTGTCTACATGGACCGACCAGATTTCGTAGCGCCGGTCGACGCCTGGATGGGGCACAACATTGGCCGGTGGGAAGGCGAGACCCTGGTGATCGATGTGACGGCCCAGATGCCGGATACGTGGCTGGACCAATCCGGCAACCACCACAGCAATTCGATCCATGTGGAGGAGCGCTACACCGCGCTTAGCGAAAACCACATCATGTATGAAGCGACCATCACCGACCCGGAAACCTACACGCGGCCGTGGACAATCAGCCTTCCGCTGTATCGACGGATCGACGAGAACATGCAGTTGCTCGAGTTCAAATGCGTTGAGTTCGCCGAGGAGTTGATGTACGGGCACCTCCGTAAGGACCCGGATCTGACACCGTCGTTCCGAGCCAGCGGGTACGGCTCCGATCGTCAGGTCGTGCTCGAGCCACCGCAATAGTCAGGAAGCGTGTCGTCGTCGCCGTGTTGTGCCGGTTGCCGATCTTGTCGGCAGTGGCACAACCGGCTCTGGGCAGGCAGAAGGCGGTATCAAAATAATCGGGTGTTGACGAAAACGTGTGAAGCGACGATAATTACGGAACGTTCTTATTTCCACAACTTGGAGGCGAATTAGATGCGAAGAAACATTGCCATCGTCTTGGCTGGGGTTGTCATGGCGCTGGCCACCGTGCCGGTGGTCGCGCATCATGCGTTCTCGGCCGAATTTGACGCCAACCGTCCGATCCATCTCGAGGGCACAGTAGTGAAGATGGAGTGGATCAACCCGCACGCGTGGGTCCATCTGGAAATCGAGGATGGGACCGTGTGGATGGTCGAGGGCGGGACGCCCAACACCCTGCTGCGTCGCGGTTTCACGAAGAACTCACTCCTGCCAGGCACCGAGATCATCGTTGATGGTTATCAGGCCAAGGACGGGTCGGACAAGGGTAACGGTCGCGACCTGACGTTCAAGGACGGCCGGAAGCTGTTCATGGGTTCGTCCGGCACCGGTGCGCCGCGTGACGGTCGGGACAGCACAGAACCTGAATAGATCGACCGCCGATTCGTCGGCGACGAGACGTGTCATGAAGAGGGCCTGGATGCGAAAGCGTCCAGGTCCTTTTTTGTCTTTTTTGTGTGCGGCTCAGCCGGCGTGTAGTCGCGGTGGCTCCTCGCGAGGTGCGGCCGTCGCCGAACTGGCGGCGGCCCGGGCGTACGATAGGGACGACCCGTCGCAGGACGACGCGCCGCAATGGTCATGATCATCACCCGGGCCCGCTCGTCGATCGCGCTCGTATCGTTCGCATTGGGTGTCGTCGTGCTGACGGCCGCGCCGGGTGCCCAGCGTCCCGACGATGGCGTCGAGATCTTTCGTTCCGGGGTCGAACTGGTCCAGGTCTCGGCGACGGTGGTCGACGCAGAGGGTCGGCTGGTCGGCGATCTGGACCTGGACGACTTCGAGATCTTCGAAGATGGCCAGCCGCAGACGCTGGTGCACTTCACGCGCGACCGTGTACCACTCAGTCTCGGGGTGGTGCTCGATATCAGTCAGAGCATGTTTGGTCAGCGTATCGACGATTCGCGGCTCGCGCTCGACCAGTTTCTCGCCGACCGGCTCGACCCCACGGACGAGGTGTTCGTCATCGTGTTCAACCATACCCCGCTCGTGGAGGTGGCCTGGACCCTCGGTCCCCGGCGGGTGCGCAACCGGCTGGACCATATTCGGCCGTGGGGCGGCACCAGCATCTACGACGCTATGATGGAGGCGTTGCCAATGTTCGAGGAACGCGCCAACCAGCGAGCCGCCGTGGTGCTGGTCTCAGACGGGTCGGACACCGGCAGCAAGGCCGACGTCCGTGACGTCCGGCGGCAACTGCGTCGGAGCGACGCGTTTGTCTATGCCATCGCCATCGATGCGCCAGAGACACGGGCAATCAACGACCGAGTGAACCCCCAGGCTCTACGTGAGATCACGACCGAGAGCGGCGGCTACACCGAGGTGGTGCACGACAGTCCGGAGCTCGCGCCGGCCACGGCTCGCATCGCAGACGAACTCAACCATCAGTACACCTTCAGCTACGCGCCGATGCGCCCGGCGGATGGCACCTATCGCTCCATTCGGGTCCGGATCCCTGGCCGTGACTACCGCGTGCGCAGCCGGCGCGGGTACGTCGCCGACCCGCGTCCAGACGCTGGATCGGACTAGACGGGGCAATCACTCTCGGTCGTCGCGGGGGCAGGCGCTCGAGCGGCGACCATCGGGGGCATATTGGTAGAATACAGACGAACTATAAAGGACACAGTAGTAACGTACGAAACAAATAGAGGAGAGGATTCGGGCAGGTCCACGGTCCACTTCGGCGAGCGTCGCAACTCGCGCGTTGCGCAGATACGATGATATTCAACCGTGTTGTCCCGAACGACCCAGACCTTCTGGATACTGCGACCGCCGCCCGGGCATCAGACGCCCCGGGTCGCGGAGGCGGAGTCTGCCAAGACCGCCGATCCCCAACTCGGCGGTCCTTCGACACTGCCCTGGCAGAGCCTGCCCCGGGCGACGCGGTGAGCCTGGTATGCCGTGAAGCCGAATTGGTGTCCCAAGGACGCGAGTTCGTGTGCACCGAGGCGCTGGTCACGGTCATGAAAGAGCTGGCCTCTGAGATGCGCTCCGTGCGGAGCGCCGTCGACCAGCTCAAGGCGGTGGTCGCCAAGATGCGTCTGCTCACGGACGCTCGCCGAGCGACCAGCCCGGTTGTCGGGCACGTCCGTACCTCGCAGTAATTCGGCGCGTCTTTCCTGCTGCTCGTCCGGGTCACGTCCCGCTCAGATCGCGCAACGCGTCAGCTACGACCGTGCTCGGTGTATCGTGAACGGATGTCGGCTCTGCAGGCTCGTAATCTGCGTAAGGTGTATGGCGGCGGTGAGAACGGCGTGGCCGCCGTCCGCGGCGTGAGCGTCGAGTTGACGGCGGGTGAGTGTGTGGCCGTGGTTGGCCCGTCCGGGTGCGGTAAGTCGACACTGTTACACCTGTGCGGCGGCATGGATCGACCGACCGCCGGCACGGTGGTCGTCGATGGAGTTCCATTGGCCGGCCTCGGCGATGACGGTCTGACGCAGCTCCGGCGCGAGCGCGTCGGCTTCGTGTTTCAGTTCTTCAATCTATTGCCAACGCTGACGCTGGCCGAGAACATCGCCTTGCCCCTGCTCCTGGCCGGCGTGGCGGCGGGGGAGGGGGCCGCCCAGGCTCGCCTGTGCGCCGACCGGGTAGGGTTGGGGCATCGCTTGCACCACTATCCGTCCCAGGTGTCCGGCGGTGAATTGCAGCGGTCGGCGGTGGCCCGTGCCGTGGTGCATCGCCCCGCGTTACTCATTGCCGACGAGCCGACGGGCAACCTCGATACGGACAACGGCCGCCGCGTCCTCGACATCCTCCGCGCCTTGAACGACGACATCGGTGTCGCGGTGCTACTGGCCACGCATGACCAGACCATCGCCGCCGGCGCCGACCGAATTCTGCGTATGCGGGACGGCCTCGTGGTCGACTCCTCAGACAGCGCCGCCTGACGAGGAGCCTGTGACACTGTTCCGGCAGTTCATCGTACGCGCGCTGGTCCGGGATTCCAGGCGTAGTCTGGCCACTGTCGCCGGATTGACGCTCGGGGTGGCTGTCGTCATCGCCATCCGGTTGGCGAACGCCGGGTCGATTCGCGGATTCGAGACGGCGCTCGACGTGGTGACTGGCAAGACGTCGCTGGAGATTGTGGGGGCCGGGGTTGGAGTCCCGGACGCCCAACTCGAAGACCTCGGGTGGTTGCGGGAGTACGGGCTCGTCAGCCCCGTCATTGCCCGCACCGCACGTCTGCGCGGGCCCGACGGCGTCGAGCATCCGCTGCAGGTGCTCGGGGTGGACGTACTCCGGGATCGACCATTTCGGGAATACCAGCTATTGGAGTTCGCGCAAGGGGGACGTGAGCCCAGCGCCCAGGAGTTGCTGGCGCTGTTGCTCGACTCCAGCTCCGTGGTGCTCACCGAACGGTTCGTCGCCCGCCACGGTCTCGACCTTGAGAGCCCGGTGGAGCTCATCATCGGTGACCGCGTGCACAACGCTGTCGTGCGTGGTCTGCTACTCGACGAGGGACCGGCCCGGGTCGTCGACGGGCAGCTCGCATTGCTGGACGTCGCGGTCGCGCAACTGCTCTTCGACCGCATTGGCTGGTTGGACCGGGTAGAGATCCAGCTCTTCGATGCCGGCGCTATCGACGACGCGGAGCCCGCGATCGCGGCCAGACTGCCGGAGGGTCTGCGGGTTCAGCGACCGGCGCAACGCGGTCGTCAGGTCGAGAAGATGCTCGCGGCGTTTCACTTCAATCTGACCGCGCTGTCCTACATCGCGCTGGTCGTGGGTTTGTTTCTCGTCTACAACACCGTGGCGGTGTCGGTCATTGCTCGGCGTAGCGAGATTGGGACATTGCGGGCTCTGGGAGCCACCCGCCGCACGTTGCTCAGCCTGTTTCTCGGCGAGGCGGCGCTTCTCGCCGGACTCGGCGTGGCGATCGGGCTGCCCACCGGCTGGCTGCTGGCCAAGGGAGCGGTCCGTCTGACCGCGACCACGGTCAATGCGCTCTACATTACCTCCGCCGCCACTGTGCCGCCGCTCAGCCTGGCCGACGTCCTGCTGGCTTGCGGCGTCGCGATGCCCCTGGCGCTGGCGGCCGCGGCGATTCCGGCCATGGAGGGGGCCAGCGTCACCCCGATCTCGGCCGTGCGCGGCGCCGATCGCTTGGAGTCGCATGACGACGGCCGTCGCTCCAGACGAGCCGCCTTGGTGGCAGCAGCGCTCTTCGGGCTTGGAGGATGGCTCGCAACGTTGGACCCCGTCGGCGGGTTGCCGCTCTATGGGTTGGGCGCCACCCTGGTCGTGATTGGTGGAGCGGCGGCACTGGTGCCGGTCCTGCTGGCGCTCCTGCGACGCGTCGGACGCCCGGTTCTGGTTCGCTGGTTCAGGGTCGAGGGGATGCTGGCACATGCGGATCTGTCGGCGGCCGTCCGGCGTCTGACGGTCTCGGTGGCCGCGTTGGTTGTCAGCCTGGCGATGCTCGCCGCCATTGCGATCATGATCGGCAGCTTTCGCGACACCGTCACCTATTGGGTGGGGCAGACCCTCCGCGCAGACCTCTTCGTCGCGACCGCGGGGCGTGGACCGGTCGGCCCGTCGCCGTCCATCTCCACCGAGGCCGAGGCCCGGGTGGCGGCGCACCCGTCGGTCGCCGCCATCGACCAGTTTCGGACTGTCGATCTGACCTACGGCCCGGATGGCGATCTCATCATCCTCGGGGCAGCTCGCTTCGAGGTGCTTCTGGAACACGGAGGACTCCTGTTCAAGGACCCGGCCGACGGTCGCGCTGCCATGGCCACGGCGATCGGGGTCGACGCGGTGGTCGTGTCCGAGACCTTCGCCCTCAAGCAGGACGTGGCGGTGCACGACACGATCGAGCTCGACACCCCCCAGGGCGGACGGGCCTTCCAGGTGGCAGCGATCTACTACGACTATTCGAGTGACCGCGGTCTGGTCGTGATGGACCAGCCAACGTTTGCTAGGTACTACGGCAGCCAGCGGCCGGGCGGTTTGACCGTCTATCTCTATTCCGAGGCGGACCCCGAGACCGTTCGTGAGGAACTGCTAGCTGCATTGAGTCCGGATTTTCGCCTGTTTATCAACACCAACGCGACGCTGCGGGCCGAGGTGCTTCGCATCTTCGATGCGACCTTCGCCATCACCTACGCGCTCGAAGCGATCGCCATCTTCGTGGCTATCATGGGGGTGCTGACCACTCTGCTCACGTTGGTGCTGGAGCGGCGCGAGGAACTGGGGATGCTTCGACTGATCGGGGCAGGCCGCGCACAGATCAGGCGTATGGTAGTTATCGAGGCGGCCCTGCTCGGGGTGCTGAGCCAGGGGATCGGGCTCGCCGTCGGCGTGGTGCTGTCGTTGATCCTGATCTATGTCATCAACGTCCAGAGCTTTGGCTGGACGATCCAGTTCAGCCTCCCGGTGTGGTTCCTGGTGCGGTCCACCTTGTTGGTGGCTCTCGCCACCGCTCTTGCCGGCCTCTACCCCGCCCGGGTCGCCACCGGCGTCGCCGGCCAGGAGGCACGGTGATCCGCCTTTGCTCGCTGGGTCGCGATCGAGCTACGGCGGGCAGGCCCGCTGGGGGGGGTGTTTGCCAGAGGGCCTGCAGGTCTCGCGGGTGCCTCCTCGCGATGCACGCCTGGTGCATCGTGGTGGTCCTGCTTCACGGATCTGCTCCGATGCTGGCCCAGGACCCCGGCCCGGCCACGACCTCGGCCGGCTGGCGCCTGGCTGAGCCCGGCTACACCTTGCAGTTTCCCCGCGACCACGGGAGCCATCCTGAGTACCGCATCGAATGGTGGTACTACACCGGGAACCTGGGCACCGCCGATGGCCGCCGTTTTGGCTACCAGGTCACCTTCTTTCGGATCGGCGTCGACCCGGCGCCGGCAAACCCGTCCCGTTGGGCCGTGCGCGACCTGCACATGGCGCACCTTGCGGTGACCGACGTGTCGGCGGAACAGCACCTGACCGCCGAGCGGTTCGACCGCGGCGGCGTCGGCTGGGCAGGAGCCCGCGGGGGCACCCTCGATGTCTGGAACGGCGACTGGCGGGTCGCCCTCGACGGCCAGACTCATCGCCTGCAGGCGTTTGACGATCGGTTCGGCGTCGACTTGCGTCTCGAACCCGGGAAGCCTCCGACCGCCCATGGCGACGCCGGCCTTAGCCGAAAAGGCGCCGAATCTGGCAACGCCTCGCACTACTACTCGATGACCAGGATGTCGACCACGGGCCAACTGCGGCTGGATGGCGACCGGGTCGACGTCACCGGTACGAGCTGGATGGACCACGAGTTTGGGACCACCTTTCTCGAATTCGGGCAGGTTGGCTGGGACTGGTTCTCACTACAGCTCGACGACGGCACCGACCTCATGATCTACCAGTTCCGCCGAAGCAACGGTCAGCCGGACCCCTTCTCGTCCGGGACGTGGGTCGCCGGCGATGGCGCCGTCACCCCTCTCGCGGGCGACCAGGTCATGCTGGTCCCGGGCCGTGTCTGGACGTCGCCGTCGAGCGACGCCTCCTATCCTGTCGCATGGCAGGTCCGGGTGCCCTCACGACACGCTGACCTCAGGGTAGAGGCGCTGCTCGACGCGCAGGAGCTCGACACCGCGAATTCGACCGGTGTGACCTATTGGGAGGGTGCGGTGACGGTCAGCGGGCGGATAGGCGACGGAGCAGTCACCGGCCGCGGTTATCTGGAAATGACTGGCTACTCCGGCCGTCCAATGAGCGAAGTGTTCCGGTAGCCAACACCGAAACCCTTGCGGTATGGCCCCCGGTGCGAGAGGATCACCACATGACCGAGTCCCTGTCTCGTCGTCACTTCCTGCATGCTGCCGGCGCCGGAGCGGCGTCGGTGTGGATTCCGCGCACGGTGCACGGCTACACCGAGGCCGAGGTGCGCAAGATGGCCTTCAACGAGCGGGTGGAGGAAGGCATCTCCAAGTGGGATCTCGATACGCCGTGTTTGGTCGTGGACCTGGACCGGATGGAAGGCAACCTCGACCGGATGCAGAAGACACTGGCCGGCAATGGCATCGCCAGTCGGCCGCACGCGAAGACACACAAGTGCCCCGCCATCGCGCGATTGCAGATCGCGACCGGCTCGGTCGGCATTTGCACCGCGAAGATCAGCGAGGCGGAGGTCATGTTCGAGCACGGGATCGAGGAGATCCTGATGACGACGGTCAACGTGACCCCGCGGAAGATTCGGCGGGCGATGCATCTGAAGAAGTGGTGCGCCGGGTTTATCCAGGCGGTGGACACACCCGCCAACGCACGGGACCTGTCGGCCGCGGCGGTAGAGGCCGGGGTGGTCGCCGACATCGTGGTGGACATCGACCCGGGGGGACACCGCAGTGGAATCACGGCTGGCGCGCCGGCGCTCGAACTGGCGCAACTGGTCGACACATTGCCCGGTCTGCGACTACGCGGGATGCTGTGTTACGACGGCGGAGCGCAGCATGTGACCGGGTTCACCGAGCGCCGGACGCGTGCATTGTCGAGTCTGGAGGCCGCGGCCGAGACGTTCACACAGATGAACCGCTCCGGGCTGGATGCCGGTATTTTCAGCGGCGGCGGTACCGGCACCTACAACATCGACCATGAGACACCGGGGCTGACCGACGTCCAGGTTGGCAGTTATGTGTTCATGGACGCGCAGTATCTGTCCATCGGGGGCGCCGCGAATGCAGAGGTCTACAACGACTTCGCGCCGGCGTTGACGGTGATGACGACGGTACTGAACGCGCAATACGAAGGACGCGCGACGACCGACGCGGGTGCCAAGGCGAACACCATCAACCGGCCCTGGCCAATCGTGGCGGGGGAGACGGGGATGAGCTACACGTCCGGGTCGGACGAGTACGGGACGATTCGATACGAGGACAACGCCAGCCGCACCTACGCCGTGGGTGACAAGTTAGAGGTCATCGTGTCGCACTGCGACCCGGTCGTGAATCTCTACAACCAGCTCTATGGTGTCCGCGGCGACACGGTCGAGGTGGTGTGGCCGATCGCCGGTCGCGGCAAGTCCGTGTAGGTTTCCTGGCGAGGCGCCCGCCTGACGGCGTTGTTCCTCGGTCACATGCCGCCTTCTGCATGCTCCCTCGTCGCGCCTTGTCAGGCGAACGCCTCGCCAGGAAACCCCCATTGGCGATGGTTGGGCTTCTCGACCGGTTCGCAGGCCGAGATGCACGCTCCCGCCGCCCGACCGCACCGGCGCGGCGGCGAACGGCACAAGACGGCAACCAACTGGTGGTGACTAGGGTATAATCGGGTCCGATATGTGGACGAAGCTGCAGAACAATCCCCGCAAGCGAGCGCCTCGCAAGGTGGCGGTCATCGACCCGGAACGGTGCTTTGGGATTGCCTGTTCGATCTGTCAGGCGGCCTGCCCGGTCGAGGACTGCATTGTTGAGGAAAAAGACGCGAACGACCGCTGGGTCTGCGCCGTGCTCATCAACAAATGCATCGGTTGCGGTCTGTGTGTCACGGTTGGGAACCCGACCGCGCCCGGCAAGCGCGATTTCGGATGCCCCGGCGATTACGACGCCATTGATATGGAGGCCTACACCGACGTGGTGACCGCAGTCGAAGCCGATATGGGTCCAGAGGCCACCGAGCCCGAGACCGAACCGGCCAGCGCGTAGCTCACTCGTCTGCGGTTGCCAGACTGTCATCGACCTCGGCCAAGTCGACCAGTGGCACCCCCGGCTCCACCGTCTCGCCCTCGGCGCACCGTATGGCGGCCACGCGGGCCTCACCCGGTGCCCGTAGCGGTATCTCCATCTTCATCGCTTCGAGCATGACGAGCACGTCGCCGCGGGCCACGCGTTGGCCCACGGTGACGGCGACCTGACTCACCGTGGCCGGCATGGTTGCCGCAATGGGTGACGCGACCGACCCGGCCTGTGCTACGTCGGCCGTCGCCGACGCGGTGTGGACGTCCGGCCGATGCGGCCATCGGAAGGTCCGGCCGTCAACCCAGCCCCAGTCGGCGTCCGGACCGTTCGCGACGATGACCTCGAACCGCCGACCGCCAATCGTCGCCTCGTAGGTGTCGCCATCGATGCGGCGCACGTCGATCAGGCCGTCCACGCCGTCGATCTGTATCTGGCCTTCGCGATTGTCGACGTCGCCCGTCAGCGTCTGCACGACGGCCCGCCGTGGTCGGTAGTTCATGTTAGGACACCCAGATCAGTCAATGTATTCCTGAGCGGGTCCCTAACCGCCACGCTCCGAGCGTGCTCCACGGATCCTGCGGCTCGGCGACTTCCGTTCCCCGGCCGGCTGCGAGCTCAGCCCCTGGCTCGACACGCCCATGCAGGGCGAGCGCAGCCGTGAGAGCGACGGCCGGTCGTTCGTCGTCCCCATCACCATCAGAGTTGACCAGCAACCCGTCGAGTTCCGATTCGAGGAACGCGGTGTCGACGTGGCCCTCCATCATGCGCGGGTGCCGCAGGATGCGAGAGAGCAGGGTCGCATTGGTCTGGACGCCCAGCACCACCAACTGGGCCAGCGCGACCCGTGCCCGTGCCAGCGCGGTGTCGCGGGTGTCGGCGAAGGCGACCAGCTTGGCGAGGAGCGCGTCGTAGTGCGACGACACGATGGTCCCGCCGGCGACGCCCGAGTCGACCCGCACCCCGGGTCCGGTCGGCTCCCGATAGCACAGCAGGCGTCCAGCATCCGGAGTGAAGCCGTCGTCCGGCCGCTCGGCATAGAGACGGCATTCGATGGCGTGACCCCGCGTCTGGATGTCAGCTTGGGTCCACGGCAACGGCGCCCCGCCGGCAACGGCGAGCTGGGCGTGGACGAGGTCGCGTCCGGTCACGGCCTCGGTGATCGGGTGCTCGACCTGGAGCCGGGTGTTCATCTCGAGAAACGCCACCACCGCATCATCGTCGTCTTTGTCACCACGGTCGCCGTCGCCGGCGGGGTCAATGCCCCCTACCAAGAACTCGACTGTGCCGGCGTTGCGGTAGCCGGCGGCCTCGGTGGCCCTGATCGCGGCCTGGGTCAGCCTGGCGCGTAGCGTCGACGAGAGGTGTGGCGCCGGGCTTTCTTCGATGACTTTCTGGTGGCGGCGCTGCACCGAGCATTCACGCTCGTAAAGGTGCACGACCCCACCCGCGTGGTCGGCGATGACCTGCACTTCGATATGGCGCGGGTGCGTCAACAAGCGCTCGACATACAGCGTGCCGTCGCCAAATGCGGCCTCGGCCTCGCGACGCGACTCGCGGACGGCGTTGGCGAGCTGGTGCGCGTCTCTGACTGCGCGCATTCCGCGTCCGCCGCCGCCGGCCGAGGCCTTGACGAGCAGCGGATAGCCCAACCGGCGTGCCGCCTCGGCCAGGCCGTCGTCGGACTGGTCACTCGGGGTGTCACCGGGCACGACTGGCACTCCGGCCGCCTCCATGAGACGGCGTGCTTCGATCTTCGAACCGAGCCGGGCGATCACGTCAGCCGGCGGTCCCACCCAGATCAGCCCGGCCTCGACACAGGCCTCCGCCATCTCCGGGCTCTCCGACAGAAATCCGTAGCCGGGATGCACGGCGTCGGCGTCGGTCTGCCGGGCCGCGTCGATGAGGGCGCCGATAGAGAGGTAGCTCTCGCGCGGGCGCGGTGGGCCGATGGTGACGCACCGGTCAGCGGCGCGGGCATGTGGTGCTCGCGTGTCGATCGTCGAGCAGACGGCGACGCTCTCAATCTCGAGCTCGCGACACGCGCGCATGATGCGAACCGCGATCTCACCGCGGTTGGCAATGAGCAGCCGACGGATACTCACAAACAGTCGTCCTCGACCCATCTGGGCGGCCGCTTGTCGAGAAACGCACAGATGCCCTCCTTCACTTCGGTGGAGGTCCGCAGGTCGACGATGGCGTTTCTGACCCCGGGGCGGTTCAGTGTTACATAGTCGATGCAGTCTTCGCGCCGCACGTCGATCACGTCGTAGAAATCAGGCATGGTCCCCGGTCCTCACATCCTGAAGACACCGAATGCCGGGTCGGGCACCGGCGCATTGGCCGCGACCGCCAGACCCAGCGCCAGGGCGCCGCGCGTCTCGGTCGTCGTGATGACACCGTCGTCCCAGAGTCGGGCGGTCGAGTAGTACGGCGATCCTTCGTCGTCGTATCGCCGTAGTATCGGTTCGCGAATGGCGGCCTCGTCGGCCGCAGACAGCGCGTCGCCTCGGCGGGCCTGCTGGCCGCGTTTGACCGAGACGAGCACGTCCGCAGCCTGCGGGCCCCCCATGACGGAGATACGGCTGCCGGGCCACATCCAGAGCAGCCTGGGGTCGTAGGCCCGGCCACACATACCGTAGTTGCCCGCGCCGAAGGATCCGCCAAGCACGACCGTGAATTTCGGGACGACGGTGTTGGCCACGGCGTGCACCATCTTGGCGCCGTCCTTGGCGATACCACCGCGCTCGTAGTGGCGCCCGACCATGAAGCCAGTGATGTTCTGCAGGAAGACCAGTGGCACCCGGCGCAGCGTGCACAACTGGATGAAGTGGGTGGCCTTCAACGCCGATTCTGAGAACAGCACCCCGTTGTTGGCGATGATTCCGACGAGATAGCCGTGGAGTCGGGCGAAACCGGTGACGACCGTGGGCCCGTAGCGAGCCTTGAACTCGTCGAACCGGGAGTCGTCCACAAGCCGCGCGATCACTTCGCGGACGTCGTACTGCCGTCGAAGGTCGGCGCCCACGATGCCGCCGAGTTCCCGCGGGTCATATCGCGGCTCCTTCGGCGAGGTGACATCGAGCGATGGCGGCTTCACGGTGTGCAGGGTCGAGACCACCGTTCGCGCCGTCTCCAGGGCATCCGCGTCGTCGGCCGCCAGGTAGTCGGCGACGCCGGACAAGCGGGTATGCACGTCGGCGCCGCCCAATTCCTCGGCGGTCACCGTTTCGCCGGTCGCCGCCTTGACCAGCGGGGGGCCGCCCAGAAAGATCGTTCCGGTGCCGGTGACGATGATCGTTTCGTCGGCCATCGCCGGCACATAGGCGCCACCGGCGGTGCACGAACCCATGACCACCGCAATTTGTGCGATGCCTTCAGCCGACAATCGGGCCTGATTGAAGAAGATACGGCCAAAGTGCTCGCGATCGGGAAACACCTCCGCTTGCATCGACAGGTAGGCGCCGCCGGAGTCAACAAGATACACACACGGGAGTCGGTTCTCGAGCGCAATCTGCTGGGCGCGCAGATGCTTCTTGACCGTGATGGGGAAGTAGGTGCCACCTTTGACGGTTGCGTCGTTGGCGACCACCATCACTTCCCGTTCCGAGACGCGCCCGATTCCGGCGACCAGTCCGGCCCCCGGGGCCGCACCGTCATACATCCCGTACCCGGCCAGCGCCGACAGTTCGAGAAACGGGCTTCCCGGGTCCAGCAGGTGCGTGAGCCGTTCGCGCACCGGGAGTTTGCCACGGTCACGATGCCGGCGGTGGGCCGCCTCGTCGCCACCTTGCCGCGCGTGCTCACGTCGTGCCTCCAACTCGTCTTCGAGATCGCGCATCGCGGTCTCGTTGCTACGAAACTCGTCGCTGGTGGTGTCTATGTTGCTCGGGAGCACGTGCATGGTGGCGTTACCAGCCGCAGCAGTCGGTCTTGTATCGGCACTTGGGACATCGCCAGACGGCATGCATCCGGAACATCTCTTCTCCGCAGCGTTCGCAGAGCACCGCGTCCGGATGCGTCCGTGTGTCGCGCGTGGGTTGGACCTTGTTCAGGAGCGGAGTGACCGGTGGATTCGGCATCGCCGGATTATAGCGTCCACCGGGTCAGGAATATGTAGCCCCTTTCCCGGCATCGCCACTGCTCTTGGTCGATCTTCCGGCGGCGACCTCGATCCGGTATGCTGACGGGCATGGACGAACGATCTCGCGTGTTGTTGACGTCGCTGCTCGGCGCCGCCTTGGGTGGCGCAGTCGGGTATCTGTATATGACCGAGAGCGGCCAGCGCGTCCGCGAGCAGATCGACCCCGCGCTCGACGCGATCGGCTCGGAGCTGAAGAAGGCTCGCGATGCGGGAGAGAAGGTGAAAGACGTGGCCAGAGAGGGACAACAGACGCTGAACAGTCTGGTCGGTGCAGGACGGGCGCGGGGCGCTTGGGATGCGTCTACCTACCGTCAAGCCGCCAAGTGAGCGCGGCCGGACCGGCGCCCGACGATGTTCCCCGTCGGGTCCAGCGAGCGCTGGGTCGGCTGGGGCGCGCCGTGGCTCGGGACGCCCGTCTCGCGGCCCGCTCGGCTTGGGTGGCGTTTCGCCGTCTGGGACAAAGCGACGACCTGACCTTCGCGTCGTCCATCGCGTACTACGCCCTCCTCTCATTCTTTCCACTGTTGCTGCTGTTGTTCGCGTTTCTTGGCCGCGTCACCTCTGATCCGGCGGATCGCGCGGCCGTGGTGGACCTGCTGCTTCGATACTTTCCACGGCGTGTCGACTTCATCACCACCCAGCTGAATGAGGTGCAAGGCGCGAGCACCGGGCTGGGCGTGGCCGGTACCGTGGTTCTCTTCTGGACCGCATTGGGCGTCTTTCGTGCGATCAGCTCGGCGGTCAACCACGCGTGGAATGTCGATCGGCGCCGCAGTTTTCTCAAGCATCAGGCATCCGCGTTTCTGATGCTGCTGACGGCCGGGGGGCTCATGCTGGCCGCGCTGTTGCTGGCGAGCGTGGCCGAGGTGATGGCCACCAGTTGGTTTGGCCAATTGCTCGACGACGGACTCGGGTTGACGCAAGCCGCCGACCTCGCCCTGCGATACCCGGCGACGCTGTTGTTGATTGCGGTCGTGGCGTTGATTCTGTATTTCGTGCCCAACACTGCGGTGCAACTCGGCGACGTCTGGCTCGGAGCCATCCTGACCGGGGTTTTCTGGCGACTCGCGCTCGACGGATTCTCCTGGTACCTGGGCCTGGGCGTGGTGAGTGTCCATGGCTCAGTGGCGGCCATTGTGGTGTTTCTACTCTGGGTCTACGTGTCAGCGGTGATCCTGATCTACGGCGTCGAGTTCAGCGCCGCCTACGCCCGACTCCGTCGCGACGAAACACCTGCCTGCTGGTATCCTTGACGGATGCGAATCGCGTATCAGGGTGAACCGGGCGCCTATTCTGAGGCCGCCGCGTTACGGTTCAAGGCCTCGGCCGATCCGCTTCCCCGGGCCACCTTCGAGGATGTGTTCGCGGCGGTCCAGGAGGGCGTGGCCACCCACGGGATTCTGCCGATCGAGAACACCATCGGGGGAACGATTCACGAAAACTACGATCTCCTGTTGCGGCACGAGTTGCCGATCGTGGGCGAGGTCAGGCTCTCGGTCGTGCACAACCTGCTGGCGCTCGAAGGCACCACCCGGGCGATATTGAAACGGGTGTACTCCCACCCGCAGGGCCTGGCCCAGTGCGAGCGGTTTCTCCGCACGCTGGAGGGCGTGGAGATTGTCGCCACCTACGACACTGCCGGCAGCGCCAAGATGATTCGGGACGGGCAGTTGCGCGACGCCGGCGCGATCGCGTCCCGGCGCGCCGGCGAGGTGTTTGGCTTGGCGGTGCTCGATGCGGGCGTGCAGGACTACGCCGACAACACGACGCGTTTCCTCATCATTGGTCGCGCCAAGAGCGCGGTTGCGTCGGCTGACAAGACGACTATAGTGTTCACCGTGCCGAACGACGCTGGCGCGCTCTTCAAGGCCCTGAGCGTCTTTGCGCTTCGCGACATCGACCTGACGAAGCTCGAATCGCGTCCCATTCCGGACCGCCCGTTTGAGTATCTGTTCTACGCCGACCTGGCGGCCACGCGGGAGGACCTGCCGTGTGCGCGCGCTCTGGTGCATCTGGCCGAGTTCGCCCCCTTGCTGCGAACGCTCGGGTCATACCCTCGCTGGCAGGAGCCTGATCAGGACCCAACCCCGGATTGAGGGCCGGCCCTCGCGGCCGTACCCACGACCATGCCCAACCGCCTTGCGCAGGAACCCAGTCCGTATCTGCTGCAACATGCCCACAACCCGGTGGATTGGTATCCCTGGGGTGACGAGGCGTTTGCGCGGGCGGTTGAGAAGGACCGGCCGATTTTTCTCTCGATCGGCTACTCCACGTGCCACTGGTGCCACGTGATGGAGCACGAGTCGTTCGAGCACACCGAGATTGCCGAGCTGCTCAACACCCGATTCGTGCCAATCAAGGTGGATCGAGAGGAACGCCCCGACGTCGATCGCGTCTACATGACGTTCGTGCAGGCGACGACCGGGTCAGGGGGGTGGCCGATGAGCGTCTGGCTGACACCTGACCTCAAGCCGTTCTACGGCGGCACGTATTTTCCGCCGTCCACTCGATGGGGTCGCCCCGGGTTCCTGGACATCCTCGGTGAGCTCTCCAGCCGTTGGCGCGAGTCGAGAGCGGAACTCGTGCATTCGGCCGACGGGGTGATCGAACGGCTCCGCGCGGCGCAGGCGGGCACGCGTGGCGGGGAGATGCCGAGCGACGCGACGTTGACCGCCGGGGTCCGGGAATACGGTCAGACGTTCGATCAACACCACGGCGGGTTCGGCGGGGCACCGAAGTTTCCACGTCCGGGAGAACTGCTCTTCCTGCTACGCGAGCATGCACGCACGGGCGACATCGCGGCGCGACAGATGGTGCTCGACACCCTGCGGGCCATGGCCACGGGCGGCATGCGGGACCATGTCGGCGGGGGCTTCCACCGCTACTCCGTCGATGCCGGGTGGCGAGTGCCGCACTTCGAGAAGATGCTCTACGACCAGGCCCAGCTGGTACTGGCGTTTCTGGAGGCGGCCCAGGCGGCGGGCGATCCCACGTTCCGCGCCGTGGCGGACGACACGTTGTCCTACGTGCGGCGGGAGTTATCGCACGCCGAGGGTGGGTTCTTTTCCGCCGAAGACGCCGACAGTATTCCCCCCGATCAGGTGGACGTGCCGGACGCCACCAAGACCGAGGGGGCGTTCTACATCTGGGGTCAGTCGGAAATCGAGCAGTTGTTCGACGCCGACGCCGATGTGGTTCGGTTCCGCTATGGTATCGAGCCGGGTGGGAACGCGCCTCAGGATCCGCACAACGAGTTCACCGACAAGAACCTCTTGTACGTGGCCCACACTCTGGACGACGTTGCGCGCCTGTCAGGCCGGTCGGTCGATGACGTCACCGCGGTCTTGGACGGCGCGCCGTTGCGTCTGTTCGAGGCTCGCTGCGGCCGCCCTCGACCCCATCTGGACGACAAGGTGTTGGCCGGGTGGAACGGGCTGATGATCGCCGCGTTCGCGCGGGCTGCGCGTGTCGTACCGCTCGACGACGACGCGGCCACGACATCGCTCGACACCGCGGTGCGGGCGGCGCAGTTTCTGCGGAGTCGGTTGTGGGATTCGGAGCGGGGCCGGCTCCTCCGACGTTTTCGCGACGGGCGGTCGAATATCGACGGCTACAGCGAGGACTACGCGTTCGTTGTCTGGGGGCTGCTGGAGCTGTTTCAGGCCGGCGGCGACCCGACGTGGCTCGACTGGGCACGTCAGCTTCAAGTCACACAGAACGAGTTGTTTGGAGACGATGAGGCCGGTGGCTGGTTCAGCACGACCGGAGAGGACCCGACCGTGTTGCTGCATTTGAAGGAGGACTACGACGGCGCGGAGCCGTCGGCCGGCTCGGTTGCGGTCGGCAACCTGCTGACGCTGGGTCACCTTTCTGGCGGGGACGAGGCAGCTGACTACGGCGCCCGGGCGGCGCGCGCGATTCGGCGAGTGGTCACGTCGCCGCAGGCCGCGCGGGTGGTGCCGTTGATGGCGGCGGCAGCCTCGACCTTCCTGTCGGGGGCGTCGCAGGTCGTCATCGTGGGTGCGCGCGAGGTGGCCGGGACCGTGGCCCTGCAGCGTGTGCTCGTCCAACACTACCTGCCGGGCGCCCTTACCCTGATCGTGGAGCCCGGCGTCCACCAGAACGCCCTGGCCACGCGGTTGCCCTGGCTTGGCGCCATGGTAGCGGTTGACGGAGAGCCGACGGCGTATCTGTGCCGCAACTTTGCGTGTCAGGCGCCCGTTACCGACCCCGACGCGTTCTGCGCCCAACTCGAGACACTGGTCGGCCATACCGACAGATAAGGCATGCGACATGACGTTCGATGTAGAAGTGCTGCTCAAGGGGACCGATACCGTCGTGACCGAGACGGTGACGCACGATGGAGTGGATCCGTCCGCGTGGACCGACACGGACGTTCGCGCGATGTTGCTGTCGATCTTGCGGGTGTTCGCCCGGGCGAGCGGCGACGACACCGCCGGCGGGGACGTGGCCCTGCGGGGTCTGAGCTGGATCGTGACGGATACGAAGGGTGGCGTCGTGATCGCCATCGAGATTCCCAGTGGCGCCATTGCCGCCGGGCCGTTCGACCTCGCCGCTGACGAACTGACCCAGATGGTCGCGCGGGTGATCTCGTCCGGCGCGTCGACCACCGCCGTGCACTGATCAGGCGGGCGTCGGCGTAGAATCAGAGCAACGACGGAAGGGTCAGGCTGGGTACGCCGATGACCTACCTGGTGCAGGGGCGCCAGTTTGTCGTGCTGACTTTGGTTAACGCACAGATGGTGGCCCTCGCATTGCCGACGACGCCGTAGGCCCTGGGCCGCGCTGGCCCCCCGTTTCGAGTCACGTTCCTCTCGGCGGCTCACGGAGACCGTCCCCATGAAGCGGATACGTCCCGTCCTCTCGATCGGCCTTGCGGTGACGCTGGTGGCCCTGTCGTCGCTGCGAGAGGCGAGCGCGCAGCCATCGACGTCGGTCGACGCCGGCGCGTATCGTGGCTACCTCGCGGTGCGGCGGCTGGTTGGCGGCGAGGTCGAGGTGGTCGACGCACTGAACGCCGATCGGCGCTTCGTGCCGGCGTCGGTTCTCAAGGTCGTGACGGTCGCCACGGCCCTCCACCATCTCGGCGCGGAATACCGTTGGCTCACCCGCGTGATGTCCACGGGTGGCCTCGACCTTGACGACGGAGTGCTCGAGGGCGACCTAGTCATCGAGCCTGGCGGCGATCCGACCTGGAACGACGACTTCTTCGACGGCGGCGCCGCCGACCCGGTGGCGGCGTTGGCTCGGCAGGTTCGCGAACGCGGCGTCACCCGGATTACCGGCGATCTGGTGGTCGACGTGGGTCGGTTTCCCGGTCGCTCGCACCCGATCGATCGTGGCGTCGGCGACCTGCCGTATCGCTATGGAACCCCGACCGCGGGCTTGGCTCTCGATAGCGCCACGATCACGGTGCGTGTCGCCCCGGGGGCGGCGGTCGGTGACCCAGCGCGCGTGGTTGCCCCCGACGGCGTCGAGGTGCTCAACCACACGACGACGGTCGGTCGAGGGCGTCACGGCGCCGGCACGCTCGACTTCGTGCCGTTGTGGGGGACAAACACGCTCTTGCTGCGAGGTGAGTACCCCATCAGCGAGGGTCCGTTCGTCGTCTCCGCCAGCGACCCCGCACCGGAGCGTCGCGTCGCCCGTCGACTACACGAGGCGCTTGACGCGGCTGGCGTGACGGTCGAGGGCGTCGCACGGCGAGGCAGCCCGCGGGTGGCGACCGCCGAGCCGGCAGCCGTACTGGCCGAGCTCCGCTCTCGCCCGCTGCGGGACCTCCTCGAGCGAACCCTCACTCACAGCACCAACTGGTACGCCGACATGCTGGCGTTGACGCTGGCGCGGGACATCGCCGGCACCGGCCGCTTCGACGACGGGGTCGAGGTGATCTCCGACTTCGTCCGGGGGCTTGGACCGAACGCGAACGGTCGTGGGACGCCCGGTCTGTGGATCGTGGACGGTTCCGGCCTGTCGGCTTCCAACCTGGTGACACCCGCCACCCTCGTGCGCGTGCTTATGCACGCGGTCGAGCAACCATGGGGCGCACCCCTGGTCGAGGCGCTGGCCGGGCCCGGCGAGGGCACCCTGGCGGCGTGGCCCCGCCTGTCACGGATCGCGGCAAAGACCGGGACGCTGCGTCACACCCTTGGGCTGGCTGGCATTGTCGATGCCGAGTCCGGGACGCCGATCTTCTTTTGCTACTTCGTCAACCATTACCCCGACCGACCCGCCGCCGCCCGGCGCGAGATTGCGTCGGCGCTTGGACGGTGGAGCGCGGCAGCCACGGCTCGGTGAGCCCTGTAACATCGTTGCACTGCTTGCGTTGCGGGTTGATGTCCAGTCTCGAAGCATTCGCCTGGCTAGGCGGAAGGAGGGAGCAGCCAGGCGGGCTGTGACCGCGCAGCAACGCCGCCGGACGAATGCCTCGCTCGGAAACCAACCTAGGCGTCGCGGACCGAGCCTTCGAGTAGCGGCTCGAGCGGCAGCAGCTCGGCCCCGTGCTCCGTGCACGCGGCGTACTGACTGTTCTGGCCGGCGTACATAGAGACCCCCGCGTACTCACCGACGGCGTTCAGCACGTAGCAATTGACACCGAAATTGGGCAACCCGCGGTCGTTCAGTAACCGCCGTTCGACGGTGTTCTCCTGTATCCGCCATACGCGGGCCAGCCCCGCGTCCTTGGGACTCATCCCTTGCCGCAATTGCTCGACGATGAGAAAGGAAGCGAGATTGTAGAGGTTGGCCTCACCTCGACCGGTCGAGCCGGCGGCGCCGACCGCGTTGTCGACATACAGACCGGCGCCAAGACAGGCCAGGGGGTCGCCAGCGCATCGACTCGGAGTGCCTGGACATCCCAACGTCGGTGGTCGTGAAGGGTTCTGGCGGGTCAGCACGGCCGGCGCGTGACCGAGGGCGTGGCGCGGCGGCCGCGAGGCCCGCTCCGGTGCCCGTGATAACGAATTCGCGACGGCTGATGGTGGCCATGGGCTGTTTCCTGTCAGGTCGGTATCGTACCCGCTATAATCGGCCAGTCTTCCCTGGGACAGGTTCCGTTCCTCACACAGACGAGGTCCACTCCATGAGGCGAAGTGTCCTGGTTCTCCTGGTGCTCGTCCTCACGACGACGTCGGCGGCCGCACAGCGTGCACAGTCATTCGACCTGATCCTGCGCGGGGGCCGTGTCATCGACGGGACCGGCAATCCGTGGGTGCGCGCGGACGTCGGACTGCGGGGAGACCGCATCACGCGTATTGGCGATTTGACCGACGCCGTGGCGCGTCGGGACATCGACGCCACGGGGCTTGTCGTGGCCCCGGGTTTCATCGACCCGCACACACACGCGGTGCGCGGCATCTTCGATGTGCCCACCGCGGACAACTACCTGCTGCAGGGCGTGACGACCCTGACGGAAGGGAATGACGGCAGTTCGCCGTTTCCGATAGGACCCCACCTGGCGCGTATCGCGGAGACCGCGATCAGCCCGAATTGGGCGGTCTTCGTCGGTCAGGGGACCATTCGGAGCGAGGTGGTCGGCGCCGACGACCGTGAACCGACATTGGACGAGCTCGATCGGATGCGCGAGCTCGTCGCCGAGGCCATGGCTCAGGGCGCCCTCGGTCTGTCGACCGGCCTGTTCTACGTGCCGGGCAGCTTCACCTCGACCGAGGAGGTCATAGAGCTGTCGAAGGTCGCCGCCACCCATGGCGGGATCTACATCTCGCACATGCGTGACGAAGCGCAGCGGTTGCTCCACTCGGTGCGAGAGACCATCCGGATCGGCGAGGAGGCGGGGCTTCCGGTGCAGATGACGCACCACAAGGCGATCAGCAAGGACATGTGGGGGCAGAGCGTCGAGAGCTTGGCCCTGGTCGACGCGGCCCGGGCGCGCGGTGTGGACATCACCATCGACCAGTATCCGTATACCGCGTCGCAGACGACCATCAACGCCCTGGTCCCGCAGTGGGCACAGGCCGGTGGTCGCGACGAGCTCCTCGCGCGTCTTGACGACCCGGAGACGCGTCGTCGCATTAGAGGCGAGATCGTCTACCGGATCGAGCACGACCGCGGAGGTGGCGACCCCCAGAACGTGGTGATCGGGTTGTGTACGTGGGACCGGTCGCTGGAAGGGAAGAGCCTGGCTGAGATCCTGGCGGAACGTGAGACCGAGGTGACGCTCGCCACCGCGGCCGACCTGGTCATGGAGATCATCATTGGCGGCGGTGCGCGCGCGATCTACCACGCGATGGACGAAGCCGATGTCGAACGCATCATGCGGCATCCGGTCACCGCCATCGGGTCCGACGGCGGGGTGTCGGTGTTCGGGCAGAGCGTGCCTCACCCACGCGAGTACGGCACCTTCGCGCGCGTGTTGGGCCGCTACGTGCGCGAGCGCGAAGTACTCACTCTGGAAGAGGCGGTTCGCAAGATGAGTGGGGCCACGGCTCAACGACTTGGCCTGCAGGACCGTGGGGTGTTACGGGAGGGGCTCTTCGCCGACATCGCGGTGTTCGATCCGGCCACCATCCAGGACCGCGCGACTTTCATGGAACCACATCAGTATGCCGAGGGGGTCGAGTATGTGCTCGTCAACGGCACTCTAGTGGTTGATGGCGGCCGACACACGGGCGCGCGTCCCGGGCGTGTGCTCTATGGGCCGGGTCAGCGGTAGCGCGTCTATGACGCAGCTATTCTGGCTCCTGGTATGTACTGACGTCGTGACCGTGGTGGACGACGAGGATCGCCACCGATAGATCAGCATGCCTGTGACGCCCGGTACGACGCTCGGCTCGTATGGAATCCGCGCACTGCTCGGTGGTCGAGCCGATAATCCGCGACTGAGGATCCTACTGTCAGATCGACAGAAGGTCGTAACTTGCACACAATAAAAGACATGCCGAGGTGGCGAAACTGGCAGACGCACAGGACTTAAAATCCTGTGGAGCTTAGCTCCGTGCGGGTTCGATTCCCGCCCTCGGCACCACTTTTCCTCAGTAAAACCGGCAATATGTGAGCGGGCTCACCGCTCACCCTTTTTCTTGTTTGGACGCTTTGTGGCCGGTTTGTGGCCATTCCGCGAACAACTCAGCCCCACTGCGCGGTGACCTTCCCGACCGCGGGAGGTGCTGGGCTGGAAATACGTGGAGGTGGGGATGTCAATCGCCAGTGAATCGTCGCTGGGAGTTTCGTTCAGGGAGTCCGTCAGGAACCTCGCCAGCACGTTCAGGTGCGGTGAGAGATGAACGACGCGTTGGCGGGTGCGGTGGCTGCTTCTGGTGAGAGAGACGCGACGACTACCCTGGTCCGGACGGGGGAGGGAGGAAAGAGGGGGAAATAGCGGTGGGAGAATCCCACCCACAAAACTCAGACTGAAAGAGCTAACGCGGTGAGGTTAGCGAGGGTGCGCTTCGTCCCACTCGCGGGCGAGGCGTTGCGCTTCGGCGATCTGGGTGGGGTTCATCTCTACGGGACTACGCGACAGTCGGCCATCTGCACATCCACGAGGAGTCCGTCGACAACGCCTTCCAATGTCACGTTCTGACCCGTCGATAACTGGACGGCAGCTCCAACCGCTGTTGATGCGAGTTCGCAGGTCACGCCTCGAAACAGTTCCTCCAGGTTATCCAGCGAAGCGAGTCCGCCAAGTTCCGCGGACAGCCTGATGTACGGATCGCCAAAGAGGGTTTCGGCAATGTCATCCACCTCGCGGCCGACCAGGGATACGCCAGCGCGTAGAACAACCTCGGGGTCAGGTACGACAGCGGTTGAGGCGTCCCGCAGGACTCTGCCTCATCGGGGGCGGAGCCTGCCTGTTCAACGTCAACTTGACAATGCCCTTGCTGGAGATTGCGCGCGCGGTCATCATACGCACATTCGATTCGACATCCGTACATCCGTTTTTAGTGTCGATGACTACGACATAGTGAGGTAATGCCATGACTCGTCAATCCCCGGCGATAGCTGCGATCACTGGACTGATGATGGTGCCAGGCCTCGCCCTCGCCCAGGCACCACCCCGGACATCCTGGGGCCACGTGGACCTGCAGGGCGTCTGGGATTTCCGGACCATTACCCCGTTGCAACGGCCAGAGGACGCGCCAGAGTTTCTGACTGAGGAAGAAGCAACGACCCTCGAGCAGGACGCGGTCGATCGAAATGCCCGTCTGTGGGATGCTGAGGCACGCCGCACCGAAGTTGGTGCAAACGTCGGCGGCTACAACAATTTCTGGATGGACACCGGCACGAAGCCGATCGAGACGCGGCGCACGTCGCTTGTCGTGGATCCGACCAACGGGAGGTTGCCGGACCTCTCCCCGTCAGGGCAGGAGCGGGCCGACGCCAGGCGGGAGTATCTGGGCGAGCACGGGGCCGACTCCTACACGGACCGGAATACCTCGGACCGTTGCATCGTCGGCTTCAACGCCGGTCCGCCGATCACGCCGCTAGCCTACAACCAAAACATGCAGCTGTTCCAGACCCGGGACCATGTCGTGATCTACACCGAAATGGTGCACACGCCGCGCATCGTACCGCTTTACACCCACCCCGTCCTTACTGCAGGAATCCGGCTGTGGTCCGGCGATTCACGTGGTTCCTGGGAGGGCGACACCCTGGTCGTCGAGACCTCCAACTTCAATGAACAGCGACGATGGATCCCACTCGGCGGAGTAAGCGGCGGCGTGTACACCACGGCGAGCATGACGCTCGTCGAACGGTTTACCCGTGTGGACGACGACACACTCGAGTACACCTTCACGGTCACAGACCCCGACACCTGGACGGCCCCGTGGACGCTGTCGATGCCAATGCGACGGACCGACCAGCCACTCTTCGAGTATGCCTGTCACGAGGGGAACTACAGTATGACCGGCATTCTCGCCGGCGAGCGGATGGAAGAACTGGCCGAGGCTGGCGGGAAGTAGCGGGCGGCTGAGTTTAGCTACAGGGCACGAGAATACGCTAACTTATCAGATTGACAGAGTCATTCAACGGGCGCGGAAACTACGGATCCAAATCTAGCACGCTAAATCGGCTCTGTCCGTCGAGCATTGTAGCCCAGACTTTGTGAGAAGCCTGATGGCGGGAAGGGCCGAAGCTGACGATCGAGCCGACACCGAGATCCAGATCCTTGATCCGGTAAAGACCGTCGATCAGCTTCTCGGTGCTCAGATCAGGGCCCACCTTGCGGAGCCCCTCAATGAGGATCTCAGACGCAATGAATCCTTCCAGAGAAATGTATCCCGGTTCCGCCTCTGGAAAGTGCTCCTTGAGGTATTGGCGGTAGCGAATGACACCCGTGGCCATGGCATCAGGCGGTGGTACAACTTGCGTCACAATGACTCCCTCGCCGTAGTGCCCACCCCGGTCACGGAACTCCTGCGCGAGGTCGTCTGCACTAACACCCGAGACCGCGTGAAATTCGCAATTCAATTTATCGTCTTTCACACGCTGTACGAAGTGCGCAACGGCCCGGTACGTGCCAAGCATGACGATGGCTTTAACCCGGTCTCGGTGTTGCCGGATTGTCTCCACCGCCTCGTCCACGTCAATCGTGTTCCTTTCGTAGCCGACATGAATGATGTCGTCCTGCTTGACCCCCTGGCGTCGCAGGCGCCGAGCTACACCACGAAATCCGTCATCACCGTAGTCATCCTTCTGACCGAATACAGCGATCCCTGTTGTCGGAATTCCTTTGATCTCCACGAAATAGTCGACGATGGCCGCTGTCTCGTCCGCATAACTCGCTCGGTAGTTAAAGACGTAGCGCTCTGGGGGGTCTCTCCGAAGGAGGCTAGCGCCCGTTTCGGCACCGAAGAACAATAAGTTGTTTGCGACCGCATACGGCACCGTCACCCGAGCGGTCGGCGTCCCCACGTTACCGACGACGGCGAACACCTCGCGCTCCTCGAACAGTTCCACCATGTTCGCGAGTGCGCGCTTCGGCTCGTAGCCGTCATTGAGCACAACGAGCTCGAGCTTGCGCCCGCAAACGCCGCCCGCCGCGTTCACGGCGGCGAAGCTCGTGCGGATCCCCTCGACCATGTTCAGCCCGAGGTCGCGGTTGGGACCCGAACGCGCGGTGGTCGTTCCGAAGAGAATCCGATCGGCCGAAACCCCGCGGTCCGTGGCCCCGCCCGTCGCGCCACTGCTTGCCGCTTGCATCTGTGGCGTCGTTGGCGGCACCGCCCCGTGTTGGGATGACTGGGAATCCTCCACGCTCGTTCCTAGACCATCCCGGATCTCGGCAACGGGCCTGTCGGCGAGCGCTGAAAGCGCCTCGGAGGGTCTCGTGTCCGGTCCTGGCCCGCTCGCGGAGAGTTTCCAGGAATCGCTGTGCCGCTTAAGTTCGTCGGCGACCGATTCAAGGGCGAATGCCAGGTCGCGCGCCGACTGGAAACGCTCCCCTCGCTGCTTCTCCAGACATCGCCGGACAATTCGCACCACGTCGGGCGGAACGCCGGGTTGGAACGCGGAAAGATCCTGTGGGTCCTCGTTTAGGACGGCGCTGATCACGTCTGCCGAAGAGTCCTTCTGGAAAGCGCGTCGTCCGGTGACCATCTCATATAGCAACGCACCGAAGGAGAAAAGGTCCGTACGGTGGTCGATGGCTTCACCACGGACCTGCTCGGGTGACATGTAGCCCATGGTACCCATGACGACCCCCGTCTGGGTCAGCACCGTCGGCGTCTCGAACGTTCCGGGCTGGGGCCGCATCTTGGCGAGCCCAAAATCGAGAATCTTGACGAGACCTATGGCCGTAAGAAACACATTCGCCGGCTTGAGATCACGGTGCACGACTGCTTTGTCATGCGCTGCCGCTAGGCCCTGCGCCACCTGTCCCGCGTAGTCGATGGCCTTGCGCAGGGGCAGCGGACCGCGTTCGAGCGCCGCTTGAAGCGTCTCGCCCTCGAGAAGTTCTAGGACGACGTAGGAGAGCCCACTCGCCTCTCCCACGTCGTGGATGGCGACGATGTTCGGGTGGGAGAGGGCCGCCACGGCCTTGGCCTCTTGCTTAAAGCGCAAGAGGGCGTTGGGATCAGCAACCAGAATTTCGGGGAGAATCTTGATCGCGACCTCCCGCTCGAGCCGCGCGTCGCGCGCGCGGTACACTTCACCCATCCCGCCTTCACCGATTTTGGTGGTGACCTCGTAGACGCCGAGCCGGGCACCTGGACTCAGGGACATGATGAAGGGTCATCCTACCGCTGGCTGGTCTGGGGTGCAATGCGAGGGGTTACCGGTCACGGGGGTGCACGGCGTCCCACTCGCGGGCGACTGCTGACCCCTGACCTCCGGAGAAGAAAGCACACAAGTGTAGAGCGGTGTCTGAGAAATGGCCTGAAAGCCTGGGCTTCAGTCGGTTCCGAGCAGAACTACCGGGCGCTCGTCTCGTCGGACAGGAACTGGATAAAATTGTTCGCGAACGGTTCCATGAAAGAGAAATCGGCGAGCGAGGCCGGCGGGGTGTAGGCCGCCGCCAGTTCGCCCGCGGATTGCCCGGCCTTAAGGCCTGCGAGCGCGTATGTCTCGAGATTCCAGTGGAACTCGGCATAGCGGACGAGGCCGAAGCGGTGCGTTCGTTTCTCAAGCAAGCGGTCAACGGGCGCGACCGAGTTGCAGACCGGATGACCCCTGAGGACCGCAATGAAGCCCAACGCCTCGCTCGCGAGTGGGCCGCCGCGCACCCGCGTGAGCCGTGATTCCTCACATTGAACCGCCTACCAGCCAGCGGTAGGATGAGGTCCGACATCACATCCTCGAATCTGCACGATGTGCGGGACTGTCTCGGTCACGCCAGCATCACGACGACCTCACGGTACGTACGGAGTACGCCGGTGCGTCTGGCACAGGCGCTGGAGCGGATGGAGGCGTCAACCGAGACCGTCGTTGACGCTGATG
>Ga0315338_1000241_pt1:0-90000 | contig 178706 bp, 160 predicted proteins | sample ASW8metaG_FD_204518 | JGI IMG/M metagenome (GOLD analysis project Ga0315338, IMG submission 204518) | Ammonia-oxidizing marine archaeal communities from Monterey Bay, California, United States - ASW #8 | ecosystem: Environmental > Aquatic > Marine > Coastal | place: USA: California...
GCGCGGGGGCAGAACCGGATGGAGCAACCGCGGCTTGGCCGCGGTTCGCGACGCCCATCGCGCGGCCCTAGCCGCGCGGGGGCAGAACCGTATTAGAAGTCGGGTTCGTCCGCGAGGTAGCGATCGTGAATGACCGGATCGATGTTGATCACGTCGAAGCGTTCCGTACCGTCGAAGTGACCGGGGCGAATGTAGTAATCCCCCTCGACTGTCACCCTCCAGGCACCGTCCGCGGCCCGCTTGTTGCCGCCAGTGACGAAACCCTGAATCCCACCGAGCTCAGCGCCAACGATGCCGTACACCAACCGGACAGGCGCGTAGAGCACACTCAGGAGCGACGCGCCAAGCGCCATCCCGAACTCCTCACCTGCACTGTGGTAGACCTCGACGGTCCGACCATTCGACGCCGCGAACGCCGGAGTCCCGACGACGATCACCCCCAACAACACAATCGCAAGCATGGCCCGCATTGATGACACCTCCCGACGACTTAGTGTCCTCATGTTGCCAGCGCCCGCAGGCCCCGGCAATCACCCATTGCGTCTGAATAACCGATGAATTGACCCCTGAGGGCAGCGGCTGGGCACCGCCCCCCCCACACCCCACACGTCCTACAGCTTCTCCTCAAGCATCACCACCAACCGCCGCACCTCAGGGTCGCAACGCCGCCGGGCGTCGATAGCCCGAACAGCGTGCAAAACCGTCGTGTGATCGCGACCATAGCGTTCGCCAATGGCGTTCAGTGACATCCCAAGCAACTTCTTCATGAAGTACATCGCGACTTGCCGTGCGAAGACGATCCGTGCCGTCCGCTGCGAGGATACGAGCTGGCGCGGCTCGATATTCAGTGCGCTCCCAACCACAGACTCGACCCGTTCCGCAGACGCACGGACGCGCGGCACCGGGTACAGCGCCCCGATGGCCGATCGGGCCAAGGCCAGATCGATCGGGCGTTCCGATAGGGCGCCCATCGCCCGCAACCGGGTGAGCGTTCCTTCGAGTTCCCGGACACTCAGCGCCTGAATCCGCTCCGCAAGAAACGTCGTCACGTCGGGCGAAAGCACCATCCCACTTGCCGTGGCCTTGGATTCGAGAATGCGCCGACGGGTGTCGAGGTCGGGCTTGCTCACCTCTGCGATCATTCCTCCCTCGAAACGACTGCGCAGCCCCCCTTCGAGCCGTGGAATCGCCGCGGGCGGCTTGTCGGAGGTCACGACGATCTGCTTGCCGGCACCACAGAGTCTGTTGAACGTGTGGAGGAACTCCTCCTGGGTCCGCTCCTTGCCCGCAATGAACTGGACGTCATCGACGAGCAGAATATCGACCCGGCGGAAGCGCTCGTGGAACGTTTCCATCTGCTGGCGCCTGACGGCCCGCACCATCTCGCTGAGGAAGAACTCGGCCCCTATGGCGAGCACACGGTAGCTGCGGTAGCGGGCACGCACCGCGTTCGCCACGGCGTGCAGCAGATGGGTCTTGCCCAGCCCGACGCCACCGTGAATGAAGAGCGGGTTGTACTGCTGCCCTGGCGCGTCGGCCGCCGCCTGGCAGGCGAGATAGGCCAGCTCGTTACATGATCCGACGATGAACGAGTCGAACTTCAGACCCTCGGCGTGCGGATTCGGCGCACGGCTGGGCACCCGCAATGGCCGTGGCGCAGCCACCGGCTCGACCGCCGTACGCGCGGCGGTATTGACCGCCAGCGAAAGCGGAACCGGCCGCCCAGCGACGGTGCGAATCGTCGCCTGGATGTGATCGAAATAGTGCGTGCGCACCCAGTTCCGGTGGAATACGCTCGGCGCCTCGACCGTCAGATCGCCCGCGTGTTCACCCGTGCTCGAGTCGCCTGCTCCTGAATCGCCAGCTCCTGAATCGACTGTGCCTGAATCGCCAGTGCCTGGCTCTCCAGCGCCCCGCTCTCCGTCGCCCGGCTCGCTCGCACGCAAACACGCGATCCAAGCGGCAAAGTCCTGGCTCGGCAGAGACTGCTGAAGCTCTGCCAACGTCCGGTCCCACAGCGTGCTCATCTTCCCGAATCTCCCCTCGGTTGATCAGCCCTGCGGTGCTCCCCTTCCACCCCGACCCCGGCCCCCACGCCCGCGTCCCCGATGTCCGAATCCCCGATATCCCCAATGCACAGAATGTTGAAAAATTCCCGGCTACGACCCGCCTTGTACACAGCTGGGGACAGTGCAGATGCCGCCTGCGGAACGCGCCCTTACGGTCGCTATCCCCGCCGCTACACACAACCCACTGCCCCTGGTTCGACCCCGTCCCCGCGAGCGAGGAAGCGTTATCGAATGCACAGTTGTAAGACACTGATACGAATGTGTTAGGAAAACTGTTCGCGTGAATGCGAAGGTGACTTTGATACTCTCGCTTAGTCTGAAAGGCAAGAAGAAACCCCCGACCGAACGAAACTTCCGTCCATCGAACGTCCATCGAATCACGCTTCTTGACAACTTTCGGATACTTCCCTAACGGAGGGTGCCCAACGTGGGCGCGCGGGGTGTTCCCGCCAAGGCACGTGCACGTGAGTATCCATGTGAATGCTTTGGGTCGACCACGAGGTCGAGCCCGAACGGGAGGTCGCAAATGAGAGTGGGTGTGCGGTTCGTGGTAACGTCGGCCGTGCTCGCGACGTTCGCAGTGGGATGTGCGGGCGTGCAGCGTTGCACGGAAAAAACCTGGGGTAAGGGCGCGCTCGCTGGGGCCGGGGTCGGAGCAGTCGGCGGTGGTATCGCCGGCGGGGCCGCTGCCAACAATACGGGCGCCTTCGATATCGGCAGCGACAACGAGGACAAAGCCCTCGGGATCAGCACCGGCGCAGTTGGCGGCGCCGTGCTTGGAGCCTTGATCGGTCATTGTCTCTGGGATCGAGATCCGCCCATCCCTCCGACACCGCCGCCTCCGCCAGCACCGGCGCCGGAGGTCAAGCAGAAGATCGTTCTGCGCGGCGTCAACTTCGACTTCGATCGTGCCGAGATCCGCGACGATGCAGCCGCGATCCTCGACGAGGCCGCACGCATCCTCGGGGAGAACGACGGCGTCAACGTCTCCGTCGAAGGCCACACGGATTCGGTCGGGGCCGACAGCTACAACCAGAGCCTGTCCGAGCGGCGCGCAGGTGCCGTACAGGACTACCTGGTCGGGGCTGGGGTTGGAGCGGATCGCCTGTCCACGAAGGGCATGGGTGAGTCCGATCCGGTCGCCAGCAACGACACCGGCGACGGCCGCGCCCAGAATCGGCGCGTCGAGCTGAAGACGATCGACTAGCGCGTTCGCGCTCTGGCGGGGGCCCGGATCCCGGGCCCCCGCCACCTGCGCGCCCTGCTCTGGCATGGCGTGCAACATGGAGAGTTCCCAGTCCTGCGCCGTGGCGAACTCGTGCCCGCTGTTTCCCTTTTTCGCTGCGCGAACAGGACGTTCCACGAATGGCAACATAGGCAGCACAGCCTTGCATTCATGCAACCCCGCGCAGTCGCGAGGGCGGCATGTCCTTGGAAACACGACACATAGCGCGGCACATCCTTTGCTCTTTACCTGACGACACGCGATGTCAGCTCTCAGGGAGCCTTATCCCCGCACCGTCAACCGCCCCGAAATGGGGCCACGACACGGGGCTCAAACCCTGGGAGCCAACGACTAGAAACCAGAGAGATACCGGCGCATGGCCCTGTTTTCGCGACTACATCATCCGCATTCACCCCTCTCCCGACGCAGTGTTCGTCGCCAGATGGGCGCTCTGCATTTCGCCCTGGTGGTCGCCATCGTCGGAATCCTGGGCCTGGCGGGTAGCGCGCTCGTAGCGACCCCAGCCCGGGCGTTGATCTTCTCGTTCGAAGACGCGGCGGTTCCTGTTGGCGACAACCCCCAAGGCTTCAGCATCACGCACTGCGACCTCGATGGGCTGCCCGATGTCGTCGCGGCCGGCTTCGACGCCGACACGGCGTCCCTCTTCGTCAACGACGGGTTCGGAAGATTGCTCCACCAGGCCACCGTCCCCACGCCGCCGCAGCCCGGTGGAGCTGCCTGCGCCGACTTCACGGGCGATGGCCTCGGAGATTTCGCCGTCTCGAGCTGGGCCAACGGCACCGTGACGATCTACGCCGCCGAGGAAACCGGCGGCTATACCGAGATCGACACGATCGAAGTCGGCACCCAGCCGCGCGCCGTAACCAGCGCCGATATCAACCTCGATGGCAAAGCCGATCTGCTGGTCGTCAACTCCGGGTCGAGCGACATCACGTTGCTCTTCGGGAACGGTGCCGGTGGATTCCCGACCGTCGCCGACATTCGCCTGCCCAGCGAGAATCAGAACAATCGCCCCCGGGCGGCCGCGGTCGCTGATTTCGACCAGGACGGCTTCCCGGACATCGCGGTCGCCAGCCAGGGAAGCCCGTCGCTCCGGCTCCTGCTCGGCGACGGCCTCGGCTTTCACTTCTTCTCCCCCGAAGCCAATCTGCCGCACGCGGGTCGCCTGATCGGCATGGCGGCGGCCGACTACAACGACGACGACATCCCGGACCTCGCCCTCCTCTCCGCGGAATCGGCTGGCGACTCCGCCGTGTCGCTCTACATCGGCGATGGCGACGGGACCTTCACCTTCGACACACGCATTCCCGTACGGGAGGCCTCCAAAGCGGTCGGCCTCGCGGATTTCGATGGCGACGGGCTGGTCGATCTCGCGCTCTCCTACTCGGACGCGAATGCCGTCCAGGTCGTCCGCGCACTTGGGAATGGACGCTTCCCCGGCTGCGGCATCGGCGAAGGCCAACCCTTTCAGTGCCCGATCTCCCCGTCGATCAACGAAATCGGCAATGCGCAGCTGCGGATCCAGGACGAGACCAACCAGTTGATCTTCGTCGACTCGGACGCCCGGTCGATCCAGCTCCTCGAGATGCTGGATCTTGGCGGACCAACCGTCTCGACCCTCCTGTCGGTCGAGGTCGAACCGCACGCGATCCTCTTGGGCGATATGACCAACGACAGCCAGGACGATGCCATCGTCGTCCGCGGCTCGCGACGCAATCTGGGCCTCACCATATATAGCGGCGCCTCCGGGGGCGGATTCGACCCCGCACCGGAAGCCACCGAGACGCAGGTGTGTGGCGATGGGATCGCCGAAGGGACCGAGCTCTGCGACGACGGCAACACGGCCAAGAAAGATGGCTGCAGCCCGTCGTGCCAGCCCGAGATCTCGCGTAGCGTGGCCTTCCTCGAGGCCCACGACTTCGATGCGGATCTGAATCTCGATCTCTTGGTGATCGATAAGAAGAACACCATGCGAATCCTCTTCGGGGACGGCGCCGGCCGCTTCCGCGAAGTCCGTACGCTCGGCGTCACCAAGCGCAAGAGCACTGCCGGCGTGGGAGATTTCACGGGCGACGGGCTTCTGGACATCGCCTACATGCCCAAGCGCAAGAAGGACGGCGCCGTCCTGATCCTCGTCAACGACGGAATCGGGGGCTTCACGCTCGTGAAGCCGGTCCTGCCGGTCGCCAAGCCGAAACTGAGCGGCCCACTGATCGCTGCCGACATCGATCGCAACGGCTTCGCCGATCTGGTCCTCCAGAGCGCGACCAAGCCCACCAAAGGCATCGCGGTCCTCTATAGTCGCGCCGATTCGCCGCTCGGCACGATGGCGTCGACCAAGACACCCCGTGGAGCGACGCGTTTCGCCGCTGCCGATTTCAACGAAGACGGGTGGCTCGACATCATGGTGCAGTTCAGGTCGAAGCGCACCTCCCCGCTCATCCTGTTCGGCTCGCCCGGTACGGCCCTCGTGACCGGACCCACCATTCCAACCGAGAACGCACGCGCACCCCTGACCATCGCGGATCTGGATGAGGACCTGCACCACGACCTCGTCACCTGCGGCGACGGCGGCACCTGCCGGATCCTGTTCGGCGATGGCGGCGGAGAATTCCGCTCCGCCCCACTACCCGCCACACCCGCGATCGGGCGCGAGGTACGCGGCGCGGGCGTGGCCGACTTCGATGAGGACGGCTTCGTCGATCTGGTGGGCGTCAGTCGGCGCGACAGTATCGGCAAGATCCACTTCGGCGGCCTGAGCCCCTCGACGCTCGACCTAGAGACTGGAACCAAGCCGAGTGCCCTCAAGATCGCCGATTTCAATGGCGACGGTCTCCCCGACATCGTCGTCGGGAACGAAGGCTCGCAGGATGTCAGCATCTTCACCAACGCAGGCAATCGCCAGTTCAACACCCTCGCACGCATCAAGCTGCCCGCCGGCGGCTCCGGCCCGATCGGGCTCGATGTTGCAGACGTGAACGACGACGGCACCCTCGATGTCGGCGTCTCGCAAGCCGAAGATCCTCGGGTCACCGTGCTCCTGAACACCGTGGGCGCCGGCTTCGCGGCCATGGTCAACTTCGAGACCGGCGCCGGACCGCGTGGCGTGGCCCTTGCCAACCTGAACGGCGACGCGCTGCTCGATATCGTGACCGCCAATCGCGACGCCGATACCATCTCGGTGTTCCTGTCGACGCCGGCGGGCGACTACGAGCCGCGCGCCGATCTCCCCTCGGGTGGCGCCAAACCCTGGGACATCGTCGCGATCGACATGAACGACAACGGCTTCGACGACCTCGTCGTACTGAACGGGCGCCATGCGCCAACCGCGACCGAAGGCAGCGTCGTGACCTTCCTGAACGACGCCGACGGCACCGGAAGCTTGACCCAGTCCGCCCCGGTGGTCGTCCACGGGCGCGAGACACCCACCACGATGTGCGTCGGCAACTTCGATGGCGACGGCGCACACGACATCGCCATCGGCGGTGTCGGTACCCATGACATCAGCATGTTGCACGGCGATGGCGCTGGCGGTTGGAACGGAGATCGCCGATGCGTCCCGGCCAACCAGCCCGTGAGCACCGTGTCCTGCAACGATGCGGACGGGGACGGTCTGACCGACATCGCCTTTGGGCGACGACGCGGCAGTGACGTCGGCGCCATCCTCACGGGAGATCTACAGTGAGTCGCCCAATGCATCGCGTAGTTCGTTTCGAGTCTATGGCCCGGAGGCTGACACCATGAATCGCATCACCCTGCGCCTGTTCGTAGGTTGCCTGATCGTGGGCGCCATGTGCGTCGGCATCGTCGACGCGCTCCACAGAAATACGCCTCTCGTGATCCAGATCACGCCGGCCGCCTCTCAGGACCTCGGCGACCCGAAATTCGCGTTCAACTCGACCGCAGTGCTCTTTCACTCCGATGGCGACCAACTCGGCAACGGCAACACGACCCCACAGATCTTTCTCTTCGACCTGACACCTCGCGTGAAGCGCAATCAACTCGGGCTGTTCCAGCTGACCTTCGGACAGCAGGGCAGCTTCAATCCGACGGCCGCCAAGCGTGGTCGCATTCTCGCCTTCGAGTCCGAGGCCGACCTGCTGCAGAACGGCAGCACCGGACGCCAGCTCTTCGCCGCTCGGCGCGTTCGCTGGCGGCGCGGCATCATTCCTCTGTTCCAGGTGACCCAGGGCGTCGGTCAGGGCTACAACCCTACCCTGAGCGGTACCGGCAAGTACCTGATCTTCAACTCCGACACCGACCTCACGTCAGAAGGTCTCGCTCCCGGTCCGCACTACTACCGCTCCGAGCCACGCCGCCTCCTCAAGAGCGGGTGCCTCGGCTACCCCTGCCCCCTCGGCTCGAACCCGGGCCTGGAACTCGTGACGCCGGAGACCGCCTTCAACGCCTCGCCCGATCGCCGCGGCGAGCGCGTCGTCTACGACTCGACTGGCGACGCTGCCGGCAACGGTTGCGCGAATGGCGCCTCGCAGATCTTCCTGAGGAACTTCGATGACGGGACGACCGAGCAGCTGACGTTCGGCGCCGGCGACAGTCAGGATCCGGTCTTCTCACGCGACGGCCTGGTGATCTTCTTCCAGTCGAATGCCGATCTCCTGGCAAACGGCAACGCCAACTTCAACCTCTTCCGAATCCACATCAACGAGTTTCCGTACGTCCTCGAGCAGCTCACCTTCGGCACCGATGGCGACAGCTTCGGTCCGGAGCCCAATGGCCGACGCGGCAATCGCGTGTTCTTCCGCTCGAACGCCAGCCTGACCGGCGCCGCCCCTGGGATCAATCGCATCTACATCTTCGACACCGAGCAGGGCGCCATCCGGATCACCAACGGACAGAGCATCGACTCCCAGCACACGGCGCAGTTCTTGTTCACCTCGTTCGTGAGCACCGCCGACTTTGTCGGCAACGGCAACACCGCCGCGCAGCTCTTCCTGGTGAACACCTTCCCGCTCATCGAGGCCCCGACCCAGTCCACGCCGGCGCCGGCACCCACGACCACGCCGACCCCGGTGCCAGGCAAGCCTGCCAACCTCGGGATGGCTCTGCTGATCAACGGCTCGGGCGACAACGGTGACAATACGCTCACCACGATCATCGCCGCGACGATCAGTGACGTGTTCAGCAATCCGGTACCGGACGGCACCTTCGCCAACTTCCGTATCCTCGACCCCACCAACGGGGCGGTCGTCAGCAACGGATGGACCAATACCGACCCGAACTGCGACATCACCCGCTTCGAAGCCGATACCGGCCTCACCGTGCAGAACCAGCCCGGGGTCGTCCACGTGTGCCTGACCTACCCGGGGGCACAGGCCAACTCCGATCGCGGCGTCGAGGTATGCGCCGGCGGCACGGATGAGCGGCGCTGCGTCGGCGGTGACAACGACGGCGACACATGCGTCGATAGCCTGGACTGCGACGGTGGCGGCTCCTGCGACCTCGCCGATCCACCGGCCTGCGAACAAGCCATCTTCACGCTCCCATTGCCGCCAGACGACTGTACGGTCAACGGGCAGCCCTGCAGCGACGCCGACCCGTGCACCGTCGGTGACGTCTGTGGCGGCGGTATTCCGGGCATGACGTGCGTGGGCGGTGCCAACGCGGGCACCCCTTGCGCCACCGAGCCCGAGTGCCTGGATCTGCACCAGTGCCTCAATGGCGGCAATCACGGCGGTGTCTGCACCGGCGCGATCGACTGCCCCGATGGCACCTGTGTTCTCACGAGCGTGGGTTCCTGTGTAGAGACCGATCCACCGTCCTGTATCCCCGGAACTCCCACGATATGCGCGGACGACGGCGACGCCTGCACGCAGGACGTCTGCAACTTCTTCACCGGGACCTGCGGCATGCCGACGGTCTGCCTCGACGATGGCGATCCCTGCACGGATGACGTCTGCGATCCCGGCACGGGAACCTGCGGAATGGCCAACACCGAGCCGTGCGACGACGGGGATCTCTGCACCACCGATGACGTCTGCGCAGCTGGAGTCTGCACGTCGGGAGCAGCCGTCGTCTGCTCGGACGACTTCAATCCCTGCACCGACGACGTCTGCGACCCGGACAGCGGCAGCTGCGGCCTACCCATCGCCTGCGTCTGCCCCTAACGGCGCAGACGAGTCGTACCCTCAGCAACGCCCCGGCACGCGTCACGCGCGCCGGGGCGTTGCTGCTTCTAGCACCGCAATGCGGCTTCGCATGTGGAGCGCGCTAGGCGACCCGGAGCGTCGCGCACGACGGCGCGCATCTGCGTGGACGCGCGTGCGCTACCCAAGCGCAAGGCGTCGCGTGACACCATGGCATCGCGCAACGCACTCTCGTTTTGCGCCCCTGCGACATGACATCGCACTCTCTTTCCGCTGACTGCACGCGCGCAAAACCATGCACGCGCGACACGGTATCGTGCTCCGAAAATCGTAGTTTCTCACCGGCATGGCCGTTGCTCAGTGGGCTTCGACGCGCGGGCAATCGCCGATGAGGCGAAGTCTATATCCCGCGCGCTTGAGGAGACTGGGCGCATGGCGAACATACTTTCGACCACGGATCTCGGGCGAGGCAGTGGATCAGGACGGCGCTATCGCGTATGTCAACGCGTTCGCAATCAGAGCATCGCATGGGCACTCGGCTTCACCGTTGCCGTTGCCATACTCGCATTGACCGTTACGCTGGCACGCGCAAACGTCATCTCGTTCGACGAAGGCACCGCCTATCCCGTCGGCGTCAATCCGAAGGGGCTGTTCGCGGGCGACTGCGACGGCGACGGCACGATCGACTTGATGACCGCGAACCAGGGATCGGACGACGTCACGGTCTTGCGGAATGATGGGTTCGGGCACTTCGACTTCGGCGACACGATCGCGGTCGGCTCGCAACCCTCCGGCGCCATCTGCGCGGATCTGACCGGCGATGGTCTCATCGATATCGCAACCGTGAACCGCGACGACGGCGTCCTCACCATCCACCGCCGCACCGAAACGGACTCCTTCGCCGTACACGGAACGATCCCGGCCGGCCTGCTGCCGGCGGGTCTGACGTCCGGAGATCTGAACGGCGACACCATCACCGACATGGTCGCGGTCGGATCGCGGTCGGACGACGTGACGATCGCGCTCGGCACCGGCTCGAGCTCGCTCCCGTTGTTCGCCACCCTCCGGGTCGGCATGCAGAATCCGTTGGACGCCGCCGTCGCGGACTTTGATCTCGATGGCCTGGCGGACATCGTCGTCGTGGGGACCGACGCCCCGCACGCGGAGATCCTGTTCGGAATTCCGCGCCCCGAGGGCGCCCCGGGCCCGTTCAGCGCCACCCGCCCCGTCGCGTCCTCGCGCGGGGTCGCGAGCGCAGACCTGAACGCCGACGGGAGTGCGGACCTCGCCATCCTCTCCAGCGACGCCGTCGTCAGCCTCTACCTCGGCACCGGCACCGGAGACTTCACCTTCCTCGACGCCTTCCCGGTCCCCACGGGCGCCGAAGCCTTGACCCTCCACGACCTGAACCAGGATGCCCTCATCGATCTCGCGGTCGCGTACGGCGAAAGCCACAGCGTCGAGGTCTATATCGCGACCGGCCCCGCGCAATTCCCGATCCCGATTCCGGCGGTCTCTTCCGACACCTTCAACCCGGTGGGCGGTACCGCGAGCCGCGTGGTCCTTTTCGACTCGAATGACCCCGAGAGCACCCGCTTGCAGATCCTGACGGTCGATGAGAACGCCCGGGCCCTGACCCTGGTCGAGCAGGACAGTCTCGAGTCCCTGAGCATCACCCCACTGGTCACCCTCCCCGACGCCCCGGAGACCGTGCTCCTCGCCGACCTCACCAACGACGGGCTGCTCGACGCCGTCGTGGCGACGGCGACCCGGCGCGGCTTCCCACTGCAGGTCCTCCTCGGCACCGAGGGGAACGGCTTCGAGCCGATCGACATCAGCGGCGAGGCCGTGTGTGGCGATGGCATCCTGGCCGGCCCGGAGATGTGCGACGACGGCAATCTGAAGCGGCGCGATGGCTGCAGCAAGACCTGCCTGCCGGAGATCAAGGGAAGCCTCGGCTACCTGGCGGCAGCGGATTTCGATGCGGACGGGATCAACGATCTCGTGATCGTCGACAAGCAGTCGAACGTCGTCCTCCTCCTCAGTGACGGCACCGGCCGTTTCCATGAAGTGCGCAACTTGGGACGCACGAAGCGTCGCGCACCTGCGGCCGTCGCCGACTTCACGGGTGATGGCTTCCCCGACATCGCATTCATCCCGAAGAGCCGGCGTAGTGGCAGCCTGCAGCTGCTCGTCAACGATGGCACCGGAGAGTTCCTCCCGGTCGCGATCAATCCCGGCCTGCGCTTCTCCGGCCCGATGCTCGTCGCCGACTTCGACGACAACGGGTGGCTCGACCTCGCGATCGGCCTCAAGAAGTCCTGGACGATCCTCTACAACGACGGCGCCGGTCCCGAGCGTCCCGGCACGATTGTCGCGGCGGACCGGAGTCTCGCGACGTTGGGTGCCGCCGATTTCAACGAAGACGGGTGGCTCGATGTCGTAGCCAGCACGCGCAAGCGACGCGGCTCGTCGGTCGTCATTCACTACGGATCCGCGATCGGCGTCTTCACCGGGGGCAACACCCTGACGGTGCCGAATCCACGAAACGTCTTCCTTCTCGACCTCGACCAGGACCAGCACCAGGACATCGTCAACTGCAACGCGGACCTCGACCCCACGTGTCGCACCCTGTACGGGACCGGCGATGGCGAGTTCAGCGACAGCGCCCTCCCGAACGACGGCTCAGTTGGCCGTGAAGTGCGGGCAGCGGCGGCCGATGATCTCGATGGCGACGGCTCGGTCGACCTCATCGGCATCAGCCGACGCGACAATCGCGGCACCGTCGTGTTCCGCCACCCCGAGCGCTCGCAGCGTTCGCGGGTGACGCTCGAGACCGGCAACAAGCCGTCGGACATGGTGCTCGTCGATCTCGATGGCAATACGATCAACGACATCGTGGTCGCCAACGAGGGCTCCAACGATCTCAGTATCTTCATGAACTTCGGGCAGCGCCAGCTCCCAGCGCTCGCCCCGGTGCGTCTCTCCGTTCTCGGAATGGGCGCGCCGGCCCTCGCGGCTGGAGACATCAACGGGGATACTCGCTCCGACATCGCCGTCAGCCAGTCGGGAAGCTCGACTGTGACCTTGTTCCTCAACGTGGGCGGCGTGCTCGTCACGCCCGGCGCCTACGATGTCGGCGAGGAGCCGCGCGATGTCGCCCTGGGCGAGCTGAACGGCGATGGGACCCTGGACATCGTCACCGCCAATCGTAGCGCCAACACCTTCACGGTGCTGCTCTCGCAGCCCGCCGGCGGCTACGCGCGGACGGACTATCCGAGCGCCGGCCTCCGACCGTCGGCGGTCGCGATCGACGATCTCGACGGCGACACCATCCCCGATATCGTGCTCACCAACGAGAAGGTCGTGGCCGACTCCCGGCTCGGCAGTGTCGTCACGTTCTTGAACGATGGCATCGGCGGCTTCGGCGCAGCAACCGAGGTACACATCCGTGGCCGCGAAACGCCGCGGGACGTCTGCACCGGAGACTTCGACGATGATGGGTTCCGTGATGCCGCAGTCGCAAGTCTCGACAGTGGCGACATCATGGTGCTCCATGGCGACGGTGCCGGTGGCTGGCGGTCGGACGAACATGTCTTCCCGATCGGCCAGGAAGCCATCTCGGTCCGCTGCCTGGACGCCGACGGCGACGGCAGGACAGACATCGCCTACGGCCGCCGGAAAGCCGGCGACGTTGGGGCCATTCTCACCGGAGAATAGGTCCCCGTTTCCCCAGCTCCATTGGTAGGCCCTCGCCTGCTCGGGACCGCCCAGCTACCACCCGAGTCCGGCGCCCACCCTCCGTCCGCTCGCAACTCCCGTCCTCGCCCGACGGCGAGCGGGCGGAGGGCTCCTCATCCCTCACGTAGGACAGCGCCCTACCCCCGACGCAGGAGAGCTTCTAGACCGCGCGGACGCGCGACGCGTCCTGCCCGGGAGGAACGGGGACGCGCTTGTGCTGCCGGTCGGTCAGGCGCAGCATCACCTTCATCGACTTCTCGAACTCCTCGATGGGGCGCACCTCGAAGAGCCCTTCTGCCACCATGCGATTGAAGAGTTCTTCTCCGAGCGGCGTCCGGAGCACGGTGATGGTCCAATCCATCGCCCCCACGCCGCCGCAGGAGATGTCGGCGAGCTCGGCCGAGAAATCCCCGCAGTGGTGGCACTCTGGTCGCGCATACTCCTGCGCGTCTTTCAGGAGCATGTCGACGCGGGTGCCGTCCTTCTTGTAGATCAGGACCTTCCCCTTGACGTTGAACTTCTGAACATCGGATAGCGGGATGCCCATCTGGCCCTGGATCTTGTCGACCATCAGCCCCTCGTACGTGAAGACCTCGGTACAGAGGAGTCCGATCGTGAGCTTCACGCGCGCCCCATAGCCCTTCAGGAACTTCGTCTGACGCTCGATGTGCTTGTCCTTCTTCTTGCCGTTGTCCAGATATGCAGAATCGACCAACTGCATCTTCCGCACCGGCGTGACCTGACAGGGCACGCCGACAAACGCGACCTTCTCGAGGCCGAGCTTCTCCGCATCTTCCAGGGCAAGGTTGTTCGGGCAGTAGGTGTACCAGGAACCCGCGCTCGTCAGGACGTCGTCCGCGGTCGTCAGCATCTTCGGAATGGGATGCGCGGGTTGCTCGGGATCGGCAACGGACACACACGCCCCGTCGAGCTCTCCCCGCTCGAGCCCCCACCGCAGCATGGCCGTCACGACCCCACCGTCCTGCGCACGCTCGAGCAGGTTGTTGTCCGTACAGCGGGCAACGACGACACGGCGATACACGCCAAACGCGCCCTTGTAGGGCTGATCGGCGCCGTAGAGTAGATCGGCGAGTTCGAACTCCCGGGGATTCAGACGCGGACAAACCTGGGCACAGACGTCGCAGCCGATGCCCTGACTGATGCCGCAGAAGTCAAACTCTGCCGTCTTCTTGGCCACCTGCTTCGGCTGCCCGTCCACATAGTCGATCACGTTGTGCGGGCACACGAGCACACACGACCCGCACTCGCAGCAACTCCCATACGCCACGACCTCGTTCATCATGGCCCGAAAGCTCGGATTCTCGGTAGGCACGGCGCTGAGGATAGGCAGCGGCTCCTGCCCTGTCAATTTCAGAGGCCCGCGGATCGACGGAGCAACCGCTCCACCGTGGCCGTCGTCAACACATCGACGCCGCGGCGCTTCCACCCCCCGATCAGGGTCTGTGCGGCCGCCACGCTAGCCGCGCCTGTCGCGTCGAGCGCCAGGTGCGTCCGCACGCGCGCCGCCAGCAGTGCCTCGACGGCGTGGGCGATTCCGAACTCGATACCAGCACCGAAGACGACGGCGTCGCGCACCCCCGCGATCAGGTGCGCGAAGACGGGGGCCGTGGCGATCGGGAAGGTACAGCCCGACTCGAGGTAGATGGCATGCGTGCGGTCGGTGGGGAGCGTCTGCGCCCCCAGCGGATACCGTCGTACCGGCTGGCGAGGCGCACACGCGTCCACGCGCTCGGCACCAGGCGTCCCCGTCGCACAGTGGGCCGGAACGTCCGCAGGCGCGATGTCATGCGCGCAGCAGATCCCGCCCGTCCGGATGTCGAGCGTGCGTCCGAGCGCGCAGAGCAGCCGAACCCGGTTGCCGCCGGCCTCGTCGAGAAGCGGCCAGACGCCGCCTGGCCACAGGTCCCGCTGCGTGCCCACGTCGAGGAAGAGCGTCGAGGCGGCGTGCACGCTAGTGCGCCGGCTCGGCGTGCCGACGGCTGCGCCCCTCGAGCTGGATCGTCACATGGTCGATCGCGAACTGCGTGGCCAGGCGTTCGGTCATCTCGGCGAGCACATGATCTCCAGGCGTCCCTTCCGCGATCACGGCATGCGCCGAGAGCGCGTACCGGCCGGTGGTCAGACTCCAGACGTGCAGATCATGGACCTCGTTGGTCCCGGGGACGGCCTCGAGGGCACTCCGGAGCTCATCGAGGTCGATGTGCCGGGGCACGGCCTCCATCAGAATGTCCACGGCCTCACGCACGAGCGTCCACGAGCTGAAGAGCACGAGCGCCCCGATGACGACGCTCGCCACCGCATCGGCCGCCGTCCAGCCCGTGATCAGAATGACCCCACCGGCGACGAGCGCACCGAGCGATCCCAGAACGTCCGCCACCACGTGCAGCAACGCACCCCGGACATTCAGATTGTGTGACGCCGCGTCGGACAACATCCGGGCGGCGATCAGGTTGACCACGAGACCCACCGCCGCGACGACGGCCACGCTGCCCCCCAAGACCTCGGGTGGGTCGAGGAGTCGCTCCCACGCCTTCCAGAGGATCCCGATGACGATGACCCAGAGCACGAGGCCGTTCAGGAGCGCCACCAGGATCTCGGCACGATGATACCCGTAGGTCTTCGTATCGGTCGCGGGGCGCCCGGCTATCCGGACCGCAAACGACGCCAAACCCAGGGCGACGACATCGGTGAACATGTGCGCCGCATCGCTCAGCAGCGCGAGGCTGTTGGCGAGGATCCCGCCGACGATCTCGACGCCCAGGAACGACGCCGTGAGCACGAGGGCCATGCGAAGCGCGCGCTGATCGCGTTCGCGCCCAACCTTGCTGGCGTGTCGCATCAGGCCACAGCGTACACTAGACGCAGAGGATCACTCTCCGTCGTAGCCCAGGAGGGAGAAGACCTCCACGTCCCCCAGTCGCTGCCTTCCCTTCAAGAAGCCGAGTTCGATGATGAACGCACATCCGGCGACCTCACCGCCCAGCCGGCGGACGAGTTCGATGGCCGCCGACACGGTCCCGCCCGTCGCCAGCAGGTCATCGACGATCAGCACCCGGCTCTTTTTTCCGAACGCGTCCTTGTGGATCTCGAGCCTGTCGGTGCCGTACTCGAGTTCGTAGTCGGCCGCCAACGTGTCCCCGGGCAGCTTCCCGGGCTTGCGGACGACCGTCATCCCAAGACCGAGGCGATGCGCCACGGGAGCGCCCACGATGAAGCCACGCGACTCGATGCCGAGCACCGTATCGATCGAGCCCCGGTACCGATCTCCGATACGGCCGACGACCTCGGCCAGCGCGGGCCCCGAGCCGACCAGCGGCGTAATGTCCTTGAAGACGATGCCTGGCTTCGGGAAGTCGGGAATATCGCGAACGTAGGTTTTGAGCTCCTCGAGCGTCATGTCGATGGATCCTTTTCGTGTTTGGCGGTCTCGGTGGGAAGAAAATAAACCGGATTGCGCGCGACGTTGTCCTTGCGGATCTCGAAATGCAGATTCGGCCCCGTCGTGCGTCCCGTCCGTCCGACACGAGCGATGACCTCCGACTGACGCACGCGACGCCCCTCGCGCACCAGGTTCTCGGAGTGATGTGCGTAGACCGTCACGAAGCCTCCGCGATGTTCGATGATGACCACGTTCCCGTAGCCACGGAGCACGTCGCTGTAGATGACCGTCCCGTCCCGCGAGGCGCGGACGGTCGTGCCGGTCGGCGCGCCGATATCGATCCCGTCGTGATGGCTGTTTCCACGGGGTCCGAAGCGCGAGGTGACCGAGCCACGCTCGAGCGGCCAGACGAAGACCCCTTCCCCGCGCGGCAACTCCTCGAGGCCCGGGGCCGCCGCGAGGGCGCGCTCGGGCGTAATGACATTGACCGGTAGAGAGCGCGCGGCGCCCGGCACGAAGAGCCGCTGACCAACTGAGAGATGATCCGCATCTTCAAGACCATTCACCCGGGCGAGCTCTTGATGCGACACTCCATAGGCTTTGCCGATCCGGTACAGATTCTCACCGCTCCGTACCTCATGATGGACTCCCTGGCGCGGCGGCGTCGGAGCTGACACGGTCGTTGCACAGCCCCCGACCGCCACAACCCCGACCAACAGCAACGTTGGCCACCAGCTTCGCAACACCTCCACGACCACCACCTCCAACCTACCGATCTCGACAGGCTCCATCCTGAGCACCCCAGCGGCATCGCCCGCTGGAACCGCGCTCCTTCAGCCTACCGTCATTCTTACGGATTCGGGCCAGAGTTTGCAATTCTCGGGGCCGGAATCCCTGAAGGCGTGTTCATGGCCACTCCCCGGCCAAATGATCGAGCGAATCCAACGACGGGACATGCGTCAGATCGAGGTGAATGGGCGTGATGGAGATCGCCCCCGCGTGGACCGCGGCAAAATCCGTCCCGGGCTCGTTCACGAACCCGAGTTCCGCCCCACCGATCCAATAGTACTTCTTGCCTCGCGGATCGCGCTTCTCGACGAAGGCGTCGCTAAAGCGGCGCTTCCCCTGACGGGTCACATGACAACCCGTGATTTCCGCCTTCGGCACGGCGGGGACGTTCACGTTGAGGAGCGTGTGCGCCGCGAGCGGCGCCGCGAGCACCCGACGGGCCAGCGCCGCCGCACACTCGGCGGCGGGGCCGAAATCGTAGGTCTCACCCGCGACAAGCGACACGGCGATGGATGGAATGCCGAAGAGCGTCCCCTCCATTGCGGCCGATACCGTCCCCGAATAGGTGATGTCGTCACCGAGATTGGCGCCTTTGTTGATCCCCGACAACACCAACCCCGGGCGCTCCGGAAGCAGCCCGCAGACCGCCAGGTTCACGCAATCGGTCGGCGTACCATCGACGGCGAAGCGCCGCGGCGAGAACTCTTCCACCCGCAGCGGGCGATGCAGCGTCAAGGAATGGCTGGCCGCGCTCTGCTCGCGATCAGGCGCAACCACATAGACCTCGCCGAGCGGCTCGGCCGCCGCAGCAAGCGCCTGGAGGCCCAGGGAGTTCACACCGTCGTCATTGCTGATCAGGATGATCATGGCGTCGAGCACGCTATGCCATGGGCCCGGCGGTGACAACGCGGGATCCATGGGGACAACGCAACGAGGCCGCGAGCGTTACGCCCGCGGCCTCGTATGACAATCGGGGCGGCCGGATTTGAACCGGCGACCACACGCACCCCAAGCGTGTGCGCTACCGGGCTGCGCCACGCCCCGAGTGGTCGGACGCGTACCACGCCACATCTAACGTGGCAACGTGGTCGGCAAGTCAGAAACCTGACGCGGCGGGACGCGTCACCCCAGCGTGACGAAAACGTCCATCAGGTGTCAAAATTGTTACGCTTCGCGCATGCTGTGCCACGTCAGTATCGCCGCTAAGCCCTGCCCCGCCTGGATTTTGAGCTCCCAGGGCTACTGGCCTCTCGATTGCTTTTCTGTCGCCGTGCCCATTGGACGGGCCAGCGAGGTCGCACCCCGGCCTACGCGAGAGAGGAGTGGCGAGATGATCAAGAGTCAGGCTGGAGAAAGTGCTTCCGTCGAGTTCCTGACGAACGAGATGGCCGAGCCGAAGCGCCTGCAGGTGCGTGACAGCCTTTCCGACATTCTGGGACCCGACGTCATTCTCCCGCAACAGTTCTTCGAGGGCCCGAGAGGCGACAGTGACTTCTCGCCCGAGAAAGCCCTCATGCTCGCCATTCTCGAAGATGCCATTCGCTGCTTCCAAGAATACTTTCGCACCACCCGGGCACGGCCGCGGATGCTTTCGCGCCAGGCCGAACAGTGGATCCGGACGCGCGATTGGAACTGGCCCTTCTCGTTCAACAACGTCTGCGACGGCTTGGGCATCGATCCCGATTGCATGCGCGACGCGCTGCTTCGCATGAAGTACGAACACCTCATGGCCGAACAGCGCCCACGCCGACAACACGCCACCCCTCGCGTCGTCCGCCTGAACGCGAGAGCCAAGGGCGGCAAGCGCTAAGGGTTTATCGTCTTCTTCAAGACCTGGCTGGCTTTGAAGGTCAGGACCTTCCGCCCGGTGATGGTGATCTCTTCACCGGTTTGCGGATTACGTCCTTTGCGCGGACGCTTCTCGTTCACGACGAAGTTCCCAAAGCCAGAAATCTTGACTTTGTCACCGCGCTCCAGCTTCACCTTGATCACTTCGAAGATCGACTCGACGACCTCCGAGGCCTCTTTCTTGGAGAAGCCGATCTTCTCGTAGATTCGCTCTACGATGTCGGCCTTCGTCATCGTCGTCGTTTTCTCGGACGACTCCACGACATCACTCATCGGCGCACCTCCAGGGGCAGGCGTTGCACCAGATGCTCCACCAGTTCCTGGTGGACAGCATTGACCTCTTCATCGGTGAGCGTCCGGTCCGACGCCCGATACGACACAGCGTAGGCGAGGCTCTTCTTCCCGTCGGGGATCGGGTCTCCAGTGTACTGGTCGAACACTCGCGCCTCCTCCACCAGCGGCTGCCCGACCTCGGTGATCGTGTCGAGGAGCCGCTGCGCCTGAAATTCAGCATCCACCACCACCGCGACGTCCCGCTGGACTGCGGGAAAGCGCGGAAGTGGCTGAAAAATAACGCGGCGCGGACAGTACTGAGCGACTTTCTGCAAGTCAAGTTCGGCCACCCAGGGTTCGTTGGCGATCCCACGGGCCCGGGTCAGGTCGGGATGAAGGGCCCCGATCACACCGATGGGATCCTGCTCCACCAGCACCCGCGCCGCTTTCCCAGGGTGCAGGTAGGACACCTCTCCTCCCACGGGCTCCCAACGGGCCGAGCCAATCCTCAGGGCATCGAGCACGCCCTGGACGGCTCCCTTGACGTCCCCGAAGCCGCACGGGCGCTCGCCCTCGCCGATCTGTCGGGCCGGCCACGTGCCCGCCATCACGATTCCCAGCCTGGGAGGCTCCCGATAGGCGCCGGAGCTGCTCCCCCGACCGTAGGCGCGCCCGACACTGAAGCTCGTGACCAGCGCCTCGCCCTGGCGTTCGTTGTCCACGAGCGCCCGCAGGAGCCCGGAGAGCAGGCTGCGGCGCATTTCATCGGCATCCGTCGAAAGCGGATTCGCAACGGGGACCGTGTCGCCGAGCCCGTCCAACCCCGGGAGCGCCTCGTTCTCGGCCGCGGCCACCATGGAGAGCGTCACCATTTCGTGCAGACCCATCCCCCGAAGGGCCGTCCTGATCGTCCGCTCGTCGTCGGCCTCGGGCGTACGACCGGCCTCGGGAACGATCGCCGGCACGGTCGCCTCGATCGCGTCGTAACCGGTAACCCGCGCGACCTCCTCGACGAGATCGACCTCCTGCCGCAGATCGAACCGGTGAGCCGGGGGCACCACCTTCAAGGCTCCCGACGAACCCGCCGTCACCGCGGCACCGAGCGCTCGCAACACCTTGCGCATCCGATCGACTTTGATCGACGTGCCGAGTAGCGCGTTCACACGCGCCGGGCGCAGTCGGATCGCAGGACCGGTCCACCGCCGACGCGCCTGGCGTTCGATGCGCCCCCGTGCCACGGTCCCGCCCGCGAGCTCGACCAGCAGCGCCGTAACCCGATCGAGCGCATCCGCAGTCCCGCTGGGATCGACGCCACGCTCGAACCGATAGGACGCGTCGGTCATCAGGCCGAGGCGGCGCGCGGTGCGCCGCACGGTTGCCGGCTCGAAGAACGCGCTCTCCACCAGGACATCGACGGTCGCGTCCGAGATTTCAGAATTGGCACCACCCATGATGCCGGCAAGTGCCACGGGCCCGCGCCCATCGGCGATGACGAGATCGTCGGCGACCAACGCCTGCTTCACGCCGTCGAGGGTCGCAAACGTGCCCGCTTGTCCGGCCCGTCGAACGACGATGCGGCCGTCGGTGAGGTGGGCGTGGTCGAACGCGTGCAGCGGCTGTCCGCGCTCGATCATGACGTAGTTCGTCGCATCGACGATATTGTTGATCGGCCGCAGACCTACCAGCCCCAGGCGGGTCTGCATCCAAGGCGGTGACGGCGCGATCCGCACGCCCCGAACCACCCGCGCAGCGTACCTCGGACAAAGATCCGGAGCCTCGACGTCCAGCTGCGCCAACGAGCGCGCAAGCGCCCGCTCTTCGGTCAGCCGGAACGCTGGCGGCAGCAGCCGTGCCCCCGTAAGCGCCGCGACCTCGCGCGCCACCCCCAGGATGCTCAGACAGTCACCACGATTCGGAGTGATGCCGAGCTCGAGGACCGTGTCCTCGGCGCCCAGATAGTCGACCAGACGCGTACCGAGCGGTGCCGAGGGCGGCAGGATCATAATGCCGCTACTCCCGTCCCCTCCGGTGAGTTGCGGGTCGAGGGCAAGCTCATCGGCGGCACACAGCATGCCTTCTGAGGTGACGCCCCGGATCTTCGTCAGACTGATCGCACGATCTCCGGGCAGGACGGCTCCCGGCACCGCGAGTGCAACCTTGTCTCCCGCTTGCATGTTGCGGGCCCCGCAGACGACCGACGCCACGCTGGAGCCACGCTGAACACGGCACAACTGCAGCCGGTCGGCGTTCGGATGGGGGGCGACCTCGAGCAGCTCTGCCACCTCGACCTCGCGCCAGACGGGACGCTGCTCGTCGACCGCATCGATCTCGAGCCCGGCCCCGGTAAGGAGCTCGGCCAGCTCGTCGGCCGCCAGGGGCGACTCGACCAACTCACGCAGCCAATTCAGGGTAAGCTTCATGATCTCAGAACTGGCGCAAAAAGCGCAGGTCGTTCTGGAAGAACAACCGGATGTCGTTGATCCCGTATTTGAGCATGGCCACACGCTCGATACCGACGCCGAACGCGAACCCCGAGAACTTTTCCGGATCGTAACCGACCGCCGCGAACACCGCGGGATGAATCATCCCCGAGCCGAGAATCTCGAGCCACCCGGTCATCTTGCACACCCGGCACGGATGTCCGTCCAGGTACCGCTCGCCGCCACAGATCACGCAGCTGATGTCGATCTCGGCGCTCGGCTCGGTGAACGGAAAGAAGCTCGGGCGGAAGCGCAGGCGCGTCTCGGGGCCGAACATGCGCTGCACGAACAGGCGTAGCACTCCTTTCAAATCAGCGAAGGTCACCCCACGATCAACGAGAAAGCCCTCGACCTGGTGAAACATCGGCGAGTGGGTCACGTCGTCGTCATGACGGTACACCGCCCCGGGCGCGATGGCCGCCAACGGCGGCTCGGTCTGCTCCATGACCCGGATCTGGACGGGAGACGTGTGCGTCCGCAGAACATGCCGGCGATCGACGAAGAACGTATCGTGCATGTCGCGCGCCGGATGATCGGCCGGAATGTTCAGCGCCTCGAAATTGTGCCGCTCGTCCTCGATATGCGGTCCGTCGTGCACCGCGAATCCGAGACCGACGAAGATGGCGATGGCCTCGTCGAGCGTCGTCGTCAGGGGATGCTGATGTCCCTGCAACGCGCGCCGGCCCGGCAGCGTCACATCGACCCGCTCCGTCGCGAGCGCATGCGCCCGTGCCGCGCTCTGCCACTCAGTGCGGAGTCCCTCGATCCGCTCGTCGACGCGCCGCTTGATCGCGTTCACGAGCTCCCCGATGGCCGGACGCTCGGCCGGGGGCAGCGCCCCGACACCGCGCATCACCTCCGTGAGCCGTCCCTTCCGGCCGAGGAACGTTACCCGAACGTGCTCCAACTCCTCTTCAGAGGTGCAGCCACCGAGCGTCTCCTCGATCTCGAGACCGAGCGCCTCCAGGGTCGCCTTCATGCGCGCAAGGGGCCGTCAGGCCGCGACGGGCACACGCGTAGCTGCAGGCGTGTCCACACGCGTAGCTGCACGCCTGTCCGCAGCGTGGTCAGGCGTCAAGCCGCTGCGATACGGGCGAGGTCACCGAACGCCGCAGGCTCACGCGCGGCGAGATCGGCGAGCACCTTGCGATCGAGATCAACACCGGCCTTCTTCAGCCCCGCAATGAATCGGCTGTAGCTGAGTCCGTGCAGACGAGCGGCGGCATTGATGCGCATGATCCAGAGCCCACGAAAATCGCGCTTCCGCACTTTGCGGTCGCGATACGCGTAGGTCAGGCCCTTCTCGACCGTCTCACGCGCTTGCCGGTAGGTCTTGCGCCGACCACCGACATTTCCCTTGGCGAGCTTCAGGACCTTCTTGTGACGTGCTCGGCCCTTCGTGCCTCGTGTTACGCGTGGCATCTCGTGATCCCTTTCCCCGACGCCAGCTTACAGATACGGCACGAGGCGACGGATCGCCCGGTCGTCGACGGCGGCCACCAAGGTCGTACCGCGGAGCTGTCGCTTCTGTTTGGTGGTCTTCGTGGTCAAAATGTGGCGCCTGAAGGCCTTCGCACGCTTCAGCTTCCCGGCCCCTGTCGTCTTGAAGCGCTTCGCCGCCCCGCGGCGTGTCTTGATCTTAGGCATGTTCTCGCAGTCTCGAGCCGCTAGCGCGGCTGCAGGAGGATCGACATGTGCCGCCCCTCCATACGTGGGTTGGCCTCCATATTGCTCAAATCCTTCACCTTTTCAAACACCTTGAGCAACATCTCCCGACCCAATTCCGGATGGGTGATCGATCGGCCCCGAAAGAACACCGAAACCTTCACCCGCTGCCCCCGCTCGAGGAATTTCCGGATATGGGAGACCTTGAAGTTGACGTCGTGCTGGTCGGTCCGGGCCCCCATCTTGACCTCTTTGACGGTGACGTAGACCTGTTTCTTGTTCGACTCCTGCTGCTTTTTCTTCTTCTCGTAGCGGAACTTGCCGTAGTCCATCACCCGACAGACTGGCGGATCGGCCGCGGCAGCAATCTCGACCAAATCGAGGTCCTTCTCTTCGGCGACTTTCAGCGCCTCCTCGAGTCGCACCACACCGAGGGCCTCACCATCGAACCCGATGAGCCGTACCTCACGAGCACTGATCTGACCGTTGATGCGCGCCTGCGCTTCCTTGGAACTTGCTATGGGACACCTCCTATGACTTCTGGCCGAATCTCGGCCGCGATCGAATCGATAAAGTCGGCAACCCGGATGGCAGGCTGATTGCCCTTCTTCCGACGCCTGGGTGCGACCATCCCCGCCTCGACCTCTTTGTCGCCGATGACGAGCACGATGGGGACTTTCTGAACCTCGGCCTCCCGGATCTTGAATCCGAGCTTCTCGAAACGCAGGTCGGCCTCGGCGCGGATCCCAGCGGCCCGCAACGTCTGCAATGTCTCCCGGGCATACGCCTCTTGCGCGTCGGTCACCGTGATGAGGCGCGCCTGGACCGGAGCGAGCCAGAGGGGCAGATCGCCGCCGCTGTGCTCGATGAGGATCGCCATGAAGCGTTCGATCGAACCCAGCAGGGCGCGATGAATCATTACGACGCGCTCGTCGCGGCCCTCGTTTCCGACGTAGTCGAGTTCGAAGCGCTCGGGCAGCGAGAAGTCGAGCTGCACGGTCCCGAGCTGCCACTCCCGACGCATCGCATCGAGAATGCAGAAATCGATCTTCGGTCCGTAGAATGCGCCATCGCCCGGATTGGTCTCGAACGGAATCTCGCGCTGCTCGAGCACACGCTGCAGCGTCGACTCGGCGCGCTCCCACAGCGCATCCTCGCCGATCGATTTCTCGGGCCGCGTCCCGAGATAGATACGGTGCTCCTCGAAGCCGAACAGCTGGTAGACGTCGAACATCATCGACACGACGGCGCCGACCTCGGCCTCGACCTGTTCGGGGGTACAGAAGATATGCGCGTCGTCTTGTGCGAACGACCGGACGCGGGTCAGCCCCGCGGTCACGCCCGAGCGCTCGTAGCGATGCAAGCGGCCGAAGTCAGCAAGCCGGAGTGGAAGATCGCGATACGATCGCTTGGTCGCACCATAGAGCAGACAGTGCCCAGGACAGTTCATGGGCTTCACCGCCATCTCGCGTTCGTCGAGCTCGGTGAAGTACATGTTCTCTTTGTAGTTGTCGTAGTGGCCGGAGCGCTTCCAGAGATCGACATCGAGGACCTGGGGGGTGATGACCTCTTGATACCCGTAGCGGTCGTAGAGGCGACGGATGTACTCGACCAACTGGTTGTAGACGATCGTGCCCTTCGGGTGGAAGAACGGACTCGCGGGGGCTTCGGGATGGAAGCTGAACAGATCGAGTTCACGCCCGAGCTTGCGGTGATCGCGACGCTTCGCCTCTTCCAGGAACGCGAGGTGCTGCTTCAGTTCCTTCGGGGTGGCAAAGGCCGTTCCGTAGACCCGCTGCAACATCTCGTTGCGCTCGTCGCCGCGCCAGTACGCGCCGGCGAGGCTGGTGAGCTTGAACGCCTTCAAACGGCCGGTGGTCGGCACGTGCGGCCCACGACACAGGTCGGTAAAGTCCCCTTGCGCGTACAGCGACAGCGGCTCGTCGGGCAGGCTCTCGATGATCTCGACCTTGTAGTGCTCGCCGAGGTTGCGAAAGTACTCGATGGCCTCGGCGCGCGGTATCTCACTGCGGACCACGGGAATCTTCTCGGCGGCAATCGCCGACATCATCGCCTCGATACGCTCGAGATCGTCGGGACTGAAGCCGGCGGGATGCTTGAAGTCGTAGTAGAACCCGCGCTCGATGACCGGGCCGATCGTCACCTGGATGTCGGGGAACAGTCGTTTGACCGCGTGGGCCATCAAATGCGCCGTCGAGTGGCGCAAGACGTCGAGCCCTTCGGGAGAGTCTCCGTAGACCGCGGCGACCACCCCATCCTTCGTCAGGGGTCGCGAGAGGTCGATGACGTCGTCATCGAGCTTGGCGGCGATGGCCTCGGAGATGCGACGCTCACCGAGTTCCTCGAGCGCGTCCCGCGCGGGTGTTCCAGAGCGGACCGGGCGCGCTTCCGCGCCTGGCAGACTAACCTGAATGACGTCTGTCATTGATTGACTGGATTGGCTGGACCGACCGGATTGAGATGGTGACGACGGATTGGTAGGCACGGGCGGGATTGAACCGCCGGCCTCTTCCGTGTCAAGGAAGCGCTCTCCCACTGAGCTACGTGCCTGCGTCCGACAACAAGTGGATTGGGCTATCAATGCACCTCTGGAGTGTCAAGACTTGAACCACTGTTTTGCTGTCGCAACCGCCCCCTTCCCACCCCGGCACCGCGTGCCGGTCGCCATCCTCGTCAGCCTTGTCGCGATCGCGGCAACTGTGACGCCGTCGGACGGCGCCGAGGCCGAGGCGGAGGCGATCCGGGAAACGTTCAGCGTCGAGTACACGGTCGAGGTGCGAGCGAGCGACCCGACCATCGCGCGGGTGCGCTGGGACCTCGCCGGGATAGACGAGATACGACGCATCCAGCTCACCACCGACGCTGGACGATTCTCCGCGTTCCAGGCAAGCGGGCGCCTCGAGGAACACGACGGACGCGTCATCTGGTGGCCCAGCGCGCCGTACGGACATCTGTCGTACACGACCCCGCTCCGACATCGCCGCGGCCCGGAGGAGGGCTTCGATTCGTGGGCAGACACGGACTGGGTGCTGACGCGCGCACGTCACTTGTTTCCGCACAGTCGGGTCCTGTTCGCGACTGGCGTCGAGCCGCAGGCCGAGGCCCGCGCGCGTCTGATCGTCCGGGTGCCGGACGGCTGGGACGTCGCCAGCCCGCTGCCGCCCGACGGTTTGCATCGCTTCATCGTCGAGAGCCCGCGTGCCCGGTTCGATCACCCCCGGGGCTGGCTCATGCTCGGCCGTTTCGCGCGCACCGACCTCGCCATCTCGGACACGATGGTCAGCGTAGCGACGGCCGGCGAGGTCACGACGCCGGCGCGAGAGATCTTCGCGCTCCTGCGGGACGGGCTTCCCAAACTGGAGGAGCTGTTGGCGCGGCGGCCCACCCGGCTGCTCATCGCACTCGCCCCCGATCCAATGTGGCGCGGCGGGCTCAGCGGCAGCAACTCCTTCTACATGCACGGCGATCGTCCGATCCGAACGCCCGATCGCACCAGCCCCTACCTTCACGAACTCTTCCACGTCATCAATCCGACCCGGCCCGGTCCCGATGCCGCATGGGTCACCGAGGGGCTGGCGGAATTCTACTCCGTCGAGATCCAACGACGGATCGGCACCCTCGACCCCGAAGGCTATCGCCGCGCCCTGCGCTCGTTCGCCCGCCACGGGCTGTGGCGCCGCGACTTCACCCGCACCACCGACTTTGCGCTCCGGAACAACAGCGCGCCACTCGTCATGTGGGCGCTCGACCACGAAATCCGCCAGGCCACCGACCAGGCCCACACCCTCGATGACGTCGTCACCGAGCTTGCGCAACAGGGCGGCACGGTCACCACGGCCCGCTTCCTCGGCACCGTGCGTCGCATCGCGGACACGAGCTTCAATGCATTCTTTCGCCGGCACGTGTACCGGGGCGAGCAGCCGTCGCTGGCAAGCCTGAAAGCACCGCCTTCCCCGGCCTCCCCGGACTCCGCCCCGGCCACGCCGCCACGCTGAGGTTCCTCCCTCCCCTGGCTTATCGGGGTCCCCCGGAGCCGGTATGATGGCGTCGATGCCTCTCATCCCCTGGCGCTCGCTGCGCGTGCGACTGATCGCCTTGCTCGTGGTGTCCGTGATCTGCGTCGTCGCAGGCGCGACCGCGGTCGAGATCCGGCTGTCCACCCGCCTCGCGGAGCAGAACGTCCAGGAACATGCGCTCGGCCTGGCCAAAGAGATCGACATCGTCCTCGGATCGCTGTGGGGCCGCACGGATCTCCGCTACTTCCACCACCGCCTGGCGGATCTCGCGCGCACGCACCGCAACGTCGCCGACATCGAGATTCTCATCTCGGTCCGCAACGAGTGGCGCCTGCTCGGCGCCCGCGGACGCGCCACGAAGGCGGAGCCCATCGCGCTCGACCGACTGGCGATGGAACTCGACCAGCCGATCTGGCAGCTCCTGCCTGGGGGCTCGCACCTCGGGCTGGCCGTCGCGCCGTTCCATCTCGGGCGGCGCGTCATCGGAGCGATCCGCGTCAAGGCCTCCCTGGCGGAGGTCGAGCGCCTGGCCGCCCAACGAGCACAGCGCGCGCTGATGCTCACCCTGATCTCCGTGCTTGCCATCGCCGCCCTGCTCGGCTTGATTCTGACACGGACGATCGCGCGACCCATCAGCCTCCTGGTCGAGGCGATGAACGCCGCGCGCTCCGGGCGCCTGGACGCGCGCGTGCATCTCCGCACCGGCACCGAACTCCAGGAACTCGGTGACCACTTCAATCGAATGCTCGAAACCGTCGCCACGTCGGATCGCGAGAATCGGGAACTGGTCGCCCGCTTGAGTCGGTTCAACGACGAGCTCGAAAGCCGCGTCGGGGCCGCCACCGAAGATCTCGCCGCCAACAACGTGGAGCTGCAGCGCATCAACGAGCAGCTCTGGCACGTCCAGCAACAACTCCGACGCGCCGAGCGCCTCGCCGCCCTCGGGCAGATGACCGCCGCAATCGCACATGAGCTCGGCACGCCGCTCAACTCCGTCCTCGGCTATACGCAGCTCTTGAAGAAGGAAGTCTCGACGCAGGATGGTCGGGAGAAGCTCGACATCATCGAGTCGCAGGTGCGGGTGATGAGCGAAGCGATCCGCAACGCGCTCGACCAGACACGAACGCCCACCGTCGAGCGGCGGCCGATCGCGGTGGCACCCCTGATCGCGGAGACCCTGGCCCTGGTCGAGCCCATGGTCAACGCCAAGGGGATTACCGTCACCCGCGCCCTCGGGGATGCCCCGGAGACAGTGTCCGCCGATCCACACGGGTTGCAGCAGGTGCTGCTGAACCTGCTCACGAATGCGATCGATGCCCTCGACGAAGGCGGTCACATCACGGTCTCCGCGGAGGCCCTGCCCAACAACGGCGGGCCTCCACGTCTACGCGTACGCGTCACCGATGACGGCAAGGGCATCGCGCCCGAAGACCTGGAGCGGATCTTCCAACCATTCTACACGACGAAACGGGTCGGCCAGGGCACGGGCCTCGGACTCTCCATCACACAGGACATCGCGCGCGCGCACGACGGCAGCGTCAGCGTCGACAGCACGCCCGGTGAAGGCACGACCGTCGAAATCGTCATCGGGGCCGAGGACGCATGACGCCGCAACTCCTCGTCATCGACGACGATGCCGTCACCCGGGAACTCCTGACCGAGGTGCTCCAGGGCGAAGGCTACCACGTCGTGGCGTGCGACGGGGGCCCCGCGGCGCTCGACCGTGCCGCCCACGAACAGTTCGACCTGGCCGTCACCGACATTCGCATGCCCGACATGGATGGCATCGCGGTCACACGGGCGCTCAAAGCACGGCAACCAGGCATCCAGGTCATCGTCATGACCGCGTTCGGCTCGGTCGAGACCGCCGTCGATGCCGTGCGCCACGGCGCCTTCGACTACGTGAGCAAGCCGATGAACATCGACGAGATCAAGTCGACGGTCCGGCGGGCGCTCGCGGAGCGGCAGGGCGTCGCCTCGCACACCGACACGGACCGCGCGGCGAGCGATCAGCAAGTCGTCGTCGGGCGAAGCCCGGCGATGGTGGAGGTGTACAAGACGGTCGCGCGAGTCGCGGCCTCGAAGAGCACCGTCCTCATTCTTGGCGAGAGCGGAACCGGAAAGGAACTCATCGCGGCGGCCCTGCACCAGCACAGCGGCCGGCCCGCGAATCGTTTCGTCGCCGTCGATTGTGGGGCCCTGACCGATACGCTCCTCGAGAGCGAATTGTTCGGCTACGTGCGAGGCGCGTTTACCGGAGCCGTTGGCGAGAAGAAGGGGCTGTTCGAGGAAGCAGCCGGCGGCACGATCTTCCTCGACGAGATCGGCGACATCGGCCCGCCCATGCAGGCGAAGCTGCTCCGGGTCCTGCAGGAATACGAGATCAAACGGGTCGGTGGCCAGGAATGGACCAAAGTCGATGTTCGTGTCGTCGCCGCGACCAACCGGAATCTCGAGCAGCTGGTGCAGGAGAACCAGTTCCGCGAGGACCTCTTCTACCGCCTCAAGGTGGTAACCGTCCCGCTCCCGCCTCTCCGCGATCGGCGCGAGGACATCCCGCTCCTGGCCGAGCACTTCCTGCGCCACTACGCGAAGCAGAACGGGAAACCCACGCCCACGATCAGCCCCGAAGCGATGACGCTGCTGCACGACTATCCCTGGCCCGGAAACATCCGCGAGCTCGAGCACTGCATCGAGCGCGCCATGGCCCTCGTCAGTACCCAGGTCCTGACGCCCGACGATCTGGCCCCCGAGCTCCGCTCGACCCTCGAAGTCGATCTGTATCGCGATCAGCCGACGCTCGAGGAGGTCAAACGCCGCTACCTGGTCCACGTGCTGAACGATAGCAACGGCAACATCTCCCGCGCCGCGACGATCCTGGGGGTCGATCGCCGCTCGCTGTACCGGATGCTGAGCCGCTACGGCCTACGCTGAGGTGAGGCTTTCTGCCTCAGTGGCGTGGGCTTCTGCCCCACAGGCATCAACTACCTGATCTCACACGATATTCTCCCGAGATCCCCACTCCGGCAGCGCACCCGGGCCACGAACGCCTCCGCTAAAACCCTTGTTTTCCGGGCCTCCTCGGCTGGCACTCCAGTTGCTCAATAGGCTGCATGAGCAAACGAGGGGATGAGGCCGCCACCGTAATGGCCGAAGGACAAGGAGAGATCATGATTCTGGAAGACGCCTATAAACTGCCGGTGGAGCGCGAGCGACGCCTCGTACTCGCCATCGTCGAAGAAGCCGTGCGGAGCTACCAGCGGTACGCCTACGCCACCAACCGGCGCGGCCGGCGTCTCTTCTGGGAAACCTGTGAGTGGTTCGCGGAACGGGATCAGCCGTGGATCTTCTCGTTCGAGAACGCCTGCCACATCCTCGATCTCGAACCAGACAGCATTCGTCAGGGACTCACTCGCTGGCGTGACGCCAATGCGCCCTTCGAGGATGCGCAGGCGCCCGATCCCCGTCTCATGCAGTCCGGCTATCGGCTGCGTCGCGCGGCCGCGTAGCAGACCTACCCGCCGGCGCAGCTTGGAGAACCTGCACGCGCGGCTTGGGGAGCCGCGCGCGTGGCTCGGACGGCCGGGAACGAGGGGTCGCAGCGTACCGATGCTGCGACCCCTCGCACGGCTAGAGGCTAGCGCGGCGAGTCGTAGGCGCCGCTGCGCGCCGCGGCTTCGATGGCGCTGATCTTCCCAACCCGGCGCCGGTGTCGCTCGGCATCGGAGAACGTCGCGCCGAGAAAAGCCCGGATCGCATCCGCCGCCACTTCGGCGCCGACCACGCGTTCCCCGAGACAGAGGACATTCAGGTCGTCGTCCTCGACCCCCTGGCGCGCAGAGAACGTATCGACACAGAGGGCAGCGCGGACGCCGGGGATCTTGTTGGCCGCAACCGACGCGCCAACACCGCTCCCGCAGACGAGGATCCCGCGCGTCGCTTCACCCCGGACGACCGCCTCACCGACCGCACGGGCAGAATCGGGATAGTCCGAGGGCGTCGTGTCGTAGGCGCCGCAGTCGATCACCGAATGCCCCGCCTTCTCGATCTCGGCGACGACCCGTGCCTTGAGTGGAAAGCCGGCGTGGTCACATCCGACCGCGATGATCATCCGCGCCCTTTCCGACCTGCCCGCAACTTCTGCACGGTCGCCGCAACATTGCTTGCCGTAACCCCGTAGCGCTCCATCATCTCGGGACCGGGCGCGGATGCTCCGAAGCGATCAACGCCCACGACCGCGCCCTCCTCTCCGATCCAGCGTTCCCACCCGAGGCTGACTCCCGCCTCGACCGCGACGCGCGTCCGCACGTCCGGCGGCAGAACGCTATCGCGATACGCCTGACTCTGCTCGAGGAAGCTTTCCCAGCAGGGCATCGACACGACGCGGGTCGACAACCCGTCACCCGCGAGCTGCTCCTGTGCGGCGAGTGCCACGTGCAGCTCCGACCCGGTGCCGATGAGAATCGCATCGAGCTTGCCGCCGGTCCCGTCCTGAAGGACGTAGGCCCCCCGCGCAAGCCCCGACTCCTGATAGGGCGGCGTGACGACAGGCACTTTCTGGCGCCCGAACACGAGCGCCACGGGACGGGTGCGCTGCTCCATCGCCCAACGCCAGGCCGCTACGGTCTCGTTGGCATCCGCGGGCCGTACCACGGCCAGATCGGGAATGATCCGGAGCGACATCAGATGTTCGACCGGCTGATGGGTGGGTCCATCCTCGCCGAGTCCGATCGAGTCGTGCGTCCAGACGTAGATCACCGGCAACTGGTTCAATGCCGCCAACCGGACCGCCGGACGCATGTAGTCCGAGAAGCAGAAGAACGTCGCCACGAACGAACGCACGCCACCGTGATACGCCATGCCGTTGGCGATCGATGCCATGGCATGCTCGCGCACGCCGTAGTGGATGTTCCGCCCAGCGCCGGTCCGTCCATCGAAGGAGGCTTCGTCCTTCAACGCCGTGCTGGTCGATACCGAGAGATCTGCGTCGCCGCCGAGCAGGCTCGGCACACGCGCAGCGATAGCGTTCACGGCCTTCCCCGACGCCTGCCGCGTCGCCTGCGCGTCCTCGGGGCCGAAGGTCGGCAACGCGCCGTCCCACTCGGCCACCAACTCTCCAGTCAAGGACTGCTCCCACTCTTTCGCCAGGTCGGGATGGGCCTCCGCGTAGCGGACCATGCCCTCGTCCCATTCGCGCTGCAGTGTTGCCCCCCGGTCGATCGCCGTCCGGAAGTGCGCAACGGTGTCTTCGGGCAGATCGAAACTGCGCTTCGGGTCGAAGCCGAGAGCCTGCTTCGTGAGGGCGACCTCGTCGGCCCCGAGAGGACTCCCGTGCGCTCCAGACGTGCCTTGCTTGTTCGGGGCGCCGTACCCGATCGTCGTCTCGACGACGATGATCGAGGGACGTTCGGTCTCCGCCTCGGCCGCCGTGATGGCTGCGTCGATGGCCCCCAGATCGGTGTCCCCGTTCGCCACGTGCTGCACGTGCCACCCGTAGGATTCGTAGCGTGCCCCGACGTCCTCGGTCGAGAACGCCAGCGAGGTCGGCCCATCGAGCGAGATGTGGTTCGAGTCGTAGAGGTAGATCAGCTTGCCGAGACCGAGATGGCCCGCAAGCGACGCCGCTTCCGCGGAGACACCTTCCATCAGATCACCGTCGGACACGATCGCGTACGTGCGATGGTCGACGATCGTGTGTCCGGGGCGATTGAATCGGTGCGCGAGTGAGCGCTCGGCCATCGCCATGCCTACCGCGTTCGCCGTCCCTTGCCCCAAGGGTCCTGTCGTCGCCTCGACACCGGGGGTGATCAGCGACTCGGGATGGCCCGGAGTCTTGCTCTCCCATTGGCGGAACGCCTGAAGGTCGTCGAGTGACAGATCGTACCCGGTCAGGTGGAGGAGACAGTACGACAGCATGCACCCATGGCCCGGCGACAGCACGAAGCGATCGCGATCGGCCCAGCGTGGATCGCCCGGGTTGTGCCGCAGATGGCGCTGCCACAATACGTAGGCCATCGCCGCGGCGCCCATGGGAAGCCCGGGATGACCCGAGTTGGCCTTCTCGACCGCGTCGATCGCAAGGGTGCGGATCGTGTTGACCGCCCGCTGCTCAACCGCCGTATCCTCAGTGCTCACGAGAATCTCCTTCCGCTTACCGGGCCCCCCGGTCATTCTCCAGGCTTCTCTTCCGGTAACGCGTGCACCTTTGCAAGCTGCTGGGCAAGAACGTCCGGCTTCGAGGTGGGCAGCTCGCACACGCCCTCCTCGCAGACATATGCGGTACTCGTACCGCCGAGGGCACGCTTCTCGGCAAGAAGCGGAATCAGCTCCTGCTGTGCGGTGAGATTCGAGCCTTCCCCGACCACCGCCAGCATCCGGTTGGGAAGGAATGTGGCGTGAACTGTACGCAGAAGTTCCGCCGCACGCTCGTCCGGTCCCTCGGTCGGATGCACGATCACGACCTCGCGAGGGCGATCGACGGCGAACTCGAACGCCGCCAGGAGCCGCGGGGCACCGGTCGGGTTCCGCGCCAGACCGGTACCCAGCGCCCGGATCGTCGACTCGGCGGCGGCCCGATAGCGCGCCTCGCCCGTAAACTCGGCAAGCCGCAGCAGATTCTCCGCCGCGACGGCGTTCCCGGACGGCACCGCTCCATCGTAGTCGGGCTTCTCACGTGCCAACGCGTCCCCGGCTCCGGTTGCCGTCATGAAGAATCCACCGCCCGCGTCATCCCAGAAGCGCTCGGCGAGGCTGGTGTGAATCTCGATGGCCGCCTGCAACCAGCGGAGGTCCGACGTGGCCTCGAACAGATCGAGGAAGCCCGCGGCCAGAAACGCGTGGTCGTCGAGAAACGCGTCTTGATACGCCCTGCCGTCGGCGTAGCTCCGCTTGAGCGTCCCTCCGGGCCGCATCTCGGTCCAGATGAACTCCGCGGCCCGACGCGCTTCCGCGACGTACTCCGGAACGTCGAGGACGGCACCGGCGCGGGCAAAGGCCGAGATCGCGAGACCGTTCCATCCGGTGAGCACCTTGGTATCGACCAGGGGCGGGACGCGCTTGGCACGCGCCTCGCGCAGGGTCGTTCGCGCCTGGTCCAGGAGCGCACGCACCCTCTTCTGATCGGAGCCGAGTTCACTCGCCACAGCATCCAGCGGACGCGCGACGTGCAAGATGTTCTTGCCCTCGAAGTTGCCACGCTCAGTCACGCCGTAGTGAGCCATCACGATGCTGGTGGCGGCGGGTTCGAGCACCGCCGCAATCTCGTCGGGCGACCAGACAAAGAACGTACCCTCCTCCCCCTCGCTATCGGCGTCACTCGCAGCGTAGAAGCCGCCCCCGGGCGCCGGCATGTCGCGTCGCAGATAGTCGAGCGTCTCACGGACGATACGCACGAACTCGTCGGCGCCCGTCACCTGATAGGCTTCGAGATACACGCTCACGAGCTGCGCGTTGTCATACAGCATCTTCTCGAAGTGCGGCACGAGCCACCGGGCGTCGGTGGAGTAGCGGTGGAACCCTCCGCCAATCTGGTCGTACATCCCGCCGCGCGCCATGGCCTCGAGGGTGCGCACGACCATCCGGAGCACTCCGGCATCACCGCTCCGCCGATGGTACCGCAACAGGTAGGCCAGACCGGCCGGCACGGGAAACTTCGGCGCCCGGCCGAAACCTCCATGGGTCGCGTCATAGCGTGACTGGTACTGCCGCACGGCCGTGGTCAGGGTGCCCGGTGGCGGAAGTGTGGGCGCACTGACGTGCTTGGCCAAACGTCGGATCTGCTCGGTCACCTCCGCGGCACGCGCCGCAACGCCGGCCGGATCTTCGTCGTACGCGGCGCGGAGTCGCCCCAACAGCGACAAGAAGCCGACACGGGTACCGCGATCGCCGTCGCGCGCGGGGAAATAGGTTCCCCCGTAGAAGGGCTGGCGTTCCGGGGTCAACCAGACCGTCATGGGCCATCCACCGCCGCCGCGCGACAGCAGGCGGACCGCCTGCATATAGGTATCGTCGACGTCGGGTTGTTCCTCCCGATCGACCTTGATCGCGACGTAGTGCTCGTTGAGATAGCGGGCGATCTCCTCGTCCTCGAACGATTCCTCCTCCATCACGTGACACCAGTGACAGGTGGAATAGCCGACGCTCAGCAGCACGGGCTTGCCTTCGGCGCGCGCGCGCTCGAACGCCTCGTCGCCCCATGGAAACCAATTGACGGGATTGTGGGCGTGCTGCAGCAGGTAGGGACTGGGGCGCAGCATCAACCGATTCGTGTAGCGTGCCGTCCCATCCGGTCGCAGGTGATGCGTGCGCGGCTTGTACTCCGCCCCTTTGGCACCCACGGCGGCCCGCAACTGCTCCTGAAGTGCCGGCGCGTGCTCCTCCGCTCCGGGGAGGCGCTCGCTCGGCGGGGGCAACGCGGTCCCGGGCGCCGCACATGCGCCTCCGAGCGCCAGAACCACCGTCAGCACCAATCCGACCCGACGTCCCTGATCGTCCCCCACCCCGGGACTATAGCGGACCCGGGCGTTCACGGGTACGGCCGGCGCCCGGGTCTTGGGGAATCTTCGCGGAATCTTCAGGGACGCTTGCCGGGTTGGGCGTTCAAGGTCCAATCATAGTCCAGGTACGTGATCGGCGTCTCCGGATCGCGCACGACGGTCCGACCGGCCTCGTCCCGGAGATGGCGCGCGACAAATGCTCGCACGGAACCGGCATCGGCCACGAAGTCGGCGGCGAACCACTCGAAGATGGCCGACAACGCGAGCTTCGGGCTGCGCGTGTCGATCGCGTTCCGGGTGGGATCGTTCACGAAGCGCCGCGCCTCCTCGTCCAACGCCGTGTCGAGATTCGCTCCCGTATACGCCTCACGTCGGAGCTTCGGGCAACTCGAGGACGCGCAGACCAACGCGAAATGCGTACGCGGATCTTTGAACCGCGGGCGCAGGATCTCGTGCTCGATCGCATCGAGCGTGCGGGACGTGCCCGCCACGACGAACGTAAAGCTGCGGAAGATCGAGCGCCGCCGCAGAATGTTCTCGGCCGTATAGCCCTGCAGGACCGCCGACACGATGCCGGCGTTGTAGGCGTTGATCCAGAACGCCTGCGCGTCCTTCGTCACGACATCGCCCACCTCGGCCGACGCCACCCTGGTCAGATACGCATCCAGGGTCTTCTGGTCGCGCGCGGCAAGGTCGCTATAGGCCACACGCCCGTCGGTATCGACATAGCGCTTCAGCAGACCATCCCAGGCGGCCTGGTCGAACCCCGCGCCCGCATGCGTCACCAGGGGCGCTGCCATGAGCACGGCCATCAGCACCGCCGCACCTGCCCCGAACGCCACCAGTGGCCTCCGCATTCGTCACCCCTCACGGACGAGCAGCTCGTCCTCGATCCAACGCACCATCAACCCTGCCGCCGTCTCCGCCGCCGCCTGGTCGTCGAGCGTCGTCGCCAATTCCTCGCACAGGGCTCCGAACGACCCTTCCGCACGCACGACCCGCAGCCCGCGGCATTCGATCTCGTCTGGAGCCGCGACGAACACGCCGAAGTCCTTGCGCCACACGCGAAGGGTGGCCTCCGCCGGCTCTGGCAGCAGCGCACCCTGCGCACCATCCACGTACGCTTGCACCGGCCAGTCTACCGACAGGACCCGCACCGCCGGTGCCAGACGCAGTGGCAACGCGCTCCACTGCTCAGGCGCGATCGCCTGCAGGTCGGCAAGCGTCAGGAGGGCTCCGTCCGCAGCGTCGAACACCTCGAGCTGCGCCCATTCGAGACGTGCGAGGTCAGGCACGTATGGCGGCACACGCCCCGCCGGAAGTTGCGCGAGAAACGCTGGCATATGCGACCCGGCATGGCGCAAAGACGCGTGCGTCGAGGGATGGGCCTCGAGATAGGCATGCGCGAGAGCATCAAAGGCATCGGCGCCCAGCACGCGCGCAACCGCGGGAAAGTCCTCCAACAGCGAACCGATGATGCGCGAACAATACATGTGCGCGTAGATGTCGATGCGCGCACTGCTGTCGAGCGGGTCGCGGCTCTCGACGATGCCAACAACCTCCGCATCCGCCGGCGATCCGTGCGGGCGCTGCAACGTTCGGAAGAAGCGCTCCTCGAGCTCACGCAGATCGCGCATCGTCCCCTCGCACACCGCGCTCGATGCCACGCGCCCGCTCGGCCTCGGCGCACAACTCTTCGAACGAGGGCAGGTGCTCATCCCATTCAATCAAGGTCGAGACACCGGGAAAGCGCGCGAGCGCGCGCTCGTAGAGCGCCCAGACCGGGGCGCTCACGGGGGCGTCATGCGTGTCGAGCAAGTGTGTTCCACGGTCGCTGTGTCCCGCGAGATGAAACTGCCCAATGCGAGCGGCGGGCATCGCCGCCAGGTAGGCGTCGGGATCGAACCCGTGATTCGTAGCGCTCACGTAGATATTGTTGACGTCGAGGAGAATGCCGCAGTCCGCGCGATCAGCCAGCGCGGCAAGGAACTCCCACTCGGACATCGAGGAATGCGCGAACGTGAGATAGCTCGATACGTTCTCGACCAGCATGCGACGACCCAGCGCATCCTGCACCCGACCGATGCGATCGGCCACATGCGCGAGCGCCTCTTCGGTGTAGGGAAGTGGCAGCAGGTCGTGCGCATAGGCGCCGCCGATGCTGCCCCAGCACAGGTGATCGGACACCCACGCGGGCTCGATCCGGCGCGCGAGAGCGGCAAGCGCTCTCAGATAGTCCTGGCTCAGCGGATCAACAGAACCGAGCGACAATGAGACGCCGTGGAGCACGACCGGAGCACACTCACGCGCGCGCTCGAGCACGAGCCGCGGACGCCCCCCGGCAACCATGAAGTTCTCCGAGATGACCTCGAACCAATCGACCCGAGCACTACGGTCGAGCACATGGGAGTAGTGCTCGCGCCGGAGCCCCACGCCACATCCGAGATGCGGAAAGCCATCGATCATGAGCGCCGCATCAGACACGAGCGGCATCGGTGGCGCGGGTGGCCCGCTCCACCGACACCGGCGATCGCGCTTCTGCTACTCCGCGTCCTTCTTCTTGGCCTCGGCCTCGCCGCCGAGTTTCTCACACGCCTCGGCGCTGTCGGCCATGACCCAACCCTTGCCCTTGCACTCGTTCTTGCCGGCGCAGTCGTGCTTGGCGGTCCCGCACTCGGTCTTGCCGCTGCACGCGTTCCCGCCGACGCATTTGACGCCGCCTCCACCGTGCGAGCCCGCCCGCGCAACGGCAGTGCCTCCAAGGATCAATGCGGCGGCCGCGCCCGCGATGACGATACCCTTCCCAACATGGTTCATGTGTTCCCTCCTTCGGTTTTCGCCGCGCCGTCAATGCTCTCGGCAGGCGCGCCGAGTGTCCCGTGTTTGAATCGTCCTTGTCAATATAACTGCCTGAAATCACTCCCAACCCAGAGTGTCCGGGGTCGCATTGTGGCCGTGAGACATGTAACTTTCACCTCACAGTAGCCGATCCCCGATTGAAGGTTACGCGCGGACGCGTAACTCGGCCGGTTCAGCGAACGTAATGACTACACGGAGGCATACGGATCCTGGAAAGAGCGCGCGACGTGCCGCATGGATGGCGCGTGCGCAGGAGGGCGACGGCGAAGCCTATCGCGCCCTCCTCGACGACGTCGGACCGCTGGTATCACACGTCCTCAGTCGTCGCCTTGCCGATCCTGCCGACGCTCAAGATGCCTATCAGGAGACGTTCATTGCGCTGCACCGTGCCCGCCATACATACCAGCCCTCGCGACCACTCGAGCCCTGGTTGCTGGCGATCGCCAAAAACGTTGCCGCCGACTTCGGGCGTCGGAACCGGCGGCGCGCCATGCGCGAGATTTTGATGGAAACGCTACCGGAGCACGCGGTCCAACCGGCACGCGACCTGCGCATGCGATTTCAACGTGCACTTGCAAGTCTGCCGGCCACCCAGCGGGACGCGCTCTTCCTGCTGAAGCTGGATGGACTGTCGGTGACGGAGGCGGCCGCCAAAGCCGGAACATCCCCGGGGGCGCTCAAGGTCCGCGCCCATCGCGCACAGGCGACGCTCCGGACCCTGATCCAACCGTGAACACCGGAGAGAAGGATCGCTCCCAAAGGGGCGGCACCGATCGCTCCCAAAGGGGCGACGGGGATCGCTCCCAAAGGGGCGACGGGGATCGCTCCCAAAGGGGCGACGGGGATCGCTCCCAAAGGGGCGACGGGGATCGCTCCCGGCAGCACGAGGCGCTCGTCAGCCGCCTCGTTGCCGACGCACATCCGGTACGCCGACTCTGGCCGCCCGCGGTCCGCATGGCTGTATGGATGGCGCTGGCGGCGGCGACGGCCGGGGTATTCGCCGCCCGGAACCACCTCCCAACAACAGGAACTCGCCTGTCCGAACCCCTGTTCGCCACGCAAGTAGCCAGTCTCCTGGTGGCAGCCTGCTGGTGCGGGTGGCTGACGTTGTGTGCTGCCGTGCCGGGACGGGAACCGCGGACACCCGCCGTCGTCGCGACGATCCTGCTGGTCGGATCATCCATCCTGCTCGCGTTCGGCCTGGCCCCGGAAACACTCGGCGACCCACGCTCCTTCGTGCAGACGGGCACCATGTGTACCGGAGTCACCCTCGGACTCGGCTCGATTCCCTGGATCGCTGGTCTGGTAGCGCTCCGCCGCGGAGCACCCGTGGGACCACGACTCGCGGCGGCGCTCGCAGGGTCCGCCGCACTCCTGACCGCGGCGGCGGCGATGCGCACGGTGTGCCCTCTCGGCGATGCACGCTGGCACTGGCTGGCATGGCACGTCCTACCGATCGCCGCCGCCGCCGTGGTGTCGGCGGCGCTGGCGCACCACTTGATTCGGCCCCAGCGCAAATTCGATTTCGAGGAAGCCTGACGAGAGGACACGGACGATGGAACGTATCGAAATCGAACGACAGGTGCAGGCACGCTACGGCGCAGCGGCCCGCGAGACCGAAGGAGCGCTGTGCTGCCCCGTCGAGTACGACAGCACCCTCCTCGAGATCATTCCCGATGAAGTGCTCGCCGTCGACTATGGCTGCGGCGACCCGTCGCGACATGTGCACCCAGGCGAGACCGTGCTCGATCTCGGCTCCGGATCGGGCAAGAGCTGCTTCATCGCCGCGCAGATCGTCGGACCTGCCGGCCGCGTCATCGGCATCGATCAGAACCAGGAGATGCTCGCCCTGGCCCGGCGCCATCAATCCACGGTTGCGACGCGGCTCGGTTACGACAATGTGACGTTCCAACGCGCACGCATTCAGGACCTGGCCACCGATCTCGATGCGGTGGAGAGACACCTTCACGATCATCCGATTGCATCCCTCGAAGCGCTGCAGGATCTCGAGCGGCGTCAGCAGGAGCAGTGTCGCGCGCACCCGCTGGTCGCTGACGGGACCGTGGATGTCGTAATGTCCAACTGCGTCCTGAATCTCGTCGCCGACGAGCAGAAGGAACAACTGCTCCATGAGATCCATCGCGTGCTGGCGCGAGGCGGGCGCGCGATCATCTCCGACATCGTAGCCGACGAGCCCATCCCAGCGCGCTTGAAGCAGGACCCGGAACTCTGGTCGGGATGCATCTCCGGTGCGTTCGAAGAGCACGCGTTTCTCGAAGCGTTCGAGCGCGCCGGCTTCCACGGCATGGAGATCCTCGAACGCGGAGATTGTCCCTGGCGTACCGTCGAGGGCATCGAGTTCCGTTCGGTCACCATCGCCGCGCGCAAAGGCAAGGACGGCCCCTGTTGGGACCGCAATCAGGCCGTGATCTACCGCGGGCCGTGGCGAGCGGTCACCGACGACGACGGGCATACATTGCACCGGGGCGTCCCCATGGCGGTGTGCGCGAAGACCTACGAGATCTATACGCGTGCGCCCTACGCCGACGCGATCCTTCCGGTCCCTCCACGCGTCACAGTCCCACCCGAAGACGCGGTTGCCTTCGACTGCAGCGGCGATCGTCGCCGCCCACCGCGGGAGACCAAGGGCCAGGCCTACCGCGCCACCACCGACGTCGCCGGCTCCTGTTGCCCGAGCGGGTAGTGCGCGCTGCGAGCGACATCGGGCATCGCGTCGAAGCCGCGGCGCCGGAGGGCTTCGACGCCACCCTGACGATGCACGATCACGCGCCCATCCACCGCGGCTCGGTCACGGTCCTGCAGGTGAACGTCGGCAAGCTCTGCAACCAGGCCTGTCACCACTGTCACGTCGATGCCGGACCGAAGCGCACCGAGGTGATGACGCCCGCCACCGCCGAACGCGTCTTGGCCCTGGTGGACGCGAGCCCCGAGATTACCACGGTCGATCTCACCGGCGGCGCACCCGAGCTGAATCCGAGCTTCCGGATGCTGGTCCACGGGCTCCACGCCATGGGGCGGCGGGTCCAGGTCCGATGCAACCTGACGGTGCTCTTCGTCCCTGGCATGAGCGATCTCCCCGAATTCTACCGTGATCACGGCGTACACCTGATCTGCTCGCTCCCCTGCTACACCAGCGACAACGTCGATCGCCAGCGCGGTCGCGGCGTCTTCTCGGAGAGCATCCGCGCGCTGCAACGCCTGAACGAGTTCGGATACGGACGTCCGGGCTCCGACCTGCGCCTCGATCTGGTCTACAATCCGCTTGGCGCGTTCCTTCCCCCCGCGCAGGCCGAGTTGGAAGCGCGTTACACGACCGAGCTGCAGGAACAGTTTGGCATCGTCTTCAACGACCTCATCGTCATCACCAACATGCCGATCAAACGTTTCGCCGAAATGCTCGACCGCCAGGGAGCGCTCGCCTCCTATATGGGATTGCTGGTGAACCACTTCAATCCTCGAACGGTCGGGCAGGTGATGTGCCGCGCCCTCCTCAGCGTCGGGTGGGACGGCCGCCTCTACGACTGCGACTTCAACCAGATGCTGGATCTCCCGCTCGACGGCCCAGCCACGATCTGGGACATCGCAAGCTGCCGCGAGTTCGCCGGCCGACGGATCACGACCGCCGCGCATTGCTTTGGATGCACGGCCGGAGCCGGCTCGAGCTGCGGTGGGTCGCTGCAGTAGGCGCTCCGAGCCTCCCCTCCCCCGCTACCCCCGATTGAAGCCATCGACGGAAGTTGATTTGATGGCTGTTCTAGATGGTGACGCCCAGGCGGCACCCGGAGGGGGAACGACATGTCAGGCACAGATGCGGGTGGGCGACGCTACGGTACGTGGATACTTCTCTTGGCCGTGCTGTGGATCGGATGCGCAATGACGTTCGCGAGCTGCGGCAGCGACGGGTCCTCTGACGGCAGTCTCTGTAGCCAGTGCGGCACAACGGACGGGTCGTGCATCTCACCCCATTTCGTGACGGATCAAAGCCCAGATTCCGAGAAGCTCCTGTGCAACGTCGCGGCCGGGGACGAGACGTTCGGGCCTCCCTGCAGCGTCGCCCTCCTGTGTCTACGCAAACTCGACAGCGCGCAACGACGATGTTTCCCCGCCACAGAGACGGATGCGACCGTAGCCGCCGCGGCATTCCAATGTGACGGCTCGCGTCCCAATACCGAAGTTCGAGTATGCGGCAACGGCACGACGGAAAGCGGCGAAGAATGCGACGACGGCAACACCACTGCGGGCGACGGCTGCGATGAGGAGTGCCAGAGCGAGCCCGCATGCGGCGACGGCACGGTCGACGAAGGCGAGGAGTGCGACGACGGCAATACGACTGCCGGCGATGGCTGCGACGCGACATGCCAGAATGAATCGACATGCGGCAACGGCACGGTCGATGACGGCGAGGAATGCGATGACTCGGGCGAGTCGGCGACCTGCAACGACGACTGCACGACGGCCATCTGCGGCGATGGGAAGTTCAACGATACAGCCGGAGAAACCTGCGATGGCGCGGATCTCGACGACACCGTGTGCGACGACGTCTGCGACGAGGCCAATCCGGACCTTCCCGTAGGCGGCGTCCTGGGTTGCAACGTGAACTGCCTGGCGTTTGATGCGACGAATTGTACGAACTGCGTGTTTCTGCCGTGAACGTGGGTAGCCAGGGCATCTGGGACTGAACTGACCGGTATCGCACCGCCAGCCAACTGGGGATTCGGGCACTCGCAGCCCGAATCCCCAGTTGAGGCCGGATCCACTTCACGCCTTGATCTTCGGAGGATCCCTACGATATTGTGCCTCGTCACCGGGCACTCGGGAGATGGCCTAAGGAGGAGTGGAGATGGAGTTGCCAAAGTGCCAGAAGTGCAACGATGGACTGCTGATCCCTCTGTCCGACTACGGCCAGGAGGGCGCGTCCGTCATGTTCAAGGCGTGGGTCTGCACCAACCCGGAGTGCGGCTTTTCGCTCCGCGTCGACAAGGGCGACGTCAGCTACGGCAGGAAGCCAGAGCAGAAGCACTGAGGATCCGACAACAGAGCCCCTGAGGATCCGGCAACAGGGGCCCTGAGGATCAGGCAACCGGGCCCCTGAGGACCCCCGCCAACCGGGCACCTGAGAATCCGCTGATGGGCGCCTGAGGCCCCGCTGATTCTTGCCCAGTCACGGGACCTCCCGTATCGTATCGGCGTGGACTTCGATCTGACCTCTGAGCAGGAGCTGTTGCGCCGCACGGTGCGCGAGTTCGCCGAGGGCGAGATCGCCCCCCGCGCAGCCGAGCTGAACGCCAAGGAAGAATTCTCGTGTGAGCTTACCCGCGCCATGGGCGAGCTGGGCTTGTTCGGCGTCACGGTGTCGCCGGAGTACGGCGGCCAGGGACTCGACTACCTGTCGTACATCATCGCCGTGGAGGAGTTGGCGCGGGTGGATGGCTCGCATGCCGCCACGGTGGCCGCCGAGAACTCTCTCGGGATTGGTCCGCTCTACTACTACGGCACCGAAGCCCAGAAACGCCGCTATCTCCCCGACCTGTGTTCCGGAAAGGCCCTCTGGGGCTTTGGCCTGACCGAACCGTCCGCCGGATCCGACGCCGGGGGCACCAAGACGACGGCGCGTCTGGACGGCGATCAGTGGATCGTCAACGGCGGCAAGACCTTCATCACCAACGGGGGCTCGCCCATGACCCTCGGCGCGACGGTCCAATGTGTGACCGATACCGGGCCCGACGGGAAGAAGGAGTATTCGTGCATCCTCGTGGAGCACGGCACGCCGGGCTTCACGACGCGCACGATGCACGGAAAGCTGGTGTGGCGCGCCTCCAATACGGCCGAGCTCTTCTTCGACGACGTCAGCGTGTCACGCGAGAACACCCTCGGCGACCGGGGCAGCGGCTTCCACCTGATGCTGGAAACTCTCGACAGCGGCCGGCTCTCGATCGCAGCCATGGGAGTTGGCGGCGCGCAGGGCGCGTATGAGGCCGCCCTCGCCTACGCGCGTGAGCGCCAACAGTTCGGCACGCCAATCGGGCAGTTCCAGGCCAACGCTTTCAAGCTCGCCGACATGGCCACCGAAATCGAGCTGGTCCGGAATCTCCTCTACAAGGCCTGCTGGCTCCGGGACCAGGGACGCCCCTTCCGGAAGGAAGCCGCGATGGCCAAGCTCTGGTCCTCGGAGGTCATGCACCGCGTGACCCACGCCGCGGTCCAGCTCCATGGTGGCTACGGCCTCATGGAGGAGTATCCCGTGGCCCGCTTCTATCGGGATCAGCGCCTGCTCGAGATCGGCGAGGGGACGTCAGAAGTCCAGCGACTCGTGATCTCGCGGCTCATCGGCTGCTACGACTGAGCACCCTGGCTGGCGGCGACTGAGCACCCTGGCTGGCGCCGATTGAGCACCCCGGCTGGCGCCGACTGAGCACTCTCACCGGATCAGACCCTGCAGTGTCTTGAACTCGGGCGCCTCTGCGGTCCGCACGAGTTCGAGAAGCACACTCTCGGACGTGCCGGGAATCACCCCTGCCCCGCGCATCTTCTCCCAGGCGGTCTCGACATCCGCGGCGTGCCGCGCGGACGTGGCATCGCGCGGGAGATGCACCTGCTGGCCGGCGGCAAGCAGATCGTGGGCGGTCTGATTCACACATGCGTGCGTCTCGAGACCGCTCAGGATCACCTGCTGGCGTCCCAGCCGGGTGAGGGTGTCCATGAACGCGGGCTCCCCGACACAACTGAGCGTCATCTTCTCGAACCGATGCGTGTCAGCGGGAAGATGCTCGAGCAGCTCCGGCACGGTATGCCCGAGACCCTGGGGGTACTGCTCGGTGACCAGCACAGGAAGACCGAGCGCCGCGGCGCCCTGGACGAGCCGCAGTACGCTTGCCAGCATGCGCTCGAAGTCGTGAAGGACCGAGCGGTACCGCTCCTGTACGTCGATGACGACCAACACGGCCCGGTCGCGGTCCAGCAGCGCGGGATGGCGGGTGGTCGTCGCCACGTCTCAGTGCCGCGTCAGGCTGGCCTCGTCGGAATCGAGACCGAGAATCGGTCCGAGGGCGGCGCAGGCCTCGCCCAGCGGCCCGTCGATGGTATCGCTGACGAGTTGCTCCACGGCCGCCAGGTCGTCCGGACCAGGCGGCTCCGACTCGTGGTGCATACCGTGCAACGCCCAGGCCACGGTGCTCAAGCGGCTGCGAACCTCACTGAGGAGGCCCAAAACCCGTTCTGGTGACATTTCGGGTCCCTTGCTCTGCTCGCTCATTGGGCTCCTCCTGGCTGCGGGATTGGGCAGGCTACACGGCGCAATGCCGGCTCACAGTGTACGCGGACCGTCTCGATCCGGCAATTGAACAAAAAGATCCTCAATGAGTGCCATGATGACCGGCTGGTGCCGGCAACACGATCTGCTGCGCCACTTTTGCCGCGCTCCCACGAACACAGGCGCATCGGCGATTGTAGATACCGGTCCAGAGCGTCGAAGTCTCCACCGAGGCTTCCGTCAGGAGCACCGCCTCGTCGATCGGTGCAAGTGCCGCCTCGATGGCGCGCCCGAGCGACGGGGTCTTCGCAGGCACCAGGAACGCCTCGGTGCAGTCGCATCCTTCGGCGCCCGTCGCCAGCACCATGGTCGGCAAGCGCGCATCGGCGCCGGCCACACCGGCCAGGTCCCCTGCCCGCACGGTACACCCCACGACCAGCGCCGCACTGACCACGACAGACAGGATCATGGCTCCGAGACGCACGAAACGGCGATGGGAAACATCGGTCGACTTCATCGGAAGGTCGGAAGCGCGGTGTCCGGAGCTACTTGACGATGACCGCCGACTCGATCACCACCGGCGTCGTCGGCACGTTACGATGCGGCGGCTTGGGCGCCGTCGCCACGCCCTCGATGGCCGTAACGACATCCATGCCGTCGACCACCTTTCCAAAGACCGCGTAGCCGAAGCCCCCGGCCGTCGTGTCGCGATGATCGAGTGCTACGTTGTCACGCACGTTGATGAAGAACTGGGCGGTGGCGCTATCGACGACACCCGTGCGGGCCATGGCGATGGAGCCGACGACGTTCTTCAGGCCGTTGGTGGCCTCGTTCTTGATCGGGGCCTGCGCGGGCTTCTGCTGCAGATCGGCGGTGAACCCGCCCCCCTGAATCATGAACTTGGGAATGACGCGATGGAAGATCGTGCCGTCGTAGTGCTTCGACTCCACGTACTTCAGGAAGTTCGCCACGGTGAGCGGCGCCTTCGTCCGATCGAGCTCGAGCGTGATCTCACCTTTGGACGTCTTGAGCATGACCTTGGGGCTCGGATCCTGAGCCGCATCCGGCGCGGACGGCTCAGCCGCGCCCGCCAGTCCTGTACATGCCAGCATGAAGGCACACGCCGCCGCCATTGTTTGCTTGATCATGATCGATCGCCCTCCCAGGAATGGTCGATAATTGATGATGCGTTGGTGATGCGGAGGGGATCGTATTTCACGCGCTTCCGGGCGGGTCAAGAAACCTGCACGCTCGCAGCGTCGATCTCTTCACCCATCTCCAGAGAGAAGCCGAGCGCCTCGACCATGCGATGCGTCGGCCCCGTCGCCAGGCCCGTCGTCGTGAGATAGCCCTCGATGAACACCGAGTTTGCCGGGTAGAGCGCCAGCGCCTGCCAGTCACCGAGATTCCGCTCCCGCCCCCCTGCGGCCCGAATATCGCTCGCGGGGTTCGTGAACCGGAAGAGTGCGAGGGCCTTCAATGCCTTGGGCGCCGCGACGGAAGGCGCCTCGCCCAGCGGTGTCCCACCCACCGGGTGCAGGAAGTTGACGGGCAGCGACTCCGTCTCGATCTCCCGCAGGGCAAACGCGAGATCGACGATGTCCTCGTCGGTCTCGCCCATGCCGATGATGCCGCCGCAGCACGTCGCCATACCGGCCGCCTTCACGGCGCGCACGGTGCGCAGGCGATCGGCGTAGGTATGCGTCGAGCAGATCTGCTCGTGAAAGCGCTCGCTCGTATTCAGGTTGTGGTTCACCCACCCAACACCGGATTCTTTCAACGCGCCCGCCTGCGCATCGTCGAGGAGGCCCAGGGAGACGCAGATCTCCATGTCGGGGAACTCGCCTTTGATCGCACGTGTCGCGCGCGTGAGATGAGAAATGTCGCGTGCACTCGGACCCCGACCGCTGGTGACCATGCAGTAGCGTCGGGCACCGCGCGTCGCGGCCGCGCGCGCGCCGGCAACGAGCTCGTCGTGCGGCAGTAGTGGATAGGTGTCGATCTCGGCCGACGAGACCGCCGACTGTGAACAGTAGTTGCAGTCCTCGGGACAGAGTCCACTGCGCGCGTTCTTCAGCATGCAAAGCTTCACGCGCCGCCCCCAGTAGTGCTCCCGCACGCGAAACGCCGCGAGGAGAATCTCGCGCAGATCGTCGTCGGGTGCGCTGAGCACCCGCAACGCCTCACTTCTGGTCAGCGCCGCACCCGCCAGTGCCCGATCGGCGTACGCGTCGTAGGTCGGGTGGCTCACGACCACCCCTGTTGCTCGGCGTAGAAGAACGGCCCGCCGAGGTGCATGGCGAAACCGATCGCATAGACGAAAGCCAGATCGGCTTCTTCTTTGCTTGCGACGATACCTGCATCGAGAAGAGCTTGCGCCTTCGTCCAGACCGCGCGGTTGCACCGCTCGACGATCTGCTCCGGACTGGCGACGCTCGTGCCGCGGGTGCCGGCGAGGGTCTCGAGCTCCGCGAAGGGCGCACCCTTCTTGCCCCCCGCGTAGTCATAGAAGCCACCGTCCGACTTCACTCCGAACCGACCTCGATCGCGAAGGAGACAGACCAGTGGCAGCTCGGTCGGCTTCTCGTTGGCCGCGATCGTGTCGAACATGCCCGCCGCGACGTCGATCCCAGCGGAGTCGGCGACCTCGAACGGTCCCATCGGATAGACCACCCCACGCATGACCGCGTCGATCGTCTCGAGAGGCGTCCCCTCGCGATAAAGTGTTTCGGCCTCGCGAAAGTACTCCGCCAGCGCCGCGTTCACGAGGAAGCCCGGCGAACCGTCGGCCAACACCACGGGCACCTTCCCGATCTTCCGCACGAAACCGTGAAGTGCGGCAAGGGCCTCGGGCTTCGTCGCCTCGGTGCGCACCACCTCGACCAGCGCCCGCAGCGGGTGCTCGGCGGGACTGAAGAAGTGCAGATTCACGAGCCGCGCCGGATCTCCGCCACCTTCGGCGAAATACGCGCCGAGGAATCCGGGACCCATCGAGCTGCTGTTCGAGCTGACGATGGCGTCGGACTGCAGCACGCCGGCCAACTCGCGATAGAAGCTGGCCTTGGCCTCCGGATCTTCCTTGCGGGCCTCGATCACCAGATCGCAGCCGGCCAACCCGGCAACCTCGGTCACTACCTGGACCGACGCCACTTCCCGATCGGCGTCCTCGGCGGTGATCTTTCCACGCTTGATGAGGATGTCGTACTTCTGGCGCATACGACCCGGCGCCCCGGCGACCAGTGCCGGCACGGGCACGTGCCCGACCACGTCGTACCCGGCCCGCCGCGCCAGGAACGCGATCGCGCTGCCCATATACCCGTCGAACCCATCGACCCCGACCGTGCGGATCGGACGCGCCGACACCTCCGCGAGCGCCCGAGGCAACTTGTTCACCCGCTGCTGGGTGAAGAAGAAGCGCATCCCGGCCTTGCCCTCAGCCGAGTCTGCCACCTCGAGAAAGCGATCGCGCTCGAGCTGGATGCCGTCCTTCAACGACATGGCCACACCCTTGGTGATGACGTCGAGGGCCACGTAGGGCGCTCGTGGGTTCTCCCGACCCTGCGTCGCCTTCTGGATGCTCGGCAGCAGAAGAGGTGCCACGTCCCCGGCCATCGACAAATCGGGCGTCGGACGGGCGAGTGTCGGCAGGTCGTCGCGGACGAAGCGTGCGGCAAAGCTCTCCAGGGTCTCCCCCTCGGGGACGATCGCGTCGATCATCCGCAGGGGTGCCGCCTTCGCCACGCCCAACGTCTTTCCCTGGAGGATGATCGAAAGGGCCGCATCGCCCTTGATCGGATCCTCTGCGTTCACCAATCCGCAGCGACGCGGCAAACGCTGGGTGCCGCCGAGGCCGGGAAAGATGTTCAGACGGATCTCCGGGAATCCCACCGACGACCGACTCGTCGCCACGATCCCGCGACAGGCGAGCGCCAGCTCGTAGATACCGCCGAGACATACACCGTCGACGGCGGCGACCCAGGGAACGGGGCTCTCTTCGATGGCGTAGAGCACCTCGTGACCGCGATCGATCATCGCGGTCAGATCGGCGGAACTCCCCTGCAGAAGCTCGCCGATGTTTGCGCCGGCTCCGAGACCATACCGGTTTCCTTGCAGCACCACGCCGAGGAGTGGCTCCTGCGCGTGGCGCGCGGTCAGCTCGGTGACGACCTGCTCGAGATCCTCGATGGCGCCGCGCGACAGCGTGTTCATTCCACCTTGATCAAAGGTGACGAAGGCGATGCCCTGTTCGATGCGTGAGCTACAGCTTCCCATGCGCTCCTACATGCCGTGCTCATGGGCCTTGTCAACCCCTTCGTCGTTCACGTTCACAAGCGGCCCGCGTTTGTATCCGGACCACGTCGCGCCTATCACGTCCATGTGGGTCGGCGCCGTATCCTGTTGATCACCGTCACGCTTCTCATCCTGACCGTCGCCGTGTTGGTGGTGCTGCCCCTCGTCCTCGCGCCTCTCGCCAGCCAACGCCTGTCGGCAGCGGTGGGAGCACCCGTCCACGTTGGTCGCGTCACCCTGAGCGTCTTCGGGCCGCGAATCAGTGCCCACGGCATCACCCTGCGCCTCGCCGAGCAACAAGACCCCGTGGCCAAGCTCGGGGGCATCCACGCCGACCTGGCGCTCAAGCGGCTGCTTCGCGGTGAGCTCGCACTCGACAGCTTGACCCTCGAGCAACCCCACCTCACCGTCCGCCGTACGGGAGCCGGCGACCTCAACCTCGCCGCCCTGCTGCCCCCCGAGCCCGAGGGACCGCCGGCGCCCACGCCGGAGGATCACGTCCCCGACCCGACGCCGATCGACATCGACACGCTCCGTCTGCGCGACGGGACGGTCGAGTTTCACGACGAAACGACGACCCCACCCATCGCCACCGTCGCCCGCATCGACAGCGCCAACGCCGACGGTCTCCATCTGACCCTCGGGGGGCAGGCACAGCTCACACTCCGGATGACCAGCCGCATCGACGACGATACCTTCGACCTGGAGCTCACCTACGAAGCAGCCGGGGATGATTCGAATCTCGCCGCACGCCTGCGCACGACCGGGGCGTCCCTCGCCAGCGTCCTGATCCACGCCCGTCTCGCATGGGAGCACGTCGCGGGCACGGTCGATGCCGAGGTCACGTACGATCGCATCGTGGAGGACGGCACGCTCAGCACACATCGGGTGAGCCTCGATGCGACCGGAGCCGATCTCGCGCTGGCCGATAGCGCCGCCGAAGAAGCGACCTTTCGCGCCGAGACGGCGACGCTGACCGACCTGACGATCGATCTGGGGGCGCAGCACGTCGATCTCGGCACGATCGAGGCCGAAGACTTCTGGGCGCTCGCCTACCAGGACGACATCGGACTGCACCTGCCCTTCGTCAACCCCGCACCGGAGGATGAGCCCGAATCAACCTGGACGACGGCGCTTGGCACCGTCACCCTGGGTACGGGGACGCTGTTGCTCCGCAACCTGCCACCGGGGTCGCCCGATCTCCCGATCGCCGTCCGCTCCGGGCGGATCGCAACGGAGGACGACGCGGTCCGATTCGTCTTCGATACCGCGGTCGGCGATGGGACGATTGGCATCGACGGCCTCGCCCGCTCCGAAGCGACCACCGTCAAACTCGCGATCGAGGCGCTCGATCTTCCCGCCGTCGCCTCGCACCTGGAACTCCCGATCTCGTTCGCGAGCGGGACGGTCGGCGGAACGCTCGACGGCCTCTTTCAAGAGGGGCCAGCTCGTTTTCACGGACATGTCGTCGCCAACGACGTCAAGAGCGCCGCGAGCGCCGCCCACCCCGAAGAGGTGTTCGCGTGGGCTACGCTGGAGGTCGATCTCGCCGAGAGCACCTTCGCGCCACCGAACATCCACGCCACGAACGCGACGCTCACATGGCCGTATCTGATGCTGCATCGACGCCCGGACGGGGTGTATCCATTTACGGGCGTGCAGACGACACCGGAGACCGGCGATGCGTCCCGGGCGACCGCGTCGGATGCACCACGGTTCGTCCTCGATCGAGGCACCATCGCGCACGGGCGCGTCGAGTTCTACGACACCGTCTTCGATGACGCCTACGGCGCGGACATCCTGGAGCTCGGCGGAACAGTCGAGACACTCCGTGTCGCACCGGTTACCGTCGGTCGCTTCGACCTCGAAGGGTCGATCGACGAGCTCTCTCCCATCGAAGCCAGCGGCGACATTGGCGCCGACCGCATGGATCTCACGTTCGGGGTCGATCGGCTGCGGCTGAAACCACTCAGCCGCTACATCGAACCGGGCATCAACTATGCGGTCACGGCGGGGACGGCGTCGATCGACACCGCGGTCGAAGGCGATGATGTGACGGTCACGGCCGAAAACGACATCCAGCTGTCACGGCTGAAGCTACGCGCGCAGGGCGTCGATCCCTTCAAGGGCGAGCTCGGGGTCGCACTCCCCATCGCACTCTCACTGATGAAAGATTCGCGCGGACGCATCGCGCTCGATCTACCCGTCACCGTCAATCTGGACACGCAGGAGTACGAGCTCGGCCCCTCGATCATCGCGGCGATCCAACAGGCACTGCTCGGCACGCTGCTCTCCCCCGTCCGGATTCTCGGCTCCGTGTTGCTCGGAGATGACGGCGAGGTCTTCGACCTGAAGCCGGTGCCATTCGAACCCGGTAGCATCGCCTTGAGCGGCGAAGGCAGTGAGCGCGTCGCACAGCTCGCCCGCCTCCTCGAACGCCACGCCGGATTGAACCTCGTACTCCTGCCGCAGACGACCAAGGCCGACGCCGAGGCACTTGCGAATACCGGGGACACGGCGTCCGCCACGACCGACCCGAAAGCACTCGCGACCACCCGCGCGGAGATCATTCAGCAGACGCTGCGCGAGGCCTACAGCCTCGATCCCAAGCGAGTCGAGGCGCGCAATCCACGCGCCGACGGTCGCAAGGACGCCATCCCCAGCGTCGACATCCAGCTCCGCAGCGATTGAGCGCGGCGCAGAAATTTCTGGACACCTCCCCGCGCCGGGACTAGGCTGGTCCCACACTTCCCGATCGGAGCTCACACAGGCTCCGGAGACGGTGCAGCCGTTGATCGGGGTCGGAGGATGGCACCGGCGGTCATCCTGCGATGGCGGAACGTTGGTGACCGCCTGGTCCGGGCGCCGAAAGAAAGGAGGTGATCCAGTGACGTTTTTCTCTACGGTGATTTGTGAGGTGGTAGCCTCGTAGGGTCAGACCCAAGTTTCACGTCGCTGGGTCACCCTTCGGGGACCCAGGTACCACCGAGCCCCGATAGCTTCCGCTACACCAGCGGGACGACCATTCCGGTCGTAGCAGGCTATCGGGGCTTTTCTTTGCGCGCAGCTTTGTAGAACCCGCCCGGCTCAGCAGCCCTCGCAACGATCCGATTGCGCGGCTCGACTCCACCGCCGCATGACAACCCAGCTGGGAACGGCGATCGCGATGGCCCCCAGCCCGATCATCACCGGATCGTCGAAGCGCGCCAGGGGCGCGGCGACCGCCACCCCAAGCACGGACGCCACCGCAAGAGGAAGACCGCAACACAGGAACAGCGAGGCAACGACGCCGACGATTCCGGCCTTCGCGACCTGGGCAACGCCGCTCCCGGGCGCCACCTGGCCCGGCACCGCCATCGGTGGACCGCCCAATGCCTCGAACGCCGCGGCGTCGGGTCCGCGAGCGATCAGGCGAAGCATTCCGACTTCCGGCGACGCGACGATGTCGAAGCTCACCCCGCTACAGCATTGGCGCTCGAACTCCACGAATTCGTCGAGCTGAGCCCGCATTGTCGCCCCAGCATCGAAGTCCCAGGCAATGCCGTCGGGCAGATCCTGGCGACGCCGCACCAACGGCAGCAGCTCGGTGCGCAGCGCCTCGATCCGCGCCCGCAGTTCGTCGGGCGGCAGGCTGCAGACGCTTTCACAACCGCACGCATCGTCACTCATGGCGGTTCTCCTTCCCCATCTGCACACGACCCTAGCTCTTCAAGTGCGCTTCAAGTCAAGACCTCCCCACGCATTCCGCCCGTGCCGGCGCGCGCGGTTTGCCCCACCCCAGGGCCCGTGGCAGAAACCCGACACATTCGAATCATCCGAAGGAAGGAGCACGCGCATGCAACTCGTTCAGGGGAAAGTCGCCGTCATTACGGGGTCGGGTCGTGGCATCGGCCGCGCGACCGCCGAGCTGTTCGCCCAGCACGGCGCGCGCGTGATCGTAAACGATCTCAATCAGGACGTCGCTGAAGAAGCCGCGGCGGCGATTCGCGCCACCGGTGGCGAAGCGCATGCGATCGGGGGCTCGATCACCGATGCGGCGTTTCCCGAACAGCTCGTGAAGAAGGCCATCGACGCCTGCGGGACGCTCGACATCATCGTCAACAATGCCGGCTACACGCATGACGGCGTCATTCACAAGATGTCCGACGAGCAATGGTACGCGATGATCGATGTGCACCTGACCGGCCCGTTCCGCCTCCTCCGCGCCGCCTCGATGTACTGGCGCGACTGGGCGAAGGCCGAGATCGCCAACGAGCAACACGTGGTCCGCAAAGTCGTCAATGTGTCATCGACGTCGGGGGTCGCGGGGAACGCCGGCCAGGTGAACTATGCCGCCGGGAAGATGGGCATCGTCGGGGTGACGAAGACGATGGCCAAGGAATGGGGCCGCTTGAACATCAACGTCAATGCGGTCGCCTACGGATTCATCGAAACCCGCCTGACGGCGGCCAAAGACGCCGGCGCCAAGGAAGAAGTCGATGGCCAGGTCGTCGAGCTCGGCATTCCGGAGAAGATGCGCCAGGCCGCGCGCACGGTCATTCCCCTCGGAAGAGCCGGAACGCCGGAAGAGGCCGCCGGCCCGGTACTGTTCCTCGCGTCCCCCCTCGCCGACTACGTCACCGGACATACGGTGCTCGTCACCGGCGGGAGTTACATGTAGCCGTCGCGGCGTCCCAGGCCACTCGAGGCGACACGCCCGCGATGCGAGGCTTCATCCTTCAGCCCACCTACCGGGTCGTCCGGGGTCATCCCGAGGTCCACCTCTACGGGACGCTCGAGAGCGGCGAATCCTTCTGCGTCATCGACGATCGCGAGCAGCCCTACTTCTTCATCCCGGCGGCACGCGCGGACGCCGTGCCGGCAGGCGCCGCCACGGTCACCGACACCGACCTCCGCGCATTCGACGGCACACGCGTGGCACGGGTGCGCGTCACGCTCCCCGGGGACGTCCCACCTCTCCGGCAACGCCTCGGTCGCGCCGGCGTCCCCTGCTTCGAGGCGGACCTCCGTTTCGCGTATCGTTTTCTCATCGACCGGAACTTGCGGACGGCGATCGAGATCGACGGCGACGCGCAGCCCGGTCATGGCATCGCCCACGTCTTCCGCAACCCGACACTCCGCCCAGCGCACTTTGCGCCCACGCTCCGCGTGCTGTCGATCGACATCGAGACCGATCCCCATGCCCAGCAGTTGTTCGCCATCGCGCTTGCCGGCGTCGGCACACCCCGCGTCCTGATGGTGGGCGACGGGCCCCTCCGCAATACGGAGTGTCTCCCGGACGAGCAGGCGGTCCTCCGACGCTTCTACGACGTCCTCGCCGAGCTCGACCCGGACGTGATCACCGGCTGGAACGTCGTCGGCTTCGACCTCACGGTACTCCGACGACTCAGCCAGAAGTACGGCCTCCCGTTCCGGATCGGACGCACCGACGAAGAAACGACGATCCAACGCGATCAGAGCTTCACGCGGGAATCCCGAGCCAGTGCCCCCGGACGCCAGATTCTCGACGGGCTCGCCCTGACGCGCTCGGCGTTCCTGCGCCTCGACGACTACAAGCTCGAGACCGCCGCCCAGACCTTTCTCGGGAAGGGCAAACTCCTGACCGGCGATGGGCGTGGACACGAGATCGGGCGACTCTTTCGCGAGGACCGTCAACGTCTGGCGGACTACAACCTCCGCGACGCCGAGCTGGTCCTCGAAATCCTCGAGAATCAACATCTCGTCGAGCTCGCCATCTCGCGGAGCCTCCTCACGGGGATGCAGCTCGACCGGGTCGGCGCCAGCATCGCCTCTGTCGATTCACTCTATCTCGGCGCGCTCCGACAGCGCGGCTACGTCGCGCCCTCGGTCTCCGGTGATCACCACACCGGCGCGGCCATCATGGGCGGCGCCGTGCTCGACTCCACACCCGGCCTGTTCCGGAACATCCTCGTCTTCGATTTCAAGAGCCTGTACCCGAGCATCATCCGCACGTTCAACATCGACCCACTGGCCCACGTCCCATCACCAACCAAGCGCCCGAAGCACCCCCTCGTGCGCACACCGAACGGCACCTGCTTCTTGCGTGAGCCTGCCATCCTGCCCGGCATCGTCACCCGCCTCTGGGAAGAGCGCGACGCAGCCCGTCAGGCCGGCGATACGCTGGCGGCCAATGCCATCAAGATTCTCATGAACTCCCTCTATGGGGTCCTCGCGGCCTCGACGTGTCGCTTCTTCTCGCCCGCCGTGGCAAACGCGATCACGCAGACAGGGCAACACCTGATCCATCTCGCGGCAGACGAGGTCCGTCGGCTCGGGTACGTCGTGATCTATGGTGACACCGATTCGCTGTTCGTCGACCCGCACGAGACCGACCCCGACCGCGCCGCCGCGCGCGCTCGCGAGATACTGGCCGCGGTGAGTGCGGCACTCGAGAAGCGACTCCGGGACGAGTTCGACGTCACCAGCCACCTCGAGCTGGAGTTCGAGAAATGCTACCGGCGCTTCTTCATGCCGGAGGTCCGCCAGGGCAAAGGGGGAAGCAAAAAACGCTATGCCGGCCTCCTCGTCGACGGCGACTCGAGTCACATCGAGTTCGTCGGCCTCGAAGCCGTGCGTCGGGACTGGACGCCGCTCGCACGGCGCTTTCAGCGCGAACTGCTCGACCGCGTCTTCCACGATCGACCCGTCGAGAGCTACATCCGGGATTTCATCTCGGCGCTCCGCGCCGGCGAGCTGGACGCTTTGCTGGCGTACAAGAAAGCGATCCGCAAGAGCCTCGATTCCTATACGAAGACGACGCCCGCCCACGTGAAGGCGGCTCGCAAGCAGGCGGGTCCACAAGCGCGTATCGTCGAATACGTCATGACCGACGATGGACCCGAGCCGGTCGACACCCGCCGGGGAACGTTCGACTACGAGCACTACGTCGTCAAACAGCTCGAACCCATTGCCGATGCCGTCCTGCGCATGCTCGGAATCCGCTTCGACGATGTGATCGGGCGCGCCCGCCAGCTCGATCTCCTCTGATCGCAGTTGACTCACGGCGCCCCTGCCGGCATGCAACCGACATGACCCCGCCAGAGTGGGAAGAGCCGCTCCCGACCCTCGTCGGTCGCGCGTGGGCATTCGGCATCCAGCTGACCACGACCGACATCCTCCCGGCGCGCTTTGCCGACGTGCCGTCCACGGAGAGTCGCCATGGCCTGTTCGGCGATCTCGACGCCCACTTCGCGGCGCGCCTCGAAGCAGGCGACATGTTGATCGCCGAAGAGCACCAGGGGACTCCCGCCACAGCCGAACCTGCATTGCGAGCGCTCCGGGCCGCCGGGGTGGTGGTCCTCGCGGCGCGGCGCTTCGATCCTGCGGTCGAGACGGCCGCCCTCGCTGCAGGCGTCGCACCGGTCCGTGTCGATGCGCCGGCATTCCTCCACACAGGCGACCGATTGCGGGTCGACCTCGAAGCGGCAAAGATCGTCAACCTCTCCAGTGGGGATCGGGCCGCAATCCGCAATCTCGACGACGAGCGACGCGCCGCGCTCCGGACCATGTTCGACCGGATCGCGTGACCCGCGCCCTTCCGTCGCCGTCCGAACTCGACGGCCCGATCCTTCCGCACGCGTGGTATGCGCGCCCGACCCTCCGCGTCGCACGCGCGCTTCTCGGCAAAATTCTCGTCCATCGGAGCGCCGCCGGCATCACCGCGGGTCGTATCGTCGAAGTCGAGGCCTACCGTGGGCCGGAGGATCGCGCCGCACATACGGCCGGAGGGCGGCGCACGCCGCGAAACGAGGTCATGTGGGGCCCGGCGGGGCATCTGTACGTCTACTTCACGTATGGGATGCACCATTGTTGCAACGTCGTCACACGCGACGCGGGCTACCCGGAGGCCGTGCTGGTCCGGGGCCTCGAGCCGATCGCGGGCCTGCCCCTGATGCATGACCGACGCGCGTCGCCGACGCGCCGGAGCACGGTCACGGACACGCAGCTGGGCCGCGGCCCTGCCAACCTCTGCCGCGCCATGGGAATCGACCGGGCACTGAACGGCACCGATCTCGTCACGGGCGACGTGCGGCTGCTCGATGCGCCTCCTGTTCCTGCGACGAGCGTCGGCCGCTCCCCACGCATCGGCATCGACTACGCAGGAACACATGCCGCCCGACCGTGGCGCTTCTTCGTCCGCGACGCGCCCGGGGTCTCGGGGCCGAAAGTACTCTCAGGATCGCCCCCGCGTACCGTCACCCGCCAAGGCTGAAGCAGCGCACCCGGGGCGGACACGATCCGCGGATCCCGTCGGCTACGATTCCCGGCGTGGGCGCCGGGCGCGGTCGAGGACTGCCGTCGAAGCCCCCTCGTTCTCGGTCTCGAGCTCGACGCCCGTGGTCTCGAGGAACCGCGCCACCATCATGTAGAAACCGACCGAGAGAATCGCTTCGCACACCTCGGCATCACTGAAATGGGCGCGCATCTCCGCAAGCGCCGCGTCAGTGGCGCGAGCGCCCGCGACGAGCTCGTCCGTAAACACGAGCAGCGCACGCTCGCGCTCGCCGAAACACGCCGCCTCGCGGTCGCCGCGCTCGAGCGTCGTGATCTCCTCCTGCGTCGCCCCGACGGACAACGCGATGGGAACATGCTGCTGCCACTCGTACCGAGCGCCCGAACGCTCGGCGACGCGCAGGATCGCCAGTTCGCGGAGGCGCGCGTCGAGCACGGCCTTCGTCAGCACGGCGGAACCGAACTGGAGGAACCCGCGCATCAGCGGCGCGGCGTGTGGCAACATCCGGAAGATGTTCAGCGGCGGTGCCGCCGCCATCAACCCCTTCAATTCATCGGATGCGTTCGAGAGATCTGGATACGGTAGACGGGCCATGCGTCCTCGTAGAGAATCACCTCCGTCAACGCAACAAAGGCACCCCCTCACATGAGCGAGTACACTACCAACGAGCGTCGCATTCTCGTACTCGCCGGGGCCGGGCATTTCGTGGCCCATTTCGCCGAGTTGATGTACCCGACGCTCGCCGTCTCCCTGGCGGCCGACACGGGGATCCCGTTGGCGCAGGTGCTCGGGTGGAGCACCGTCGGCTACCTGCTCTTCGGAGTGGGGGCACTGCCCGCCGGCTACCTCGCAGACCGGATCGGATCGCGCTGGATCGTTCTCACCTCGCTCGCGGGGACCGGGACCGCGGCGATCGCGGCCGGCATGAGCACCCCGGGACCGATGCTGGCCGCAGCGCTCGCCGCGCTCGGGCTCGCAGCGAGTCTGTACCACCCGGCCGGCATGAGCTTGATCTCGCGGGGAGTACGCGCGCGCGGCCGCGCCCTCGGGTTGAACGGCATCGCGGGGAACGCCGGCATAGCCCTGACCCCCGTCTGCACGGCGGCACTGATTGGATTCGCGGGATGGCGCGGCGCCTACATCGCCTGCGGCGCTACCATCCTGCTCATCACGGCGCTGCTCGCGCTCCGCCCGATCGACGAGCCGCGCGGCGATCAGCCCGACGCAGCCCCTGCCGCTCCGGACCCCTACCGCCTACCGCGTTTCGCGCTGCTCTGCCTTGCGGCGATGCTGGCGGGCATCAGCTATCGGGCGAACACGGTCGCGCAGCCCGCCTTCTTCGCCGAGCGGGTCACCCTCGTCGGGTACGGCAGCGCCACCACGCTCGCCTATCTTGCCGGCATGGTCGGACAGTACGTCGGCGGCCGCCTCGCCGACCGCTACCCTCTCCGCTACCTGTATCTCGGAACACACCTCGCCAGCATTCCCTCCCTCCTGATCATGGCGCACCTCACCGAACTCCCCCTCCTGCTGACTGCCGGAACGTTCGTCTTCTTCAGCCTCGGTATGCAGCCGATCGAGAACAGCCTGTTCGCCCAGCTCACCCCACCGCGTCTGCGCGGCACCGGATACGGAATGAAGTTCGTCGTCACGTTTGGCGTTGGCGCCCTGGGCGTGCAGCTCGTACGTGCCGCCGAAACGAGTGGTGACCTGTCACGCACGTTCCCATGGGTGGCCATCGTCGTCGCCATGGCGGCACTGACGGTCGGCCTCTTCATCGCCGTCCCGACCTTGCTCTCGTCGTCGCGGCGCAGCTGACGACCGTCCGGTTTCGACCCGACACCAGCCCCTGCCCTTCCAGCCTCTTGACTCCGCCTACCGACGATGTTTCGAGACTCCGTGCCCCGCACCTACTCGTGGACGGCCAGCGTCTGGCAAGGTGACGTCGATCCGTTCGGTGAACTGCATACGACCACGACGCTCCGCTTCCTCCAGGAGACGGCCCAACGCGCCTCGGCCGACGCCGGATATGGCAGCGCCTACTACCAGCGGACCGATCGACTCTGGCTGGTGCGCCGCACCACGGCACGCTTCCTGACGCCGATTCAGGCTGGAGACGACATAGAGGGGCGGACCTGGGTTGCCGACTTCCGCCGCGTCCGTTCGCAACGTGACTACGAAATCCGCGTGGGCGGTCACACCGTCACATGCGCCTCGACCGACTGGGTGTTCGTCGATCAGAGCCAGGGACGACCGCGGCGCATCCCGGCCGAGGTCGAAACGACGTTCCGACCCGAGGGTGGCGACACCATCGAGCGTACCCCTTTCGCGAGCACGCCGCCTCCGACGACGGCCTGGCGCTTTGCACGGCGCATCGAGTCGCACGAGCTCGACAATCTCAACCACGTCAACAACGCGAACTATGCCCGCTACGTCGAAGAGGGCATTCTGGATGCGCTCACCGCACTCGGGTGGCCTCTCGATCGGCAACTTGCGTCCGGCGGTCGCGTGCGGCGCGTCGAGCACGACTTCGAGTACCTGACGCCCGCCGTCTACGGAGATACGGTCGAATCTGTGGTGTGGATCCACCACGTCGATGACGCCACGCTCGACTTTGCGGTCTGGATCACGCGCGCCGATGCGCGCCGCCCGCTACTGCGCGCACGCACCCGGTGCGTCTGGACGCCGACCGGGACGGCGGCAGCACCGTCAAAGCCACCCCTGCCCGCGGCGCTGCGCCTTGCCGTCATCGAGGCGTGCAACTGAGCCAACGCCGACCGACACCGGCGGGCATGCGCTCCGATGCGGTCCCGGTGACGCACGCCCACGCGTCGGCACACCGACCGGCGCTGGTTTGCCGGTCCTGCTGGCATCCGATAATGTCCGGGCGATGACGTCTTCGCGCAGCGCCACCAGGCGGGTGCGCGTCGGGGCGCACGAGATCGGTGGTGGGGCGGCAGTCGCCGTGCAGAGCATGTGCGCGACCAAGACGCGCGACATCGACGCCACCGCTGCCCAGGCGCGGCAACTGGCCGCCGCCGGTGCGGCCATCGTTCGCATCGCGGTCGATAACGATCACGAGGTGCGCGCCCTGGCCGCCATTCGCGAGGCCACGGCCGGCATCACCCTCGCCGTCGATCTCCAGGAGAACTATCGCGTCGCCCCTGCGGTCGCGCCCCACGTCGACAAGATCCGGTACAACCCAGGACATCTGCACCACATCGAGCGACAGAAAACGGTTCCTGACAAAGTAGCCTGGCTGGTCGAGGTCGCCCGCGAACACGACTGCGCGCTGCGGATCGGCGTCAACTGCGGCTCCATCGCTCCCGAGTTCCTCGAGCGCTACCCTGACGATCAACTCGAAGCGCTCGTGCAGTCGGCACTCTACCACTGCAACTTGATGGACGACCTCGGGTTCACCCGTTTCGTCGTCTCACTGAAAGACTCCGATCCAAAGAAGGTCGTGACGGCCAACTCCCGTTTCGCCGACGAGCGCCCTGACGTGCCCATCCATCTCGGCGTCACCGAAGCCGGTCTGCCTCCCGAAGGCATCATCAAGTCACGCCTTGCGTTCGAGCCGCTCCTTGCCCGTGGAGTCGGCGATACGCTGCGGGTGTCGTTGACCCTGCCGAACGAGGTCAAACACGAGGAAGTCGAGGTCGGGCATCAGATCATCGAGGACGTCGCCGCCGGGCGTTTCATCTCCGTCCCGGATTTCGGCCAGGGACTGAACATCATCTCCTGCCCCAGTTGCTCGCGCGTCGAGAACGAAAGTTTCGTCGAGCTTGCTCAGGACGTCCGCGAGTTGACGACCTACGCCGCGGCACATCACATCACGATTGCGGTCATGGGCTGCCGCGTGAACGGTCCCGGCGAGACCGACGATGCCGACCTCGGACTCTGGTGCGGCCCATCGACGGTGAATCTCAAGAAGAAGGACCAGCAGGTCGGGACGTACAGCTACCGCGACGTGCTGCCGCGGTTGCGCGAAGAACTCGATCGGCTGATCTCCACACGATCCTGATCCTGGCGATCCTGCGGCCGCCCCTCCGTACGGGGCTGGGCCGGACCCGGCTCCCACTCCCCTTCCGCGTACGACGACCGATCCAGCTCGATCGTCGTGTCGCCTGCAGGCACCTCGGCCTCCATGCGGCGAATCATGCGACGGAGCAGCCACGGTCCGATCAGCATCCCGACGGCCCCGACCACGAGGAGTGTGATCGCGACCAGGCCGAACAAAAAGAACAACGGAATGGCCAGCAGGAGCCCGAGGATCCCGGGCAGGCGCATCGACGCACTCCGTACCTCGATCCGCGGCGGCCCCTCCGGCCACGGCGGACCACCGCCACGCGCCTGCGCGCGCAGGAGCGCGGGGAGTCCCTCCGGAAGATCCCGGCCGAACGGAGACTCGCCCCCTGGCGGATCGTCGGTCATCCGATGGACCTGCTCCGATCGGGATAGAATTTGCCTTCGCCAATGGTCAGCACATCGTCCGTCCCCGCGACGCAGAGTTCTCCACGCACGACGAAGTAGCGTTCCTCGTCAGCCACGACCACGGCGTGAACGGCCAGCGGCTGATCGATGGGACAGGGCTGCCGATAGCGGAGGCTGAGCTCGCCCGTCACGACGAAGGTGTCGCGCGTGAAGAACGCCGCCGCGCAACAGGCCTCGTCCAGAAGGACGGCTTGAATGCCTCCGTGCACGACACCGGGCGGCCCCTGATGCGTCACACTCACGGTCACTTCCGTCCGCACGCCCTCCGGTTCACGAAAGAACCGCACCCGTAGCCCGCTCGGATGGTCCGGGCCGCAGCCGAAGCACGTGTTCGGACTCAGGGGGAAGAGCAGCTCCTGGGCCTCGGCGCTTGGGACGTCGATCATCGTTCCGCTCGCGGCTAGATCCGTTCGATGATGGTCGTGATCCCCATGCCGCCCCCGATGCACATGGTCACGAGACCCGTGGTCTTGTCGCGGCGCTCGAGCTCGTCGAGGACGGTGCCGATCAACATTGCACCAGTGGCGCCCAGCGGATGGCCGAGTGCGATGGCGCCGCCGTTCACGTTCACCAGATCGGGGTCCATCTCGCAGTCCTTGATGACCTTCAGGGGAATCGTCGCAAAGGCCTCGTTGATCTCGATCAGGTCAATGTCCTTGATCGTCATCCCGGCCTTCTCGAGGCAGCGCCGCGTCGCCGGCACCGGGGCCGTCAACATGATCACGGGCTCCGCACCATGGGTGGCCATGGCGCGCACACGTGCGCGGGGTTTCAGCCCGTGGCTCTTCGCGTAGTCGGGCGAGGCGATCAGGATCGCCGCCGCGCCGTCCACGATGCCGCTCGAGTTGCCCGCGGTGTGGATGTGGTCGATCTCCGCGACGTCGGGGTAGACGCTCTTCGCCTTCTGATCGAACGTGAGCTCGTCGCCCTTCTGCACGTACTGGCCAAGCTGCGCGAACGACGGCTCGAGCTGCCCGAGCGTCTCCGCCGTCGACTGCGGGCGCGGGTGCTCGTCGTGATCGAGCACGACCTCGCCGTCGGCCCCTCGCACGGGAACGATGCTGTTGGCGAAGCGACCGTCATCGATCGCGGCCTTGGCACGCGCCTGACTCTCGGCCGCGAAGCGATCGACATCCCCACGCGAGAATCCTTCGATGGTCGCAATGAGATCGGCCGAGATGCCCTGGGGCACCAACGGGTACATCTCGCGCAGGTGGCGATTGTGCCCGTCCAATCCAGCGCCATCGGAACCCATCGGTTGACGCGACATGCTCTCGACGCCACCACCGACGACGATCTCCTGCTGCCCTGACATGACGCCCATCATCGCGAAGTTGACCGCCTGCTGGCCGGAGCCGCAGAATCGGTTCAGGACGACGCCGGTGACATCGGTCGGCCAACCCGCGACGAGCGTGGCCATACGCGCGATGCAGCCGCCCTGTTCTCCGGCCTCGGACACGCACCCGACCACGACGTCCTCGACATCCTTGGCGTCAAACGACTGCCGCGAGGAGAGCGCCTGGAGCGTCTGGCCCATCAGCTCCTGCGGATGCGTGTGGGACAGGCCACCCTTGTCCTTCTTGCCGCGGCCCCGCGGCGTCCGTACCGCATCGATAATCCAAGCGTCTCCCATGGTGGTTGCTCCTTTTCCTCGCACTTAACCGGAGCCCCGAAGTCTCCGCAAGTTGGTGGTTGACTGAATGAGGATCCTTCAGTATTGAGGATTCATCACTATTGCAACCTCGTGGAGGTGTCCCGGTGGCCAACGCCTACAATACGGTCTCACGCGATCAGTTCCCGCAGCTCATGGACGTGAGTCGGTACACGCAACGCTCGCCCGACTTCGAAGAGATCATCGCTCGCACCGAAGAGCACTTCTGGAACCCCGAGGACCCCGACTACATCGACTTCAGTACGCCGTGGCGGAAGGACCAGCCCATTCTCCCGCTGGATTTCATTACGGAGCTGCAGTCGGCCGTCGCCGACAAACTGGACGAGGGGCAGCAGATTGCGTTCGCCAACGTCAGCGCGCAGTGGACGATGTCGAACCTGCTCCATGGTGAACAAGGAGCACTCAACCTCTCGGCGAGCCTCGCCGAAATGTTCGTCGATCCGGGCCCGCAGGAGTACGCCGCCAATCAGGTCCGCGAAGAGGCGCGCCACGTGCACGGGTTCACGAACTACATGATCGCCCGCTACGACGGCAAAGCGCTTCCACCAGGCGAGACGCTTGCCCAACTGCTGACGACCCTGGTCACGACAGATGTCGTCTACGAGAAGATCGTCGGCATGCAGATGCTCGTCGAGGGCCTCGCCATGGGCGCCTTCGCGACCCTCTACCAGAAAGCGAACGACCCCCTGCTACGACGCCTCTGTCAGCTGGTGATGACCGACGAAGCGTTCCATCACAAGTTCGGTAAGATCTGGGCACGCGCGACGATGCCCGATCTGACGGAGGAGCAGCACAACGCCGTCGAGGATTGGGCCGAAGAGTGTTTCACCACCCTCCTCCACAATCTCGTGAACGCCAAACAAAAGCGGATGCTGTACCCGGCCTTCGGTCTCGACCCCGAATGGGTGCAGGGCGCCCTGATCGAAGTCTTCACCGACAAGCATCGCCGGAAGCTCATGACCAAGTCGACCGACGTCTTCCGCACGCTCATCAAGACGCTCCTGCAGGCGGGTATCATCACCGAACGGAGCCGACCCACGTACGCGGCCTGGGTCGATATGGACGAGCTCGCGGGCGAAGGTGACGGAATCGTCGGCGACGAGATCGCCGAAGAAGGCATCGCGTTCCTGAAAGAGATCAATGCCGGGAAACGGAAGATCGTCCGCAAGATCAACGAAGTCCGGAGCTGACGCCGACGTCCGGCGGCGCGGAATCCGCAGCGCCGCTCCGGTCGCGGCCACGACGCCGACACGCGCCGAGCGGCGGAAGCACGAGACCGGCGAGCGCCTGCTGGACGCGGCGCTCCAGGTCTTCCTCGAGCGCGGCTACGATGGGGCAACCACGACGGCCATCGCGCGCGCGGCCGACCTCGGCGCGGGAACCTTCTATCTCCACTTCCGCGACAAACGCGCTGCGTTCGAAGGCATTGCGCAGCGGGTTGCGCGCTCGGTGCTCGAGCGCTGGACGGCCGCGCTCCGTCCGGAGCTGTCTCCCGCAGAATGCGCTGGGCTGGCACTCGAACTGACCGCCGACTTCTGGCGCGAACACCCCGACCAGACGCGGCTGCTCCTCGAAGGCGGTCCCTCGTTCGGCACGACGGCGCACGTGCGCCTCGTCGATACGTTCGCGGCCACGCTGCAGAACCGCTTCGACGAAACGCCGACCCTGGCCACCGGCCGCACGGACACGAGAGCGCTCGGCGCCCTGGTCGTCGGCCTGGCCATCGAGATCGGACGGCTGGTGTTGGCGAACCACGGCCAGGGTGATCAGGCGACGATCGAGCGCATGATCTCCATGGCACGACACGCGGCCAGCAGCATCTAGCGACCGCTCCATAGTCTCAATGAAAGTCGTGCGACGGCGGTGCCGTCCCGGACAACGCGAGTTCCTCGAAACGTTGCCCGCGTACGTGGACCACGCCCTCGATATTCTGCAAGGCTCCCTCGACCAACAACAGACGACTGGTATGCAGGAGGCGCCGATACCGACGAAACATCGGGGGCGTCACGACGGCGTTGGCCGTGCCCGTCTCGTCCTCCAGGGTCAGAAAGAGCATCCCACGGGCCGTCCCTGGTCGTTGCCGCACGATCACGTGCCCGGCCACACGCACCCACGCGCCATCAGGCTGGCTCCGCACGTCGGCACACGTATACACCCGCTGCGATGTAAGCATCGCCCGGAAATGCACCATGACGTGCGGACCCGTGGTGAGCCCGGTCGCCGCATAATCCTCGAGCGTCTCCTCGAAGCCCGACGGTGGCGGCAACGGGGTGCCCGTCGATCGCTCGACCGGCGCCAACAGACTCGTCGAATCACGCTCCAGCGCCGCCATCTGCCAGAGCACGTCCCGACGATGCTCCCCGAAGGCCCCGCAGGCCCCGGCACGCGCCAACTGCCTGCGCTCGTCTTCGTGAATCGCGCACCGACGCACCAGGTCGCTCAGACTCGCAAACGGCCGACGCGCCCGCTCCGCCTCGATGCGTCGCCCCGTCGCCTCACGCAAGCCCGAGACATACCGGAGACCGATCCGTAGCGCCCCGTCCTCGATCGTGCATTTCCAATGGGAATGCGTGACGTCGATCGGCAGCACCCGCACGTCGTGACGCTCGGCGTCCTTCACCAGCGTCGCCGGATGGTAGAACCCCATCGGCCAGTTGTTCAGCATGGCGCAATAGAACACCGTCGGATGATGCGCCTTCAGATAGGTCGAGGCATACGCGATCAGCGCGAAGCTTGCTGAGTGACTTTCCGGGAAGCCGTACAGCGCGAAAGAGCTGATGCCGTGGATGATGCTCTCGGCGGCTTCGCCGACGATGCCGTGCGCGGCCATGCCCGAGCGCAAGCGGCCCTCGATGCGGTCCATGCGGGCGCGGGAGCGTTTGAAGCCCATGGCGCGGCGGAGTTCTTCCGCCTCGCCGCCGGAGAAGCCGGCGACGGTCATGGCGATGCGCAGGAGCTGTTCCTGAAAGAGCGGCACGCCGAGCGTGCGACGGAGGACCGGCTCGAGCGATGGGTGCGGATAGGTGACGGGCTCCCGCCCTGCCCGGCGGCGGAGATACGGGTGCACCATCCGTCCGACGATCGGGCCCGGACGGATGAGCGCCACCTCGACGACGAGATCGTAGAAGCAGGTCGGACGCATGCGCGGGAGCGTGGCCATCTGCGCCCGGCTCTCGACCTGAAAGACCCCGATGGTATCGGCACGCTGGAGCATGGCGTAGACGGCCGGGTCATCGGGTGGCAGTTGCGCGAGATCGAGGGTGACCCCGTCGTACTCCCGCACGAGAGGAATGGCGTCTTCGAGAACCGCCATCATGCCGAGTCCGAGGAGATCCACCTTGATGATCCCGAGATCGGCACAGTCGTCCTTGTCCCACTGCACCACGACGCGCCCTGGCATGGACGCCGGCTCGAGCGGCACGATGTCGTCGAGGCGTCCCGCGGCCATGACCATCCCCCCGGAGTGCTGGCCGAGATGTCGCGGCAGATGCTGAACGCGCTCCACCAGATCGATCAGTAACCGGACCTGCGGTGCCCGCGGATCGAGGCCTGCTTCGCGAATCTGCACCGCGAGGGCGTCGTCGCCGTCACTGAACTCGAATCTGCGCAGCAGCTTCGCCAGACGATCGACCTGGTCGGGGGCGAAGTCGAGGACTTTCCCGACCTCGCGTACCGCGCTGCGGGTACGATAGGTGATGACATTGGCGGTCATAGCCGCGCCGTGCGTGCCGTACCGCTGGTAGACGTGCTGGAGAACCCGCTCGCGTTGATCGCCGCTCGGCAGGTCGAGATCGATGTCCGGCCACTCGCCCCGCTCCTCCGACAGGAAGCGCTCGAAGAGAAGCTCCATCTTGATGGGATCGACGGCCGTGATGCCGAGCGCGTAGCAGACCGCGCTGTTCGCCGCCGAGCCTCGCCCCTGCACGAGAATGCGACTCGCGCGGCAGAACTCGACGATCTCCCACACGATCAGGAAGTACCCGGCGAGTCCGAGCTTCGCGATGATGGTGAGCTCGTGCTCGAGCTGCGTACGCACCCGCGTGGTAACGGTACCGTACCGCTCTCGCGCGCCCGCAAAGACACGCTGATGCAGGCACCCGTCCATCGTCTCGCCCGGCGGCAACTCGAACTCGGGGAAACGGTACCCGAGATTCGCCATGGTGAACGTACAGCGCTCGGCAATGCGTCGCGTATTGTGCACGGCCTCCGGAAGATCACGGAACAGTGCCTGCATCTCCGCGGGTGACTTCAGGTGACACTCGGCGTTCTTGAGGAGGCGGCGCCCGGCCCCTACAAGCGTCGTCTTCAACCGGATGCACGTCAGCACGTCGAGCAGGCGGCGATCGACGGGCGTCGCATGGCGGACGGCATTGGTGGCCACCAGGGGGAGCCCGTGCACCTCTGCGCACTCGACGAGAGAGCGAAGCTGCCGCTCCTGGGCACGATCGTGGTGGCGCGCAATGGCCACGTACAATCGATCGCCTCCGAACAGGGCCTGCAGACGAGCAAGCGCTTGGCCTGAGTGCTCTGCATCGCCACCAGCGTGAAGGCCCACGACAGGATCAGGGGCACGACTCACGTCGGGCCCTACGAGGGCCACCAGTCCGGACGCATGCTCCTCGAGGTCGTCCCACCCGAGGTGACACTCCCCTTTTGGCGCGCGCAACTTGCCGCGCGTGATCAACCGGCAGAGGTTGCGGTATCCGGAACGTTCGGCGACGAGGACGTACACGCCGCACCCCGCGACGGTGAGCTCCGCTCCGACGAGGGCTCGCACCCCGGCCGCGGTCGCTGCCTTGTAGGCGCGCGGCGCTCCATACACACCGTCGCGATCACCAATGCCGATCGTGTCGTACCCGAGCGCCGACGCCCGATCGATCAGATCTTCGGGAACCGACGCGCCTTCGAGGAAGCTGAAGGCACTCCGGCAGGAAAGCTCGATGTACGGGAGCGATCTGGACACCGATCGAGCTTCGCTTTTTCTTCGCCCTCAAGCAAGCCGTGTTCTGGCCGCTCGATAGATACGCTTACGCCACCTCGCGATCCCCGCTACGAAGAGGGCCATGGAGCCAACGATTCGCGACGCTACCGCAGCCGACGCCCCCTTTCTGGCATGGGTCATCCAGGCCGCCGCACGCTCCCACGTGCCTGTGGGCGTCTGGGATCTCGCCCTTCCTGGCCCCGACGGCCCACGTCTGGAGTACCTCGCGGCACTCACCGTCGCCGAACCCGTCTCGTTCACCCACTACGATGGGTTCCTCGTCGCCGAGCAGGACGGGCAGCCGGTGGCAGGCCTCAGCGCCTACGACCCTGCGACCAAGACCACCGACGCGTTCATGATGGCGATCAACAACGCGCTCGAGGCTAGCGGATGGTCGCGCGTGCACCGCGCACTGGCCATCGCCAGGATGGCCCCCATGGGGACCTGCGTTCCGGAGTCGCTACCTGGAACATGGATCATCGAATGGGTCGCCGCGTTGCCTGCAGCGCGCGGACGCGGCATCGCCGGCGCACTCCTGCAGGCCATCCTCGATCGCGGCCGTCGCGCCGGTTATACCAAGGCCCAGATCAGCTTTCTCATCGGCAACGACCCCGCACAGGCCGCGTACGAGCGCGCCGGCTTTGCAACCATCGACGAGAAACGCGACGCCGATTTCGAGGCAGCCTTCCGCAGTGCTGGGATCGCGCGCATGCAGCGCGAGTTGTAGTCGGCGCATCGCGTCTGCCGAACGCGCCACGATACGGGTCAATGTGCAGGGCTTGCGGAACGCCTTCTAGCGGCGATCCGTACACCGACCGCCCCGATCAGGGCGACAAATGAGACCGCCGCAAACGGGTCGGAACTCGCGGTCCCCATGTACGTAAACGCGAAGACGATCCACAGATACCAGATGCCGCCCGCATGCAGGCGACGCCACGCCTGCGGCCCGAGCCATGCAGTCGTCCGATCGAACGATGTCAGCGTCATCGCAGCGATCATGACGTAAGCGAGTCCCCCGACCCAGAGGGTCAGCGTATCGGCATCGAATCCCAACCGCAGAAGCGAGACGATCGCCCAGCCGTGCGCGAAATGTGACACTGCAAAGCCAACACCGAGCTGCCGGCGGTTGCTCATCAACCACGCGGTGAGTGGCGTGCGCACCAGTTTTCTAATCGGCGAGGCGAGAAACGCCGCCAGGAACAGCACAACCGAGGTACGCGCCGTCGCACGCAAGAGGACCAGGAGCCCCTCTTCCCCGAGACCGAACTGCCACGCAAGCGCAGCGAACATCGCTGCGATCACGGCCGCCACCCAACCAACGATCGGCCAACCGGCAGGCGCGTGCATACCGGGCATCTGGCCCGCGGCGGAGGGGGAAGTCAAATTCTGCTTGCTCGAGCCCCCTGAAGGTCGATGACTCCGACCCGCAAGACCTCCTTCGGCTATGACGGCAACACGCGCCGACCCGCGATCCAGGTACTCTCGACCGTCGTGGCACGGTCGAACGGATCTCCCGAGCAGACGACGAAGTCGGCGGCCGCTCCCGCGACCAGCCCGGGCTTCGGCTGGCCGGTGATTCCGATCATCCCATCGACGGTTGCGGCGCGCACTGCCTGCTCCCGGCTGAGCGCCTCGCCCTCGTCGACCCTGCGGCCGTCCGCGAGACGCCGTTCGACGGCGGCGCGCAGGTTGTGGAGCGGGTCGAGCGAGCCGCACGGGTTGTCGGAGCTTATCGAGATCGCGATCCCGGCGTCCAGGAGCGAACGTGCGGGCACAGTGTGCATGCAGCGCGGAAGCCCTCGATCGAGCAGCGCCGGCCCATAGTAGGGAACGAACCCGGGCTGGATCGACGCCGAGGCACCGGTACGCGCGACGGCTGCGATCTCGGCATCGCGGACGAACATGAGGTGCTCGAGCGTCGCCTGCGTCGCGGTGCCGAGCCCCGTCAGCACTTCCGCCCCCTGGCGTGCGGCGAGATTGCCGATCGCGTGAACCTTGAGCCGGAGGCCGCGCTCGCAGAACGCGGCAAGGCGGCGCTGCAACTCCTCCTGGGTCATGCGACGATGGTCCGAGCAAACCTCACCATCCGCGAACGCCGCGGGCGTGGCAAAGAAATCGCGCAGAGGATCGAGGCTGCGACGACGAAGCGCGATCCCGAGCGTGTGGCGAATCAGATCGAGGGCGGCCCGGGGATCGATACACATGGCGCAGCGCTCGGCACCGTCGAGGAAGAACTTGGCACTCGGGGGGCCCGCACCGTAGTCGTCGGCGATGTCCTCCAGCGCTGGCGCCTCGAGGATCCCGGCTCGCGCTACGACCGACCACGAGACGCGGAGCGGGGTTGCGCCCGACAGGGTCACCATCGCCCCACGGAGGGCCGCGGGAATACATGGGTCGTGCGCATCGGTGATCCCGTACGACAGGTGCCGGCGGGCCTCGCGCTCGAGCAGCGCGTCGAGACCTCCCGGACCGAGGTCGCGCGAGAGATCCTCGAGCGCAACGCGCAGTGCCCGCGCAAAGGCGCCTTCCCAGAGCTCGCCGGTGGGACTGCCACGGCGGCTACAGGTGATATCGCCGCTGCTGCCGTGCCCGCTCGCAATGTCACAGCGGTGCAGCGCCGATCCCGATACCAGCGCCCGGTGGAGCGAGATGTCGACGAGGAACACCGGCCGGCCGCCGGACGCGACGTCGAGTTCATCGGCGCTCGGTGGCTTCCGGCCAGGCCAGCCCGAATAGTCCAGATTCATGAAGAGCAGCCACCCTTGCCCCGAATCGCCGGCCGCCACCCGCGCGACGGCATGAAGTGCATCCTCGCGGCACCGCCAACCGCTCGCGTCGCCAGCCACCGGCAACCACGCGCTCGTGGACAGATGCGTGTGGCCATCGACGAAGCTCGGGAGGATGTGCGCGCCGGTCGCATCCAGCACGTGCTCAGCCCCGGGCTCCTGCGTGCCGGGCTCGCCAATGGCGTCGATGCACCCTCCGTGCACGGCGAGCCATCGCGACGCCGGCAGCGGCGCATCCCCCGCCCAGACCGTGGCACCGCGGATCAGGGTTTCCGCCACGCGTGCTGGTTATCCGACAAACGACACGCGGTCGAGCCACCCGACATGCGCCCCGCCCCCTTATGATTTGTTCTGCCGCACCTTTCGTCGTACGTGGTCTCTACGCGACAGTTCACGGCGCCCAGCGGAGGCCCTTCATGAATCTCACGAGAGAGCAGCTGCTCGTTTCCTATCGGACGATGCGCATGATTCGCTCGTTCGAGGAGAAGCTGAACGAGCTCGTCACCGCCGGCAAGCTGGGCGGCTTCCTGCACCTGTACGCCGGCCAGGAAGCGGTGGCCGCGGGCGTCTGTCGTCAGCTGGACGAACGGGACTACGTCTCGACGACGCATCGCGGTCACGGCCACTGCATCGCCAAAGGAGTGCGGGCCAAGGCCATGATGGCCGAGCTGTTCGGACGACAGACGGGCGTCTGCAAAGGTAAGGGCGGCTCGATGCACATCGCCGATCTCGACGCCGGAATGCTCGGCGCCAATGGCATCGTCGGCGCGAGCATTCCACTCGCGACCGGGGCCGCCCTCACCTGCAAGACGAAGCGCACGGGCGGCGTCGCGGTCGCGTTCTTCGGCGACGGGGCGAGCAATCAAGGCCAGTTCCACGAATCGCTGAACATGGCATCGAACTGGAAACTACCTGCGGTCTACGTCGTCGAGAACAACGGCTGGGGCGAGTTCACTCCAACCGCCTTCGTCGTGCCGGTGGCCGACATCGCCGTCCGTGCGACCAGCTACGGCATGCGAAGCGACATTGCCGACGGCAACGACTTCTTCGACGTCTACGAGAAAGCGAGCCAGGCCATCGCGGCGGCACGCAGCGGCCAGGGCCCGACCCTCCTCGAGTGCAAAACCTATCGCTACCATGGCCACTACGTCGGCGACCCGCTCACCTATCGATCGCGAGCCGAGGCCGACGAATGGAAGACCGAGCGTGATGCGCTCGCCCGCTTCGAAGCCCGCACCGTCGACGACGGACACGTCGAGAGCGACGAGCTTCGACGGATCGATGCCGAGGTCACCGACGAACTCGAGGCGGCCGTGGCCGAAGCCGAGCGAGATCCCCTTCCGAGTCCCGCGGCGCTGCTCGAAGACGTGTACGGTCAGGAGTAGAGCCATGGCACGAGAGATTCCGACGGCGGTTGCCATCAACGAAGCCATTCGCATCGCGATGGAAACCGATCCCGACGTCATCCTCATGGGTGAGGACGTGGCGGGTGGCGGCACCCGCGAGGCCGAGGACACGGCCGAGATCGGCGGCATCATGGGCGTCACCCGGGGACTGAACACGCAGTTCGGCAACGATCGTGTCCTCGACACGCCGATCAGCGAGATGGGCATTCTCGGCACCGCGGTGGGTGCGGCGATGACGGGGCTCCGCCCCATCGTCGAACTGATGTTCATCGACTTCCTCGGAGTCTGTCTCGATCCGCTGCTGAATCAGGCCGCCAAGCTCCGCTACATGCTCGGCGGTAAGGCCCGGGTGCCGCTCACGGTGCGCACCGTGACGGGCGCGGGTATGCAGTCTGCTGCCCAACACTCGCAGTCCCTGTATTGGATGACTGCCGGCATTCCCGGCTTGAAGACCGTGATCCCCTCCAACGCCTACGATGCGAAGGGACTCCTGCTCGCGGCCATTCGCGACGACGACCCGGTCGTCTTCTGCGAAGCCAAGGGCATCATCTTCGATGCCACCGACGTCCCCGAGGGCGACTACGTCGTACCCATCGGCAAGGCTGCGATCGCCCGCGAGGGCAGCGACGTCACCCTGGTCGGCATGGGACTCACGGTAAAGATGGCCCTCGCCGCCGCCGAGGCACTCGCCAGCGAGAACGTCGATGCCGAAGTACTCGATCTGCGCTCCCTCGCGCCCCTCGACGAGGACGCGATCCTCGCCTCCCTCGCAAAGACCGGACGGCTCGTGGTCGTCGATGAGGCGACCCCACGCTGCGGGATCGCAAGTGACGTCGCATCTCTGTGCGTGACCAAAGGATTCGACCTCCTCGACGCACCGGTGGGGCGTGTGACGGCGCCCCACACTCCGGTGCCGTTCAGCGCCGTTCTCGAGCAGGCCTACATGCCATCACCGGACAAGATCATCGCCGCCGTCCGCGACCTCGGCTGAACGGGAAGCGCGTGGCCACTCCCATCAAGATGCCGAAACTCGGCATGACCATGAGCGAGGGCACGGTCGTCGAGTGGCCGGTCGCACTCGCCAGCCTGGTCGACAAGGGGTCGATCGTACTGCGAATCGAGTCGGAAAAGGCCGAGATCGAGATCGAGGCGACCGCAACGGGATTCCTACGCCATATCTACGTCGAGGTAGGGCAGACCGTTCCCTGCGGGACCCTGCTCGCCGCCTTGACGGAAACCGTCGACGAGGCGTTCGACGCCGTGGCGTTCAGCCGCGAGCACGACGCGCCGAACGCTCTCGCCAGTATCACTCCGGCAGCAACGCCACCGCAGCGAGAGGCGTCGGGGATCGCGAAGCGTACGGGAAGATCCGGCAACCGCAAGGCCGTCGCACCCGCCGCGCGCGCCCTCGCCAAGACACTGGGCATCGATCCAGAGCCGATTCCTGGCACCGGGCCCGGTGGGCGGGTGATTCGAGCCGATGTCGCCGCGTGGGCAGCCGCTCGCGAGGCACTCGTCGAGGTCGCCGACGGCGTGCGTCTCGAGGTGCCGACGAGCGGCGCCGGCGACGAGATCCTCCTCCTCCCCGGATTCGGCACCGATGCGTCGGTGTTCGCGTTGCAGACGGCGGTCCTGTCGGAGCGGTACCGTGTACGCGGCGTCAATCCGCGTGGCGTCGGGCTCTCGGACGCACCGGAGCAGGAGGCCTATGACCCCATCCAGCAAGCCGCCGACGCCGCCGCCCTGATCGACAATGCCGCCCACATCGTCGGAGCCAGCATGGGTGCCGCCGTCGCCATCGAGCTCGCGCTCGGCCATCCTGAGCGCGTGCGCTCCCTGACACTGATTACACCCGTCCTCGACGTCAGCCCACGGTTGGCCGCGGTGCTGGACACGTGGTGCCGTCTCGCGGCCGAGTCGAGCCCCGCCACGTTGGCGACCGCACTGTTGCCCTGGATGTTCGCCGACCAAACGCTCGCCGACGCGCACACGCGCGACCGACTGCACCGTGGCTTGGCCAGCATCGTCGCGCGTGTGCCGAGCGTCGTACTCGAACGCTACGCGCTGGGACTCCGACGCTGGTCCGGAAGTCGCACGCAGGAACTCGGACGCCTCACCGTGCCCACCTCGACCCTGGCCGGGGGCGCCGACCTCCTGGCACCCGATACCACGGGCATCACCGCATCCATTCCGGGGGCCACCTCGCACGTCGCACCGCACGCCGGTCATGCCTTGAGCATCGAGGCCGCCGACGTCGTCAACCAGGCGATCCTGTCTCACGTCGCCGGCAGGAGGTAAGCGATGGCAGACGCGCCCGTTGACGTTCTGATCATCGGTGCCGGCGCATCGGGCGCCGCTCTGGCATGGAGCCTCGCTGACACCCGCATGAACATCCTCTGCCTCGAGCAAGGCGATTGGATGGCTCCCGAGACATACCCCGCGGCCGGGCGCGATTGGGAGATCCGCGGGTTTGGCGACTTCAGCGTCAGCCCCAACACGCGCAGTCGGCCCGAGGACTACCCGGTCAACGACAGCGACTCACCGATCGCTGCCTCGATGTTCAACGCCGTCGGTGGCAGCACGATTTTGTATGCGGCCCACTTTCCGCGTTTTCGCCCGTCGGACTTCAAGGTCAAGAGCGTCGACGGGATCGCCGACGACTGGCCCCTCGACTACGAACGACTTGCGCCCTACTACGACGAGAACGCGCGCATGATGGGCGTCGCGGGATTGGCCGGCGACCCCGCCTACCCGCCCAAGGCGTTCCCGCTGCCACCGGTACCGCTCGGCAAGCTCGGCGAAACGCTCGCGGGTGGCTTCAACAAGCTCGGGTGGCACTGGTGGCCCTCGGACAGCGCCATCGCCACGCAGGACTACGAAGGTCGCGCCGCCTGCATCAACGCGGGCCCATGTCTCACCGGCTGCGCTCAGGGCGCCAAAGCCAGCACCGACATCACGTACTGGCCCGTGGCGATCCGGCGCGGCGTGACCCTCAAGACCCGGTGTCGCGTGCGCGAGATCACGGTCGGCCCCGACGGCCTGGTCGATGGCGTCATCTACTACGACGCCGATGGCACCGAGCGGAGACAACGGGCCGAAGTCGTCGTGCTCGGGTGCAACGGCATCGGCACGCCGCGCCTGCTCCTGAACTCGCGCTCCAAGCAGTTCCCCGACGGACTCGCCAATCGCAGTGGCATGGTCGGGCAGAACCTCATGTTCCATCCCTACGCCATGGTCACCGGCCTCTTCGAGGAGCGACTCGAGGGCTACAAGGGGCCGATGGGGTGCTGCCTCATGAGCCAAGAGTTCTATGAGACCGACCGCACACGGGGATTCGTCCGCGGCTATTCCATGGAGACGTTGCGCGGCCTGCCTCCGGTGTCGACCGCGCTCTGGGGCATGACGCAGGGCCGGGTCCCGTGGGGTGCGGACCATCGGCGCGCCTACGATGCGATCTTCGACCGCTCCGCCGGCATGGTCATCATCTGTGAGGATCTCCCGGAGGGCCACAACCGCGTCACACTCGATCCCGAGCTCGTCGATGGCGACGGCATCCCGGCCCCCAAGGTCACCTACCGGTTGAGCGAGAACAGCACGAGCATGCTCGCCCACGCCGTCGCGCGCGGCAAGGAGGTGCTGGAAGCCGCCGGCGCCACCGAGACATTCGCGGAAGCGCCTTTGCCAATCGCCGGCTGGCACCTCATGGGAACGACGCGCATGGGAACCGACCCCGCGACCTCAGTCGTCAACGAGTGGGGCCGCGCCCACGACGTCAAGAACCTCTTCATCATCGACGGCAGCATCTTCGTCACCGCAGCGGGCGTGAATCCGACGAACACCATCCAGGCGCTGGCCCTCTACATCGGGGACATGATCAAAAAGAACCTCGCCAATCTGTTCGACTAGGAATGCGAGGACATCAGAGGCAACCCATATGAGCGCTACGACGACCACACCCCTGATTTCCGCCGCGCAGGTCCGGACGCTGACAGCCGTGCTCGACGAGATCGTCCCGCCAAGCGATGATGCCAGGTTCCCGGGCGCGGGCGCGCTCGGGCTCGCAGCCTACGTTGAGCAGACGATGGCGCACACGCCCGATCTCCAGCAGGTGATCACGCCAGGGCTCACAACCCTCGATCGACTCGTGCAGGCCAGAGGCGCCGAGAGCTTCGCGGCGCTGTGTCGCGAGGACAGGCTCGCGCTGCTGGATGAACTGACGGCAACGGAACCGGCGTTTCTCCCAACGCTGACCTTTCATACGTACGTCGGCTACTATCAGCACGAACGTGTACTCGAGGCGCTCCACCTCGAGCCGCGACCGCCCTATCCCAAGGGATTCGAGATGCAGTCGAGCGACCTGGCAACCCTACTGGAACCGGTACGGCGGCGCGCCGAACGGTAGCCGGAACACGCCGCGCCTGGCTCGCCCGTGGCCCGCGCGAGCGTGAACGAGAAGTGTTTTCGTTCGCGACCTGACAAACGTCATCGCGTCGCATGACGAGTGCACGACGGCGTCCGGTTTCCGGACGGCGCAGCTTGACGCACTGGCCTCACCGTCCTTACGGTCTCCATCAAGCGTTCGTGTCGCTGATGCGTCGGGTGGGAGGAAAGCGAGAGGTCACCGTGCACCGACCGCAAGTGCAGTTCGAGAACAACCCCTTCATCGTCTTCTGGGAGACCACACAGGCCTGCGATCTGATCTGCAAGCACTGCCGGGCAGACGCGCGACCCACACGCGATCCGAGCGAGCTCGATACGGCCGAGGGGCGACGGCTGCTCGACGATGTACGCGCCATGGGCTGCCCGCTCGTGGTGCTGACCGGAGGTGATCCCGCCAAACGGCCCGACCTGGTGGACCTGGTCCGCCATGGCACCGACATCGGCCTGCGTGTCGCCCTGACCCCCAGCGCGACACCGCTGATCACCCGCGATCTCCTGACGCGATTGCGGGATGCCGGGCTCGCCCGCCTCGCACTCAGTCTCGACGGCGCAGAAGCCGCGGCGCACGACGGCTTTCGCGGCGTCGACGGCTCGTTCGCGCGCACACTCGAGATCCTGCACGCCGCCCGCGCGATCGGACTCACCACGCAGGTGAATACCACGATCACCGACCTGAACGCTGACGCACTGGAGCGAATCGCCGACGTACTGCGGGCGCTCAAGATCACGCTCTGGGGCGTGTTCTTCCTGGTCCCGACCGGGCGCGGCGAGCAACTCCGGATCCTCGATCCCGTCGCCGCCGAAGCCGTCCTCGAACGCCTCGCTTCGATCGCGGGCACGGCCCCCTTCGACATCAAAACGACGGCCGCCCCGCACTTCCGTCGGGTACTGCTCCAACACAAGGTGAAGCGGCGTGAGATTGTCGGAATCAGCGACGGTATCGGACGCGCGCCCCGCGGCGTCAACGATGGCCAGGGCGTGATGTTCGTCTCCCACCGGGGCGAGGTCTTCCCGAGCGGCTTCCTGCCGCTCGGGTGCGGTACGGTCCGCGACGGCGGTCTCGCGACTGTCTATCGCGAGCATCCAGTCTTTCAGGCGCTGCGCGACCCCGAACGACTCGAGGGCAAGTGCGGGGTGTGCGAGTTCCGACGCCTCTGCGGCGGCTCCCGCGCACGCGCCTACGCGGTGACCGGCAACCTCTTCGCCGAGGAGCCGGCATGCGCCTACGAGCCAGGACCACAGCCGAGTCCCCAGTGAGCGCGCCGCGTGTCGCGATCATCGGCGCAGGCGTCGCCGGGCTCGCCGCGGCCTGGACCCTCACACGCGAGGCGCCCGACGTAGAGATCGTCGTCCTCGAGCGTGCACCGCGGGCGGGGGGCCTCATTGCGACCGAACGAACGCCCAAGGGGTTCCTTGTCGAGCACGGCGCAGACTGTCTGGTGACGACCAAACCCTGGGGAGTCGAACTCGTCCGCGCCGCGGGCCTCGGTGGAGCGCTCGTGACCGGCGCCGAGCCGCGCCGAAGCTTCATCGCCGTCGACGGAAAGCTCGTTCCGCTACCGCCGTTGTTCGCCGCACGCGCGTTCGAGGTCGCGCGAGGCCTCGCGCAAACCCCGCTGCTTACATTGCCAGGCAAGGTGCGCCTGTGCGCGGAGCTGTTCATCGGCCACCGACACCTCGGGAGCGACGAGAGCGTAGGAACGTTCGTCACGAGACGGTTCGGACGCGAGCTGCTCGAGGCGATCGTCGCACCGCTCATGAGCGGTATCTATGGCGGGCATGCTGACCTTCTCAGTGCCGAAGCATGCCTTCCACGGCTGCGTGCACTCGAACGCCAGCACGGCAGTATCGCGATCGGAATGCGGCGTATGCTCCGTGCGCGTCACCAGCGCGCCGCCCGCGAGCAGATCCTGCCCCCCATGGTCAGCCTACGTCACGGAATGGAGTCCCTCACGGGGACTCTCGCCCACGCGCTCGGGCACCGACTTTCCCTCGGCGTCGCCGTCGAGGGAATGAGGCGACTCGCCGGGGGACGATTCCGCATTGCAACGTCGGCGGGCGATATCGACAGCGACGGCGTCATCCTCGCCGTCCCCGCCTGGGCGGCGCCGGCGCTCGTCGCCGAGCTCGATCCCGACATCGCGGACGCGCTCGCCACCCTCCCCCACAAAGCGCTCGACTGCGTGACGCTTGCGTGGCGCGCGCGAGACATTCCTGGCTCACTCGCGGGAACCGGTTTCGTGACGGCTCCGACCGGCACACGCTCCACGATCGCGTGCACCTGGGCGAGTCACAAATGGCCCGGCCGGGCCCCCGAGGACTCCGTGCTCGTCCGCAGTGTCCTCTCGAAACCCGACGCGAGTGAAGCAGATCTGTTGACGCTCGCCCGCAGCGACCTGCGCGACATCCTGGGGGTCACCGCATCGCCGACGCTCACACGAGTACGCCGCGTACCGCGGGCCACGCCCATCTATCGGGTCGGTCATCTCGGACGCGTCGCGTGGATGCGTGAACGCGCCCATGCGATCGGCGCGTTCGCACTCGCGGGCAACGCCCATGGGGGTATCGGCATCCCCGATTGTATCCAAAGTGGTCAGGTCGCGGCCCGCTCGGTCCACCAGTCACTGCTCGGCTGAGCGCGCTCCCATGTCACCCCCGCGTGCGGCGTTCGACGCGGCTTCGCGGAGACCGAGCGTACGGACTGCCGCACGTCATGAACGACGCTGACCTTTGTCATCGTGACAACGTCCGAGGAAACCGATCTCACCTCCGACGGACGCACCGACCCGATGCCAGCTCGCGCGCCACCGGAAGCGTCAGCCGGCGTGCGCTGCGCGAGAATTCCCGGGAGTGGGATTCCAATCGACCCGCGCCTTCCGAGATTCGATACGGCGGCACCGGGGACTGCTGCTCTGCGGGTGGAATGCTTCGTGCACCTGAACGCGAGTAATCCTGCGCCTTCGGCGTAGCGAATCCGAAAGGAGTCACATGTGAGAGATGCGGAGTTCGCGAGACGAGTGCTCGGGGCTGGGGTGCTGGCCAGCCTGCTGTTGTCGGGAACGCCAATCGTGGAGGCTGGATCGCTCGACGAAATGATCTCGCCGATGTCGATGCCGACCGTCAACGAGGATCCGCGCTCGACGACCGAGATTCGACCCATGTTCATGTATACGAAGATCTCGGAAGACTTCGTCACCAACGGCGGCAACTACAGCGTCGTGGCCGTGCAGCTGCGGTTGGCAATCACCGAACGCATCGCCTTCATTGCGAGCAAGGACGGCTACATCTGGCTTCGCCCCGACGACGTCGTTCCGGACGATGACGGGCTCGCGAACCTCGCGTTCGGATTCAAGGGATCGCTGATTCGCGACGAGGAGCACGCGTTCATTCTGAGCGGGGGGCTGCGCTACGAGGCCGCATCCGGCAGCCAGGACGTGCTCCAGGGGTTCGGGAAAGGGGTCCTGAACCCGTTCCTGTCAGTCGCCAAAGGCTTCGACGACTTCCATGTTCAAGCCTATACAGGACCGGGGTTGGCCCTCACCTCCGACGACTCGTCGTACTACGACCTGGCGCTGCACTTCGACTACCGCCTGATGGAACGTCTCTACCCGCTCCTCGAGTTCAACTGGCGGCACACGCTTCGTGGCGGCGACCGGCTCCCTATCGACCAGGAGGGTTGGGATCTCGTCAATCTGGGCTCGCAGGATGCCGGTGGAGAGTCGGTTGCGACGATCGCCTTCGGCGGGCGCTGGCGGATCACGGACGACCTCGATTTCGGAGCGGTCGCCGAGTTCCCGGTCACGAGTCGCCACGACATCCTGGACTGGCGCGTGACGACGGACCTGATCTGGCGACCCTTCGGATGGGGTTCGTTGCTGTAGCCAGCACACGCAAGGGACGGCCGTGCGGGCGCCAGTTGGTGCGACTTTGACTCCTTCCAACCGAATCGAGGTAGATCGCCCATGAAGGCTCTCGTTCTGGGTGCCGGCGGCATGGGGCGCTATGCGGCGCGTACGGCCGCCGGCTTCGAATTCGTCGACGAGCTCGTCGTCGCCGACCTCGACGAAACGACCGCCTGTCGTTTCGCCGAGGAGCTGGATGGCCCGACGCGCGGAGAGCGCGTCGACGTCACCGACGACGCTGACCTCGCGCGCGTGATGGACGGCGTCTCCGTCGTGCTCAACACGGTCGGTCCGTTCTTTCGGCTCGGCCCGCCGGTGCTGCGCGCCGCCATTCGGGCTGGCTGCCACTATCTCGACATCAACGACGACTGGGAGTCGACCGAGGCGATGCTCGCGATGGCGGACCAGGCCCGGCAGCGCGGTGTCACCGCCGTGATCGGCATGGGCGCGAGCCCCGGCATGTCGAACCTGCTCGGCGTCACGGCCATCCGCGAGCTCGACGAGGTTCGTGAAGTGTACTGCGGCTTCGACCTCGACGCCGCCATGCCGGAGACCCGCGGAGACAAACCCTCGGCGGCGAGCATCCACGGCATCCACCAGCTCACCGGCACGATCCGCGTCTTCGATGCCGGCGCGTTCGTCAACGAGCGCCCGATGCGTCGCATCGACCTCGACTACCCGGGCCTCGGGCCCCGCGCCGGGTGGACCATGGGCCATCCCGAGGCCATCACGTTTCCGCGCTACTTCCCGTCGCTCGAACGCAGCGTCATCGTGATGACGATCGACCCCACCAATCGCTGGGCGATGCAGGCGCTACGCGTGCTGATCGACGCGAAGCTCCTGTCGATCGAGCGCGCCGCCGCCTGGATCGAGCGCCTGGAGGGGGTCGGCAAACCCGTGAAGACGCCGGACGACTATCTGCGCGAGCTCGGCGACGAAGCATCGCCGAAGCTCCCCCCCGTGTTCGCGCTAGCGACGGGCGTGAAGGAGGGCAAACCAGCCACGGCCGCCGCGGCGATCCTATCGGCGCCGGCAACCGGCATGGGCGGCGCCACCGGAGTGCCACTCGCCGTCGCCCTGGCCGCCCTGCGCCCCGACGGCGAGCTCCGCCGCGGCGTGTTCGCGCCCGAGGGCATCGTCGACCCCAAGGAGTTCTTCGATTCACTGGCGCCGCGCTGCAGTCCGGCGAAGCGGGGCATGGAGGATCTCCTGTTGATATCTCGATCGTGGGAGGACGTGGATCTGCGGGAGAGGATGCGAGAGCTGACGGGCCGGTGAATGCGGTGCGGCGGCCGGATCGGATCGGCAGCCGACGCGTATTCGCAGTCCGCACACTCGCCGAGTACGTGAGCGAGGATCGCCCGGCCAGTCGAAGCAGATTCAGATTGACGGGTAGTATCCCCTATCCAAGCGACTCAGAAGGAAATGTCCCATTGGAGGCGGAACCGATGGTCCGACGGGTCACGACGCAATACGCTGTCGTCGAGGGTCAGATAGGAATAATCCAACGTGATCTTGTTATTGTGCCCGGCGAAGAACCAGTTCGCCGCGACAGTATACTCCGCCCGCTCGTTGTCCTCGTTGCGTGCGGTCTCGTTGGGCTCCTGCAGCCACGCATAGCGGAAGGCGAGCTCCAGAGGCTCTGGGTACCAGTCGAATATCTCGTTGAAGAAGTAGCCGGTCTGTGCGTAGACGCCCCAGAGATCGACCTCGCGAGCAGGATCCTCCTGCGCCAGCTCGCGATCGGTGATCTGTTTCCAGTGCCACTCGTTTTGAAACGAGAATCCCTGCCACTTGTACGCAAGCTCTACAACGGACTGATAGATCCGAAACTCTCCGTCCTCGGCTGCGCCGGGTCTTGCGAATCCGTCGAGGTTGCCACCGCCACCGGAGGACCAGCGGGTGGGACGGCCCGTGTGCGTTGCACCAGCGATCGCGAGACTTCCCGTCGGGAGCTCGGTACGCTCGACATCGGTCTGCCTGAAGGCAAGATCCCGCCCCAGGAAGTTCCACTGCAGGCGGCCGGTGTACATGAGGTTGTTGTCGTCGTTGGAAGCGCCCCGCCCCTCGCCGGTGAAGGCGCCGAAGGCGTAGCGGAGATCAGCGGGCGTCTCTTCGAAGAGGTGTCCGCGAAGGCTCACCCCCATCTGTCGATCGATCGTGAAGATACGGTTGACGATCGAACGTTCCACGAACTGCTGGCGTCCCGATGAATCGACACGCTCGCGGTTGTAGTCGATCTTCCACTGCCCGACGCGTAGCGAAAGCCACTTCCATTTCTCCACATCGACTCGCCAGTCGATCACTCGGGCGCCCGAACTCGGACTCGAGTCGTCGACGTCACGGGTCGGCTGCAGATCGACCTCGAAGTAGTACTTGAGCCAGGGCTCGTAGCCGTGTCCGCCGATCTTCATCCGCACTCGACGCAACTCGAACGTTGTCTCGTCTCTCTCCTCGAACTGGTCGACTTGGCGGGGGTCGCTGCGGTTCGGATCGCTGAGTCGGAACTGGAAGCGCCACTGCAAGTTCGTCTGGTACTTCCCGTCCCGCGTTTCAAGGCGAAACCCCTTGCTCCCGTAGCTCGCCCTGACGGGAAACTGCTCGGCCAGGTACTCCGAGAGCGCCTCTGTCCACCCCTCCGGGAGCGCCGTAGGCTCCTCAGACTTTTCAGACTCCTCAGATTCCTCAGGATCCGCAGACTCCTCAGGCTCCTCCGCACTGGCCTCGACCGGGGCGGGTTCGCTCTTGGATTCTCTGAGCTTGTCCTCGAGCTCCTCGAGGCGGCGGCGGAGCTCCCGGACTTCGTCCTCCAGCGATTTGCTGCCCTGAGCCTCTGCCTGCCCAAATAGGGCGACCAGAATACAGAACCCACAGATGACGATACGACCGATCCTCACTGTACCCCCCTGGCGTTGATTGGCCATTTGCCGCATCGCCACCAACCCTCCCCCGGGTGAGTGCTTCTGGGGGTGCGATGCCGAGAGAATCTCACGAAACGGTTATACGAACCTCTCCATTACAGTACGGTTACTAAACGGTAATATGAGGGTGACCGTTACTCGGAGGCAGGCTCAGGCCACCTGCGTGTCGCTAGCGCTCAGCGACGGCGTGCGCTTGACCCGGCTCTCCGAGCGGACGGGCTTACACGAGGGCATGACGCTCCTCAAGCACTCGGGCATGTTCGTGGACTCCGACGACGCGGACCGCTACGAGTTCGGCTCCGGAGGCCGAAGTGCTCGGCGTTCGGTCCTGGTTCATGCTGCGCCCGGGCCGGCGCGGCCAGGCCTGACCGCAGGGCTGCTGGCGACCCCCCACATCGCCTGATACTTCTGGCGATAGCCGATGATGCGACGTCCGATCTCCGGAATGTTTCTTCTCCTGGCCGTCGCGCTCGGCGCGGCGCCGGCTGCGCACGCGCAGATCTCGTGCGGTGACACGCTCGGCCCGGGCGGCAAGTTCGAGGCGACGGCGGACATCGGCCCGTGTTCGCAGGATCCGGCGCTCACGATCGTCGGCTCCGTGAAGGTCGACTTTGCCGGGCATGAGCTGTCGTGCGACAGCACGATGAAGAACGGCATCGAGATCGAGGGCAAGGGCGCCAAGGTCGAGAACGGGGCCGTCACCGGTTGCGACGACGCGATCACGGTGGGCGGCGAGGGGCGGCACAAGCTCACGCGGATGGTCGCGCGGGGCATCGAGGGGCACGGCTTCCTCCTCACGTCGGACGGCAACAAGGTGAAGGAATGCACCGTCGCCGACGGCAACGACATCGCCATCCAGCTCATGTCGGCAGACAAGAACGCCATCACCGACACCCACGTGGCCCGGATCGACGACAACGGCGTTCAGCTAGACGAGTCGCACCGCAACAAGCTCAAACGCGTGAGCGCGTCGGCCGTCCATCGGGGCTTCGTCGTCTTCGGCGATGGCAACAAGCTCGACGACTGTCGGGTCATGGACACCATCGCCAGAGGGGCCGTCGTGGGGGGAGATGGGAATCGGCTCAAGGAGTTCTCCGCGGTGCGTGTCCAGACCGGAGTCTGGCTCGATGCGGGAATCGGGAACCGGCTCACGAAGTGCCGGATCGCCGATGCCTCGCTGCAGGGGATCGCCGTCCGGTCCGGCGCGGTCGGTGCGCGAGTCGAGAAGTGCCAGGTCATCGGGGGCATGTACGACGGCATCGTCGTGGAGAGTGGCGCGACCGGGACCATCGTGAAGAAGAACGTCGTCCTCCACCACGACCGCACCGATGCGGTCGACGAGAACGCGAGCTGCGGCACCAACATGTGGACGTCGAACACGATTGGCACGAGCGACCCGCCTGCGGGGGGGTGCGTGCAGTGAGGCGGTGGAGCGGATTCTGCGCCGTCGCAATCGTGCTGCTCGCCGCACGCGTGGACGCGCAGGTCGTCTGCGGCGCCGTGCTCGGGCCGGGCGGCTCGTTCGTGGCGACGGCCGACGTCGGACCGTGCGGTGTGGGGGTGGATCCGGCGCTCACCATCATCGGGCCGGTGGAGGTCGACTTCGCCGGATTCCGGGTCAACTGTGACCTGGACGGCGTCGACGGCATCGCCATCGAGGGCAAGGGGGCGGAGGTCTCGAACGGCAGCGTGACGCGATGCCTGACCGGCGTGCGGGTGGCCGGTGAGGGCAAGCACGAGATCACGCAGATGGAGGCCGAGGAGAACGAGGACGACGGCTTCGTCGTCGAGAGTGACGGCAACAAGCTCGAGCACAATCTCGCGCGCGAGAACGGGCGCTTCAGTGCCATCCAGGGAGACGGCTTCGAGGTGACCGGCGACAAGAACACGCTCACCGAGAACTGGAGTACCAGGAACGGCAAGAACGGCTTCGACGTCGACGGGGAGGGCTGCAAGCTCACGGGCAACATCGCCGCCGTGAACGAAGAGGTCGGCATCAAGAGCGACGGCGCCAAGGGCAAGTTCAAGGAGAACACTGCCGGCGCCAACGAGCGGAGCGGCTTCGCGGTGACCTCCAACTCGACGTTCACGAAGGAGCTCTCGTCCGGCAACGACGGCGACACCGTCGCGCACGGGTTCTTCCTGAACGGCGCGATGGGCGCGAAGCTGACCAGGGGGGTCGCCGTCGGCAACCAGGGCAGCGGCTACAGTCTCTTCTCGACGGCGAGTGTCGCCAGGATCGGGAAGGCGGTCGCGCTCGGCAACGAGCAGAGCGGCGTCGCGATCACGGACGGCTCGACGGACAACTCCGTCAAGGGCAGCACCGCGATCGGCAACGGCAATGTCGACCTGTTCGACGGCAACGCCGACTGCGCCACGACAACGTGGTCGAAGAATCGCTTCGGCCACGCCGATCCGGCAGCCTGTATCGACTGACCCCCGACCCCTACTCGATGCCGGGGGCGGCGCGGCGCAAGCGGGCGCCGCCTCGGAAACTCGACGGGGCAAAACTCAGTCATACACCCCATCGGCGCGCCAACATCGCTTCCGTAAATCGTGGTAGATACGATACACGCCGCCGTCGCTCAGCTCGACGTCGTAGTATTCGCGCGCAAAGGGATCGTCGCTCCACCACTCGCCGCGGAGTTTCCAGGGGCCTGCGACGTAGACTACGCGGCCGCCGAAGCCCGGGCCGCGTATGTAATCGAGCTTCCCTGCGTTCTCGAAGATGCTCAGTGCGGCTGGGGGACGAAACGCGCGCAGCGCAACCGGCGCATGGATTGAGCTTGTGATGGAACTGGCGCCCCCGTAACCCGGCCCTGTCTCCCGACAACGTCCTGCACCGGATGCGGCGTCGACGGCGGCTGCGACTTCTCCCTTGAATGGCCCCATGGCGACGGCATCGGGCCTGTGGGATGCGGACTGGGCTGGCGCGCCTACTCGATCGGGGCCACACAAGGCCGCGATGCGCGCGATCGTTGCGGCCAGGACCGCGGGCGCGGGACCGCTCGGCTGAAAGAAGTCGAGTTGCGCGGGGCGGATGCGCACAGCCTCGCCGGCGATGCCGACTCCCTGCACCGCGTGTCCGGGTGGCTCGCGCTCGAGATGCGCACGTACCACCGTGAGCAGGGTCTTGCTCTCGGCCGTGGGGGCGGCCACCGCGAGGTCACGCACCACGCGGCTCCCGCCGTCGAGATGCAGACGAAGCTCGATCGACGCACACGCAAGACCGTGCAACGCGAGCCGTCGCGTCAGGCAATCGATCAACCTTCGCATCACGAACAAGAGAGGCTCGAGCCGCTCGATCGCGTATTCGAGCTGCATCGTCTCGGTGAACGTGTGCGGCGTTGCTCGCGCCCGTAACGGCGTCTCGTCTTCGCCACGAGCACGCCGGAGAAGCTGGGATCCTGACGGGCCGAGTCGATGCGCCACCGCACCCGCCGGCAATGCCATCAAGTCGCCGATGCGTCGGAGGCCCCAACTGGTCAACGTTGCCGCCAACGTGGGATCGGGATCCAAAAGCTCGATGGGAAGCGGGGCGAACCGTGCCGCCGTCTCCCGTGGAAGGATGACCCCTACCCCGCCGCTCTCACGTGCCGCCACGCGCGCCGCCAGCTTCGAATCAGCCACGCCGACCCATGCGGGGAGCCCCTGCTGCTCTGCCCGGGCTCCAACAATGGTGGCCAGCTCGCCTTCCGATGCGCAGAGCTTGCCACTGCCAGCGCAATCGAAGAACACCACCCAATCGCCCGCGACCTCTGCGACCTCTACTCGCGCGCTGACGGTCTGAGCGACATCGGCCAGGGTAGCGATCGCCCCTTGCATCGTCTCGCCGTCGATTACTCTGACGAGGAGTTCGTCGCAGACCGCCCGGGCCTGCGCCACGGTCATCCGCAAGCGGACACCCACCTCCTCCGCTTCGACGGAGAGGGCACGCAACAGCCCCCCCGCGCCCTCGACGATCGCAACTGGACGTCCCAGGATCGCGGGATCGACGCGGTGAAGAGCAGCCAGAGGTAGTTGCGGGACCCAGAGACATCCGATGCGGGCCATGCCGGCCATTTCACCCCTGGCTCACGCGACCGCTGGCACGACCAGGCATGCGCCCGCTTCACTGAGCGGCGCTTGCCTGCTCTTGCACAGACGCACCCGACCATCGAGGCCGTCGAACAACGGACACGGTCCGCCCTGATGCGAGAAGGAAACACGCTGCCGTGAAATCTCCAGACTGAGAGAGGCGAACGCTCCCGCCGTCCGCTGCGCACCAAGCGTAACAACGGCCGTTCCATTACGGGTGGCCGTACGCGCCAGACGCAGCCATACCGCCGGAGATCCCCCACGGGCCTGAGCCGGAGATCCACCACGGGCCTGATCGAGATCGAGCAGCACCAGGCGGAATCCACCAGCGGCCACGACGTGCTCGGTGACCCGGAGCGCCGTGCGGACATCTTGCGGACGGACCCACAGGATTTGTGACAGCTGGACTCCAGCCAACGCCGCGTGTTCGGGATCGAATGCATCCGGGAGATCGACGCAAGCGACGAGCTCCCCGGCCTTCGTCATCGATGCGGCCAACGC
>Ga0315338_1000241_pt1:97500-178706 | contig 178706 bp, 160 predicted proteins | sample ASW8metaG_FD_204518 | JGI IMG/M metagenome (GOLD analysis project Ga0315338, IMG submission 204518) | Ammonia-oxidizing marine archaeal communities from Monterey Bay, California, United States - ASW #8 | ecosystem: Environmental > Aquatic > Marine > Coastal | place: USA...
GCGTAGCGGCCTGCCCTCGCGCTCCGCGGCTTCGATCCGCGCCGCGAACTCGCCCTCGGGCAGCACGTCGACCACCCCGCGTGTCAGTCGCTCGATCTCGGCCTTGCCCATCGGTTCGTCACCCTTCAATCGTGCGCTGCACGCGCTCGATGGCGGTTGCGTGCCCTGTCGTTTCATCGATATCGACGATCGCCCCTTGCACCAACGCCGGCCCCGACGCCACCTCGAACCGGGAGGGCATCTGGGTCAGGAAACGCTGCAGCACCGGCTCCCGGCGCATCCCGATCACGGAGTTGAGCGGACCGCACATCCCCGCGTCAGTGAGATACGCGGTCCCCGCCGGAAGCACGCGATCGTCGGCCGTCTGCACGTGGGTATGACTGCCGACCACCGCCGAAACGCGTCCGTCGAGATGCCATCCCATAGCGACCTTCTCGGACGTCGCTTCGGCGTGCATGTCCACGAAGATGATGGGCGTCTGCTCCCGCATCGACGCGAGCGCGGCGTCGGCGGCGCGAAAAGGACAGTCGTAGGTTCCCATGAAGACCCGCCCGATCAAGTTCAGCACCCCGACTTTGATGCCGGTCCGACTGGTCTTGACGGTAAAGCCCCATCCCGGCGTATCGGGCGCGAAGTTCGCAGGCCGAATCAGGACGTCGCTGTCGCGCAAATACTCGTGAATGTCCCGCTTGGCCCAGATGTGGTTGCCCGAGGTCAGGACGTCCGCGCCAGCGGCAAGGATCTCGCGTGCCGTCCCGGGATCGACGCCGATCCCCCCGGAGGAATTCTCACAATTCGCAACGACGAAATCGATCTCGGCGTTCTGGATCAGGTCGGGCACGACCCGCTGCACACCGCGCCGACCGGGCTTGCCGACGATGTCTCCGACGAAGAGGAGTCGCATCGCTAGCTCGCATCCCCGGTCACGCCAGCCATCCGGCGCGTGCTGTGCGTGCTACCGTTCACGCGACGCCCCCGACATCCCCTGAATCGGCCTGAAGCAGGCGCCGATCCGTTGCGACGAGATCCATCTGCTGGTCCCATACGTCGCGTGGCAGTTCCGCGACGATCTGCGCGTCATACGCTAACCCAACGGCACATACGGGACCCGTCGCTCTGAGCGCCGCCAGCGAGCGATCGTAGAAGCCGCCGCCACGACCGAGACGCCCGCATGATTCGTCGAAGGCGACGCCGGGAACCAATACCATGATGGCGCCCTCCGGCACGGCCTCCCGAAGGGACGCATCGTCGAGCGCGGGGCCCCCTTCCCGTGACCAGGAAACCGGACCGGCCTCGGTGGCAGCGGCGTACACCGCGGTTCCTCGCGTCACTGCGTGTCGACCCACATCTTCGGGATCGACCTCGGCACCGATGGGTCGATACGTCAGCAGCGCGCGACACGTCCCAAAGGCCGGCAGCGCGAGTACACGCTCGACGATGGCAGCGCTGCAATCGCGCCGGGTCGAATCCTCGACGTCCCGACGTACCGCCAGGAAGTGCCGTCGCCATTCCGATTTCGTTCGTACCATGCCCGGACCCGTCCTGTGCGATCAGCGGCCCGGATCGCAACCACGCGAAAACTATTGAGAGTCTACGGGCGACTCGACCTGGGTGTCAAGGCGGACCGGCGCCAGCAGTGCCTCGACGAACTCGGCTGCATCGAATTCGCGGAGGTCCTCGACGCCTTCACCCACGCCAATGAATCGTACCGGGATGCCGAGTTCTCCGGCGATGGCGATCACCACACCGCCCTTGGCGGTTCCATCGAGCTTGGTCAGGATCACGCCGTTGACTGCAAGATCACCGACAAACGCGCGCGCCTGCGCGACACCGTTCTGCCCGGTCACCGCATCGAGCACCAGGAACGTTTCGTGCGGCGCACCCGGAAGCTCCCTGGCCACGACGCGCCGCACTTTGCGAAGCTCGTCCATCAGGTTCGTCTTGGTGTGGAGCCGACCCGCCGTGTCGATGATGACGACATCGGCGCCACGCGCGATCGCGGCACGCATGCCGTCGTAGACGACCGCGCCGGGATCTCCCCCCGGTTGGTGTTGCACGATCTCGGCGCCCGCGCGCTCCGCCCAGATCGTGAGCTGGTCGGCCGCCGCCGCGCGAAAAGTGTCCCCGGCCACCAGGACGACTCGACGTCCTGCCTGCGTATACCGACACGCGAGCTTGCCGATCGATGTGGTCTTCCCCGCGCCGTTCACGCCAACGACCATGATGACGCGCGGCCCTTCCGATACCTCGGGCTCGCCAACGGCCGCCGCTTCGAGAATCTCCTGGAGCTGCGAACGGAGACGCTCGCCAACGGCCTCCCCTGACGCAGCGCCACCAGCACGCACGGCTGCCAGTAAGCGCTCGGTCGTCTGCACACCGACATCCGCGACCAGCAGCGCCGTTTCGAGCTCCTCGAGCGCCGCCGCGTCGACCTCCCGCCGGCCCAGCAACGGAGCCAGCCGGCCCAGCAACCCCTGGCGCGTCTTCCCCAGTCCACGCGCGAGGGCTTCTTCGCGCGACTCTGGCCGAGCGACCTCTCCAGCCTGCCCCGCCCGCCTACGGCGAACGGCCCTGACGACGAGGGCGACGAGACCCACCAGCAGCAACGACACCAGGCCCGCCGCCGCAGCCAGCATCACTTCGGGCTGGACACCAGCCGGACCCGCGAGGTCATCGATCCACGTAGTGGGGATCTGCCGGACGAATTCAGCGAGCGTGTCGGTCCAACGCATGAAGTGGCGACTCCCGGCTCATCTGAGAGGCGATGGGAATGGCCGAGCCGCCGGGAGCCTCGAGGCTCCTAGTCGGGAAGACGTACCGATACAACCTCGGAGACCCCGGGTTCCTCCATCGTCACGCCATACAGGGTCTCCGCGACCTCCATCGTCCGCTTGTTGTGCGTGATGAGGATGAACTGCGAGTGCGCACTCATCTCGCGCACCATCGCGTTGAAACGCCCGATGTTGGCATCGTCCAACGGCGCATCGACCTCGTCGAGGAAGCAGAACGGGCTCGGGGAAATCAGGAAGAGCGAAAAGATCAGGCTCACCGCGGTCAGGGCCTTCTCACCACCCGAGAGGAGCGCGAGTGCGCCAACGCGTTTGCCCGGGAGCTGAACGAGGATCTCGACTCCGCTCTCGAGAATCTGCGTCTCGTCCGTCAACCGCAGCTGCGCCTTTCCACCGGCGAACAGCTTGGGAAAAACCTCCCGGAAGGTGGCATCGACCTGATCGAACGTCTCCCGGAACTTCGTACGCGACGTCCGGTTCAAGCGGTTGATCGTGCGCCGCAAATCCTCGAGCGCCTGTTCCAGATCCCCACGCTGTGTTTCGAGAAAACGCTGGCGTTCGTCGAGCTCGGCGACCTCGCCCAGCGCGGCGACGTTGACCTCGCCCATCGAAGCGATCCGCTTCCGGAGATACTCGAGCCGCTCTTCCTGCACCTCGACATCGCCGGTCTCGTCGACTTCCAGATCGGCGAGTTCGCGCTCGTACTGCGCGCGCACCTTCTCTTCGAGATGGCGCAGTGCCAGCCGCTGTTCGGCCAGCTGCACATCGAACAATCCGCCATCCGTCCGGATCCGGTCGAGGTCGGTCTGGAGTTCGCCGGCGCGGCGCTCGACCCCTTCGGCAGCCGCACGGGCCTCGGTCGAGGTGCGCTGGGCGGCCTCGACTCGCTCCGCCGCCTCGGACACTCCGAGCGCCAATCCCTCCGACCGCCCCTGAGCCTCCGCCAACGCCGTCCGACTTCCCTCGAGACTTTCCGCGTCACCGCGCTGCCGTTCCTGGAGGGCGCGCACACGGAGACCCGCCTCCTCGCCAGTCCGGCGCAAGCGCTCGATCGCAGCAAGGAGCCCTTCCCGGCGGGTGCGTTCGCCGGCCAGCGCAATCCGGTAGTCGGTGGCTTGCGCCTGCGCCTGCGCGACCGCGGCAATGACCGAGGTGAATCGCTGCTCGAGCACGCCCACGGCCTCTTCCAATGTCCCCCGCCGCCCCTCCGCAGACTCGAGGTCCACGGCCAGACGCGTCAACTCCTCTTCGCAAGCATCGAGACAGGAACGCGCGTCGTCGAGTTCGCTCTGCCCAGCCTCACGCTGGGTCTGCGTCTCCTGGACTTCGTGCCGAGCGCGCTGCACGTCCTTCTCCGCTCCGACGGCGGCGACGGTCATCTGCCCAAGCTCGGCATCGACCTCCACCAGGGCCTCTTCGCGCGTCGCGACCAGGGCTCCGAGCTCTTCCTGACGTCGGACCGCGGCCTGAAGATCCTGGTCGCGCTGCTCGACCTCACCATCCAACGCGCGCAGTTCGCGACGTTGCGTCAGCAGAATCTCACCCGAGGGCTCACTGCCGCCGGTGATGGCACCACTGGGATCGACACGCTCACCCGATCGGGTCACGAGCGTCCACCCGGCATCGGATTGTCGCCACAGAGCGAGGGCCGAGCCGAGATCCTCGGTGAGCAGGATGTGCCCGAGTACGGACTCGGCAACGTCCTCATAGCCGGCGCGCACGCGGACGAGATCGATCAGACGCTGGCCGCCACCGGGGACGAGCGCACCGGGCGCCACTGTCCGTGCGGCCCGTGGAACGCAGGTCGCACGGCCTGCCGCCGCACGACGCAGCGCCTGTACCGCCTGCGACGCGGCTGTTTCGTCGCGCATGACGACGGCCTGCAACGACTCGCCGAGCACCGCAGCCACCGCACGCTCCAGATCCTCGGGAATCTCCAGAATCTCCGCCACCAACCCCAGGGCCTCGTCGGTCGAGGAGGCCGACAAGACAGCGCGCACGCCTTCGCCGTACGTCGCATGCGAGAGCTCGAGCTCACGGAGCGAGTCCCGACGCGAACGCACCCGTGCCAGGCCGTCCTTCACTCCGTCGAGGGAGACCTCCCAGCTGGCACGCTCCGCGAGTGCGCCTCGCAACTCATCGGCACGGACACGCTTCGTACCTTCGAGCTGCTCGAGCCGGCCCTGGGTCTCGACGACCCGCCGCTCCGCCTCGTCGGTACGTGAGAGCGCCTCCTGCTCACGCACCACGAGGGCATCGAGCATTTCGTGGAGGCGACCGCAGCGCTCGGACTCTTCCTCGCGCCGCCGTTGCTGAGCCGCACGCTGATTCCGGACCTCGGCCTCCTCGGTCAGGGCACGCACGAGATCATTCTTCGTTGCGTCGAGATCCTGGGTAAGGACCTGCTGCTCACCGGTGAGGCGAGTCGATTCGAGCTCCTTCACTCCAAGCTCACGCTCCGAGACCTCGATCGCGGCCGACGCCGTCTGCACGTCATTCTCGGCGATCACGCATTCGCCGTTCGCGGACGCCTGTTGCTCGCTCGCCGAGGCCAGCTCCTGCTCGACGGTCGATGCCTGCGAAATGAGCTCGGCGATCCGACCCTCGAGACGCGCCGTCTCGTACCGACAACTCTCGCTCGCCGACTGGGCCTCGAAAGCCGCGGTCTGCGTTTGCTGGATCTGGGACATGGCTGCAGCTTCGTGATCGCGGGCGGCCTGGCGCTCTTTCTCCAATCCATCCAACGACGCCGTCAACTCGGCCTGCTGGGCCTGCAGCTCGGCTCGGCGCTCGTTCAGGACGGCGAGCTCGGCCACCATGCGGGCACGCTCGCGCGCCGACAGCGACAGATCGAGCGTCGCCGCTTCCGCCTGCAATGTCTTGAACTGCTCGGCGCGTTTGGCCTGCCGGCGCAGAGTGGCAAGCTGTCGCTCCACCTCGCGTAGGATGTCCAGCACCCGCGACAGGTTCTCCCGAGTGCGCTCCATCTTGCGTTCGGCGACCTGACGCCGACTGCGATAGAGCGTCGTACCCGCAGCCTCCTCGATGAAGAGCCGCAGTTCCTCCGGCTTGGCGCTGACCAGCCGCTCGACCCGCCCCTGCTCGATGATGGCATAGGCACGACCACCGAGCCCGGTCCCCAGGAAGAGCTCGGTGATGTCGCGGAGTCGACACTGCACACCGTTCATCAAATATTCTGATTCACCCGAGCGCAGATAGCGACGGGTCACCATGATCTCGGCCGGTCCGGACGAGGAGCCCAACGGATGCCCGGACTCCTTCAGCAGCGAGAACTGATCCATCGGCAAGCCGTCGGTCTCGAAGACGATGGATACCTGCGCCATCCCGACCGCCGAGCCCCGATCGCTGCCCGCGAAGATGACGTCCTCCATCTCGTGGCCACGGAGCCGCTTCGCGCTCTGCTCGCCGAGCACCCAGCGGATGGCATCCACGACGTTCGACTTGCCGCACCCGTTCGGTCCGACGATTCCGGTCACCCCGGTGGGGAAGCGAAGCACGACGCGATCGCGGAACGACTTGAAGCCCGCGATCTCGATCTGGCGAATGCGGAGCGTCGCCGCCGCCTGTATCACGGCGTCGTCATCGGCCCCGGTCGGCGCCGAAACGCCCTCGGGAGCCTGCCCATCCGGGACGCCCTCGTCAGCCACGGGGACTCCTACGGCACCCGAATCAGCGCCACTGGCACCGGGCACAGTCCCGTCAGCATCGGGCGCGGCCCCTTCTGGATTGTGCGCGGCCCCTTCTGGATCGTGCGCAGGCGCTTCAGCGCCGGGCGCTCCAGATTGGTCCGCCTGTTCAGCTGGCGGCCATGTGTCGAGCGCGCGTTCAGCAGAGACGTCTCGCGGTGGAATCGCCACAGCCCCTCCTCACCTGCACCCCGTTGAATGGTCGCGGGAGACGCCGCGACCAGTTCTGGAACTAGTCGCACAGGGTTTCGAGGGTGTCAACAAAAAGCGCAAGATCGGGGAGCAGAAGTTGGTCGGTAACCCCAGATGTGGGGCTACGGCTCGAGCTCGGTGTTCCAGTAGGAGACATCGACCGTACTCAGGAACGGCCCCCACTCGCGATAGCGCCGGAGGCTGAAGGCCTCGGCGATGAACGGCGACCACTGCGGCCGCGTGGGTTTCTTCAGGAGGTGCATGCCCGCCTCCGTCGGCGTGCGGCCACCCTTCCGACGATTGCAGCGGTGACAGGAACAGACGACATTCTCCCACGTGGCCTTGCCGCCACGCGAACGTGGCACGACGTGATCGAGATTGAGATCGACGCGGTCGAAGCGCTTTCCGCAATACTGGCAGGTACTATGGTCGCGCGTGTAGATGTTGTAGCGACTGAAGCGGACGTGGCGCTTGGGCATACGGTCGAACGCCACCAGGAGGATGACGCGCGGCACCCGCACCGCCCGGGCCACGAGGCCGACCGAGTCGTGCTCGAGAGAGACCGACAACTCGCTCCAACTCGCAAAATCGAAAGTGCGATACTGCTCGTCCACGGCGCGCGCAACGTCCTGGTACAACAACGTGAATGCGCGCCGCACCGATGTCACATGCACGGGCATGTACGAGCGGTTGAGAACGAGCACTTTGGTATTGAGCATCGACATGGTCGCGAACGGTCACCGATACGCTAATACGCGCCGCGCTCGGGTGTCAAGGAATGTTTCTCAGCAACGACGCGCACTTGCACCATTCCGGATTCCATTCGTATGATGCTCGGGGAGACCATGACGACCGTGCGTGAAGCCTACGAGCGCCTCTGGCCTCATGTCGAGAAACCCGGACGGTACGCTGGGAACGAGCACGGCGTGATCCGCAAGGATCCGGCGCGCGTCCAGCTCCGTTTCGCGCTCGCGTTTCCCGAAGTGTACGAGATCGCCCAATCGCATCTCGGACTGCAGCTCCTCTACGACATCCTCAACCACGAGACCGAGGTCTACTGCGAACGGGTCTACGCGCCCTGGCACGACATGGAGGCGCTCTTGCGCGAGCAAGGGTTGCCCCTCGCGTCGCTCGAGACCTGCACGCCGATGTCTGCGTTCCACATCGTAGGGTTCAGCCTGCAGTACGAGCTGACCTATACGACCCTGCTCGCCATGCTCGATCTCGGTGGGGTCCCGTTGCACGCCGACGCGCGGACGACCGACCACCCGCTGATCGTGGCCGGCGGGCCCTGCGCCTTCAACGCCGAGCCACTGGCGCCGTTTCTCGACGCGGTCGTCCTCGGCGACGGCGAGGAGGCGATCCTCGACCTGGCCCGCGCCTACCTCGCGTGGGATGGACGCGACCGCCGGCAACTCCTCGATCGGGTCGGCACCATCGAGGGCGTGTACCTGCCGAGCCGATTCGTCCCCTCCTATGACGTCGATGGACGGGTCCGTGCGATCACACCAACCGATCCCGGCCAACCGTCGGTCCGCAAGCGGGTCGTCGCCGATCTCAATACAGCGCCACAACTCAGCAAGCAGATGATCCCGGCCATGGACATCGTGCACGACCGCGTCGCCCTCGAGGTCATGCGGGGCTGTGTGAAAGGCTGCCGCTTCTGTCAGGCAGGATACATCTACCGTCCGCTCCGCGAACGGCATCCGCAGGCGCTGCTGGAGCAGGCCGAGGCGCGCCTCGAAGACAGCGGATACGACGAGCTGTCGCTCCTATCGCTCAGCACGGGCGACTATTCGTGCATCAATCCGCTACTGGCGACGTTGATGGACAAAGTCGCACCGGAGCGCATCGCCGTCTCGCTCCCATCTACACGCGTCGACGCACTCGATCCCCACCTGCTCGAGCAGATCAAGCGCGTTCGCAAGACCGGCTTCACACTCGCACCCGAGGCTGGGACCCAACGGCTCCGCGACATCATTCAAAAGGAGTATCGGGAAGAAGAACTGGTCGAGGCCGCAAGGCTGATCTTCGATCTCGGATGGCGCAGTCTGAAGCTCTACTTCATGATCGGGCTGCCCACCGAAACGGAGGACGATCTCCGTGGCATCGTCGATCTTGCCCGCAAGGTCGCCGCGGCCGGCGGCCACAAGCGTCAAGTCACCGCGAGCGTCTCGACCTTCGTCCCCAAACCACACACCCCCTTCCAATGGGCTCCGCAACTGAGCATCGAAGAGACCCGGGCCCGCCAGAACTTTCTGCGTCGCGAGCTGAAGCGCCACCGCATCCACTTCAAATGGCATGATGCGTGCCTGTCCGACCTCGAAGGGGTGTTCTCCCGCGGGGATCGTCGCCTCGGACCCGTTCTCGTACGCGCCTACGAACTCGGATGCCGGTTCGATGGCTGGTCGGATCGCTTCCGATGGGACTTGTGGCAACGCGCCTTCGACGAAACCGGCTGCAAGCCCGAGTGGTACCATCGCCGGCGACTCCTCGACGAGGCGCTCCCCTGGGATCACCTCGACAGCGGCGTCGCCAAACCGTGGCTGCAACGCGAACTGGCGAACGCGTTTGCCCGCACCCTGACGCCCGACTGCAGCATCGAGCGGTGCACGAACTGCGGCGCGTGCGACTTCGAGACGATCCAGAACGTCACCTACCACCCGCGCGCGGCGAAGGGCTCCGTCGCGCGCGGCGACGACATCGATACATGGGCCAACACCGCGGTCCCGCCAACCGCCACCTGGACCACGCGCAATTGGGAGCGACTCGTGGACGGCCGGCCGACGCCTGCGACGGGATCGTCCGCGCCGTCGATCGAGGCGCCGGCACCTCCTGCACGACCGCACCAGGGGGAGCGAAGCGAGCACGAGGGTCAGGGCAACGCCGAGGAGTGGCTCACTACCGAACGCCACGCTCTCTCACCCGCTGGGAGCGACGCGAGGCCACCCGTCATCCACGTACGCCTCACCTACCAGAAGCTCGACCGCGCCCGCTTTCTTGGCAATCGCGAACTCGCCTCGACGTTCGTACGCGCGTGTCGCCGGGCTCACCTCCCCTTGGCGTTCTCCAGTGGCCATCATCCGCTTCCGTGCATGGGCTTCGGCCCGGCACTGTCCGTGGGCATCGGGAGCCTGGCAGAGTTCATGGACGTCGGCCTCACGGTGGAGCGCACGGCCGACGAGGTCATGCGTCAGCTGAACGAACAACTTCCGGGGGGCCTCACCATCGTCGAGGCCGAGACACTCCCACGCTCGGCGCCATCGATCGATCGCAGCCTGGAAGCGTTCTCGTACACCGTCTCCCTGCAGCACCTGCGACCCGGGCGTCTCGCCGAAGGCGCGCTGACGCAGCACATTGATCGATTCGCACGTGCCGAGACCTTCCCGGTCGAGAAGCACGTCAAAGGTGTCCGCAGAGAACTCGACGCCCGCTCGCTCGTCTCGCTCTCACAAACAGGCCCGCACGCGCTCCTGGTCGAAACCCGCATCACCCGCCAGGGCACCCTCAAGCCGCACGATTTCGTGGCGACGCTCCTCGGCCTGTCGAAGAGCGACGCCCAGCTCCTACAAGTCGTGAAGGTCGGCACGACGCTCGTAGGCGAACCGGAGAACCCATCATGTCGAAGCAACTGCTGATCAACGCCACCCCTGAAGAGACGCGGGTCGCGTTGGTCGAGAACGGCACGCTCGCCGAGTTCTACATCGAGCGCGCCTCGGACCGCGGTCTCGTCGGCAACATCTACTGCGGCAAGGTCGTCCGGGTGCTTCCCGGCATGCAGGCCGCGTTCGTCGACATCGGCCTCGCCAAGGCGGGATTCCTCCACGCCTCCGACTTTCAACCCGGCGTTGCCGACCTCCCGATCATCGAGGAAGAAGCGCTCGAGCAAGCACGCGTGGCGGCCCTCCACGCGATCGACGCGGAGCCCATCGCGGCGATGCCGAACGCCGATGCTGCAACCGACGAGATCGACGACAGCGTGCCGGCACCCATGCCTCCGCCACCTCCCATCGAAGATGGCCTCGCGCGTGGTGACGAGATCATCGTGCAGGTCGCCAAGGAGCCCTTCGGATCGAAGGGCTGCCGGGTCACTTCGCACGTCTCGCTCCCGGGGCGCTACCTCGTCTATCTCCCGACGACGAACCATCTCGGGGTATCGCGTCGGATCGAGGACGAGGCCGAGCGCGAGCGGCTGCACGGCATCGTGATGGCGATGAAGCCCCCGGAGGCGGGGTTCATCATCCGGACGGTCTGCGTCAACGTCAGTCAGCGCGAACTCGAGGCGGACATGCGGTTCCTCGTCCGGCTGTGGAACGACACGCTCAAGCGTGCAGAAACGGCCACCGCTCCGTCCCTGATCCACGGAGACATGGATCTCATCTTGCGGAGCGTACGCGACTCGTTCACGGCCGACATCGACAGCGTCGTCGTCGACCGTCCGCACGATCATCAGCGTATCCTCGAGTTCGTCGACTCGTTCGCCCCCGCGCTGAAGTCCCGCGTCGAGTTGCACGTCGATCCGCGACCCCTGTTCGATCCCCACGGCATCGAGCCCGCGCTGAGCCGCGCCCTCGAGCGTCGCGTCTGGCTCAAGTCGGGAGGCTACATCGTCATCGACCAGACCGAGGCGCTGACGACGGTCGATGTCAACACCGGTCGATACGTGGGCAAGACGGATCACGAGGAGACCGTCGTCACAACCAACCTCGAAGCGATCCACGAGATCGTCGACCAACTGCGCGTGCGCAACATCGGTGGCATCATCATCATCGACTTCATCGACATGATGGACCCCGCCAATCGCGAGCGCGTCATGGACGCGTTCGATGCGGCCCTCAAAGACGACAAGATGCGCAGCAACATCCTCAAGATCTCCGAGCTCGGGCTGGTCGAAATGACGCGCAAACGTACACGTGCGAGCCTGAGCGAACTGCTCACCGACACGTGTCCCGCATGCGATGGGCGCGGCCGCGTGAAGTCGATCACGACCATCGCGTACGACATCATGCGACGGGTCCGTGCAGTCGCACAGCTTGCCCCCGAGGCGCAGCACCTCACGGTACACGCCCACCCCTCGGTTGCCGCTTTCCTGGGAGAGGAGGAAGGACCGGCCATGGACCGTCTCGAACGCGAGATCGGGTGTCGCATCACCATCGAGCCGGTCGATGATGGCAACCATACGGGCTTCGACGTGGTCGCACGGTGACGCCACCTCACCTTGACTTGGCCCATGCCCTTCTCTATTGGCTGTCCTAGGTCGATGGGCGCCGATATCAACGTCGCGGGCAGACCGACGACGCCCGCACCCGAGTTCGCGAACGCACTCCGTCGTCTCACCAATGGCGAGACGAACGCGATCGCCGACGCCTACGCGCTGATTCGCTGCGCCGACACCGACCTTCCGGCGCTGCTCGCCGCCGCGGGCGCTCTCCGCGACACCCACAAAGGCCGCACCGTCACCTACTCACGCAAGGCCTTCCTCCCGATCACCAATCTCTGTCGCGACCGCTGCACCTACTGCACGTTCCGCAAGGATCCGGGTGACACAGGGGCCTGGACCATGCGCCGGGACGAGATCCGCGACTGGCTCACCCGCGCACAGGCACTCGGATGCAAGGAAGCCCTCATGTGCCTCGGCGACAAGCCCGAGGCCGCCTTTCCCGAGTACCGCCAGACCCTGCACGATCTCGGGCATGCGTCGACCATCGGCTACGTGCGGGAAGCATGCGAGATCGCGCTCGAAGTCGGCCTGCTCCCGCACACCAACGCGGGAGTGCTGGCAGCCGACGAGATGACGGCCCTTCGTCCGGTCAACGTCAGTCTCGGCCTCATGCTGGAGAACGTCACCCCGCGCTTGCGGGCGCGCGGCATGGTGCATCAGAACGCCCCGGACAAAGAACCGGCACGCCGACTCGAGATGATCGCGGAAGCCGGACGGCTCCGCATCCCGTTCACGACGGGCATCCTGCTGGGCATCGGGGAGACTCCAGAAGAGCGCGTCGACTCCCTCTTTGCGATCGCCGATCTCCATGCCGCCTACGGGCACGTGCAGGAAGTCATCATCCAGAACTTCCGCGCCAAGCCAGAGATTCCGCTCGCGGACGCCCCCGAGCCGACGGCCGCCGAGATGGCGCGCGCGGTTGCGGTGGCCCGGCTGCTCCTGGGCGGCGCGATGAACATCCAGGCACCACCGAATCTGAGCCCGAACGATCACCGCCTGCTGCTGCGCGCCGGCATCAACGACTGGGGCGGCATCTCCCCCCTCACTCTCGACTACGTCAACCCCGAAGCACCGTGGCCGGCCATCGTCGCGCTTGCGGCGACGTGCGCCGAAGAGGGCTTCACCTTGCGCGAGCGCCTCGCCATCTATCCCGAGTACGTGCACAGCACCTTCCTCGATCCCGCACTCGCAGCCCCGGTGAACGTACTCGCGAGCACCATCACACGAGAGGAGATCCATGCACTCGCACCTAGCTGAGGAGATTCAGGTGGGGACGCCCCTCGAGCATCGACTGGCGCTCGCCCAACCAGAATTCCGTGCCCTGCTCGATCGCGCGCTCGATGGCCGTGAGATCTCGGTCGATGAGGGCGAGCGCTGCCTCCATGCCGATGGTGGCGACCTGATCGCACTCATCGCCACGGCCGATGCCATCCGCAAACGCGATGTCGGAGACGACGTCACCTACGTCGTCAATCGGAATCTCAACTTCACCAACATCTGCTTCGTCGGCTGTCGCTTCTGCGCCTTCGCGCGCCAGCGCTGGGAGGCCGATGCCTTCAATCAATCGATCGAAGCCATCCTCGCCAAGGTCCAGCAGGCGGTCCATCTCGGTGCGACCGAGATCTGCATGCAGGGCGGGATCAACCCGGAGATGCCCGCGTTCACGTACCGTGACATCCTGCAGGCGATCAAAGGCGCCTTCCCGCAAATTCACATGCACGCCTTCTCGCCCATGGAAATCATGTACGGCTCGCGCCGCACGGACATGTCGTACCGGGACTACCTGCAGATGCTCCGCGACGCGGGACTCGGCACGATCCCTGGCACGGCGGCAGAGATCCTCGACGACGAGATTCGCGAGATCCTCAGCCATAAGAAGGTGGACGTGCAAACGTGGATCGACATCATCACGACCGCGCACGACCTCGGCATCCGCAGCACCTCGACGGTCATGTACGGGCATCTCGAGACCGCGCGTCACGTGGCGGCCCACATCGCCCTGATTCGTACGCTCCAGCGCCAGACCGGCGGTTTCACCGAGTTCGTGCCACTGCGATTCATCCACGACAATACCGAACTCTTCCGTCAGGGCCTGGTCGGCGAGCCTCCCCCCAAAGGCCTCTACGACCTGCGCGTGTACGCCACCTCCCGATTGATGCTGCAGGGGGCCATCGACAACCTGCAAACCTCCTGGGTGAAGATCAATCACGAACTGGCGCAACTCTCGCTCGAGGCGGGATGCAACGACTTCGGTGGAACGCTCATGGAAGAAAGCATCTCGCGCGAGGCCGGCGCCGATGCTGGCGAGTACACCACCGTCGACGAGATTCGCGCGCTCATCAGCGCGCGCGGACGGCGACCCGTAGAACGAACGACCCTCTACGACAGACGCGAGGCGGCGCATGAGGACACGGCGGTTGATGGTGACGGTCCTGGCAGGCGGAGTGGGCGCCGCGAAGTTTCTGCGCGGCCTGATCCGCATTGCTGATCCCGCCGGGGTCACGGTCGTCGTCAATACCGGCGATGACGATCGATTCTACGGCCTGGCGGTCTCGCCCGACCTCGATACCATCACGTACACGCTCGCCGGCGTCGCCAATCGACGCATGGGCTGGGGCCGAGAGGGTGATTCCTTCGAATGCCTCGCCTCGTTGCAACGCTTCTACGGTCCAGGGTGGTTCAACCTCGGAGACCGTGACCTGGCGACACACGTCTATCGCTCCGAGCGACTTGCAAACGGGGCGACGCTCGCGCGCATCACGAGCGAGATCGGACGGGCCTTCGATGTACGCGCACGCGTGCTGCCCATGTCGAACGATCGTGTCCGCACGGTCGTGGACACGCGGCGCGGGCCGCTCTCCTTTCAGCGCTACCTCATCGCCGAGCGCGCGCGTCCGCAGCCTCTGGGTGTCCGCTACCTCGGGAAGCGTCGCGCCGCGCCCGCACCGGGCGTCCTTCGGGCAATCCAGAGCGCCGATCTCGTGATCGTTGCCCCCAGCAATCCCATCCTCAGTATCGGGCCGATCCTCGCTGTCCCCGGGATTCGCGAGGCCCTCGACCGACGTCGGCGACCCGTCGTTGCCGTCTCGCCCCTGGTGGGTGGGCGGGCCGTGACCGGCCCCCTGGTCCGCCTGCTACGAGCGGCCGCCGTCCCCTCGACGTCGAAAGGCATCGCCAGTTGCTACCGCTCGTTTCTCGATGCCCTGGTCATCGATCGCCAGGACCGTGCCGACGCAGCCGAACTGCGGTCACTCGGTGTTCAGCCGATCGTCACGAATACGGTCTTCGATTCGACCGCACGAGCCGCCAGGACTGCGCGGCACATCCTTCAGACCCTGCGTCTACCAGCGCGCACCGGCCGAACGACGGGAGCCGCCTGAACGACGATGCCGAGCCTCACCCTGACCGCAATCCCCGGCCTCCCACGCGTACAACCCGGGGACGACCTGAGCCAGCTTCTGCACGCAGCATTGTCCGACAGCGCGCTGTCCCTGCAGGAGGGCGACGTCCTCGTCGTCTGCCAGAAGGTCGTCTCGAAAGCTGAAGGTCGGGTCGTGGCGCTGAGTTCGGTAGAGCCCTCCCCGTTCGCACGCCAGATCGCCGCCAGCACGGACAAGGATCCGCGCGTCGTCGAACTCGTCCTGCGCGAGAGTACACGGATCGTCAAGATGGCCGACGGTCACCTGATCTGCGAGACCGGACCCGGGTGGGTGTGCGCGAACGCCGGCATCGACGAATCGAACGGGGTCGGGCCGGGCATCGCCACCCTCCTGCCGCTCGATCCGGATGCATCCGCCGAGCGGCTCCGGCTCGCGCTCGCGCCCGATACGCGCATCGGCATCATCATCACCGACACCTTCGGTCGGCCCTGGCGTGACGGCCTGACCGACGTCGCCCTCGGGGCCGCGGGCATCGGCACGCTCGCCGACTTCCGCGGACGCAACGACCTCGACGGCCGCGAACTCCACCACACCATGCTTGCGGTGGGCGACGAGCTGGCTGCGGCCGCAGGACTCCTCATGGAGAAGGACGCCGGCATTGCAGCGGTCCTGGTGCGTGGCGTCCGATGGGACGGGACCCGGGGCACGGGCCGTGACCTGATCCGCCCGCGCGAACTAGATCTCTTCCGCTAGGAAGCCTCCCCGGAAGGTACGCGGCGCCACCGCGAGGGGAGCCCGCGGCAGCGCCACATCTGTCTCGACGGGGAACCCTGCCCCGCGAGGTTGGCCGGGCGTCTCCGGGCGGAGCACCCTGACCCGGTGAGATTCAGCTCCGTGCCCGAGCGGTGGCTGCCACTTCTTCGCGGTTGGCCTCGAGCACGGCGCGGAGAACGCTTTCGAGCGAGGTGATCTCGCCGTTCACCGAGACCAAGCTCTCGATGAGTGCGAGCCAACGAAGCGAGGCAGGCTCGCCCGGGTCCATGTCCGGGCACAGCGTTGCGACGCCAGTCGCGGCCTTCAGCAGGCCTTCAGATGCGGATTCCAGATGCTTGGCGATGTCGGTGAACGTCTCGCGGTCGATGATCATGACTCCCCAAAGTCCAAGAACGGTGCCAGCACTCCCGCGAGCGGCAAGATCCTGACGGTACTCATCATCGGCAATGCCCTGAATCCACTTTTCGCCACAGCTACCGGGACTTGTGCAGATCGACGCGTGGCGAAGCGAGGCCCCGGAGAACGACACTTCGCACAGCGAACGCGGACAATCGACGACACCCGGAATCGTGCGAATGAGCACGAGCCGCGCCCCTGCCTCGCATTCCCGTCACGTCTGACGAGAGGGTGTCAGGGATGGCACAATCAGCAAGGGGGATTCCCTCCCCCTTCTCCACGCGGCACAGCCGCGCGGAGACCTCATCCCCCGGCTCGCTGATCGCTCGGCCGGGCGCCACGCGCCCGGAGATCACGGCAAGGGGGATTCCCTCCCCCTTCTCCACGCGGCACAGCCGCGCGGAGACCTCAGCCCCCGGTGGCCGCTCCCGGGAGCGCGCGGGGAGGCGTCGGGGCGTCCGCGCGTGGACTGAGCGAGGCATGCGCATCCAGACTTGCCGCCAGTCGATGCTCCAAGTCGGCGAGTGCAGCCTGATCCTCACCCGGCAGCACGATCTGTTCACGGCCACCACGGCCACGCCGTGACGGGACGACACACCCGAGCTCCGCGAACCGGCTGATCGCGTTCTCGAACGTCACCACCGAATTCCCCTCGGGCTTCCGCGTCTCACCGAGCAGGGTATGCATCGTGAAGCTCTTGCGCATCCGGGCCAGGGCCGCCTTCCGCGTCAGCCCATCGGCATCGACGTCGAACAACGTCTTGGCGACGATCCAATACGCCTCCCGGAAGCTCTCGAGAATACCATCCTCGAATACCAGGAGGGTGTGGTCCCGGCGGACCGTGACGCCCGCGACAGCCCCCTGAGCCTCGAAGTACGCTAGCGCCTCGTCGATCTCGGCGACGACGTCGGCCCGCTCGGGCAACGCAAATTCCCAGCGAAACAAGTCGAGCCACCACCACACCTCATCCTCGAGCGCGGCTCGGGGCACGCCGCGACGCAGGGCATGCGCGACCAATGAGGGAATCAGAAAGAAATGGATGATGTTGTTTTTGTAGAAGTCCAGCGCAAGGCGCTTCTCTGGGGTCACGTGGATGATGTCGCCATCCCGATCGCGCATCCAGTCGACCAACCGGCCCGTCTGGAGGAACTGAAGACTCTCGACAAACGTCTCGAGATTGCGCTGAAGCGACGCGGTCAGGGTCACACCTTTACTGATCAGCACGTCGGTCAGCGCGCGCGCCGCGACGACGAAATCGTCGTAGCGAATCGCCGCGTTCGGGGAGGCCAGCAGCACCGTGGACGACACCGACGTCGCACCAGCCACCGCGACGTCGTTCACCTCTCGCAGCAGGCGAAAACCGAGCTTCTGGGTAAAGTGCCGGCGCTCTTCGAGAGCCGCGGCCTCATCGCCTTCGGCCTGAGCCCGGCCCTCCTGCGCCTCCATGGCATCGTGCAACGAGATCGGATCGGCGAAGGTGACGTACACGGTCCCATAGCGCTGCCGAAGGACGCGCCGCGCTTTGAGCAGGGCGCCGAACGATTCCTTCTCCTTCTTTCCCCCGAGCAGTTCCGACGAATACGCGCCTTCCTCCACGATCCGCCCGTAGTGAATCGAGACAGGCACCAGGAAGAGATCGCGGCGAGCACCCCCCGCGAACGCGTTGATGATCGCCGACAGCATCCCCAGCTTCGGCGTCAGGATCTTTCCGGTACGGCTGCGGCCACCTTCGATGAAGAACTCCTGCGTGTACCCCTCCCGAATCAGATACGTCAGGTACGTTCCGAACACAGTCTTGTAGAGGGGGTTCCCCTCGAAGGTCCGCCGGATGAAGTACGCGCCGGCACCACGGAAGAACGGCCCCATCGGCCAGAACGCCATGTTGATCCCCGCGGCAATGTGCGGAGGCGAGAGATGATTCTGGTGAAAGATGTACGAGAGAATCAGATAATCGAAATGGCTGCGGTGACAGGGCACGAGCACGATCGGATGCTGCTTCAAGCGCTCGACCACGCGATCCAGCCCGCGCACGTCGAGGCCGGAAAACATGCGCCGCCACAGCCGATCGAACAAGAAGGCGAGAATCGCAAAGTAGTATCCGTGAAAATCAGCGGCCATCTCGTCGAAATAGCCACGCGCCTCTTTCGTCAGCCGCGCCTCGGACACCTTGCGCTCGGCCGCGAGCTCGGACACCTGCTCTTTGACATCGGGCGCGGCGAGTACGATCTCACGCACGCGACGCTTCGACCGGAGGGTCGGACCCCAGACGACCCGCTCCTCCCGATACAGGAAGATCTGCAGGGCCCGCGTCAGGCGCCGGACGATACGCTCCTCGCCCTCCGCGCGGTACTGGGTCATGAACTCGTTCAGGGGAATCTCGTTCCCGACCGAAAGCCGAAGATCGCGCCCATTCCAAAAGTAGGTCGCGAGCTTCTTCAGGTCGCTCGGCGCCTCATGCACGCTGTAGATGAAGTTCGCGATACGCGAGCCCTGACGCCGGAGCCCCGACCCCCGAAAAATCGCGATCGGCACGAGGAAGACCGGCTGCTCCTTGCCCCAGAGACCGCGAACGATCTCGTGCAGGTAGTCCTTGCCGGCGCGCACCTCGCGCGGCACGCGCCCGCCCGTCGTGCGCGCGTTGACGTCACGGCGCCGACTTCGAATGAACAGCAAGACGGAGCGACCGTGGATCGTGAGCTGCGACACCAACTCGCGCTCGCGAAATCGCCGCAGCTCCTTTCCGAACAACTGCGCCGACCGCAGCGCGCTCCAGAGCGCCGCCAGGATGTCACGCAGCGGCCGAAACCAGATCGTCGAGACCCCGTTGGCAAAGCGCGGCAACGGCAGCTCTTCGCGCAGCAGGACGTAGTTCACGAGAAAATAGTCGACCAGGGAACAGTAGCGCATCACGTACACGACGGTTCCCTGATTCGCGAGGCGCCGCACCCGCGCGATATCCTCGAGATCGAGTCGGACGTGGCGGAACGCTCGGCGCGCAAACCAGCGCGCCGGCAAGCCGAAGCGGCGCCACATCGCCGAACGATGAGTAGTCACGTAAAGGCTTTCAGCTTCCGTCGCTCGAGCTCCCGCACGACCTCGCGAACATCCTGCGCGCGGTCGCGATGGCAGATGAGCAAGGCGTCGGGCGTGTCGACGACGATGAGATCGTCGACCCCGACCAATGCCACGAGCCGATCGGGATTGAAGACAACATAGCCACTCGCATCGACTGGAACAACGGGGTTCCCGGGCTCGGCGCCGAGCGCGGCAAGCGCCGTCCACGTGCCGACATCGCTCCAGCCGAACGATCCATGCACCACCCGCACCTCGGGTGCACGTTCCGCCAATCCCACGTCAATCGAGACGCTCTTGATACGTCGGTAGGCACGCATCAGGGCCGCGCCGCGCTCTCGGCGCGGCCGTGCCGTGGCCCGACGAATGGGACCGATCACCTCGGGAAGCAATTCGTCCAGGAGCGCGAGCGCCGTCGGCACACTCCACAGGAAGATCCCCGCGTTCCAGAGATACCCGCCAGCCCGAACGAACCGGCGTGCCCGCGCAACAGTGGGCTTCTCGACGAACGCACGCACGCGGCATGTCCGCCCGCCCAGTCGTCGGCCGACGCGAATGTATCCGTACCCCGTCTCCGGTCCGGTTGGCTGCACGCCAATCGTGACCACCGCCGACCCCGCCGCGGCATGGGTGAACGCCTCGGCCAACAGAGACCGAAACGTCCGCACGTCCCTGACGGCATGGTCCGCAGGCAGGCAGACGAACGTTGCATTGGGATCGCGCCGCCCAATCTCGAGCGCCGCAAGCGCCAGGCAGGGGGCGGTGTTCCGCCCCACGGGCTCTGCAAGGACGTTGGCCGCCGGCACACCGGGCAACTGCCGCCGGACGGCCGCCGCTTGATCGCGAGCCGTCACCACGAGGACACGCGACGGCGGCACGACGCCGCGCAATCGCGCAACGGTCATCTGCAGAAGGCTCTGGCGCCCCAACACCGGGAGCAACTGCTTGGGACGGCCTCGTCGACTCCGCGGCCAGAACCGCGTGCCCACCCCGCCTGCCATGATGACGGCATAGCGATTGCTCGCTCCGGATGGACGAGGCGGCTTGGGAACCGCACGCACTCGAACCGTTTAAGACGGGGTCTGCGGAAACGCAAGCCCATCGCGCTTCCGGTCGCATCCGGCCCCTGCTACACAGGAACGCGTGTCGATCGTGCTCAGCATCGTCGCGGTGTGGGTCATCGGTGTTACCGTGTTTCAACTCACGTGTTTCTCGATCGCGCTGTACGAAGCGTTGAATCTCCCCGAAACCCGGCACACGCGCCTGACGGGTACCGGTCTCGTCCAGGCACTCGTAGGATTCGCAGTCGAGATCGGCGGCGTCCTCGTCATGCTCCTCGCCTGGCCTCTCGGCCTGCTCCCGTGGAGCGCACCAGGTCGCGCACGCCCGGGGGATCGCCCGCCCGTGATCTTCGTCCCGGGGTGGTGGATGAATCGCGCCTGCCTGTACGTGCTGCGTTCCCGATTGCGCCGGGATGGCTGGCGGCACACGGTGGGATTCAACTACCGCACAGCGTACGGCGACATCCGAGTCGCCGCCGAAGAGCTGAGGGACGTCATCGAACGCACCTGTCAGGCGACCGGCTCCGACCGGGTCGTACTGATCGGACACAGCATGGGTGGCCTCGTATGCCGCGCGTACCTCAAGCACCACGAAGGTCTGCGGCGCGTCGCCAGTGTCGTTACCCTCGGCACCCCGCACCAGGGTAGCAAACTCTGCGCACTCAGCCTCGATCCCATGGCACAGGACATGCGTCCCGAGTCTGCCTTCCTGGAAGAACTGGCCACCGACGATCCGATTCCCGGAGCCGCGGATTTCACGGCCATCTACTCCAGCTTCGATCATCTCGTCGTCCCCGCGGCACACGCCTACTACGCCGGCGTTGGGAACATCCTCGTCGAAGGCGTCGGCCACAACGGTCTGTTGTGGTCATCGCGGGTCTACGAATTGATCCGCGAGAATCTCGAGTACGGCTCGGCAACCGAGGCGGAGACCCCACCCCCGGCACCACCATCCCTCCACGAGGCGGGCGAAGGGCACTGACACCTTGCGAAGGCGTCAGGTCGGAACGTCGAGCCGCGCCAACGTTTCCACGCAACGCTGTACGTCATCCGCGTTGCAGTAGAAGTGGGGGGAGAAACGCACCCCGCCGCCGCGCGGACTCGCCAGCACGCGCGCCTCGCGAAGTGCCGCGACGACCTCGACGGGATCACGCGCGGTCCGCACGGTGGTGATGCCTGCACGCTCGGCCTGCGCATCGGGGCTGATGAGCTGGTAGCCCCGCCCCCGGAGCGCGTCTCGCAAAACGTCCGTCACTCCCAGCACCGCGGCCTCGACCGCGGCGGGTCCGACCGCCACGATCAAATCGAGCGCTGCGCCGAGCGCGTGGATCGCAAGGAAGTTCAGGCTGCCACACTCGAATTTTCCGGCGTCGGCCTTCAGTTCGAAGTGATACGGGAGATACTGACCCGCGTTGACGATGTTCTTCCATCCGATCCGCCGCGGGGCGAGTCGTGCGCACCAGCGACGCGATACGTAGAGGACGCCGCATCCCTCCGGGGCACACATCCACTTGTGCCCGTCGGCTGCAAGGCAATCGATCCCCGCTTCTTCGACGTCGATCGTCACCGCCCCGAGCGCCTGGATACCGTCGACGCAGAAGAGGATCCCGCGCTTCCGGCACAGCGCACCGATCTCGGCGAGTGGCCGACGCTGCCCGTAGGCAAAATCGACGGCGCTCACACTGACGACACGGGTCGTATCGTCAACCGCGCCCGCGACAGCCTCGATCGTGAGGCGGCCCTGCTCGAGCGGCACGGTCCGGGTCTCGACGCCAAGTCGAGCCAGATCCCACCAGGGGTAGACGTTGGCGGGAAACTCCTCTGCTGGCACGACCACAGAATCGCCAGCGTGCCAGTCGAGACCCGCGGCGATCGTCGACAATCCGTCTGACGTGCTGCCCACGAACGCGATCTCATCGGTCGCCGCACCGATCAGCGACGCAGCCGTCGCTCGCACGACCTCCGTGCGCTCCTCCCACGTACGATAGTGCAACCGGCCGAAATCACGCGCCTCGACCGCGAACGCCGTGACCGCCTCCGCCACGCGACGCGAAACGGGCCCCACCCCGGCATGGTCGAAGTAGACACACGCGTCGGTGACCGGAAACTCCTGCCGCCAATTCTCCATTACTGTACTGTCGCCCCCGCATCGGGCCGCGAAGCCCGTGAGGCCCCCTGGCTGATGCTTGCAAAAATCTCCTGTGCGATACGATCAGTATGCTATACTTCTTCGTAGCCGAACAGGCTGGAGGATCCGCCATGCAGAAGTGTACGCCGCGACTGCACGACTTCTTCTTGACGATGGCTCGCAAGAGTTTTGGCGAGCTGGGCGTCGGCGATGAAACGATCGTGGGCTACGTTGCCTCGCTCATGACCGACTTCGCCCGCGCCGATCGACTGTATACGCTGCGCAACGCAGACGGCCACAGCATCGACAGCGTCGTCCAGATTCTCGTCGAGAACGACAAGGCCGCCGAGGACGACCCCAGCATCGAGTGCACCCGTGAGGCGCGACGCTACGTTGGGGACTACGCCCTGTTCATGAGTGGGCTGTTCCGCACCCACGTCGAGCAACACGGCTCGCTCGAGTACTACCTCGAGGAGGGGCGACGGTCCTATTGGGCGGTCTCCGAACTCGATCTCACGATGTTCCGGACCGGCTTTCTGATGTTCCAGCAACTATCGACGAACTTCGAATACTACTCCGGCGCCCTCGACTACATGCGCAAAGCGTACTTCGCTCCCCAACCCGGACAGAGCCCGTTCGACCAGTTCCTCCTCGAGGTCGAGGGCTGGATCGCCACCGGGCTGTCCGACAACTGAGCCACGCAGTGCCGTTGCCGGTCGCCGAAAACGTGCCCTTGCAGGTCACGGGCGCGCCTCAGCGACTGGACCAGTTTCTCGTCGAGCATTGGCCCGAGCCGATCGGCCGGAGACCACTCGCCGCCCTCCTGGCAAGCGCCGACGTCCGGGTGAACGGGCGCCGGGCCACGAAATCCACCCGCGTGCAGGCAGGGGACGAGGTCCTCGTACGTCTCGCCCCGACCGCACCTCGCCCGGTTGTGGATGCGACACTCCCCCTCGTCCACGAGAGTCCCACTCTCATCGCCGTCGACAAGCCGCCAGCGATGCCAAGTACCGAGGGACGGAGCGCGGCTCCATCCGTTGCAGCCCTCCTGGTCGATCGCTACCCGGAGATGGCCGGCCTCGACACGCCACGCTCCGGCGGCCTGGTACATCGACTCGATACGGGCACATCAGGCCTCCTGCTTGCCGCACGCAACGCCGACACGCACGCCGCGCTCCGGCAGGCATTTCGTGCTCGGAGCGTCGGGAAACACTATGTCGCCTTCGTCCGCGGCCGCCTCACGCACGCGCGCAGCATCGAGCAGCCCCTGCGGCGCCATCCGCGTAGTCGCGGGCGAATGCTTCCCGGACGATCCGGCCAACGCCGCACCTGGCCAGCGACGACTCGCGTGCGCCCGCTGCACAGCGCCGACGACGTCAGCCTGGTCCACCTCTCGATGCAGACGGGCGTCACACATCAACTCCGGGCGCACCTGGCACTCATTGGGCACCCCGTGCTCGGAGATCGACGCTATCGCTCCACCGAGGCGCCACCCCTCACCGCCCGCCTCGAGGCCCGGCTCGCGCCGTCGTGGCATTTTCTGCACGCCGCCGCCATCACGCTCGAACTCCCCGGCTCGCCGGACCGCCTGCAGACGACGATCCCGTCACATTGGCGGCGGCTCCTGGCTGATCTCGAGTGGTCGCTGGAGATCGCGGACCTGACCTGACGAAAAAGCGTTGCGTACTACGCGGCGGCCTGACGGCCCTTGCCCTTGGTATCGCGCGGCTTCGGGGTGCAAGCGCCACACAAGTTGCGCACGTTGTCGGGATCTTCGGTCAGACCATCGTCGACGTTATGGCAGACCTTCGCGCACTCGGCGCAGATGAAGTAGATCCCCTCGATCGTCTTGTTGATACGTTCACGGTTCAGGATCCGCCCGCGCAGCTTCTGGATGCGAATGCCGAGCAGGTCTTCGTACTGTCGCTTGATCTTCCGCCGACCGGCCTCGTCCTTTGGCAGCTCTTCCTCGGTCGACGCTTCGCGTGGATCGTCGTCCTCGAAAATGTTGCGCCCCTTCTTGGCCTTGGGTGCCTTGCTACCCTTGGGTGCGCGGGGTGCTTTGGGCGCTCGCGAGGCTTTCGCCGGTGCAGCCCCCGAATTCTTCGCGACGGTCTTCTCACTGTTCTTGGGCATCGATACTGATCCTCCCGTGAGCACTCCGATATCTCGATCTGATCAGAGGCTGCGGACGCCCTGATTTTACACCTGTGACCCGCTGAGCGTCAACGAGACGGGCCCCAACCCACCGAGATTGCTAGAGCTTGTCGCCTCACAGAACCGGTGCTAGCGTCCGACGCGCCGTCATGCTGATTCGTCTCGAGCCACAGGGCAAACAGATCGAACTCCCCGGACGCCGACGCGTACGCGAGTTGCTGACCAAGCTCGGTATCGCCGAGGGCACCGTGCTCGTCATCCGCGAGGACGAGTTGCTCACCGAAGACGAAGTCGTGGAGCCCGGGGACGACATCGAGCTTCGCGCGGTGATCTCTGGAGGCTCGGCGTGAAGTGCAAACGTTGCAGCGAGAAGGCGGCGATCAAACTTCGCAGCCACAACGCCGCCTTCTGCAAAGCATGTTTCCTGTTCGTCTTTGAACGGAACGTCGAACGTTCGATCGCCCGAGACGAGATGTTCACGCACGACGACCGCATCCTGGTCGCAGTCTCCGGCGGCAAAGACAGCCTCGCCTTGTGGGACGTCCTCCACAGACTCGGCTACACGACCGAAGGCTTGTATCTGGGTCTCGGCATCGGCACCTATTCGAAGGCGTCGCAACAACGAACCGAAGAGTTCGCCGAACAGCGCGGGTTGAGCCTGCGCATGGTCCACCTCGAAGAGGAGGACGTGGGCGTCACCGTACCGGACGCCGCCCAGTTCACCCGGCGTGCGCCATGCGCGGCGTGTGGCACCGTCAAGCGACACCACTTCGATCGCGCCGCTCACGAGGGCGGGTTCTCCGTGCTCGCGACCGGGCACAACCTGGACGACGAGGCGGCGCGCCTCCTCGGCAATGTGCTGCACTGGCAGATACCCTACCTCGCGAAACAGCAACCGGTGCTCGAGCCCACGCATGCACGGTTCGTCCGCAAGGTCCGTCCGTTGTATCGAACCAGTGAGCTCGAGAGTGCTACCTACGCCTTCCTGCGCGGGATCAAGTACATCGTCGAGGAGTGTCCGAACAGCCACGGCGCGTCCCAGATCCTCTACAAGCAGTTGCTGAACCAACTCGAGAACGAGATGCCCGGCACGAAGCTGACCTTCCTCACCGACTTCCTCAAACATGGCCGTCAGGCCTTTGCCGCTCAGCCCGCAGGGCAACTCGGCGAGTGCGAGCGCTGCGGCATGCCCGCGATGGGCGAGATCTGCGGCTATTGTCGTCTCGTCGCCGAAGTCGATCGCCGACGCAGCCAGGCGGTGGCCCATTCCTGACACGCCCGAGGCGGTCCTGCCGCCCGCATCGCCCTCCTCCGACACCCCGGCCACAGCGACGCCGGCGGAGGACCGTGCGCTGCTCCGCGAAGGCGATTCGGTGCTCCTCATCGACCGGAAGAAGCGCCAGTACCTGCGGACCCTGAAATCCGAACGGCGCGTGAACGTCCGGGACGGGATGATCGTCCCCGATGCGCTGATCGGCCAGCCCGAGGGCATCGTCGTGCGCTCGTCGATGGGCGAGTACCTCCAGGTGTTTCGACCCAGCTATGCGCAGATCGCCCCGAACCTGCCCCGCCAGGCGCAGCTCATCTACGCCAAGGACATCGGCACAATTCTGCTGTACGGCGACATTCATCCTGGCGCGCGGGTCATCGAGGTCGGCGTCGGACCCGGCGCCACGTCCCTGGCCCTCATTCGCGCCGTGGGCCCCACAGGCTGTGTGATCTCGTATGAGATTCGCGAAGACTTCGCGAACATGGCCCGCACCAACGTGAAACGCTTTCACGGCGACGCACCGCAATGGACGGTGAAAGCCGGAGACGCGTACGAGGGGTTCCAGGAGCGTGACTTCGATCGCATCGTCACCGACGTCCCCGAGCCGTGGCGCGTCATCCCGCACGCCGCCGCGGCGCTCCGCCCGGGCGGCATCTTCATCGGCTTCATCCCGACGGTGCTGCAGATGAAGCAGCTGGTCGACGAGCTCCGCGAGGGGGGATTCTCCGCCGTCGAGATCATCGAATCCCTGCAGCGCTTCTGGCATGTGAAGGAGCGCAGCGTCCGACCAGAGCACCGCATGGTTGCGCACAGCGGCTTTCTCGTCATCGGACGACGACTCGCGGTCCTGCCGACCACCCCGTAACCGCGCCACCGCACGGCTCACGTTGACTTCGATTCTTCGGATGTTGTAGCGTCCGAGCAACTGGGAACGCGCAACGTGAGGTCAGACTGAATGACCAAGGAAGATCTTCGCAGGAACGTCTGGCGCTTGCTCGGGGACAGCGACGTTCAGTGCTTTCCCTGCTCCCCCGACAGCGACGCCCACGACCGCGTGCCCAACTTTGTCGGGGCCGACCGCGCCGCCGAACGTCTTGCCGATCTCGCCGTGTGGAAGAAGGCCCGTACGCTCAAGGTGAACGCCGACGCGCCACAACTTCCCGTACGGCGCCGTGCCCTCGCTGACGGGAAAGTCGTCTACATGGCCATCCCCGGCCTGCGTTCGGAGAAGTGCTTCGTCGAGATCGACCCGCGACGCCTGGGACGCCGCGCCGCGCTCGCGGCCAGTATCAGCGGCGCGACCCGCTACGGACGTCTGGTCAGCCCGCGCGAGATGCGGGCGATCGATCTGGTGCTGTGCGGCTCTGTCGGCGTACGACGTGACGGCACCCGCGTCGGCAAGGGCGGCGGCTTCGCCGATCTCGAATATGCCATCCTGCGCGAGGAGGCGAAGGTCAAGGAAACCACTCCCGTCGCCACGACCGTCCACCCGCTCCAGATCGTCACCGAGAAGGTCGCCATGCTGGCACATGACATTCCCCTCGACTTCCTCGTCACGCCGTTCGAAGTCGTCGCCACCCGCCCAGCGTACCCACGCCCGCGCGGCATCTACTGGGATCTCCTGAAGGCCGCGAAGATCGAGGCCATTCCCGCTCTGCGCAAGCGCCTGAAGCAGGGAACGCCCAACCTGTCCCGCCGGGTCTAGCTCACCCGCTCCCGCCGGGCCTAGCTCACGCGCTCCCGCCGGGCCTAGCTCAGCCGGCGTGCAGGAAGAGGCCCGATCCTACTGCAGGGGCGGGATGTCGTCGGCGAAGATGGCGCGGCGGCCGGCGAAGCCCTCATCGGGCGTGTGCCAATAGGAGACCTCTTTCTCGCCGTACTGCCAGCACAGCAGGACCGGGGTCCCGTCGATCTCGGTCGGAAAGTCGACCAGCCCGAGATCGATGCCCTTGAATTGGCACCCCAGGCTCTCGACCTCACCCACACTGCCCTCGATCTCCCGGACCGACGGTTCCAGATCGGGCCGAAGCTGCAGGACCTCTGCGGTGGTCCGCGGCCCCTCTCCGGCCTCATCGCCCATATCCTGGAGGGCGATCCGGACGGTTCGGGCCGCCCGCTGCATCCGCTCCATGAGCATCTCGAGCCGAGGAATCAAGGCATTGGCGTCATCGACCGAAAAGTGCCCGTTGTCATCCACTGGAGAAATCCTAAAGAGTTTCGTCGATCCTGTCGAGATTCTACCCGGGCATCCTGCGGCCATCGGGGTTGTCGGGGTATGCCCCCTGTACTATTTTTCGAGCCTGACGCGGGGGTGGCGATGGCACGTGGCGACGAGTTCGATCCGGAAGAATCGACGGAGACGGGTGAACAGAAGTTCTACGGCTTCGAGGAGGACGTCAGCGACGTCCAGGTCCCGGTCGAGATCCCAATCCTCCCGCTCCGCGGCGTCGTCATCTTCCCATCCGCGATCGCCCCGCTCCTCATCTCGCGCGGCTCGTCGCTGAAACTGGTCGAGGAGGCCCTCGCCGCCGACCGCATCCTCGGCCTCGTCGCTCAGAAGAACGCCGAGGATGAGGACCCCGGCACGGCCGCGCTCTACTCGCGCGGCACCGCCGGCCGGATCCTCAAGATCCTGAAGTACCCCGACGGCAGCATCCGCATTCTCGTGCAGGGGCTCCGCCGGATCGAGATCCAGAACTATGTTCGCCGGGAACCCTACTTCGTCGCCATGGTACGCCATCTGAGCGAGGTCGGCGGCACGACCGAAGATCTCGACGCCTCCCGGAACGACATGGTCCAGCAATTCTCGAAGTTCGTCTCCATGATCCCGTACCTCCCTGACGAGCTTCAGGTCGTCGTGAACAGCATCAAAGATCCCGGCAAGGTCACCGACCTGATCGCGGCGAACCTCAACATCTCCATGGAGGAGAAGCAGGATCTCCTGAATACACTCACGCTCGGCGAGCGCCTCGAGAAGTTGAGCACGATTCTCAATCGCGAGATCGAGCTGCTCGACCTCGGTCACAAGATTCAGTCCCAGGTGCAGACCGAGCTCAACAAGAATCAGAAGGACTTCTACCTGCGCCAGCAGATGAAGGCGATTCAGAACGAGCTCGGCGAGGGCGACGCGCGCAGCGGCGAGATCGAGGAACTGCGGGCGAAGATCGCCGAGGCGGACATGCCGGAGGAAGCGGCAAAAGCCGCGGAGACCGAGCTCGATCGACTCCGCATCATTCCGCCGGAGTCCGCGGAGCATACGGTCGTCCGCACCTATCTCGAGTTGCTCGTTCAACTACCGTGGGCGGTGTCCACGGAGGACAACCTCGACATCGCGCATGCCCGTGCGGTGCTCGACGAGGATCACTTCGGCCTCGACAAGGTCAAGGATCGCATCCTCGAGTATCTTGCCGTGCGCCAACTGCGCAAAGACCCGCGTGGCCCGATCCTGTGCTTCGTCGGCCCTCCCGGCGTCGGTAAAACATCGCTCGGCCGCTCGATCGCTCGAGCGATGGAGCGCAAGTTCTCGCGGCTCTCGCTCGGCGGCGTTCGAGACGAGGCAGAGATTCGTGGTCACCGCCGGACGTACATCGGCTCCCTCCCCGGACGCATCGTCCAGGGATTGAAGAGCGCCGGGTCCAACAACCCGCTGTTCGTGCTCGACGAGATCGACAAGCTCGGAGCGGATTTCCGGGGCGATCCCGCATCGGCCCTCCTCGAAGTCCTCGATCCGCAGCAGAACCACGCCTTCGTGGATCACTACCTCGATGTGCCGTTCGATCTCTCGAAGATCATGTTCGTCACGACCGCCAACTACCTCGACCCCATCCCCCCTGCCCTCCTCGATCGCATGGAGGTCCTCGAGCTGTCCGGCTACATCGAGGAGGAGAAGGTCCAGATCTGCTGGCGGCACCTCGTGCCGCGCCAGATCGAGGAGAACGGCCTGACCGACGCCAACATCGAGTTCACCGAGGAAGGTCTGCTCAAAATCATCCGGAGCTACACACGCGAGGCTGGGCTCCGGAATCTCGAACGTGAGATCGGTAGCGTCTGCCGCAAGGTCGCGCGTGCGGTCACCGAAGGCCAGAAGGATCAGGTGCGCATCACCGAGGAGAAGGTGCGCGAGTACCTCGGTCCGGAGAAGCTGGTGCCCGAAGCCGGCGAGCGGACCCGCCAACCCGGAGTCGCCACCGGGCTCGCGTATACGCCAAACGGGGGCGACATCCTGTTCATCGAATCGACCAAGATGAGCGGCAAGAAGGGCCTCACGCTCACCGGGCAACTGGGTGACGTGATGAAAGAATCGGCGCAGACGGCGCTCAGCTATGTCCGGGCACAGGCCGAGCGACTCGGTATCGATCCGAACTTCTTCGAAAGCTGCGACCTGCACATTCACGTTCCCGCAGGCGCGGTCCCGAAGGACGGCCCATCGGCCGGGGTGACGATCGCGGCCTCGCTGGCCTCGCTCCTCACGGGGCGGCCCATTCGTCCGAGGCTGGCCATGACCGGTGAAATCACGCTGCGTGGCAAGGTCATGCCCGTTGGGGGAATCAAAGAGAAAGTCCTCGCCGCGAAACGCGCGACGGGAATCGACTCAGTGATTCTTCCGACACAGAACGAGAAGGATCTCGAGGACATTCCGGCCGAGCTTCGAAAAGAGATGACCTTCACGTTCGTCGATACGATCGACGAGGTGTTCGAACATGCGCTCGAGCCGCTCGCCGACTCCGTGCCGAAGCTGCCGCCGGTCGCCGCACGCGGGTAAATAGACCTCGACCCGGCACGCGGGTAGTAAACTTCCACCCGGCCCGGGTAGGAAACTTCGACCCGGCAAAAGATGCCGGGTCGGCGCACCGACGCCCGTCGTTCGGGCGCTTTGGCAACGGCATCGCCTTTGCTTTCTTCCCCCGCGGGAGGAGCCAACGGTGCGTATCGAACCCGAACAACAGATCGCTGCGCGAGCGCGTCAGCCCGAGAGCAGCCGCGGCGTAGACAAAGGCTTTGCATCGACGCTGACGGCCGCACGAGATGCCAGTACCGCGGGACCACCAGCGGTGGATCCAAACCGACCGGCGGCCGAGCAGTGGGGCCAGTGGGGTCAGGGAGCAACACCGGCCGGCTACGGACCCGCGCCTGATTCTGCCCAGTTCGCGCATCACCCGACCGGCCCCGACGCCGGGGCCCATCCGCTGAACTCGCGAGGGAACACGGTCGCCAATCCCGCATTCACGGTTCCGGGCTACACGACCCGCGGCACGCCCATCCCGCCCGGCTTCTACAACCTCGCCTACTACAACCAGTACCTCGCCGAAGGCGGCACCCCGCTGGTCGGGTTCGACGCCCACGATCCAGCGAACGGCTCACTCACAGATGTCTACGGATCGTTCGGGGACGGGCGCGAGCGCGCAACGAGCTTCGTGAACGGCCTCGTCGGTACCGAGGACGCAGCCCCCCAAGCGGCTGCGACCGTCGTAGCGCTGGAATCAGCAGCCGCTTCAGTACGCGCGCCGATCGCTACGGAACAGGCCGCGGCATCCGTGACCGCCGAGCCAACGCGCGCGGCGACCCCGGCTGCGAGCGATCCCGCTCGCGATCCGGTCGTGGCCTCGACGAGTGCCGCATCGTCCAACGATACGCCGACGGCGATTGATTCGAGGACGCTGCTGACCGATACCGCTCAGCAGGCCGCTGGTCTGGCGCTCCAGACACTCCTCGACGATCTACTGAGCATCGCGTAGCGATTCCGCAACACGGGGCACGCGGGTCGCGTGTTCCGCCCAACCGGATGTCACGACGCGCGGCACGGAAGTCCGTGTCGCGCGAGTTCGAGCAACTCGGAAGGCGCACCTATCGCCACGTCCGGGCGGCTCTCGACGACAGCGCTCCCGTTGAAACCCCAGCGCACGCCGCACGTGGCCACCCCGGCTGCGCGTCCCGCCGCCACATCAACCGCCGAATCGCCAATCATCAGGGTGGCGGCCGCGGACACATGAGTCTTCGCAACGAGGGACAGGAGCCCGGCAGGGTCCGGCTTCTTGACCGGCAGAGAATCACCTCCGATCAAGCGGGGAAAGTACTCTGCCAGCATCAAGCCGTTGACGATCGCGTGGCTCATGTCCGCCGGCTTGTTGGTGAGTATGGAGCACTGCGCTCCTTCGGTCACGAGCGCTTCGACGACGGGCCGGAGGCCATCGTAGACGACGGCGTGGTCGAGGAGGTGTTCCCGGTACCACGGCATGAAGACCGCGACCGCTTCGTCCAGGCGATGGGCGTGCGTCGCGCCGAGCGAGCGCTCGATCAGCTTCACGGCCCCCTGCCCCACGTAGCCCCAGAGTATCCGCGGGTCTTCGCGCGGAAGGCCTACCGCCATCAGCGCGACATTGACGGCCTCCGCGAGGTCGTCCTTGGTATCGACGAGTGTGCCGTCGAGATCGAAAACGAGATGCCGAAAGGTCAGTAGCTCAGACCGCGAACGAGCTACCGCAACCGCACAACCGCGCGGCTTTCGGATTCTTGAACTTGAAACCGGCGCCGTGCAGGCCACTCACATAGTCGAGTACGGTACCCTCGAGATACTCGCGCGCTGCGCCATCAACGACGACTTTGACGTCGTCCGCCGCGCCATCCAGTACAATGATGTCGTCGTCCTTGGCCTGATCGTCGAACGCCATCGTGTAGGAGTACCCAGAGCAGCCATCGGGAGCCACGCCGACGCGCAACGCATGTTGCGACCCGAACGATTCGCGCTCTCGCGCCTTCCGCACGGCCTCCACCGCGTCACCGGTCAGTGTGATCACCGCCGTCGCGCCCGTCGATCCCTGCTCTTCCATGCCTCTATGCTACGTTTGACGACGCGCCGAGTCAACGTGCGTCCTCGCCGTCCTACAATCGCGGAGACGTCACACCCATTTCTCGCAGCGGCTCGACCGCCCGCGCCGTTCGGGCCGTTTTCGCGAGCAGATCAAGCCCCAAACGACCGGCCTCACGCTTGCGCTTCAACTTCTCGAGCAGCGTCGTTCGATTCAGGTGCAACAACCTCGCGGCCTCCTTCTTGTTACCGCCGCTGATGTCGAGTGCACGCGCAATCATGCGATCCTCGATCGTTTCCATCTCGTTGTAGAAGTCGATCCCCTGCGCGCCGAAGTCCCACGGCGGTGTCGCCCACCCGTGCGCCCCCATCCCGCTACCGCGCTCGCGTACCTTCGCGGGCAGATCCTCGGCACGGATGACTCCGTTCCCAGCACCGAGCACGATCGTTTGCTCGAGAAGATTCTTGAGCTCGCGCACGTTCCCCGGCCACTGATACGCCGTGAGAAAGCCCATGGCCTCCTCGCTGACCTCGCATCGAGGCAGCCCCTTGCTCCTGTGGAAGTCGTTGAGAAACGACTCGACCAACAGCGGAATGTCCTCGCGACGATCACGCAGAGCCGGCATCTCGATCGGCACGACGCGCAGACGATAGTAGAGATCCTCGCGGAAGCTCCGATCGCGAACGGCCTCTTCCAGATTCTTGTTCGTCGCCGCGACGATCCTGGCATCGACGGACTGCGTCTGCATACCGCCGACAGACTCGAACATACCGTTCTCGAGTACCCGCAGCAGCTTCACCTGCAGCTTCGGGGTCATGTCGCCAATCTCATCGAGAAAGATCGTACCACCATCGGCAAGCTTGAAACGCCCCGTACGCGCACACACGGCGCCCGTGAACGCCCCACGCTCGTGCCCGAACATCTCACTCTCCAGGAGTTCTTCGGGGATGGCGCCACAATGCACCGGCACGAGCCGCTCGGCGTGTCGCCGGCTCTGCGCATGGAGTGCCTGCGCGACCAGTTCCTTGCCGGTACCGCTCTCGCCGGTAATCAACACCGTGACCGAGGTCGGGGCGACGCGCCGAATGATCTCGTAGATCGCCTGCATGCTCGCGTGTCGACCGATGAGACCTGCGAAGCCGGTGGGCACTGACTCGTTCGTGCTCTCGCTCGGCATCCCCTGCATCTCGTAGCCCTGGTCCATGGTGCCTCCTCGCTCAGTTGATCGCCGACACCCGTGTCGGTGGATCACAGGGGAGCAAGGCAAGTGCCAAAAGCCCGACCCGGCCCGAGGGGACCCGGTCAACTCCTAGACACCTGGAATGTCAGGGAAATGGGCATCGCCGCTCAGGAGCCCCAACACGGATGATTCGTACAACCTTGTGCACCACTGGCCAAAAATCGACGACCGAGGCACCGCAGGAGTCAGCGTTCCGTCTCCTGCTCCGCTGACAGCTCGAGCACGGGGTAGCGGGGATCCAGTTTCGCGCCTTCGACGATGAGTTGCCGTGCGCGACGCGTACGCATGTCCACAACGACGGGAGCCATGAGGTTGACAGTCATCGCCCGTGGATCCGACGGAATAGTGACGATGACGAAGAGCGCGATGTCGGGCTCCTCCACTTCGAGCACCTGAGCAGCAAGCGCGAGCGGCGGCTCGTATCCGGACACCAACTCTGCCGGGTTGGCGATCGCGAACCCCAGCTCGGGGTCATCGAGCGAGAGGAGCCACTTGAACGGCGACCCCGGACGGTGCTCCAGAATCACGAAACGTCGATCCGCGGGAAAACCAATCGGACCTTGCGGGAAGTGGAGCACGCTGTCCGCAGACACCGCGAACGTGCCGAAGCGCTCCGACACGACGTCTATAGTGTCCTGGTCGTCCCGCGCGGCGACGACGGCCGTCAGGTCTTCAGCTGCGTCTTCCATCGACGAACACCTCCCACGCGGCGGCCGCGTCGCTCAGACTTTCGGGGTCGGGAAGCCGCGCCTGAGCATTCTGCCCCTCCACGGTTCGGAGAATCTCCTCGCGAAAGATGCGAACCTCCGTCGGAGCGGCAAACCCGAGCCGCACCTGGCCTCCTCGCACCTCCAGCACCTGCACACTCACATCATCACCGATGCGAATCCGCTCGCCGACCTTGCGTGTCAACACCAGCATGCCGCCCTCCTAGCGTCAGCTGCCTCATAGTCGAACAAAATCCAGGACGTTCGTGGCCAGCAGAGCCTGCCCCGCCGTCAGGGTCACCTCGAGCGCGTTCTGCAGCTGCGCCAGATCGATCAACACCTGGGTCAAGTCCGCATCCTCGATCTCACCCTGTCGAGTCCGCGCGCCGACGATGGCGTCGCGCATCTCAACGTCTCGTGTATTGAGACGCCCCAAACGACCACCCACGCTGGCCCGCTCCTGGCGGGCCCCCTCGCTCGCGGCCTCGACATTGTCGATCGCCGCAATGATCCCAGTGCCCGGAGTATCGACATCGTTGTTGCGCAGCGCCGTCGTCAGCTGGTGCACGGCGAGAATCGCATCATCGAACACCTGGTCGCCCGGAGTCGTCAACCGCACCAATTGATCGGCCGCGGTCTGGATCGAGAACGGATCGGTCGGGCCCGAGTACGTACTCCCGTTGACGTCCGGATCGTACCCGGGATCGTCGAACGCAATGAACGGCGGATTCCCGCGGGCAAGCCCCCCGAAAATGTGGCGGCCCGCAACCGTCGTATTGCCCAGGCTGAGGAGAGCGCGTTCGATCTGCTCGGTTTCTTCGGCCGCCGTCGCACGACTCTCCGGGTTCTGGACGCCGCCCGAGAAGGTCACCGCAAGTTCTTTGGCCCGTGTGAGGAGCGCGTGCACCTCGTCGATCGCCGCGTCCTGGGCACCGAGCACCGCACGGCCGAACCCGACCCCGTCCAGCAACGACTCGAGCCGCCGAGTCTCGGCGCGAAACCCGTTCACGAGCGCGGTCCCAACTGGATCGTCGCTCGCAGTCTGCAATCGCTTCTGCGAGCTCACGACGGCTTGTGTGCGCACCAACTCGGATTGCAATCGCGAGGTATTCGCACTGAGAACACGTACCAGCGCGCTCTGTGTCACCCGTTGAATCATCCCACTACCTGACCAGACCGATGAGATCGTCGAGCATGCTGTTGCTGACCGAGATGAGCTGCGCCGCCGCCTGGAAGGCACGCTGAAACCGAATGAGGTCCGTGAACTCCTCCTCGAGGCTGACGCCGGACACCGAATCGCGCTGTGCCGCCAGGGTGCCCGCCACCTGCTCTTCGATAATCGCTTGATCGCTCGCGGACCGCGTCTGCTGGCCGATGCCGGCGTGGAAGCTGCCAAAGTACTCGCCGAGGGTCTGCCCGCCCAGTCCAGCGATGGTGCGATTGTCCTGCACTGCAACGAGATCGAGCGCGTTGGTATTGTCCGCAGGGTTCGCGCTCTGCGCTGCGGCGATTCCGCGCGAGTCAGCCAGCGCCACGGTCAGGTCTGCCGCCCCTGTTCCCGCGAAAAGATCGCCCCCTGGAAGACCGTCGAGATCGAATCCCGCGGCTTGCACCGCGTTCACTTCGAGACGAAGGCCATCCGCCAACGCGTCGAGGGCGCTCGCGGTCTGGACGAACGTCGTATCGCGCAGGGTCTCCAAGGCACCGAGCGCACCTCCGAAACCGGTACCGATCGGGATGAAGGCTCCGCTGTCGCCGACAACGCCCAGCCTGCTGAGCGAGCCTCCATCGAGCGCCGTTGCCGCGCTGGGTTCGGTCTGAAGATTCGTGGCAGACGCACCGAGGACGAGTGCCGTCCCGGTCCTTGCAAAGACGTTCACGGCGCCGTCGGCCTGCTCGACGACGTTGAGCTGTAGCTGCTGCGAGAGGTCGCGCAACGCCTCCTGGCGAATATCCTGCAGATCATTGTCGGAGGTCCCTGCAATGCGCGCCGCTACGATTTCGCGATTCAGTGAGGCTACTTTCTCCAGCAGGGCATTCGTATCGCTCACCCCCTGGACGAAACGCGCGTCGGCCTCGCGCTGGAAAGAGGAAATTGCGCCCGCTCCTTCGCGGATGCGCGCGGCCAGGTTCTCGGCAGCAGACACCAACTCGCCTCGAGCCGCCAGGCTCGCCGGATCTGCCGCGAGGGCGTTCGTCGTCGCGAAGAACTCCTGCAGCGCATCGCCAATTCCGCCACCCGTCACGGGAAAGTTGGCCTCGAGCTGCTGCAACAGATCGCGGGCCGCGACCGCGTCCCCGAACGCAGAGCCGTTGGCCAATTGACGCGCCTCGATGAACGGATCGACGATCCGATCGACGCCGGCCACGCGCACACCCGTGCCCGTACGATCACCGTTGGGCGGAATGGGCTCGAGCTGCACACGCTGCCGACTGAAGCCGGGCGTATTGACGTTGGCGATATTGTGCCCGGTGACCTGCAAGGCGCGCTGATGCGTGAGCAAGGCGTGCCGCCCTACGCTGAGAGGACCGAAGATCGCCATCTAGGCGCTCCAATCAGCGCGCGTCACGGGGCTCGGCGTCCGGAGCGAGGCGCGCCCATCATACTGCGTCTCGGGCAACTCACGCTTGATCACCGTGAGGAGGTCCGTCACCTGCGCCAGGGCCGAGCGAACCAATCCTTCGTTGATGCGCTGCGCTCGACGCACGACCTCGGCCTCGGCGCGAAGCGCTCGCACGAGATCGGAAAGCCCCGCATCCCCCGCAACGGCCGCGTCGAGCGTCAACCCATCGCGCCGCAGGAGCTTTCGGCGGGTGGTCGAGGCACGGTACCATTCCGCCTGCACCCCCTCGCGTTCTTTCAAGCATGCGAGCAACGCCGTGTGGTCGTAGGACGCCGCCGCCGAACGCTCGGCGTCCAGAATGAGTGCGAGCCGAGCGCAACGTTCGCGCTCGACCTCGAGCAATGTTCGGAGTTGTGTGTCGCCGTCCTGCATCTCTACCGCCTCAGCTCAGGAGTTCTCCCGCCACGTCTGCGAGAAAGCGCTCGGCCACGGCATGTGGATCGCGGCGATAGGTACCCGCCGCGATCTCGGCGCGGAGCGCTTGTACACGCTCCGAAGCGACCTCGTTGATGTCACCGATGTCGCGCCGTAGCTGGGCGCGTAGCCGCGCGCCGTGTGAAAGTTCGACGCGGTCGCCCGATCGATGGCGCTGCGAGGACTCGCCGTCTGCCGCGCTCCCTACCGCGGCGGATCCTCCGATATCGGGCAATCCAGTTGCTGGTCGTTGTGTGATTTTCATGTCTTTCGCTCCTCGGCCTCAGATGGCCCTCAGTCGGGATATCGACACGGGCAACCGAAAGCTTTAGTGCCGCTACGGCGAAAAAGTGACGCTCAGCCGATTCGCTCCCCGCGCTCTAGCTCCGGAATAAACCCTGCTGGATCAATAGCTTGGCCGTCCCTGCGTACTGAGAAGTGCAAATGGGGACCCGTGCTGCGACCGGTCGAGCCCACGGTCGCGATCACATCTCCGGCGACAACGTTCTGACCTACCCCCACCAACGTCCGATCGGCATGAGCGTAGCTGGTCAACAACCCGTCAGGATGGCGGACCTCGACGACGTTCCCTGCCGAGCCGCGTCGCCCACTGAAGACAACCTGCCCGTCTGCGGACACGCGGATCGGCGTGCCCCGCGGTGCGCCGAGATCGACACCCCCGTGAAAGCGATCGTGGCCCGTCAGCGGATCCACCCGCATGCCGAAGCCAGACGTGATTCGCGGCTCGTCGAGCGGCGGACGTGGAGTCAACGCCGCGCCGACCCGGCCCGCATCCGCCTGAACGGAGGCCTCCGGCACTGCGACGGGATTCGCAGTCGCCGCCTGCGGATCACGCGTCACCACCGGGCGTATTACGACCGGACTCGCCGCGGATGCCACTACCCCTGCTGGCTTCACGCTCGCCTCGACGCCCGCGATCTGCGGATCGGCCACCGGGGCTGCCGCTGCCTGGGTAGACTTCACACTCCCTGCACGGGCGAGGAGCTGCCCCTCGATCTGCTTGGCGAAACCCAGACTACCGTCAGCGACGAGTGCGCGGGCGAGTTCGTGATCGAACGCGCCGTCGAGCGTCCGCCGTGAGGCTGAGGACTGCAACATCCCAGACTCGGGCACGGTGCGCCGCATCGCGGCGATGAGCTGCGTCACGAGGAGCGCCTCGAGATCGCGCGCCACATCACGCGCCTGCTTCGCGTCCGGCACGTCGGTGATCTGCGGAGTCGTGCCCGCGCCAGGAAACGACAGCATCACGGGTGAGATCGGTGCGATCGTCACATCATCACCAACTCGGCGTCGAGCGCGCCAGCCGATTCGATTGCCTGCAGTACGGCAATGAGATCCTGCGGAGTCACCCCGAGCGCGTTCAGGCCACCGACGAGATCGCCAAGACTGATGCCAGGCTCCAGGATGGCGATCCGTTCCGCCTGCCCCTCCTCGATGAGCAGGGAGCTGTCGGGCACCACCACCGTCTCGCCTTCGGAGAACGGCGCCGGCTGCGACACCCCGAAATCCACTTTCACCGTCACCTGCAGGCTCCCATGCGCGATCGCAACCGGCGCGACGCGCACAGCCTGACCGATGACGATCGTTCCCGTACGCTCGTTCACGACGACACGGGCGGCCCGATCTGGCACCACCTCGAGCGCCTCGATCGCCGCAAGAACACGCACAGGCTCGTCACCCGAAGGTACCTGGACCTCGACCGTACCGGGATCGAGCGTACGAGCGACCCCCTCGCCCATGTAGTCGTTGATCGCCAGCATCACGCGTCGGACCGTCGTCACGTCCGCCTGTCGCAACGCGAGTCGCAACATGCCGTCACCAGCCAGCGCCACCGGTACTTCTCGCTCGATGAGGGCCCCGTTAGGAATCACGCCCGCGGTGGGATGTCCACTCTGCGCGCCTGCGCCCGGCGCTCCGAACGCGAAACCGCCCCCAAGGGAGACCGGCCCCTGCGCCACCGCATACACCTGCTGATCGCCACCGTAGAGCGGAGTCATGATCAGCGTACCGCCGCGCAAGGACTCCGCGTCGCCGATCGACGACAACTGGATGTCGATACGGCTTCCCGAGCGTGCGAAAGCCGGCAGCGTTGCCGTCACGACGACTGCCGCGGCGTTCTCGACCCTGATCTGCTTCGGATCGACCGTAATGGCAACGCCGCGCCTGCGGAGCATGCTGATGATGCTCTGCACCGTAAAGAGCGACTGCTGCCCGTCACCGGTGCCTTCCAAGCCGACCACGATCCCGTACCCGCTCAGTTGGTTGGTCCGCACGCCTTCGACATCCACGAGATCTTTGATGCGTGCCGCGTGCGCGGGCTGTAGCCCCGCCAGCACACCCATCACGAGCAGCGCGATGATCGACCGGAATCTCACGGGGTTGGCTCCCATCAGAATGGCCACAAGTAGTCGATGATGGTCAGCCCCCAGCCCTCGCGCTGCTGGCGCCCGACCACGCCGACCCCGTAGTATTCCACCCGTGCCGACGCGAGACGCGTCGACAGGACTTCGTTCTTCGTATCGATATCCTCAGGGCGCACCCAACCCGACACGACCAGATGCTGGTTCTCCTGGTTGACCGCCACGATCTTCTCTCCCTCGACCCAGAGGTTGCCGTTCGGGGCCACGGTCGTAACCTGAGCCGTGATCCGCCCTTCGAGTTCCCCGGCGCGGCTCGTACTGCCTTCCCCGTCCCACTCGATGTCGGAGTTGGCCTCGATCAGCTGGGTCGGATTGATGTCGGGATTCTTCGCGGCCAGCGCCTGCGGAAAACCGAAGAACTCGGCGACACTCAACAAGATGTTGGTCTGGTTCGAGGTCGAGGTATCCGCGTCCTTCTTTCCCGACGCGTTCTCGGCCACGATGATGGTAATCAGATCCCCGGGGAAACGGGCGCGCACGTCGGCGAAGAGATAGTTGGCGCCGACCTGGTCGCGCCAGAGCGAACCACTCGTCCGCGCACGCTGCGAGGGCGGCGGCACCGCCACCTCACCACCGGTCATGCGAGGCTCGCGCATCAGGTAGACCGGACCGCACGCGCTTCCGAGGAGCGCGAGGCTCATCGTCGCCACCATGCGGACCATGCCCTCCCTAGTAGTGAACCAGCACGACGCCACGATCGACGACCCTCCCCGCAAGCTCCTGCTGCGACTTCAGATTGACCACCCGGACCGACTCCCCCTCGGCCCCATGCTCCTGGACCTCGCCAGGAACGCTCAGGCGCATCCCGAAGGTTTCAACCACGACCGTGACGAGATCGCCCCGTCGTACCAACAGTGGATTCTCCAACGCCCGAAAGGTGAGCGCGGTACCGGCCGTCAGCGGAACGCGCGCCTGCATCCCTGTCGCCTGCTCGATCGACGAGACGACGTTCGCCGACGTCGTACCCAGATCACGTTCCTCCACCGTGAGATCATCCGCCTGCACGATGGCGCCACGTGCGATCGGGCGCCGGGCGACCACGACCGGCCCCACCGCGTCGATACGCGCCTGCACCGAGGCGGTCGTCACGACCCGCGCATCGACGACGACCTCGACGTCGAACCGACGATTCGTACCGCGCAGCTCCGCCCGCGGCGGCACGACCTGCAACGCATAGTCGCCGAGCGGCACACGCACCGGATGCGAGAGCTCGAGCGAGCGAATGCGCTCGCCCGGCCGCAGCAACGTCGGGCCGGCATTCTCAACGGCACGCTTGATCTCCTCGGAGGAGATCTCCTGCGCAGCCCGTGCAATCCTTACCGACGGTGGGATGACATAACGCGTACGCGAGGCGTCGAACCCCGCGTCGCGCAACCGGCGCAGAATCGTCCGTCCGTCGATGCCGCGGCTCGCGCCCGGCGCAGGCGCCGGACCGAGCACGACTCCTCCAAACGCCACGGCCTCGCCCTCGAGCGTGGCCACGTCTGCCAGAGTGATGGCCTCGTCCGCGACCGTCGCCGAGCGTCCGACCGCAATGCGACCACCATCTGCCAGGGTAGCCGCGGCGCTCCCGACCACCAGAAGCGCCGCCGCCACCATTCCTGTGAGCACCCGCATGCGACTACCGTCCAAGCGCCGCCGCCGTGCGAAGCATGTCGTCGACTGCCGACACCGCGCGAGAATTGATTTCGTATGCACGCTGCGCGCTGATCATGGCGACCAACTCCTCGACCACGCTGACGTTGGAGTTCTCGAGAAATCCCTGCGCGAGCGCCCCGAGACCATCTTGTCCTGGCGTGCCGAGTTGAGGCGCACCGGACGTCCCGGTCTCGGTGAACAGGTTCCGCCCTTCCGCCCGCAGGCCAGGAGGATTCGCGAACCGCACGGTCTGCAACTGCCCGACCTGACTCGGTGCCGTCTGGCCTGAGAGCGTTACGCTCACGGTCCCGTCCGCTCCGATGGTGACGGATTCGGCTGCCTGGGGAATCGAGATCTGCGGAGTCACCGCGTCCCCCGCCGAAGTCACGAGCGTCCCGGTGGAGTCGAGCTTGAAAGCTCCCGAGCGCGTGAACGCGGTCGAGCCATCGGGCAGCGTGACCTGGAACAGGCCATCGCCCTCGATCGCGACGTCGAGCGGATTCGACGTCTGGAGAAAGTCGCCCTGTAGATAGACGCGCTGCACCGCGGCCGGACGGACACCGAGCCCGACCTGGACACCAGTCGAAACCTCGGTCGTGCTCGTCTCCGAGGCCCCCGGCTCTTTCAAGGTCTGATACATCAAGTCCTCGAAGTCGGCCCGACTGCGCTTGAACCCCGTCGTCCCTACGTTCGCCAGGTTATTGGCGATGACGTCGATGTTCATCTGCTGGGCCTCGAGCCCAGTGGTTGCCGTATACAATGCACGAATCATGATTGCTGCTCCTTGTCTCGAGCCTCAGACCCGGCCGACTTCGGTGACCGCACGTGCCGTCATTTCGTCCAGTCGTTCCGCCGCGCGCATGTAGGCTTCGAAACCGCGAACGGTCTCGATCATCTCCGCAAGCGCCTTGACGGGCGACACGTTGGATCCTTCGATCGCGCCCTGCGTGATCTGCACCAGCGCCGGATCGACGTCGGTGATCTGTTGATTGCCAGGGTTGAACAGTGTGCCCGAGTCGCGACCGAGTCGCGCCGGGTCGGGGACCGTTCCGATCCGAAGCTTGCCGACCTCCACACCATTGACCGACACGGCACCGTTGGCTGCGATCGACAGATCGCCGGGGGGCAGCTCGAGATCGCCACCTTCCCCTTGCACCCGCATGCCTTCCTGCGACACGAGAAACCCCTCGGCGTCGATCGCAAGCCCGCCTCGACGGGTCAGTCGTTCACCGGACTCGCCGAGAACCACGAAGAACCCATCTCCGGTGATCGCCACGTCGAGCGGCGAACCCGTCGGCAGGACCTTGCCCTGCGCAAAGTCTGTATAGAGCCCCCCGCGGGTGATTGGCGTCGGCACGGCGACCGGACTGGTCTCGGTTGCACTGACACGCTCGGCCACCTGCACGAAGCGCTCGCCCTTGAAACCCGACGTCGTCGAGTAGGCCAGATTGTTGGCAATGACATCGAGCCGCGTCTGCGCGGCGATGCTGCCCGAGACAGCTGAGTAGAGTCCTGCGTTCATAGTGTCGTCCTATTCTTCCGGCGCCCCTACCGAGGGTAGAGCAACGCCCATGCCAGTATTCAGGCGTGTTTTCCCCCCGTTGGAGGCCGCCCGAGGTCGTTGAGTTCTTCAGGCGGCAGTTTTTGCCGCGACCTTCTTGCCGCGTCGGCCTCCCTGGAGGCCCACGAGCAATCGCACCTCGGCAACCGGCATATCCACACGACGCGCGATCTCCTCGATCGGAGTCTCACTTGCCGCAAGATCGTTGATCTGCCGTCGCAACGGCCCAGTCCCACTCTCCACGGGCCGCGAAGCCTGCTCCGGCTGCTTAGGCTGCTCCATCCGCAACTGACCGCGGAGTTCCTCGAGACGTCCCGCGAGCTGCGCATCGATCACCTGCGCCTGCTCTGCGGCCTCAGCGACGAGAGTCTGAAGACCGTGCACCGCCTGCTTGAGACGCTGCTCGCGTTCCTGCCAGGCGGCGCTTGGATCCCACCCGAAACGCCAGAGTGCCATACCGAGCACGCCAATCACCGCTACGTCCAGGATCAACATGATCACACTGCCGAAGTCACCCATCGCTCACTCTTCCTTTCCAAAATGCTCGTGCAGCAGGCCCCGCATACGGAGCAGCGCCTGCGCGTGCAGCTGCGACACCCGCGACTCGGTGAGTTCGAGCACCGCCCCGACGGCCTTCATCGTGAGTCCGTCATGATAGTAGAGTGCCACCACCGTCTGCTCCTTCGCGGGAAGGCGCTCAATTGCTCCAGCAACCAGGGACGCGCGTTCGCGCGTCAACACGTCCTGCATCGGATCGCGGATATCCCCGTCCAGCATGCGTTCGGCGTGAATCCGATCGTGCCCGCCGTCCATGCCGAGATCCTCGAGACTGAACAAGGTCATCTGCCCCACTTCTGTGAGCAGCACATGCAGCGCGGGCAGCGAACACCCGAGGGCTTCTGCAACTTCCTCCTCGGTTGCGGGGCGACCGAGCTTCGCTTCGAGCTGCTGATACGTCTTCTCGAGCAGGCTCGCCTTCTGCCGCACGCTCCGTGATACCCAGTCCATCCCGCGCAATCGGTCCAGAATTGCCCCACGAATCCGGAATTGCGCATAGGTTTCGAAGGCAGCCTTCTTTTTGGGGTCGTACTTCTTCAGCGCATCGAGGAGGCCCTCGATCCCCCAACTCACCATCTCGTCGACCTCGACCTGCGGAGGCTTGCGGGTCGCCAGGCGCTGAACGAGCCAGCGCACCAACGGCAGATACCTGCGCACCGCTTCGTCCGAGGCCTCAACGGGCGGCGGAGGCGCGCGTCGACCGGAGGTCGCGCGCTTCGTGTGGACCGCCCCCCTCACCCAGCCTGCCCCGCCAGAAGGCGTTGGAAGAAAAACTGCAGCCCACCCTTGGGGGCCACTGCCTCGCGTGGCGCGGCCATCCGGGCCGCGAGAGTCGTAAACGCACTCGCCGCCGCCGAGCCGGGCGCCAGATCCAACACCGATTGCTGACGACGCACGGCCTCCGTGACCTCGGCATCGTGGGGGACGAAACCTGCGTAGGTCAGACCGACGTTCAGGAACCGCTCCGTGACGCGGGTCAGCTGCGTGAACGTCTTGCGCGCCTCCCAGTCGTTCCGCGCCATGTTCACCAGGACGGTGAACTCACGTTCGGCGTAGCGTGTGGCCAAAACCTTTACGAGCGCGTAGGCGTCCGTCAGAGAGGTCGGATCCGGCGTCACGACGACGAGGGTTTCTTGCGCTGCCGTTGCGAAGAAGAGCACGTTCTGCGAGATCCCCGCTCCCGTGTCGATCAACAGCACGTCGCAGTCCCCCTCGAGTGAGTCGACCTGACCGAGGAGCTGCAGTCGTTGTTCCTGACTGAGTTGGGTCAACTCCTCGAACCCGCTTGCCGCAGGCACCAGCCGCATACCCGCCGGGCCCTCGACCAACGTATCGGCGATGCTGCATTCGCCACGAAGGACGTTCCGAAGGCTCGCCGTGGGGTTCAGGCCGAGCAGCGTATCGACGTTCGCCAATCCGAGATCGGCATCGATCACAATGACGCGCTTGCCCGCGCGCTGCATGGCGATCGCAAGGTTCGCAACGACATTGGTTTTCCCAACACCGCCCTTCCCGCTCGCAACGGCGATCGTCTGTACGGCGGCCACTCCAACGTCGCCCGTCTCTCCCGGTATGTTCAGTTCTTCTGCGCGATCAACCACGTGTCCGTCCTCCGTCGTCCTCAGGCTGCAAGCAGCCAGTGCGCGAGCGCGTTTCCACTCGCTTCAGTCAAATCTCCAGGCACTCGCTGTCCAGTTCCGAGCCAGCGTAGCCGCATACCGGTCTCGGCCACCCAGCTGCAGGTGGCCCCGAGGCCCGGACTCTCGTCGAGTTTCGTCACCACACATTCACGCGCGCCGAGTGATTCCAGGCGCGGCCACACACGTTCGAGCGCGGACGCCGACAGACCGGTACTCACGACCGCCGTGACGCTCGCGCCCCCGCCAAGTCCGGACAGCAGCGCCTGAAGCTCCCGGAGACTCGCGGGATCTCCACCCACACCGCCCGTATCCACGTAGACGGCGTCGCAATCGCGCAGCCGCTCCAGCGCATCGCCGAGCTGGCCCGCATTCTCCGCGACCTCGAGCCGGGCACCGAGAAGACGTGCGTACGCCTCGAGCTGCGCGTTGGCGCCAATCCGTTGCGTGTCCGCCATGACGAAGCCGATCGCCTCCGCACCAGCGCTCGCCGCGGCAGCCGCGAGCTTGGCAATGGTGGTCGTCTTGCCGCACCCGGTCGGACCAACGAACGCCTCGACTCGCGGCGTAGTCTCCGCCCCGGTTGCAGCGAGATGTCGCGCCAGGCTCGCCTCCAACGCGGCGTCCGCGTGGACGCCCGACGCCCGGCCTTTCTGAAATGCACGCGCAACGCGGGTCGCAAGCGGCACGGCAACTCCGTGCAGCAACAGCCGTTCCGCCATCGCACGGCCCTCACCCCGGAGACGCCGCCCCGACAAGGCCCCGGGGTCCGGCTCCGGTTCCATGCGTGCCATCCGTGCGCCGATCGTCCGCAGCTCTCGCGTGATCTCGGCGAGTTCCCCTTGCAGCGCGTCGGGCGCCGCAGGCGCAGCGGGAGCCTCACCCGGCTCTGCGGTCACGTCGAGATCGACGGCCGCTGTAATCTCCACGCCGTGCTCGCACGGCTTCGTCGCGAGGATGATCGCCTCCGGGCCGAGAGCCTTCTTGACCTCGCGCAGCGCGGCCGCGGGATCGGAACCGGTAAACCGTCGAAGCCGCATCAGCCTACCGCCCCCGTCGCGATCTCCCGCTGCACGGGCGCTCCGAGCGCCGCACCGCGAAGCCCGCTGGTTTCGTCATCCAGGCTGACCACGCCCAGGGAATGAATCTTCACATTGGACGGAATCTCGGCGGGCGACACGAGCGACAGACTGGGCAAAAAGCGCTCAGTCACCCGGCGGAGATGCCCCCGCACCCCACTCGAGCACAGTACGAGTGGCTGCTGATTCTGAATCGCGAACTGCTCGCACCAGCTCGCAAGCTTTCCGAGCAAGCGCTGTGCGAGTACGGGCTCGAGCGCCAGATACGTTCCCTCGTCGGTGCGATGGATCGCGTCGCTGATCACCTTCTCGAGCCCCGGCGAGAGCGTCACCAGCGGCAGCGTTCGATTGTCCGTCAAGAAACGGTTGACGATCGAGCGGGACAACGCCTGGCGCACATGCTCTGTCAGTGGCTGCGGATCCTTCGTGATCGTCGCCTGATCGGCGAGCGCCTCGACGATCGTCAGCAGATCACGAATGCTGACCTGCTCGCGCAGCAGTTGCTGCAGGACCTTCTGGACCGCCCCAAGAGTCAACTGCTGCGGCACCAGCTCTTCGACGGCCTTCGGATTCGTCTTGGCGAGACCGTCCAGCAGATTCTGCACTTCTTGTCGCCCAAGGAGTTCGTGGGAATGCCGGCGAATCAGCTCCGTCAGGTGCGTGACCACCACGGTGGCACCATCGACGACGGTATAGCCACCAAGCTGCGCCTGCTCGCGATCCGCGGCAGCAACCCACAGGGCATCGAGGCCGAAGGCCGGCTCTTTCGTCGGCACGCCTTGCACATTCGGGCTCGCGCCTCCCGGGTTGATCGCCAGATAGTGGCCCATGCGCACCTCGCCGCGTGCGATCTCAGTGTTCTTCAACAGGATCGTGTACTCGCCCGGCTTGAGCTGCAGGTTGTCGCGAATGTGGACGGGCGGCACCACGATCCCCATGTCCTGCGCGAGCTGTCGCCGCAGACTTCGGATCCGCTCGATCAGCTCCCCGCCCTGTTCCGCATCCGCGAGCGGAACCAGCTCATACCCGACCTCGAGTTCGAGAAGATCCAGGATCGCCGGCAGATCCGCCATGGGATCAGCCGCCGCCTTCTCCGCGCCCCCCTCGCCCACCGCCTCGTCGGGCTCCTCGTCCTGACCACCCAGAACGGCCATGCCTCCTACAGCGCCAGCGAGTAGGACGAACGGAATAAAAGGCAGTCCTGGCAGGAGTGCGAACGCACCCAGAATGCCCGAGACCAAGCCGAGCGCACGCGGGTTCAGCAGGATCTGCGAGGTAACCTCGGTTCCGAGATCCGTGCCCGAGGCGGCGCGCGTTACAATGATACCGGCCGCAGTCGAGATCAGCAGCGACGGGAGCTGCGAGACGAGGCCATCGCCTATGGTCAGAACCGTGTACACTTCGGCCGCTTCCTGCAAGGCCAGGTCGCGCTGCACGATGCCGATGAACAGACCGCCTATGATGTTGATGGCGGCGATCAGCAATCCGGCGATCGCATCTCCGCGCACGAACTTGCTGGCACCGTCCATCGCGCCGTAGAAGTCGGCCTCGGCTTCGATCGTCCGACGACGCTCTCGCGCCTCACGCTCACTCAGCATTCCCGAGTTGAGTTCCGCGTCGACCGCGAGCTGCTTGCCGGGCATCGCATCCAAGGTGAAGCGCGCCGCCACCTCGGCGATGCGACCCGAACCCTTGGTGATGACGATAAAGTTGATGATGACCAGAATGAGAAAGACAACCAGTCCGACGACGTAGCTGCCGCCGACCACGAAATTGCCGAATGCCTGAATCACGCTACCCGCAGCGCCAGCGCCGTCGGCACCCCGAAGAAGGATCAATCTGGTCGACGCAACGTTCAAGGAGAGCCGGAAGAGCGTCGTCACCAGGAGCACTGTCGGGAACGTCGAGAACTCCAACGGACGGATGGTGTGCATCGCCACCAACAGAATGATGAGCGACAATGCGATGTTCAGCGTGAGCAGCAGATCGAGCAGCGGCGTCGGCAGTGGCACCAGCATGACGACGATCACGACCACGAACGACAGCGGCACTACGAGCTCGCCACCGCCCACGATACGGGCCATTGCCGCTGTCGGCTTCGTTGCCACCTAGCCGGCCCTCCGTGCAGCCTGGAGGCCGTAGATGTACGCCAGGATCTCGGCCACGGCACGATAGAGCTCGGCCGGAATCTCTTGCCCGATCTCCACCGTCCGAAAGAGTGCCCGCGCCAAGGCGCGCCGCTCGACGATGGGCACCCCGTTGCTTCGTGCGATCTCCTTGATACGCGCCGCCATGTGCTCCGCCCCCTTGGCGACCACGCGGGGGGCACCCATCTGCCCTTGCGAATAGCGCAAGGCAACCGCGACGTGCACCGGATTGGTGATCACGACGTCCGCCGTCGGAACCTCCGCGAGGCTCCGATTGCGCGTCAGCTCCAGATAGGCGCTCTTTCTTCGCTGCCGAATCTCCGGATCACCTTCCGACTGCCGGCGCTCGTCCTTCACTTCGGACTTCGACATCTTCAGACTCTGGGTGTGCTCCCATCGCTGAAAGCCGTAGTCGATGCCGGCGAGAACGATCAGCGCCGCGAGTGCCCACGCCACCAACTGCTGAATCTCGCCGCCGATGATCATCATGATCTCGCGCGGATGGCTGGACACCAGCGCGCCGACCTGGTCCTGCCCACCTCGGATGAGGCTGAACGTGATCCAACCCACCAAGGCGATCTTCACGATCGACTTCAGCAGCTCCACGAGCCCACGACGCGAGAAGATGCGTTGCAGCCCCTTTGCCGGCGACGCTTTGCTCGGATCGGGGATCAGCTTTTTCGGAAGCAGACGCAGACCGCCCTGCGCGACACCGCTCACCAGCGCGACGGTCACCGTCGCAGCCATGATCGGCGCCAGCACCGCAAACCCCGCGCCCACGATCCCCTGGAGCACCTCGTGCACATTGGCCTGGGTCAAATCCGTGCGCGTGACCCGGAGCAGACTGTCCCGCATCATGATGCGGAGCGAGCCCACCACCGCGTCGCCCCGCTGCGACAAGACGCACAGGGCCGTCAGCAGGATCGCCGTCGACGTCACCTCGACCGACCTCGGAGTCTGCCCTTCTTTGAGAGCTTCCTCGAGCTTTTTGGGGGTCGGCTCTTCGGTTTGAGTCGCGGGATCTTTGTCTGCGCCTTCAGCCATAGCCTCAACCGAGCTCGTCCACGATGGTCAGGACCGAACCCGCCACGTCGGAGAAGGAGTGCACCAGGAGCTGAATCGTGTAAGGCAGCGCCGCCATCATCCCGAACAGACCCGCCGCAACATTCAGCGGAAAGCCGACGATGAAGACGTTGAGCTGCGGAATGACCTTGGCAAGGACGCCCATGGCTGCGTTGACCATCAGCACCAGCATCATCACCGGCGAGGCGATCTTGAGCCCGATCACGAACATCGACCCGGCCAGGGTCAACAGCATGCCAATGCCGTTCGTGGCAGGCATCCCGTTGCCGATCGCAACGAGGTCGAAACTCTCGGCGACCGCCCGGATGAGCAGATGATGACCGTCGATCGCCAGAAAGACGAGGAGCGCAACGACGTTGGACCACTGCGCCATGGTCGTCAGACGGTTTCCGGTCTGTGGGTCGACGAGATTCGACAACCCAGCGCCCATCTGAATCCCGCCGAGCTGACCGGCCAGCTGCATGCCTCCGAATACGAACTGTGACGCCAGCCCGATGACGCTGCCGATCACGATCTCTCCGGCCACGATCCCGACCATGGCAAGCGGGGTCATCATGGCGGCCAACGCCTCGCCACGCTCCACCGAGAGCAGGGGCATCATGGCGAGGCCGATAAACAAAGCGAGCGCACCCCGCACGCGGACCGGCGCCAGACGCGCCGAGAACAACGGCGCGATCAGGAACATTCCGCTGACGCGCGCCAGCACCAGCACGAACAGTATGATCCACGACGGCGATGCGTCGAACAGGGCCTGAGGCATGAGGCTCATCGCGTCATCCCCGGAATCGACTCGAACAGCGCCGTCGTATAGTTGAGCATCTTCTGCAGCATCCACGGCCCGAAGAGCGCGAGCGCCAAGATTGCCGCGCCGATCTTCGGGATGAAGGTCAGCGTCATCTCGTGGATCTGGGTGAGGGCCTGAAAGATGGCGACCGCCAGACCGGCGATCAGCCCGAGCGCCAACACGGGACCTGCGAGCATGATCGCCATCTCGAGCGCATCACGCCCAAGGCCAAGCACCGTCTCTGGAGTCATGCGGACCGCCTCACTGGAAGCTCCGGATGAGCGAACTGATGAGCAGGTTCCACCCATCGACCAGGACGAAGATCATCAACTTGAACGGCAACGAGATCAGGATCGGCGGCAGCGTGATCATGCCCATGGACGTGAGGATCGACGCCACCACCATGTCGAGCACGAGGAACGGGATGTAGATCATGAAGCTGATCTGGAACGCCGTCTTCAGCTCGGAGATCAGGAACGCAGGAATGAGAATCTGCGCGGACACGTCGGCCGGCGTCGCGGGCCGCGGTTGATTGCTGATACCGACGAACAACGCCAGATCCTTCTCGCGAGTCTGTCGCATCATGAAGCCTCGCAACGGCTCGAACCCGTCGCGCATCGCCTCGAACGCGGTGCTGTCATCCTCCAGGTAGGGCACCACCGCCGTGCGATGGACTTCCTGCAGGGTCGGCATCATCACAAACGAAGTCAGAAAGAGCGCCAGGGCAATGATCACCTGGTTCGGCGGCATCTGCTGCGTACCGACGGCCTGACGGACGAACGACAGCACGATCACCATCCGCACGAAGGCCGACATCCCGATCAAGATCGAGGGTCCGAACGACAGCAGCGTGAACAGCAGCACGAGCTGCAACGTCATGGCGAGCTGATCGCCGTCGCCGCCAAGATCCAGGGACAACGCCGGGGCGCCCAACGCCGTGGCCGGGAGCAGCCACACGACGGCGCCGCACAACCATGTCAGGGCGTGTTTCAGGAAGCCCCCTCGGCACCAGCTACGCTACGGAGCTTCGGTCGCTCCGTGGGTGCCGGCGCGTCGAGCTCGGCCAGACAGGCGATCCGCTCGTCGGTCAGTCCGAGCAGAAGGCGCGCGCCCTCGATCTCGACGATGGCCAGTGCTCGCTTGGCGCCGAGGCCCTGACTGGCGACCACGCGAATGGGCCCATCGGGATGCTCCGCACGCGCGCGGAGCCACCAATGCAGTCCGCTCAAGCTGATGAGAAGCAGCCCGAGCAGCGCAAGCATTCCGAGATCGAGCGTCATCGCAGTCGTTCGACCCGTTCTGTCGGGCTGACGATTTCCGTGAGCCGAACGCCAAACTTGTCATTGACCATCACCGCTTCGCCCCGTGCGACCTGCTGCCCGTTGATGAGCACGTCGAGTGGCTCACCCGCCAGCTTCGAGAGCTCGACCACCGAGCCGGCGCTCAAGCTGAGAAGCTGTCGCACGGGCATTCGCACGCGCCCGAGTTCGACCGTCACCGCCAGGGGGACGTCGAGAATGAGCTCGAGATTGCTGCCGTCACCTTCCGGTGTGGCCACCGCTTCCGGTGTTTCCGTTGGGGTCGTCGTCACTTCCTGCTCTGTCTCCATGCCCTCTCCCCTACTCGCTCGTTCCGAGGATACGCACCGCGTTGCTGCCGCGACTGACTCCCGGCGCACCGCTCATCAGTCGAATGCCCTCCGCGCACAGCGAGAGGGGATCGTCGGATGCCGCATCGAGCGCCAGGACGTCGCCGGCGCGCCACTCCAACATCTGGCGCGTGGAGACGTCGCACTGGCCAAGCTCGGCCGTGACTGTCACATCGGCGTCGCGCACGGCGGCGGCCAGCACATGGCGCCATTCGCCATCCGGCCCACTGGAACTCGCAGCACGCGGCTCACCGAGCTTCGCCCTCAGCGGCTCGAGCGCCGGAAACGGAATCGCAATCGTCAGGGGCGCCGGACCCGTGGCGATGCCGCACTCAACCGGCAAGAGCAGCATGAGATCGCTCATGCCGGTCAGGGCAACTGACGCCAGATTGCTCTCCGAACGCGCAAAGGCAAACGCCACCTTGTGGAGAGGCGCCCAGGCCGCCGCGAGATCAGCCAATACGGCCGCGACGAGACGTTGCAGCATCTGCAGCTCGATCGCCGAACTGGTCCGCCCCGCAAGATCGCCGGGAGCGGTTCCCGAACCACCGAAGAAGCGGTCCACAATGCCGAACGCGAGTTCGGGCGACAGAACGACCACACCCTGCCCGCGCAGTGGCGCCATCGTAAATAGATGGAGACTGGCCGGGGTCTCGAGCCGATTCCGGAAGGTGCCGTAGCGCAGCAGATCGGGCCGTCCGATCGAGACCTCCGATGGCGTCCCGGTGAACGCGGCGAGACTCTGTGGCAAGGCGCGCGCGAGCCGATCCTGCGCCAGCTCTATCGCCGGAAACCGCTGACCAACGATGCGATCCTCGCCGATGAGATCGTAGAGGCGCACCTGACCGTCGGGCGACCCGCTATCCTCGGCGACCACCTCGCCGTCCTCGACGCCCCGCAGCAGCGCCTGGACCTCGTCCTGTGAAAGCTGTTCGTTGCCTTCCTGTGGCGGCGAGGCCTCCGTGGTCCCGCCGGCGGCGTCCTGGCCCCCGGCAACGGTACCGTCCGCGGGCCCGGCTTGCGCCTCACCGTCCTTGGACTGCGTCTCGTCACTCACTGGACGATGAACTCCGTAAAGTAGACGGCCCGCACGGTGTCGGCGTCGATCGCCTGGTTGACGCGATTGATGATGTCCTCGCGGAGATTCTGCTTCCCTGCCGGCGTGCGTATCTCCTCGAACGTTTTGCTCGTCAGCAGCGTGAGCAGCAGGTCACGAATCTGCGGCGTGCGCACCTCCGCGTCCGGCGGCACGGCATCCGTGGCGAACTCGATCTGAAACGTGGTCTTCAGGTAGCGGCTGCCGCCCTCGTCGGCGAGGTTGGCGATGAACGGATCGATCTCGAGCATCGCGCCCGGCGCGGTCGGATCCACCATCCCCTCGGTCGGATCGAGCGATGCGGCCTCTGCCTCGAGATTCTCGGGCGCCCCTCCGAGCAGGCCGAGATACCAGGCCGCGCCACCTCCACCTCCACCGAGCAGAACGACCGCGGCCAGAATCAGCGGTAGCTTCGACTTCTTCTTGGGCTCCTCAGCACCATCACCCTCGCCTTCGCCCTGCTTCTCTTCATCAGCCATCGCAACGCTCCTCGCCCGGGACACGCCACCGACACCACTGCCGGCCTCGTCGGTCGGAAGAGCAAGCGGTATGCCTGCGGATTTTCACGGAGGCAGGCGCGGAACTGCCTGAAAACACACGAGGTACGTTCGTCCGCCGAGCGCAATCCGCGCTCTTGGGTCAGCAATCTGACCGCGAGCGTGTCGGAGAATCTGGCGTCCCGCTCAAGATTCGAGGCTCGGATGCCGATCTCGAGTCAGGGGTACGGGGGGAACGTCATGGAGCACGCGCGACCAACACAGACACCGGCGGAGGACACCGGCGGCCGGCGCTCGGCGCTTACGGTGCAAGCGCTCATGACCCCGAACGTCGTGACCCTCGAACAGCACCAGCCCATCCAGGAGGCGATCAACCTGTTCGCCGGACGCGAATTCCGCCACATCCCGGTGGTCGACGGCGATCGTCTGGTCGGCGTGCTCTCGGATCGGGACGCGCTCCGCGCCTTCGCACGGAGCCAGGACTACTCGACGCCGATCCGTACGATCATGCGTGCGGACCCGCACAGGGTCCAGACGCACACGCCGGTCGTCGAAGCGATCAAGCTCCTCCTGGAGCACCGGATCAACTGTCTACCCGTCGTCGCAGAGCAGGAAATCCTCGTCGGCATCCTGACGACGACCGATCTGCTGCACGCACTCCTGCAACTGCACGAGAGCACCGCATCGCTGCCGGCGTAGCGCGGCCGCTCCCGGGCTCCCTTCAACGAGCGCGGTCCGGCAACGAGGCGGACCTCGTCACCGGACCGATGCTTCCTATCGGACGATGTTGATGAGATCGTTCAGAAGCGTGTCACTCGACGTGATCACCCGGGCGTTCGCCTGAAAGCTCCGTTGCAGCGAGATCAGATCGATGAACTCCTGCGCCAGAGAAACGTTCGACAGCTCGACCGCACCACCGACGATCGTCCCGAGGCCACCGGACTCCGGCGATCCAATCGCGGGAGACCCGGAGTCGATCGACTCACGGAAGAGCCCGTTGCCGAGCGGTAGCAGGCCGTCAGGCGCGATGAAGCTGGCAAGCGCGACCTGGAAGAGCGGCCGACTCTGGCCGTTGTCGAAGATGCCGGTCACGAACCCGGTTTCGCTGAACTCCAGGTTCAGGAGCTGGCCGGCACCGAAACCGTTCTGCGACTGGAAACTCACGGCCGATGGACCGGCGAACTGCGTCATGCCATCGATACCCTCCCCTGGATCGGCCAAAGGATTGGGCGTTCCGAAGTCGAACGCGATGTCCTGAGAGTTCGCGCCGTCGAACTGCACGGTCGCGGTACCCGGATCCGGATTCTGAACACTCAACGAGCCGTCAGGATTGAAGGTCAGACTGTTGGTCCCGCCGAGGATGCTCAGATCGCCCGCGGTGCCACCGAGCTCGCCGTCATCCACGCCAACGTGGTACTCCCAGCTATTGGTTCCGGCCCGCGTGAAGAAGAAGTTCAACGTATGCCGATCGCCGAGCGAATCGAACACGTCGATCGAGTTCGTGAAGTTCGATGTCGCAAACGCCGTGTCGAAGTCCGTCCCGTCGAAGCCACCGGCGATCAACGGGGCGTCGGCCTGCAGATTGGAGTCGACCGCGACCTCCGTCGTCGCCCGCGGCTGACTGCTGGCGCCCGTCACGTTGATGTCCGTCGGAGCACCTACCGGAAGAAAGGTGTTGTTGAGCGCGAAGCCCTGCACCGGCAGGCCGTCGAACGTCGCCAGGCGGCCATCGACATCGAGCCGGAAGTTGCCGGCGCGCGTATACAGATTGCCGTCACCAGTCCGGACGACGAAGAAGCCGTTCCCCTCGATCGCGAGATCCGTCGGCCGTCCGCTCGATTCGATGCTCCCCTGGGCGAACGACGGGTTGATCCGCCCGATCCGCACGCCGAGACCGATGCGCCCGGTCACACCGCCACCCCCCTGCCCCGAGAGCAGGTCCGCGAACTCCGTACGACTTCCCTTGAAACCGATCGTATTGACATTCGCGATGTTGTTGCCCGTCACGCCAAGGGCGGCGCCCGTGGCTACCAGGCCGCTCCGGGCCGTCGAGAGTGCTCCGAAAATTGCCATGCCGTTCTCCTTCCGAATTAACTTCCCTGCCGAATTAGCTTCCCTGGGCCTCACGGATCTTACTGACATCGTCCAGGGCGAGCCGTGTCTCCCCAAGGAGCAGCGCCGGAGGATCCGTCGCAAAGTCGATACCTGTGACCCGCCCGCGCAAGAGTGTCTGCACCGGAAGGGTTTGCTCGCCGTTCCCCTGATTGATCAGCACCGTGTACGAGCCGTCGCCCAACGCCGGAGCGCCGACAACGTTCTCGAGATCGAACTCGTGCATCCCGGCCTCGAGCGTCCCGAGGTCGAGCGTGGCGACCTCCTGCCCGCTCCCGTCGATGACGCGCGCCTCCACGGCACCCGCCGTCGCAAGCTCGAAGTGCAGCGACGACGACGCGCCCTCCGCAACCGAAATGCTGATCCCCAATCCGTCCACTTCCCGCCCGAGCAGGCTCAGCATCTCGAACTGGCTCGGCGCGCCCCCGCTCGGTTGCTCGAGGCCTGACAGCTTGTCGTTGATCTCGGTCAGCTGCTCGAGCGAAGAGAATTGCGCCAGCTGCGCCGAAAAGTCCTCGCTGCTGACCGGGTCGAGTGGATCCTGGTTCTGCAGCTGCGTAATCAACAGCGTGAGAAAGTCGTCGCGATTGACGGCGTCGGGGGCCTTGGTCTCCTCGGGCGCGGCGAGATTGCGCAGGAGATCCAGACCCGTCGAGACGGCGGAGGCCGCCAGTGTTGGATCGATCATGACGTCATACCCTCAAGCTCAAGCGGCCGGCATCGAGCGGCGCGGCGGGTGCCGCGTCGTCGGTCGACTCGCCATCACTACGTGCGCCGTCAGAAGGCGACGACGCGCCATCGTTGTCGCCGTGCTCGGCATCGTGAAAGTCGGCAGCCCCATGATCGGGACTGACATCGACCGAGAATCCGGTTAGGCGGAGTTCACTTCGCCCGAGTGCGGCCTCGAGCAAATGCTGCTGGCCGTTCAGCAACGTGCGCGTGCCCTCGTGCTCCGCGACGATCACGGCACGCACTCCGTCATCCTGCAACTGCACGCGCACGTCGATATGCCCGAGTCCGGGCGGATCGACACGTAGGCGGATCTCGGAGCCACCGCGGGCCGCCGACATATGGAGGCCATTGACGATGCGTTCGGCCAACGCCGCAAATCCTTGCGGCTGATCGATCCGGGCCACGACGCTGGTCGGTGTAGACGGCGTCGCTGGCGAGGTCGTCCCGGGAGCCGGCGTCGCCCCGCTCGCATCCGGGTCGGCCCCGACTACACTCGACAGCTGCCCGGGCGTCGCCCGAGCGCGCTGCCGTTGGACAGCCTCCCGGGTCAGCCCCTGAATCGCCGGGGCAAGACTGGCATCACTGCCGGCTCTGAGGAGCGCCACTCCGGGGCTGCCCTCCTCGGCATCGATCGCGGCAACGGGCGTCACCGTGTCAACGTTCGTCGCTTCCGTCGGGGCCGTCGGTACGGCGCGTGGCGCCGCGATGCCCGAAGCAGATTCCCGGGCGCGCCGCGCCTCGACTCGTGGCTGCACGGCCGCCAGAATCGTGGGCTCGGCGTTGCCCTCGGATCGACTTGCGGCACGTGTTTCCAGCGCGCTGCTGCTCGCCGCACGCTCGACCTCCACCGATGTCGTTTCGACCGGCGGCGCGGACCCTGATGCTGTCTGCCGCCCTACCGGCACCGTCTCATCTGCCGATGAGGCAGGCGTTGCTCCAGTTGCCGAGACGAGACCATCGCCAGGGAAGCCCCGGCCATTCGTCGTCGCTGTCGTGGCCCCTGGGCCCGCGCCGGGCGCGCCCGCGTCAGCAGGTGCGGGCGTCGATGATTCGGGAGCCGGGTTTTGGGCAACCTGTGGGGCGAGAACTCCCGGCCTCTGGGCCGCCTGGCCAGGAGAGGGGGCGACGCTTGGTCGCTCCGGATCGAGACCTTCTGCCACGGTCGGCAGCACTCCCAACGTTGTTGATACCTGCACGCTCGGCTCGCCACCGCGAGTCGGAACCACGGCCGCCTGCTCCGGGGTCCCTGCAACAACAGTAGGGGCGTCGGGCAGAACGATACTGGGATCGGCGACGCCAGGGCTCGATCCACGCACGATCGGAATACCAGGAGCGCCTTCCGGCGCCTCCCCTCCGGGAAGAACCTCGGCGATGCTCCCCACTACTCCGATCGTCGCATCAAGGTCGATATCCTGCGGACCGAGCTCACCATCCTGGGCAGCTACAACCGACACCGCGAACTGGGGTCCGGGCTCCACCGCGACCTCGGGCAACTCGCCGACAATCTCCGCTACTACCCCGCCGATGTCCGGCCCCGTGTCCACCTCTGGCGTTGCAACCGCCGGCTGCTCCTCCAGAGCGTCGGCGGTCAGAGCGCCGAGCGCAACCGAGAACTCGGTCGTCGATGCGGTGGTGGCGCCTCCTTCAGTGAGGACGGCCCCGCTCGAGCCAACGGTACCACCCGTCGTCGGAGCCGACTCTCCGGTCCCGCCCTGCAGTAGACTTTCGAGGTGCATCGCTGCCTGCAGGCAGCAAGCGGGATGCCATCGGCGTCAGTCAACGCCGGTAAGCCTCAGACGTCACGAGCACACGGCAGAATCGGCCGCGCCCGGCAAAAACTGCCGCTACCGGCGGAGCGCGATCGCTTGCGTCAACACGATTGCCCGTGAGCGACTCATGAGGGGCAGAATCTCGCCGATCTGCTTCTCTTTCATCCGCCGGAAGATCGTGAGGATCGTGCGATCGTCGAGCTGATCGAGAATCGGTGCCGCATCGGCCGGCTTCATGGCAGCGTAGATCTTCGCGAGCGACTGCGCCGCTTCGGCCCCCGACGTCCGCCGTGTCTCCGCCTCACCCGAGAGGCGCTTCTCGATCTCTTCGAGCGTCGCGATCTTGGACGTCACGTCCTGCTCCAGCACCTTCAAGCGCGCCGCGCGCTGCTCGAGTTCCTGCTCCCGCATATCCAGCTCCTGCTGCCGTTGCTCCAGGTCGCTCAACAGATCCAGCACAGGACGCTTCTTCGCCATGGGCGCGACCGGTTTCGACGGCTCGCTGCCGCGGGCGCTGCTCGACCCCGATGTATCGGCCGCCGAGACTTCGCGAGCGGTCAGGAGGCCGCCCGTCCACACGCCCGCCATCCCTACCTTCACGACCAGCGCGACGATCAAGATCACCCGCAGCCACACTCGCCCTACCCCTACCGGCTTCTCACCCATGCTCATCGTTGCCTCCGTGCCCGCTCGTGTCGATCGATCGCCAGCTCGTCCAACTGCACCGCCGCCAGGCGCGATTCTGCCTCGTCCGCCCGTCCGCGATGAATCTCCTCCAGGCGACGCACCTTGGATTCATCGCGATGGGAGACCGTCAACTCGTCACGTTTGGCTGTCAATGCCCGACTGACGTCCGCCATGGCGACCCGACAGGCCCGCTCGGCATCCGCCAGCGCTTCCGCATAGTCACGACCGAGCCGCAGCGCCCCAGGCGTCAGGGTGTCGGTCTCGGCAGCGCGCCGCTGCTCCTCGGCGGCACCCGCTTGCGCCTGACGTGTCGCCTCGGTCTCCCGTTCGAGCGAGCGCAACTGCTGCTCCAGCGCCGCGGCCTCGTGCTCGCGCAATCGTCGCAGTTGCGTCCGCAGGCGGAGCAATCTGCTCAATCGAAATGACTGCGCCATCGTCAGCCCTCACCCGCCAGGCCCGTCAGTGCCGCCAGACTCTCCTCGAGAGTGCAGCGCTCAGTGAGTCCTTGTCGGAGAAATGCGTTGACGGCATCGATCTTCGCAATGGCCTCATCGATGCCGGGACTCGTGCCGCCGGTATAGGCGCCGATCTTGATCAGATCCTCGGCATCGAGGTAGGTGGCCAGCCAGCGTCGCACTTTCGCGACCAGATCAGCGTGCGCGGCCGGCACGATGTCGGTCATCAACCGTGAGATACTCTTCAACACGTCGATGGCGGGAAAGTGCCCCTGATTCGCCAGCTGCCGATCGAGCACCACATGGCCGTCGAGGAGGCTGCGCGCCGTATCCGCCACGGGCTCGTTCAGATCGTCGCCCTCGACGAGCACCGTGTAGAGACCGGTCACCGTCCCACGCGCCGTCGCGCCTGCCCGCTCCAGCAAGCGCGGCAGCAGGGCGAACACGGAGGGCGTGTAGCCGCGCGCTGACGGAGGCTCACCGACCGACAATCCTACTTCACGCTGCGCCATCGCCAACCGGGTCAGCGAGTCCATCATGAGCATGACATCGCTGCCGCGGTCCCGGAAGTATTCGGCCAGAGCCGTGGCCAGGAATGCGCCGCGCACCCGGACGAGCGGCGGCTGGTCGGAGGTCGCCACGACGACGATCGAACGCGCGAGCCCCTCGGGGCCCAGATCGCGCTCGATGAACTCCCGCACCTCACGACCGCGCTCGCCGATCAGCGCAATGACGTTGACACTGGCCTGGGTCGAACGAGCAATCATGCCGAGGAGCGCACTCTTCCCGACACCAGAGCCGGCAAACACACCCAGGCGTTGCCCGCGACCACACGTCAGCAGGCCGTTCAACGCCCGAATACCGAGATCCAACGGCGTGCGAATCAAGGTCCGCGCCATGGGATTGATGTGCCCACCGTAGAGCGGCACCTCGCCCTCAGGCACGATCTCCTCCCCGCCATCGATCGGATTCCCCAGACCGTCCAGCACACGCCCGAGCAGCCCCGGACCGACGCCCACGAGCGGGCGATCTCCGTCGGCGACGATCCGACTTCCAGGCTCGATCCCGCTCACGTCGCCGAGCGGCATCAGGAGCACCCGACGCTGCCGGAAACCCACGATCTCCGCCGGCACGCCTGAGCTTCCGTCTCGACGTTCGATGGTGCAGATACCACCGATCGGCAACCCGGGACCCGTCCCTTCGATCACGAGCCCGATCACGTCGGTGACGCGCCCGCTCACACGGACGGGGTTCACCGAGCGCAACCGCTCGGTAGCAACGCTGAGGTCCAGGCCGGTCATTCCGGTCGCGTCAAGGCGGCGCGAATGGCACCGATCTGACTGTCCACACTCAAATCCAGGTCGCCGGAGCGGCTCTCGAGCACACATCCGTTGTCGGCAAGCGTCTCGTCCTCGACGAGTTCCAGTTCCTGCACACCGTCGAGAAGGTCCCGAAGATCGGGCAATCGCTCGACGAGAAAACGATGCAGCACGCGGCCCGCGCGAATCTGGACGTGCTCGTGGTCGAGCGCTTGCTGCACGGCCTCCCGAATCATCCCCAGCCAGTGTCCGGGGTTGTCCGCCAACTCGCGCTGCACGACTTTTCGAGCAATCCCGAGCGCGAGCTCGAGCAACTCCTTCTGATAGCGTTCGACCAGAGCGCCGCGAAACCGAACCACATCCTCGGTGGCCGCAACCAACGCCCGTGCCGACATCATGATCTCCTGCTCGGCCTCGGCCCGGCCTGCCGCAACCCCCTCCTCGTAGGCGGCGGCACGTGCCGCCTCTCCCTCTTCCGAGCTGAGCTCACCCCCCGCAACCGGCATCGCGAAGTCGGGAAACACCGTCACCACGGGGGGTGCGGCGTTCTCCTCGACGTTCTGAGCAACGAGGGGAAACGGCTCCATGTGCGTCGCGGCGGGCCGCACTCGATCAGACAAGCGCGTCCCCGTCTCCGACACCCGCGAGGACGATCTTGCCGTCCGCCTGCAACCCGCGCATGGTCGCGATCACTTTCGACTGCGCTTCTTCCACGTCGGCGAGCCGAGCGGGACCGGCGGTCTCCAGGTCCTCGCGCAGAATCTCAGCGGCGCGACTGGACACATTCGACAGGATCTTCCGCTTGAGCTCCGCGCTGACCGTCTTGAGCGAGAGCAACAGCTCTTCGCGGGCCACGTCCTTGAGCAGAGCCTGCATGCCTCGATTGTCGAGCTGCAGCAGATCCTCGAACGTGAACAGCTGATCACGAATGGCCGCCGCGAGCTGAGCGTCGCGCTGCTCGAGCTCCTCGAACACACGCTCCTCGAGCGTCTTTTGCGCGTACTTCATGATCTCTGCCGCCACTTTCGGACCACCCGGGATCGAGCCGGACTCGCGCACGAGACCTTTCACCTGCTCGCGCAGCATTTCGCTGACCTGGGTGATCACGCTGGCCGGCACCGCCGTATCGAGGCGCGCAAGCCGTTCGATCATGTCGGTCTGCATAGTCTCCGGGAGGTGCCCGATGATCTCCATCGCCTGTTCCGCACCCACGGACGCGAGGATGAGTGCCACGACCTGCGGGTGCTCCGTCTCGAGCAGCTTGGCGACGCCGTCGGGAGGCACGTCGCTGATCACCTCGGCGAGACCCCCCTCGGTCGACGGCGGCGAGTGCTCGAGCGCGGCCAGAATCTCGCCGCGCGCGCCGGCCGCTGGCGCGTTCGGATCCGCAAGCGCCTTCGATACGACAGCACGGGCGAAGGCCGGTCCGTTCACCGACAGGCTCGGTGGACCGCCGAACTGCGCCCTGAAATCGTCCGCAACCTTCTCTACGTCTTCGCCACTGACGGTGCGCGCCTTGGCAATGGCCTGCGAGACGCGCCGGACATCGGCGTCGTCGAGCCGCCGCAGGACCTCGCACGCGGCTTCTGGTCCAAGCGAGAGGAGCAGCACCGCGGCCTTCTCCGGGCCGGAAAGGGGCTGGTCGCTCACGTGCTCGTCGCCAGCCATTGGCGAATGACCTCGGCGGTATGTTCCGGATCATTCCGCGCTACGTCGAGTGCCAGAATACCAGGCGTCGGCCCCTCGGGAAGCGCCAGGCGATCACCCTGCCCACGCCCTCCGACTGGCGCGCGCCCCGCCATGGCGAGAAGAAACGGTCGCACAACGGCAAGGGCGATGACCAACACCACCAGGAGCCCGCTGGCGCGCCAGAGCACATCGGACCACTCCCCCACCATCGCCATGACTCCCGGCGCTTCGGGTGGCACCAGGGCGGGTGCCTCCTGGAATGGGACGCTCGCAACCTCGATCTCGTCACCCCGCTCTTCGTTGAATCCAACAGCGCGCTTGATGAGATCCGTATAGCTTCCGACCTCTTCGGCCGAGCGCGGCACGAACGTGCGGTCCTCTCCCTCGCCGTCGTATTGACCGTCGAGCATGACCGCCACCGTCAGCTTCTTGATCGCGCCCATGCCATCGATGCGATGACTCGTGACTTTGCTGATCTCGTAGCTGAGCGCCGAGTCCTCGCGTTCGGCACTGGGACCACTATCACCACCCTCGGCGGCAGGCTCGTTGGTGAGCGTCGCCGTCACGCCGGGAACACCGCTCGCGGTGCCGCCGGCAGAGTTCACCTCGCGCGAACGCTTCTCGTTCCGGACAGCCACGCGATCGGGGTCGAAACTCTCTTCGGTACGCTCCACGCGGGACAGATCGAGCGCCAGCGTTACCCGGGCCAACGCATGTCCGGGCCCGAGAACACGCTCGAGCATCGTTTCGATGCGGGACACGTAGTCGTGCTCGAGCTCGCGCTGCAGCGCCAACATCCCTTTGCCCGCGGACTGCCCGGTCGTCTCCTGCAGATCGCGCGTCAACACCTGACCGTTCACATCCACAACCGTCACGTCGGCCGCTTGCAGCCCCTCGACGCTCGCCGCGATCAGATGCACGACACCGGCGACCTGCTCGGTTGCCAGCGAACGCCCGCCGCGCAACTTCAGGATGGCTGAAGCCGAGGGCCGGCGTTCCTCCGCGACGAACAGCGAGCGCTCGGGGAGTGCGAGATGCACGCGCGCCGCTTCCACCTGGTCGAGCTGTGTAATCGTACGCGCGAGCTCACCCTGCAGCGCACGCTGATAGTTCAGTCGCTGGACGAAGTCGGTCATGCCGAGCGTTTGCGTGTCGAAGATCTCGAATCCGACACCGCCGCCACCACGGGGTATCCCGGCGGCGGCAAGCGCCATCCGCGCCTCGTGGACGTGGAGCGCCGGCACCTCGATCGTTCCCCCGCCATCCCCCACACGATACGGCACGCGCTCGCCCTTGAGGTGGTCGATCACCGCCCCTGCGTCCGAGGGTCCGAGATCTGCGTAGAGCAGACGATAGCTCGGCTGCCCAACCCACCACGCGAGCGCAACCGTTCCTCCGAGGACCGCAGAGGTCATCACCAGGAAGGAGGCTCGCCTCCCGGGCGGCAACGCCAGGAAGAAGTCTCGGAGCTGCAACAGCAGTGCGCGCAGTCGATCCACTCTCTACCCCTCAGCCACGATCAGACCTGCATCCGCAGGATCTCTTGGTAGGCATCGACGATTCTGTTCCGCACCTGCATCAGCATCCGGAACGACACGTCAGCCTGTTGAATGGCGATCATCGTATCCTGCAGGTTGGCGTTCTCGCCTTTCGCGTAGGAACCGATGGCGTCCCCTGCCTCCTGCTGCAGACGATTCACCTCATGCAGCGAGTCCTTGAGCATGCTCGAGAACGACTGCTCGCCCTCCACGGGGGCAGCGGTCGGGCGTTGCCCCTCGCGTGCTCGAAGCCCGGCCAGTTCCGGCAGCTGCGCAATATCCTTGATTTCCATCCGTTAACCCTGCCCGATCCCGAGCGTCGCCTCGAGGACCCGCTTGGTAGCGTTGACTGCCGCGATATTGGCCTCGTAGGCGCGACTCGCCGACATCATGTCCACCATCTCGGAAACCACGTTCACGTTCGGCAACCCGACGTACCCCTCGCCGTCGGCATCCGGATGCCCCGGGTCGAACACCACCCGTGGCGGTCGCGTATCCGAGACGATGCGTGCAACTCGCACGGCTGATCCGCTTGCCTGGCCGAGGAGGTCGGCGAACCGATCACCGACTGGCAGCGACTCCATTACAACGTCGCGGCGTTGGTAAGGTCCGCCCTCCGGCGTACGCGTACTCTCGGCGTTGGCCAGATTCGCGGCAATGACGTCCATCCGCAGTCGCTGCGCGCGGAGACCACTGGCGCTGATCGCAAAAGCTGTCCCGGAATCCATTAGCGCAGATCCCCGATCGCCTGCTTCAAGCCCTCGTAGGACCCTGACACGAAGCGGGACAACGCGACGATCCGAAGCGCATTGTCGGACAGACGAGCCATCTCGGTGTCGAGGTCGACCGAGTTGCGATCGATCTTCACGATGCCGTCGCGGTCGACCGTTGGCTCGACGCTCTCAGCGCCGCGCTCGGCGCCGGCGTCGCCGTCGAAGGCGGCCTCGAGCACATGCTGAAACTCGAGGTCGCGGCCCCGATATCCCGGGGTTTCGGCGTTCGCCACGTTCTCTGCGAGGAGGTTGTGTCGCGCATGGTGCAAACTCAACGCCGATCCCAAGGCGTGAACGAATGGGGTAAACATCTGCATCTTCTCAGCTCCTTTGATCGCGGCTGCACTCGCAGCCGGACGGCCTGCCCCCGAGAATGCAAGCGACGTTCCAGACACGCGCGCCCCCGCGGGATCGACGCAACGTCACAAGTCACCGACCGGCTTGGGATTTCCACGAACCCCGCTCAGCCGTCCGGTCGGCGGTGTCAAGCGCCTGACCGGCACTTCCTGCCGCTGCCACATTCCTGGCACGCCTAGGCACATCCAGGGGCGGCATGCTCCGACGCCCGGTAGACGGCCAGCTTGTTCCGCAGCGTCCGAACGCTGATGCCCAGCATCTCGGCCGCCCGACTCCGGTTGTTGTCGGTCCGGCGGAGCGTCTCGAAGATCAGCTGGCGCTCCACGTCGTGCACCGTCCGCCCCGCCAACCCGGCTTCGGGCAGCTCCTGAGCAAATGGCTCCTCGTCGAGCCGCACATCGGCCAGGGTGATCGTCGGGCCATTGCACAGCAGCGCCCCGCGCTCGATGGTGTGCTCGAGCTCCCGGATGTTGCCCGGCCACGACTGGCGTGCCAGATACGCACGCGCCTCTGGCGTCACCTGCAACGTACGACCGGCGCCGAAACGCTGACAGAAGTGATCGATGAGGGGCTCGATATCCTCGGTGCGCTCGCGCAACGGTGGAATGGTGAGCGGGACGACGTGCAGACGATAATAGAGGTCACGGCGAAAAGCGCCGCTGGCGACCAGCGAGCGTAGGGGGCGATTCGTCGTCGCGACGACGCGCGTATCGATCGGAACCGGGCGTGCCCCTCCCACGCGATCGACCTCGTGCTCCTGCAACACCCGCAACAACTTCGCCTGCAGGGGCGCCTCCATCTCGCTGACTTCGTCGAGCAACAGCGTCCCGCCACTGGCGAGCTCGAATTTGCCGAGCTTGCGCGCATTGGCACCCGTGAACGCCCCGCGCTCGTGCCCGAACAGCTCGCTCTCGAGCAGCTCGCGCGGCAGCGCCGCACAGTTGACCGCAACGAACGCGCGACCTTGCCGCGGGCCCGTCTCGTGCACGTACCGCGCCAGAAGCTCTTTGCCGGTACCACTTTCACCTTCGATCAGAACAGGCGCGCGACTCGCGGCGACGCCCTCTGCGATCGCAAGCACCCGCGCCATGCTCGGGGCCCGGGTGACGATCCTGCGCACGACGCGCACCGCGCGCCGGGTCGGCGCCGCGCCAGTGTCCGACAACACTCGCCGCACGAGATGCAGCAGATCTTGGGGCGCGAACGGCTTGGTCAGAAAGTCGCTGGCGCCCAACTTCATCGAAGACACCGCGTCTTCCACCGTCCCGTACGCCGTCATCATCACCATGGGAGTCCCGGGATGGCGCTCCTGCACGGCCGCCAACAACTCCGCCCCTCCCATCGTCGGCATCCGCATGTCCGAAAGGACCAGCGCGTACGAGTGCTCGGCAAGCGCCACGAGCGCGGCCCTTCCATGCTCGACCGCTGTGGCCGTGTAGCCTCCCCGCTCGAGCACTTCGCTCAGCCCGAGTCGCATCCCCTGTTCGTCGTCTACGACGAGTATGCGTTCACGTTCCATATCCCTCACTCCTTCTCTTCCACGAATCCTGGCAATGTGATCACGAAGGTTGCACCCTGCTGGCTCGGACGAACCGCAAGCGTACCGCCATGGGCCGCGACGGCGGCCCGCGAGACGGCAAGCCCGAGGCCCGTGCCACGTTCCTTGGTCGTATAGAATGGGGCGAAGACCGACTCGGCCGCCCCCGGGGGCAGTCCAGGCCCCGTATCGGCAACCACGATCCGGACCCACCGCTCCGCGGGCTCGAGCGCGACGCGGAGCGTACCTTCGTCGCCCATCGCCTCGACCGCGTTTCGCACGAGGTTCAGCAAGGCCTGCAGCAGAAGCCGGCGATCGACGCTCCACGGACACGCCGCCTGCCTGGATCGCTCGATCCGGAGACCCGGTGCCAGGCTTGGCGTCACCGCGAGCAGCGCGTCGTCGAGTACGGCTTCGAGATCTATCCTCGCCCGCTGCGGCTCAGGAAGGCGGGTGTAGTCCAGAATGTTCGTCACCAGATGATCCAGATCAGCGATCCCGACGGTCACGCGCTCCACCAGACGACGCGCGCTCGGCCGGTCGCTCACCTCTTCGCCGAGCAAGCGCGCGAAGAGTTCCATCGCTCCCAAGGGATTGCGCACCTCGTGCGCGAGCGTCGCTGCCATCTCCCCCATCGCCGCCAGCCGACTCTGGCGCAACGCCTGCGTCTCGAGACAGCGTTGCCGCTCGATACTTGCCGTCAGGGCCCGCTGCTTCTCGTCGACCTCGTCCCGGAGCGCCCGCACCTGCTCTTCTAGGCGACGATACTGCTCCTCGAGCGAGGCCGTCGCACTCGTAAACACCCGGAATGCGGCCTGCAGATCCTGCAGTTCCGTCTCACGTGCCTGCACCACGTTCATGGCGCCTCCTTGGGGGCGAGTGTGGCCACAACCGCCTCGAACTCGCGGGCGGCCTCGGCCGCCCGACGCTCCAGCCCGTCTCCCGTCTCGACGGCGTCGTCGTACGCTGCGGCAGAATCGAGCGGAGCCGCCAGGCGTCCATGACGATACGCCGCCAGGGAAGCGGCCGGCTCCGCCGCATATCCGCGCATGAGGCGCGCGAACGCTACCCGTGCCGTCGCCTCGTCACCGTTCGCCTCAGCGACGTCGCCAAGCTCCCACAAGAGCTCGGCCGCACGCGACGGCGAAAGCGCCGGATCGACATCAGACGCGGCAGCTTCTTCGAGAAATCGTTGCGCACTCTTCGGATCGTGCGCCCGCGCCAATCCTCCCACGTCAAAGCGCAGATCGCGCACCTCGCTCGGATCCAATTTCGTTGCCGCCTGCGCCAGCGCCTCTCCGGCCGCCTGCACAGAACCGATACCCGCCAGCGCACGTGCCCGGGCGGCCATGGCTTGACCCGACCTTGGCTCCGCGGCCACCCATCGGTCCGCAATCGTCAGCGCCGCCGACCACCCCCCGCGCGCATGCGCGAGTTGCGTCGACTCGATCCACCACGACTCCGGAACCGCCGACCCGGCGTGTCGCCGAGCGTCCTCCAGGACCTCTGTCGCCCGCGCGTGCAAGCCGAGCCGTCGGTAGGCACCCGCGAGACGAATCTGCTCTGCGAGTGGCAAGCCGGACGCCGCGAGTCCCGCCTCGTGGACGACAGCGATCATTCGACCCGCCGCCCCTGGCCCATCGACCTCGGCGAGCGCACGGACGACGAGGGTACGTCGCGCATCCTCGCTCGACGACGCGTCGAGTGCCTTCAGCCGGCGGAGCCCTCCTTCGATGTCACCGTCGGCCGCGTCCAAGACCGCGAGTCGGGCCGACGCGCTCTGGGCAGCACGCGCGCCATAGTCCCCTGCGGCCAGCCCCTCGTAGGCCGCTCGCGCCGCCGCGCGATCGCCAGCAGACTCCGCCACCGCACCTCGGGTCGCGATGACGCGCGCTCGACTGCGAGCGGGGACACGATCTTCCAGACCGATCAACAGTGCGCGCGCGCCCTCGATATCACCGGCGGCAAGACGAACCCGCGCACGCAGCAGCCTGGTCTCGGGATCGTTGAACAATGCGCGCGGACACTGGCGCTCGAGTTCAGAGACGGAAGTCGCGAGGGCACCATCCACCGTCCGCTCGAGAGAGATCGCGAGTGCGCCCCGCGCCCCGAGACATGCACCGAGGTCCCCTTGCGTGGCGACCGCCGCGTAGTCCTGTCGGGCGCGTTCCAATGCGCCGGATTCCAACGCAAGATCACCCGCCAGGGCACGGAGCAAAGCCCCCGTCGGGCTCCCCGCGGCCGTCGCGGCCGCGGCCCGCAGCTCACCTTCGAAGCCCATCGCCCGATATGCCAGCGCGATGTTCAACCGCGCCCTTGGCGCATCGACGAACTCCGGATGCCGACGCAATACCCTCCTGTACGCCTGAATCGCCCCCAACATTCGACCCATACGCGCACCGGAAACGTACGCCGTGTCGGCTCTCAGATAGTCGAGCGCGGGCCCAGCGCCGGGGACACTCTCGGGAGCCTCTACGCCAGGCGTCGCCAGTGCGATGGCCAGCGCGGCCGTCTCCGCATCCACTCCATAGGCCGTCATACCCGGATAGGGGGCGCAGAACGGCACACCGAACCAACGACGCCACGCACACGGGAGAGCATCGTCATCGTCGGGAACCGGAGCCACCGCGGCATGCACCTCGGCAGCCGGTCGGTCCACGCCGGCCAACGCGGCTCCGATGCGCACCCCTCCGCTCACGGCCTCGGGCTGCGGGGCATCGGTCGCAGTCGGTAGAGGCGTACCTGTTGCGTGTGAGGTCGGGGTCGGCACGATGGTCGGTCGCATCGTCGAAGCGACCGTGGCAGCGGCCGCCGGCGCCTCGGTCGGCATCACTTTCTTTGCTCGTGGCTGTGCCGTTGGACGCGCGCGCGGCACAGCCGCTTGCGCTACCCGTCGAGCCGCCCGTCGATCTTCCGGGCTGACCAAGCGTACGATCAGCCGGGGAGGATCATCCGCCGAGCGAGCACTGACGTCACCGGTGGCCCCCTCGGTCTCGATGCGAATCGTCGTCGCACCGTGCTCGCCGGATGTCATGACGAGACCGCGAACTTTCGCGTCCGCGTCCTGAAACCGAGCGCCTTGCACTGTCGCGTCGACACGGCTTTCAGGCACGATCACGTCGATCACATCGTCGGCGGCCCGTACCGCGAGCGCGCCCTGGGTTGGCTCGTTCAGGAAGAAGATGATCTGGCGCACCTCGTCGTCTGCGACGAAGTGCGGCGGCGAAGCGAACAGCGGTACGCCGAACGCTTTCGACGCCGATGCGAGAACCAAGAGTCCCGCAAGGAGGCGTACACTATTTCCGTGGTGTCTCAGCCTGTGCTCCTGAACCGGCAACTTTTGCCGGGTGGAGCAACCGACGTGCCACGCGACTAGCCCGGAAACCCGACGCTATTGCTCGTGGAAACACACGGATGCCAACGCGTTGGCATCCTCGCGGTCAGAACGCTGACGCCGCACCCGTCTCGAGCCGCGCGCTCCAGCCTTCGAGCACTCCGACGAGGCGCGCCTCCAGAATCTCGGCAACCGTCGTCCACGCGCGCTGCTGCTGCGCCTCGAGAAGCATCGGCGCAATCACTCGGATTGCGTCCTGCGCCTCCCCCGCTGGCCTCCCATCGAGTGTCGCGATGTTGTGCTCGAGCAGAAGCGCTAGCCGGAGCTCCTCCATGAGTGCCGCCAGGAGGCTGTTGCCTCCGCGCTCGTCGCCCTCCCGTAGCAGCGACGCCACCCGGCGTACTTTCGCCGCCAGGACCGCAGCAGCCGCCGCGAGATCCTGACGCTTTCCCGCCGCGAAGTCCGCTGGCGTCTGCGTATGCAGCACGAACGTCCCGACGCTGTCGGCCGGCCGTCGGAGATAGCGATCGTCGTCGCCCACCTGATGGACGGCCCCATCGAGCTCGACCGCTGTCACGATATTCCGAGGGTCCACGTGAACACGGGCGGCTTCGAAGATCTCTCCGATGGTTGCTCCACCGGTCGGCATCGCGCCAACATCACGCTCATTGATGAAGATATGCATCGTGCTGCTCCTTTTCGATCGAGGTTCCGAGCAAGCCAGCCATCAACTGTGCTTCGGACACCAGGGTCCGGTACAGACTCTCCATCTCTCCGGCGAGTGTTGGGACGTCGTCCCCCCGGAGGTTTTCCTTGCCGAACTGAAACAGCTGCGTGAGGACTCCCGTTTCGGGATGCGTCAAACCATGCTCGACCACCGTCTGGTCGAGGGTTTCGAGCTCGCGACCCAATCGTTCGATGTCGTCGATCCGGAGATTCCGCGAGCGCGCCTCGGCACCGAGCGCCGCCGCCGTCGCGGCGCCCTGCTCCGCCAGGGCCCGGAGCCCCATGAACCCCGCCGTGCTCACATTTCCGACACGCGGCGAAGGCACCGGCACGCGCAACAGCTCGGCCATCAACGTCGCGCGATACGCGCGCCGCAGATCATCCTCGGGACGGACGGCCAGATCGCCCATGGGCTCACACGCATACCAGCCGTGCGCGTCGAACCCGGTGCGATAGACGCGGACGCGGGGCGCCTCGCGCGCTAGACGCTCGACACCATCCCAATCGGCGACCAGCCGACACCGGACCGCCTTTTCGACGACCTCCGCCGTGATGTCGTCCCGGCAGAACGGATTCAGACAGGTCACGTTGTGATTGCACGGGGCACATGGCGCCCCGGTATGCAGCAGCACATGATCCGCGCCGTAGGGACCAGTATCGAACGGCGATGCCGGCCCGAAGAACAGAGCCACCACCGGCGTGCCGACCGCCGCCGCCATGTGCATCGGTCCGGTGTCACCACTGACGAGGACGGCAGCACGTTTCAAGAGTCCCCCGAGCTCTCCGATCCCCGTACGCCCGCAGGTGTTCATGACGCGCCTGCCGATCCCGGCGGCCACACGCCGCGCCACGAGCCGTTCACCACCACCGCCGACGAGAAGGATGTCGCACCCACTCTGCGTCAGACGCCGCCCGAGATCGACGAAGGCCTCGCTGGGCCACTGACGGCTCGTACGACTCGCGCCGAGCTGGAGGGCTACGAGGGGACGCGTGCTCGTGCCGAGCTCTTCTTCGATCATCGCGTCGGCGGCCGTCTGCGCCTCCGGAGCAACCGCATACACCAGCGCTCCCGACGGCTCATCAGCCCCTGCAATAGCGCGGTAGTAGTCCACCAGATTGAAGGTCGCGAAGCGTCGATGCAGACACATCGTCGCAAAGAGCCGAGCCCACGGATGACGAATGACGCGCATCCCGTTCTCGGTCATGGTCCACCCACGCGTATCGGGCACCCCGAGGAGGCCCATGAACACCGCGCTCATGCGCGAGCTGGAGAAGTTTAGCGCCAACTCGAAGCGCTCGCTCCGAAGATCTCCCAGCACCTCCTCTACGTATCGATAGGATTCGAGCAGTGCCGTGCCGCCATCGAGCAGCAACGCGCCGAGCCGGTCCAGGTCGAGCCGATAGATCCGATCGATCCCCGGAATGCCTTCGCACACATCCGCGAAGTTCTTCTCGGCGACCACCGTGACCGTCGCCCCCGGGTACCGCTGGTGCAACGCCGCCACCGTCGGGGACGTCTGCAACAGGTCCCCGAAACGAGTCAGGTTGACGATCAGGACGCGCGACACACTCATGCACGGTGCTCCTGAAGATAGAGTTCGTCGAACTGATGCAGAAAAAGGAAGATGGCCTCCGGCTCTTCCAGCGCGCCCTCGCGCTCACTCAAACTCGCGGCCAGGTGGCTTAGCTCGAACGGCGTCGCCGGGTCGAGGCGCGCAAGAAACTGCTCCAGAGGCCCGTCCCCGGCACGTGCGACATCGCCGACTGTCGCGGCCCGCGCGCGGGTCAGGAAGGTCTCGTGCTGCGCGCCGACCACGGCGCTGAGCATGGTCTCCATGCGATGTGCGTATGTATGCTCTGCGAGCGCCCGCAGTCGTGCACGGATCGCCATGTCGCGTCGTTCGTCCTCGTGGGTCAGATAGTAGTCCGTCAGTGTGCGCATCTCGGCAACGTCGTGCGCCACGGCCAGATCGGTTCCAGGGCTGAAGAGCGCCCCCAGGGGCGCCCGGGCATCGACGATCTGAAATGCCCCACAACCGGCGAGCTCGAACGTGCGAGGATTGACGAAGTCACCCCGGGGATCGACACCGTCATGATACGTGGACGAGTGCAGATTGAGATTGACGCGCGAGGCATTGAATATCCGCACCGCGTCGTCCGTGGAGACGCGCGCGCCCTGGCGCTGAATGACTCGAGCGAGATCGGCCGCGCCGCCCCAATCGCTGCCCCAGATTCGAAAGTCCGTATCGAGAAACTGCCGAAAGGCCTGTCGACGATTCCAGTACCCGGCTCCGACGAACGAGACGTCGCTCTCATAGCGGCGCCGGTCGCCCGCATCGAGTACCCTGGGCCGGTGCACCTCCGGATCCATCGCGCAGGGGAGATAGGACACGTGCGCATCCGTCGCGGCCTGCATGGCCTGCAGGCACTCCCCCTCTTGGATCGTGAATATGTAGTCGTAGTGCGCCGCCACCTCCCGCCAGTAGGTAAAGAGCCGGTAGTCCTCGACGAACCACAGTACCCGCGGCACATTCCGTTTTCCGATCTCGTCGAGCACCTGCACACTGAGAGGCGCCTGCGCGAGCGCCAGCACCAGATCCGGCTCGGCGGCCTCCACGGCGGCTCCGACCCCCGCGGCCAGCACGTCGACGAACTGCGATTCCAACTCCGCCTGTTGTTTTCGACGCGCCCCGAATCCGCCCAACCCACGAAACCCGTCGTAGAACGGACTCAGATCGAGCAGCTGCGCCTCGTGCCCAAGCTCCCCAAGGGCCCGCGCGGCGTAGCCGGCGATCGGCAACGAGCCACCGTACATCGGGGAGATCACCATGACCTTCAGACGCATGCCGCTGCGCAAGGCGGACGCTCGCCAACGCTCGAGCGCACGTCGATGGACCCCGTTCGGAATGAGCAGCGCTGGCGCATACCCAAGCACCAGAGTCGGACCTTCCGATGCCTGCATCTCGCCGTCGTCCACCACCAACTGTACGCGCGCGAGAAGTGCGCAAAGATCCCGCGCTTCGAGTGCGAGTCGCAGCACCGCCTCGTCCGGCTCCACCACCGTTATCGGGCCCGGAAAGCGCTCGGCCAACGCCTCGACATGGTAGCCGAGACCCATGCCGACGACGACGACGCTCGCCGCCCCTGCGGTCTCAATACGATCGAGAGCACCGCGCGCCCAGCGTGCGGCATCAGCCTCCGGTTGCGCAGGGTGATGCAGAGGCATCTCTTCAACCGAGAGTACCGGCCGGCCGCCGATCTCCCCCAGCAGGTACCCTGACGGAATCGTCGCGCGCTCCGCACGCTCGACGAGACGTGGCGCACGCTCGATCAGAGCCCGACGGTTCTCCTCACGCACCCCGACTCACCTCTGTCGAGATTCCGGGGCGCCCGTGCGCAAACAAACACGGACGCCCCGGCCTCTGACCCAACACAACCACCCCTCGCCCTCCGAACGCCGTAGAGCAAGACGAATGCCACGCACCGCGAACGCCAACATCGCCGTCCCACGCACGTTTCATCGCCGCGCCCGTCCCGAGCCATGCCGGGAAAATGAGTCCGGGTCAGAAAGCTGACCGTTGCGGCACGCGCACGCTACGAGAACGCGCGAACCTTCGCGCTAGATCCGGCGGGATGTGAAGCGGGGCGGCACTGCAGCCGCCGAACTGTAGGTGCGGGTTTGACTGCGCCCGCGGCGCACCCGCGCAAGGTCGACCTCGACGGCGTCGCGGGCCGCGAGGACCCGGTGGGTGAGCTCCCGGTGACGGGCTGCCAGCGCCCGACCTCGCTCCGCGATCGTCGACCAGGCACGGTCCATCGCGCTACCAGCCGTGGCGCCGGCACGCGCCGCCGCCAGCGTGCTCACGAGTGGAGCGAGCTCGCCCTGGAGGGCGTCGAGACGACGCGCCTCCTCGTCGATCGATCCCCAGCCGCCCGTCACCATGTGATCGTCGAGCTGGTCGTAGACCCCCTCCAGCTCGCTCCAGAGAAGCGTCGCCCGGGTCAGCGCTGCCTGTGCGCCCTCAGGCAGCATCGAGCTTCTGCGGGCCACCACTCTGCAGCACATCCCGGTAGGCGCTCGCAATCGTCCCGAGCATGGTGCGGACGCGCACCAGGTGGCGCGGCGACTTCTGGAGGTTCGCCTCGACGAGATGATCGAGCATGAAGCGATAGAGCCGCTCGAGATTCGCGGCAATCTCACCGCCCTTGTCGTGATCGAGCGTATGCATCAACTCAGCGATCACGGCTTGCGCACGCGCGAGATGCGTCCCGAACATCACCATGTCGTCCGTCTCGAGCCCCTGCTCCGCCAAGCCAAGAAACTTCTGCGCCCCCTCGTACATCAAGAGGAGGAGCCGACCCCGATCCACCGTTCCTACTTGCGCCCGCTGGTATTGTTGCGCGGTTGTCTGCGCTGACGTCATCACGACTGCCCCCCTAAGGAATCCACTACCGACCGTTCCCGTTCGAATTCTGGTTCGTCCCGAAGAAACTCTGCAAGAACGCTCCCTGCGTTTGCAGCGAGCTGACGAGGACCTCCAGGCTGACGAAGCTCGCGCGCAAGCTGTCCTCGAACTGATCCAGATTGCGCTCCCCAGCCAAGATGCGATCCTCCAGAGACGTAATACGATCGCTGAGGGACCCGGTACTGATCTCGATCAGCCCGCCCGCCTGCGTGACTCCGGACAGGTAATCGTGCAAGCGATCGGCGACCCCATCAACGCCGCCCGTCCCGCCGAGCAATTGGCTGAGGGCAGCCTCGTCGCTCGCCAGCGCCTCTTTGAATTCCACCTGGTCGAAGGCCAGCGTGCCGTCCTGCTGCGTGTCGACACCGAGCTGCGCCAGAATACTATAGGCTCCCGGCAGGCCAGACACGGGATCCGAGACGTTGGCCCGAAGACTATCCAGGATCGAATCGACGGTCCGATCGAACGCAAGGGGGCCGGCGCTCACGTCGCGGTCTTCCGAGTCTGTAATTTGCTCAACATTGCTCTCGGCGGCGACGAAGGCGACGAGATCGTTGTAGGCCTTGACGACATCATCGACGAGGCCTGCGGTCGCATCGGCATCGGTCGTCACCGTGACTGCCGTCGGCCCGCCCGTGCCGAGGAGATTCAGCGTGACTCCGGGCAGGACGTCGTCGAAGCTGTTGGTTTCACGACTCAGAGGCGCCGCGAAGCCGCTGATCGTAAACGAAGCGTTCGCCGCACCCTGCGTCACGGCGACGCCCAGCGTCGTATCGTCGGTGATGATCGCAAGATTGTTGGACAGGCCGGTTCCGGCGGTCGCCAGATGCAGGCGATGGTCGGGAGTACTCTCGGTCCCGATGTTGATGACGGTCGCGGTCACTCCTGCGTTCAGCTCGTTGATCGAGGTTGCAAGCCCCTGGAGCGTGGTCGAGGTGTCCAGCGCAACGGACTGCACCGACCCGCTTCCGACTTGAAAAGCGAAGCTCCCACTACCCGACGCCACGGTATCGTCGACGCTCGCGGTGCCCGTCGCCGACGTCGCGATTGCACCCTGGGCGACTGCCGTCACGGTAATACTCGTCGCCCCAGGGGCCGCACCGTTCGCTGCCGACGCGGTGACGAGATCGGTATTGCTGGAGGTGGCCTTCCGGGCCAGCACATCGTTCGCGTCTCGCAGCTTGTCGACCGCGGTAAGCAGGGTGAGAATCCTCGTATTGAACGACTGCAGCGCGATCTCGTGCGCCTCGGCTTCGAGCTTCTGCGTTTGAAGCGAGCCCACAGCGCGCCGGCGCTCGAGCGCGACCAGCTGATCGACGATGGTATTGGTGTCGAGGCCTGTCGCCAGTCCACCAATGCTCAGAATTCCCACCTACGCCTCCTCGTCCAGGAGTGCCCCGTGGGCTCTCCGAATATTCTTGAGGGTATTCACGACCTCCTCCGGGGGAATGGTGCGGACGACCTCCCGCGTTTCGGAGTCCACCACCTGAACGATGATCCGGTTGAGCTCTTCATCATGTCGGAACGAAAGATCATGTCCGGCGAACTCCGGAAGCTGAATGGGCCGTTCCTTGGAAGACGGAACGCGTGCTTCCTGCTTCGCTGGATCGGGGAGCGGAGGGGAGTCGCGCTTCGGTGTATCGGGGGCGCTGCCGGCGCGAACCGGAGTGACACGAATCTCCCGGCTGAGGGAGTGGATCGCATCTGCGCCGTTGATCGCCATAGTAGACACCAACGCTCACGCGGGGACCGAGAATTCGGCCCCCGCGTTTCGCGCTGTTTCGACTTACGACAGAAGTGACAGGGCCAGCGAAGGCTGCTGGTTGGCCTGCGCCAAGATCGCCACACCCGCCTGCTGCAGAATGGTGGTCCTGGTCAGGTTCGCAGTCTCCTCCGCCACGTCCGCGTCCCGAATACCCGACTCGGCTGCGGCCAGGTTCTCCCTCGCAACCCGCAGGTTCGAGATCGTGGTGTTGAGCCGGCTCTGCACCGCACCCAACGTGCCTCGTGAGCTCGCCACATTGGCCACTGCCGTGTTCAAGGCGCCAAGCGCGGACTGAGCCGCCCCCGCCGTCGAGACCGCCACGCCAGAGAGACCAATACCGCTCGAGGAACCATCCACCGTGCTGAACGAGATCCGACTGTTGCTCGTTCCGTCCAGACCGACCTGCAGACCGACGGTCGTACCGCCCGACAGCAGGTTCACGCCGTTGAAGGCCGTGGTGGCCGAAATACGATCGATTTCGGAAACCAGCGCGGTGAACTCCTGCTGAATCGCGCTCCGCTGCGAGTTCGATACCGTACCCGTAGCAGACTGCGATGCCAGCTCGGAGAGCCGAGCGAGGATGTTGCCGACCTCGCCGAGCGCCTTTTCCCCGATGCTGATCGCGCTGATGCCGTCGCTGGCGTTCCGGATCGCCTGCGAGGTGATCCGAACGTCTGCGCGCAGCCGATCGGCAATCGACAGACCTGCCGCATCGTCCGACGCCGTGTTGATCCGCAGACCCGACGAAAGCCGCTCGAGCGACCGATTCAACGAAAGGGTCGAGTTCGACAGGTGTCGTTGGGCGTTGATCGATGGAACGTTCGTGCTGATGTTGAGAGCCATGATTGTCCTCCGTGGTTCGTGGTCCCCGACGTCCCTGTCTGGGCCTAGGTCCGAGCGGAGAGCCGCTGGCAGGACCCTCCTGCCTTTCCCATACGGGACCTCTCCCCTTCTGCTCGGAGTATCGTCGGCGCTCGGAGGAAACTTGAACCATGGCTCGTCTACGCATTGTCATGCGCCCTGCTGCAATCCTTCGCGTGTCGTCGCCTCTTCGAGACGCGCCAACGCCTCGTGGACGTCCGGAAGTGAGGCGAGGGACAGGACGTGCCGGAGAAAGCCCATCGCGAGATCGGGACGCTGTGCCCGGACGCAAATTCCCGCTGCCCATTGAAGGACGAGTATGTCGCGCGGCCACTCCCCCGGATCAGCCAGGAGCGGCACGACTCCCGTGAGATCTCCGGCCAGCACGCGGCGCTGGGTCGCAACCAGGTGTCTCCACGCGTCCTCCTCATCTGCCTCGCACGTATCGACCAGACGGAGCGCGATCTCCCCCTGGACCACGGCGCTCCTGAGGAACCGTCCATGCTCGGCGTAGATCACGTCCTCATCTTCCAGGTCGCGGTGCGCCCAGCGCTCGCGCAGGCGCCTCCCGTTGGCGACGTCGTGATCGTGGCGCCCAGCGGACTGGCTCTCCAGGTGCACCAGCGCACTGGCTGGCTGATAAACGACACCGCCCCCGCGCTCCTTGATACGGAGGCACAGATCGACGTCCTCGAAGCTATTGTGAAATCCCTCGTCGAAACCCTGTACGGCTTCGAACTCGCTCCGTCGCACGAGCACGCACGCGGCCGTTACCGCCTGCAGCTCGCGCCTGACGTTCACTTCGGGCGCGTCGGCCGGAAAGCGCTGGTAGACGTGGTACGGCGTCCGGTGGAAGCGCGAGAACGCAACACCGGCATGCTGAATCGTTCCGTCCGGGAAAAGCAGCTTGCTGCCGACCATCATCACCGACGCATCATCCTCGACCTCCTGGACGAGCGGGGCCAACCAATTCGCCAACGGGATGGTATCGTTGTTCAGAAAGACGAGATGCCGCCCACGCGCCACGGCCGCACCTTGATTGCAGGCACGTGCGAAGCCGAGATTCCGCTCGTTCCGAAGGACCTGCACATCACCACCCAGGTGGGTCAAGAACTCCGCGGTTCCGTCGGTCGATCCATTGTCGACCACGATGACCTCGAAATCGGGGGTATCCGTCACTTCCCCCAGTGCCGTCAGACACTGCGTCGTCAACTCGACCTTGTTGAACACGGGAATGACGATCGAGCAGACAAACGGCCCCTCCCCAGTGCACCGCACCACGCCCGAGCTCGGCTCGGCCGTCGGTTCCGACGCGGGGAGCACGTCCACAGCACGCGGCGCGTAGCGCTCGGCGACGATGGCCGCCGTACGCTCGAAGTCCGCCCGCCGCTGGCTGGTCGTCGAGCTACCGTCCGTTCGCCAGCTGAAGCCACATGTCACCTGCGGCACGTGCACGAAATCGAACGCTTCGGAGAGACGGATGAAGAGATCCCAATCCTCATGCGTCGACAGGGTCTCATCGAAGAACCCAACACGGTCGAGACAATCGCGGCGATGCATGAGACAGAGAATCGGAATGTAGTTGCCGCGCCGCAGCTGCTCCCGATCGAACGGAACGCTGTAGGGAACGTCCATACCGCGGGTGACGTACGTCGTGCCCTGCGGCTCTTCGAGCACGCGATGCGCATCCGAGTAGGCCACCGCCCGATCGCCGCTGATCATCGCCTCGACCAACGTCTGAATGTGATGAGGGTGCAGCCAATCGTCGTCGTCGAGATACGCAATATACGACCCGCGCGCGAGACGAATACCGGCGTTCCGCGCCGCCGATCGTTCCAGGCACCGCGCGAGTTGGACGTAGGTGATATCGCCGCGCGATCGCAACACTTGCACCAGATCGCCCACATCGGATCCCGCGTCGTTGACGATGATGGTCTCGACATGCGGGTACGTCTGCCCGAGAACACTTTCCACCGCACGGCGAAGCCACTCCGGACGATCCCGGGTCGGAATGATGACCGAGACCAACGGAAGCGCCTCGGCCGTCACCGCCCCTGCCCCGGAAGGACTGCTCGGCACCGCTGCCGCCTCCCGCGTCAGCAGCGTGCCTCCGCGCGCGGGCGGCGCAGGCGACGACACGCCCGCGGGCATCGGTACGACGTAGTGACCTCCGGGCGCCGGTCGCTCGCCCCACGAAGGCGGCCAGTGCCGCTCGCGCGCCTGATCCGATTCCACGCGGGAAAGCTCCAGGTTCGAGTACTCGTTCCCGCCGGGAGCAAGCAGGTAGAGCCCGAGCACCTCGGGAACGTGCCGGAACTGCGCTCCGGCGGCCGCGAATCGCAAGTACAAATCGTAGTCACCGGCCGTGACATAGGCCGGATCGAAACCACCCACGTTGTCGTGAAGCGCCCGGCGCCACATTGGTTGCGGCCCAACGCAGCACACTTGAAAGAGATGCCGAGCGTCGAAGTCGGGCCAGTGGAAGTGCGCAGCCACTTCGCCCTGCGCGTAGGCCTCCTCGAACGTCAGGTTTTCGGTATGAGTGATGGCGGCGTCTCCGTACGCGAATCCGACATCCGGATTGGCCTCCAGCAGGGCCGCAAGCTGCTCGAACGCGTCGTGCCGGTGGCGATCGTCGGCTGAGGTTGGCGTGACGTACGTGCCCTCCGCGAAGGTCAGGGCACGGTTCATCGCCGCGAGAATGCCTTCGCGCTCGTCTGTGCGGGTGTAGACAATATTGTCGTACCGCTGCTGAAACTCTTCGATGATCGCCCGCTCGCTCGTGGGCGATGCGCTATCGACGATCACGATCTGCATCCGGTCAGCGATCGTCTGCGCCTCCAGATCTTCCAACAACCCACGCATGAACCGCTCGGCCTTGTAGACCGTGCACAGCGCCGTCACGAGATACCGTGAGTTCCGACTCATACCGCCCCCCCCATCCCCACATCGCCGTCTCGCACGAATGCCGGCATCGGA